>Ga0213875_10001018_pt1 | contig 19861 bp, 16 predicted proteins | sample BarmaccomBMRX_R8_FD_160105 | JGI IMG/M metagenome (GOLD analysis project Ga0213875, IMG submission 160105) | Root-associated microbial communities from Barbacenia macrantha in rupestrian grasslands, the National Park of Serra do Cipo, Brazil - RX_R8 | ecosystem: Host-associated > Plants > Roots... | reverse complement strand
GACGGCGTCGTGCGAGATGCTTCCGGCGCAACCGCGATCGAGTACGCGTTGATTGTTGTGTTTATCTCAATCCTGGCCGTTTCATGGGCGGCCTATGTCGGTACCCATGTGGTCAACTTCTTCACCAGCGTAAACACCAGTTTTTAGGCGGCTATCAAGCTGATGCTGCTGCGGCCACTTGAGCGGTCGCGGGAAAATCTCCATTCTCGCGGCGCGATCTAGCGCCGGATGCCTCCGGTCGCGGTCTTCTCAGGGGAGTGCGGCAGATATGAGTGGATGGCAGCCTTCCGAGGCCTATCCCGACCCGGCGATCATCACCCTCGATCCGCGGTTCGACGCGATCAAGCCGCCAATGAATGCCGGCGTCGAGCGCCTCTATAACGGCTGCCGCTGGAGCGAGGGGCCGGTCCATTTCGGCGATATGCGCTCGGTGTTCTGGAGCGACATTCCCAATAACCGCATCCTGCGATACGACGAGGAGACCAACCAGGTCACCGTGTTCCGCAAGCCGTCGAACAACGCCAACGGCAATACCCGCGACCGGCAGGGCCGGCTCGTCACCTGCGAGCACCTGACACGCCGCATCACCCGCACCGAGTATGACGGCTCGATCACCGTGCTGTGCGACCGATTCGACGGGAAAAGGCTCAACTCGCCCAACGACATCATTGTGAAGTCCGACGGCTCGATCTGGTTTTCCGACCCGACCTTCGGCATCGGCGGCAATTACGAAGGCCACCGGGCCGAGCCGGAATTGCCGATGAATGTCTATCGCGTCGATGGCCGCACCGGCAAAGTGACGGTCGTGGCCGATGATATACGGGGGCCGAACGGGTTGTGCTTCTCGCCCGACGAGAAACGGATTTACATCGTCGAGTCGCGGGCCCATCCGCAGCGCGCAATCCGCGTGTTCGATGTCGTCGGTGACGGCGACAAGCTCGCCAACAGCCGCGATTTCGCCGACCTCGGCAAGGGCTCGCCGGACGGGTTCCGCTGCGATGTGCATGGCAATCTGTGGTGCGGCTGGGGCTCGACCCCCGACATTAACGGCGTTGCGATCTGGGCGCCGGACGGCACGATGATCGGCCGCATCTCGTTGCCGGAGCGCTGCGCCAACCTGTGCTTCGGCGGCGAGCGGCGCAACCGTCTCTACATGGCCGCGAGCCATTCGCTCTATGCGGTCTATGTCGGCACCGAGGGAGCGCCCGGCGGCTGATGCGGCGCCGGGATCTGCTCGCGTCGATGGCGGCTGCGGGTGTTGGGGGCGGCGCTCTGACCGTGACTGCGGGGCGCGCCGAGACGGTGCAGTTTCCCGCAGGCTTTGTCTGGGGCACGGCGACCTCGTCCTATCAGGTGGAAGGCCGCGGCGACCGGCAGGCGGATACGATCTGGGACAGCTTCGCGCGGGCTCCAGGGGCGATCGTCGATCACAGCAACGGCGATATCGCCTGCGATCACTACCATCGCTATGCCGACGACCTCGCCCTAATGGCAAAGGCCGGGGTCAAGGCCTACCGCTTTTCGATCTCCTGGGCGCGCGTATTGCCAACCGGGAGCGGGGGGAGCGATCCGCGCGGCCTCGATTTCTACAGCAGATTGACCGATGCGGCGCTCAAGGCCGGCATCGAACCCTGGGTGTGTCTGTTCCACTGGGATTTGCCGCAGGCCTTGCAGGATCACGGCGGCTGGAGCGACCGGTTGATCGCCGATCGCTATGCCGAATACGCCAGCCTGATGGCGAAGCATCTCGGCGACCGGGTCACCCGCTGGGTCACCTTTAACGAGCCCAATGTGCACGCGATCATTGGCCATGGGTTTGGCGAGCACGCGCCGGGGCTGAAGAGCCGTGAGGCTATGTTCCAGGCGCTGCATCACCAGAACCTGGCGCATGGCAAAGGCGCGCAGGCCTTGCGCGCGACCGGCGGCGATCGCTTCAAGCTGGGCACGGTGCTGAGCCTGCAGCCGTGCCGGCCGGCCGACACGGCGCCGGCGAGCGCGGCCGCGGCGCAGCTATGGGACGCACTGTGGAACCGCTGTGTCCTCGACCCCCCGCTGCTCGGCCGCTATCCAGAAGCGCTGGCCGAGTACACCGATGACCTCGTGCAGGACAAGGATCTGGCGCAAATTCGCCAGAAACTCGATTTCCTCGGTGTCAATTACTACAGCCCGATGTACCAGAAAACCGACCCGGCCGGGCTCATCGGCACCGGCTGGGGCGCGGTGCCCGAGGGCATGCCGCGCACCGCGATGGATTGGCCGGTGGACCCGCAGGGTCTGCTCGATGTGCTGAGCGACCTGCGCGATCATTACGGCAATCCCGAGCTTTACATCACCGAGAACGGCGCCTGCTTTGCCGAGACGGTCGCGACGGATGGCCGGGTGGACGATGCGCAGCGCGTCGCCTACCTGCATGACCATATCGCGGTGGCGCGCCGCGCGATCGCCGAGAAGGTCAATCTGCGCGGCTATTTCGCGTGGACGATTATGGACAATTTCGAGTGGGCCAAGGGCTACACGGCGCCATTCGGCTTGATGCATGTCGATCGCGCGACGTTGGCGCGCACGCCGAAAGCCTCCTATGACTGGTTCGCGAAATTGGCCCACAGCAACACGCTGCCCGCCGCCTGATCGATTGTGGCCCGCTTTGTACCCTCTGATGTCACCGAACTGCGCGACGCGGTAGGCGACGCACTGACGGCGCGCGAGCCGGTCGAGATTGTCGGGGGAGGGACCAAGCGGGGTCTGGGTCGGCCGTTGCAGACGCCTCGAACGATCGATCTGTCGCGGCTCAGCGGCATTCGCGACTACGCGCCGAGCGAACTCGTGTTAACCGCCGGCGCCGGAACCCCGATGGCCGAGATCGAGGCGGCGCTGGAAGCAAATGGCCAGATGCTGGCGTTCGAACCGCCGGATTGGCGGATGCTGCTGGGCAGCGCCGGCGACCCAACCCTCGGCGGGGTCCTGGCCTGCAATCTGTCGGGTTCGCGGCGGCCCAAGGCAGGCGCGGCGCGGGACCACTTCCTCGGCTTTCGCGCGGTCAGCGGCCGCGGCGAAATCTTCAAGGCCGGCGGCAAGGTCGTCAAAAACGTCACCGGCTACGATTTGTGCAAACTGATGGCCGCTTCCTATGGAACGCTTGCGGTGCTGGAAGAGGTCACGGTCAAGGTGCTGCCACGGCCGGAAACCGTCGAGACATTGCTGTTCGCCGATCTCGCGCCGGCGAACGCGACCGCCTTGATGAGCGCCGCCCTCGGGTCGCCGCACGAGGTCTCCGGCGCCGCTTATCTGCCTCAGCCCGGGGCGGCCGGCGCCCAGATCGTGGCCTTGCGGGTCGAAGGCCCCGCGCCCTCGGTGGCGGCGCGGCGCGACAGCCTCGTGCGCGAGCACGCGGCTGCGGGCGTGCCAGGCGTGCTGGAAGGCGCGGCGTCACAAATGTTCTGGCGCGATATTGGCGCGGCCAGCGCGCTGGCCGGGGTTCCCGAGCAGGCGATCTGGCGCGTCTCCGTGGCGCCAATGCGCGGCGTAGAGGTCGCGGTAACGGTCGCCGGCGCAATCGATGCGACATGGTTTCTCGACTGGGGCGGCGGTCTCGTGTGGCTCGCGGTGCCCGAGGCCGAGGATGGCGGAGCGGCGGTAATCCGCACGGCGATCCGCGGTGCCGATGGGCGCGGCACCGGACACGCGACGCTGGTGCGCGGGTCGGCCGGGCTGCGCCGCAGTGTGCCGGTGTTCGAGCCGCAGCCGGGCGCGCTGGCGGCGCTGACTCGCCGCGTAAAGGAAGCCTTCGATCCGGCCCATATATTCAATCCAGGCCGCATGGCCGAGGGTTGCTGAGGAGCGATGACGAGCTCGGTCGAGAACATGCGTGTCCACCCAGGTTCCTCCCCTGCGACGCAGGGGAGGTGGCGCACGCAGCATGACGGCGAGGGCATGACGAAGCCGGGAGCCCCCTCCACCATGCTGCGCATGGTCCCCTTCCTCTGCCTTGCGGAGGCGGAGCCAGCTCGTCCATTCCGGGTGTGGCTCTAAGTGCAGACTGAGTTCACCCTGGCGCAACTCGCCGATCCGGATACCGCGGCGTCGGAAAAGATCCTGCGCACCTGTGTGCATTGCGGGTTCTGCACCGCGACCTGCCCGACCTTTGTGTTGCTCGGCGATGAGCTCGACAGCCCGCGCGGCCGCATCTACCTGATCAAGAACATGCTGGAGCAGGGCGGCCCGGTCCGCCCGGAAACGGTCAAGCATATCGACCGCTGCCTATCCTGCCTGTCGTGCATGACGACCTGCCCGTCGGGCGTCAATTACATGCATCTGGTCGATCATGGCCGGAAGCACATCGAGGAGCATTACCAGCGCCCCTGGGCCGAGCGCGCGCTGCGCCGCCTGCTCGGCACGGTGCTGACCCGGCCGGCGTTGATGCGCGCCGCGCTCCGGTGGGCGCGACTGGCCAAACCTTTCACGGCGCTGCTGCCGGTGCGGTTGCGTCCGCTCCTGGCACTGGCACCTGCCGATGTGCCGCCTGCCTCCCCGGTGGATCAGCCACAGGTATTCCCGGCGCAGGGACCGCAGCGCATGCGGGTGGCGTTGCTGACCGGTTGCGCGCAGCAGGTGTTGGCGCCGGCGATCAACGAGGCGACGATCCGCCTCCTGACGCGGCACGGCTGCGAGGTGGTGGTGGCGCGGGATAGTGGCTGCTGCGGCGCGCTGGTACACCATCTCGGCGAGGAGGCGCCGGCGCTCGACTATGCGCGCGCCAATGTCGAAGCATGGCAGCGGGTGCGCGCCTGGGGCGGGCTCGATGCGGTGGTGATCAACGCGTCCGGTTGTGGGACGATGGTCAAGGATTACGGCTTCCTGCTGCGCAATGATGTCGGCTGTGCCGAGCAGGCGGCGGAAATCTCCCGGCTCGCCCGCGACGTCAGCGAGGTGATGGCGCTACTTGGGTTGCAAACGCCGGTGGCCAATATCCCGGCGCTGCGCGTTGCGTACCACTCGGCCTGTTCATTGCAGCACGGCCAGCGTGTCGAGCGCGCGCCGCGGGCGCTCCTCGCGGCTGCCGGATTTGCGGTGGCCGAAGTGCCGGAGGCGCATCTCTGCTGCGGTTCGGCAGGCACCTACAACATCCTGCAGCCCGAGCTTGCCGGTGCATTGCGCGAGCGCAAACTGGCCAATATCGCACTGACCGGGGCGGAGGCTGTCGCGGCCGGCAATATCGGCTGCATGACGCAGCTTGCCGGCGGCTGCCCGGTGCCAGTCGTGCACACGGTGGAGCTGCTCGATTGGGCGACCGGCGGCCCCATGCCGGAGGCGATACGGCAGCGCCAGGCTGCGATGTGAAACAGCCGGCGCGAGCGGCGGAGGACTATTCGACCTCCTGACGGAATGGCGAGAACTCGGCGAGCTGTTCGATCTTCTGCTCGACCATCTCGCGCTCGCGGTCAAGAAAGGCGGCGACGGCGCGCCGGAAATTGGGGTCGGGAATGTAGTGCGCGCTGTAGGTCGGCACCGGCAGATAGCCGCGCTGCAATTTGTGCGGTCCCTGCGCGCCGGCCTCGACCCGCTTCAACCCATGCGATATCGCGAAATCGATGGCCTGGTAGTAGCAGCACTCGAAATGCAGCATGCGGTATTCGCGATGCGCGCCCCAGTTGCGTCCGTAGATTGTGTCCTTGCCCAAGAGGTTGAAGGCGCCGGCGATGTAGTCGCGACCATGCCGTGCCATGAACAGCACGACCTTGTCGGGCATGCGCTCGCCGAGCATCGAGAAGAACCGCCGCGTCAGATAGGCCGAGCCCCATTTGCGGTCGGAGGTGCCGAGATACAGCTTGTAGAAAGCGTCCCAGGCGCGTTCGGTGAGATCCGAGCCGGTCAGCAACTCGATCTCGATCTTGCCGTCGGCCAGCGCCTCGCGCCGCTCTTTCTTGACCGCCTTGCGCTTGCGCGAGTTCAGCGCGGCGAGGTAGTCGTCGAAGGTGCTGTAGCCGTCATTGACCCAGTGAAATTGCTGGCCGATCCGCTGCAGGAAGCCGGCCGCGCCAAGCGCCTCGAAATCGGTTTGCTCGGGGAAGTTTATGTGCAGCGACGAAATCTTGCGCTGGCGCACGAGTTCGACCATGCCGGCGACCAGCGTGCTCTGCGTGTCGGCCGCGGCCTGCGGGTGCAGCATCAGGCGCGGCCCCGGTACCGGGGTGAAGGGCACGGCGCAGAGCAGCTTCGGGTAATAGCGGCCGCCGGAGCGCTCATAGGCATCGGCCCAGCCCCAGTCGAAGACGTATTCGCCATAGGAATGGCTCTTCAGGTACATCGGCGCGACCCCGATGATGCGGCCGCTGCTATCGGCGAAGGTCAGGTGCTGCGGCGCCCAGCCGGCCCGCGCCGTGGCCGAACCGCTTTCCTCGAGCAGGTTCAGAAAGACGTGCGAGACCGTCGGGTTGATATCGCCTGCGCAGGCATCCCAGGCTTCGGGTGCGATCTCGTTGATCGCGCCATGCAGCCGCAAGGTGACTGTTTCGCCGCCGCCATCGTTCATGATTGTTACCGCCGCACTGTTCCCATCGAGCCGCGTCGCCGCTAGGCGATCTCAAAGGTGGCTTCAACCTCGGCCGCGACCCCGCCGGGCAGCGAACTGACCCCGACAGCGGCGCGGGCGTGTTTGCCGGCGTCACCCAGCACGTCCACCATCAGGTCGGACGCGCCGTTGATAATCTGTGGCATGGCGGTGAAGTTCGGCGTGCAATTGACAAATCCGCCGAGCCGGACGCAGCGGGTGACACGGTCGAGATCGCCGCCGCACGCGACTTTCAGATGCGCCAGAATGTTGAGGCCGCAGAGCCTCGCCGCATGCTGCCCATCCTCCATCGAGATGCCGCCGCCGAGCTTGCCGACATGGCGTAGCTCGCCGTTCCACTGGCTGATCTGGCCGGATATGAAAACCAGCGTCCCGGCGATCGTGAATGGCACATAATTGGCGATGGGCGCGCCGGGTTGCGGCAGTTCGATACCGAGTTCCGTCAGCCGCGCCTCGATCCGTCCGCTCATTGCCGTCCTCCAATCTGCCGCTCCGGATGAGGATAGGGGCTCCGCCGAGCGAGTCCAGCGTGCCGCGAAACCGCCGTATTCACGCCCTAGCACCCCCGGTATGCGTAAACTCTGCTGTCTGCTTCTTGCTCTGATCTCCGGTGGGAGCGCGCCGTCGCTGGTATCGGCGGCGACCCTGTGCGACGCGCATGTCGGCTTCAGCGCCGATCGCACATTGATGCTTGATGGCCACACCTACACTGGCAAGATCTGGACCATGCCGGGAAAGGAGCGGCACGAGCAGACGATCCACGCGTTCAGCCCGGTCTTCATCCTGCGCAACGACACGCCGCTCGGCGAGATTGTCTTGCCGCAGATGAAGACGATCGTGCAGTTCACGATGCCGGCCGAACTGCGCGTGCTCGACATCCCGCAGCTCACCAAGCACCCCGCCGGCAGCGAGACGGTTAACGGCATCGCGACCACCAAATACGCGATCGACGAGACGGTGCCGGAGGGTCACGCCGAAGGTACGCTGTGGCTTAGCCGTGATGGCATTCCGATGAAGCTCGACGGGAGCTTTACGCGTAACAGCGGACGGGCCGCCAAGGTTCACTGGGAATTAAACCACGTGAAGATCGGGCCCCAGCCGGCTAGCCTGTTCGAGGCGCCACAGGGCTTTTCGAAGCTGCCGCCGGAGGCGATCGCGCCGCTTCTCGGGTTGCGGCTCAAGCCGGCCAGTCATTCCTGAGCCAGCCGGAGCGGTTGTGCTCAGCCGGTGAGAGCCAACCGATCGGGCGGGGTGAGCTTCGGCTCCGCTCGGTCGAGTTTAGGCAACACCCGCGACACCGGAAAAGTCAGGGTGACGGACGTACCCTGGCCGATCTCGCTGCGGATGACGAGAGCAGCGTTATGCAATTCGGCAAGCGACTTCACCAGCGGCAAACCGAGACCGGTACCGGTCTGCGATCGCGTGTACTCGTTTTCGATCTGCCCGAAAGGGGTGAGCGCGATCTCGATCTGATCCGCCGACATGCCGATGCCGGTATCGACGATGACGACAGAGACCGCACCGTTGTCTTCCGCCACGCCAGTGACGGCAATCGACCCTGCCGGCGTGAACTTGATGGCGTTGCTGAGGAGATTGAGCAGTATCTGCCGGATGCCGCGGCGATCGGCGTAAATGCTGGAGATCGTCACCGGTATGTCGCTGCGCAACGTGATGTTCCGGCTGCGCGCGGTCGCCGCGGCCGCACGCAGCGCGCTATTTATCTCTTCTTCGAGATCGATCGGCTCCTCGAACAATTCCATCTTGCCGGCATTGATCTTGGACAAATCCAAAATGTCGTTGATCAGAGACAGAAGCGTCTGACCGCTCGCATGTACGTCGCTCAGATAATCGCGATATCGGTTCGGCGTGATGGCGCCATACACTTCGTTCTTCATCAGATCGGTGAACCCGATGATGGCATTCAGCGGGGTTCGCAACTCATGGCTCATCACCGCGAGAAAGCGGGATTTCGCGCGGTCTGCCTCTTCCGCCGCCATGCGCGCTTCCTCGAGTTGGCGAGCGCGCCGGTCGGTACGCGACATGCTCAATTGCAGCAGGGTGAGGGCGGTTCCGACACCGAAGTACCAACCATCGCGCACCACGATAAAGCCGCGGGTCAATGCCGACGGACGGTTCGCCGCGATCATCCATTCCAGCGCATCGACGCGGATGCTGCTTTCAACGATCAGCGGTTGCGGGTCCATCTGGGCGGTGATCGGCTTGCCCGCGTAAAGCGGGCGGCCGTAATCCTGCGCCAGCGTCATTGTCAGATCGTAGCGGTTCACCAACCCTATCGGCCGTCCGTCCGCCACAACCGGAATTGAGACGAGATCCGCGTCACGGCGATAGCGCTCGTAAACTTTCGCGCAGGTTGTCGTCGGCGAGACGGGCTCGACTTGCAGGGCCGCCGCCTCGATCCTGGGATCGCGCTCGTGCATCGGCAACACTTCGGATGCTGGCGCGATCATTCTGTCTCCGTTGCCAGTTTCCGGCAGCGGCCTGTTAAAGTAAGTTGGTTAATAATTCGCGAAAGATTTTGCTGAATCAATCATATCGCTGCCGCGCTCCGCTCGGATCAGCCGTCGCGAGTATCCAGGAGCTGGCGAATACGGGTGGCCAGTTCCAGGCGATGATATGGCTTGGTGATTGAGGGAAATTCGTCCGGCGCGAGTGTCCCGGAGTGTACCGCTGCATAGCCCGATGTCATCAGGACCTTAAGCTCGGGACGGCAATGTCTGGCGGCACGGGCCAGTTCGACACCGCTCATCTGGTTGGGCATGACGACATCGGTAAAAAGCAGGTCGATCGACGGCTCCTGCTTCACGCGGGCCAGCGCGGATTTGCCGTCGCTCGCCACCATGGTGCGATAGCCGAGCTCTTCCAGCATCGTGGCCGCCAGCTCCAGCACGAGATCATTATCCTCGACGATGAGGATCGTCTCGTTGCCGCGCGGCGGCTCCTCCGAAGATTCCGCTTTGGTGACCGGCACCAAGGCCTCATGGGCCCGGCGCAGGAACAGGGCGATGCGGGTGCCGCGGCCGAGCGCGGTATCGATATCGATCTGACCGCCGGATTGTTTGACGAAGCCATACACCTGGCTGAGGCCAAGACCGCTGCCTTGTCCGACATCCTTGGTCGTAAAGAAGGGTTCGAAGACATGCGCGAGAACGTCATCGGTCATGCCGGTGCCGCTATCACCGACGCAGACACGAACAAAGGCGCCCTTCGCCAGACCGAGAGGCTGGCGCGATGGGTTACCTGACGTCTGTTCGTTGAACTCGACGTTGTCCGTGATGATACGAATAGTCCCACCCAACGGCATCGCATCACGCGCGTTAACCGCCAGATTCAGCAGCGCCGTTTCGAACTGCTTGGGATCGACACGGCTCGGCCACAGGGCCGGCGACAACCCAAGATCGATGGTTACTTGTTCGCCCAGGGCGTGTTGCAGCAGCGGCACGAAGCGTTCGATGACGCTATTAAGGTCGACGACTTCGGTTCGCAGCGGATCGCGGCGGGCAAATGCCAGCAATTGCTGCGTCAGCCGCTCACAATCGAACGCGGCGCGCCGGGCCGTCTCGATCGACCTCAACAGCCGCGGGACCGCGACCGGTTTTCGCCCCGCGGTTTGTTCGGCGACGTCAAGATTGCCGATCACCACGGTCAGCAGGTTGTTGAAATCGTGAGCCACGCCCCCCGTCAGCTGGCCGATCGCGTCGAGCTTTTCGGCGTGACGGAGGGCCTCTTCCGCAGCGATGCGCTTCAGCGCTTCATCGGAGACACGCTGGTTGGCTTCCTTGAGTTCGCGGGTGCGGTCGGAGACGCGCTGCTCCAGGGTCTCGTTGACCCGCCGCAGTTCGCGCTCGGCCTGATGCAGACGCAGCAGGGCTCGCACAGTAGCGACCAGCTCGGCATCGTCCAGGGGTTCGACCAGGTAGGAATCAGCCCCGCCCTCCAATCCGATGGCGCGATCTTCCCGGCGGACGAAAGCAGCCGAGGTCTGCAACACGATCGTCGACGGATGGGTTGTCTTGATGTGGCGGCAAACATCCAGGCCGCTCATATCCGGCAGGCGCACATCGAGTACCACGAGGGTCGGATGCTCGGCCTCGACCAGCGACAGGCCCAGCGCGCCAGTTTCCGCCTCGACAACACGAAACCCGGCGCCGCGCAACACATGGGATTTGAAATATCGATTTCCCTCGTCGTCATCGACCACGAGGATCGTCGTAGTTTCGGCCGCGCTCATGAGGCCGGGGGGCTCGTTGTCGCGATGGCTCCCTCGATCGCGGCAACCAGCGTGTCGGCTGAAAGGTCAAGCTTCGAGAGAATCGTGGATGCCGCGGCGAGCTGGCGGCGCTGTTCGGCGCCAAGCGCCATCGATGTGAGGACAACAGCTGGAATGGCTTCTGTGCCGCGCGCCGTTGCCCAGCGCTCGAGAAATTCGAAGCCGCTCATCGTCGGCATGTTCAGATCGAGCAGCACGACATCGGGCGGCTGCCGCGACGCGTGTTCCAACGCCGCCTGACCCGTCGCGGCCTCGTTGATCTCGAAGGCGCTGCGCGGCAAGAGCTGCCGCACCAGATACCGCGCCACCTCATCGTCATCGACGACCAGGACGCGGCGTACCGAATGGCGGCCAGTGGCACGATCCAGGGCGTGCACGAGCGCCGTCGCATCAACGGGTTTATTGAGATAGTCGTCCGCACCGATATTCCGCGCCTTGGCCTCTTCCTGCGTCGTCGAGACCATGATGACCGGGATGGACCGCGTTGCTTCGGTTTGCTTCAGCTCGATCAGCAGCTGCCAAGTCTCCTCGCCCGCCAGCATGATATCGAGCATGATCGCCGTGAACGAGAACCGGCCGAGCGCCACCCGCGCCTGCGCGCTCGATCGCGCCGTGATCGCTTGATAAGGCGAGCCCTCCAGCGCCCTCTCGCACGCAAAAGCGTCCGCGGCGTTGTCTTCAACCACCAGGACCGCCGCGCGGCCCGGATCGAGGTTCCACTGCACCTCCTCCTCGGCGACATCGGGATGCGCATAAACGCGCGGGACGATCAGTGAGAAGACCGAGCCTTGGCCGGGCGAGCTGATGACATCAACGCCCCCGCCCAGCAGCTCGGCGAGCCGTTTCGAGAGCGGTAACCCGAGACCGGTGCCCTTGACCCTGTTTTGCAACGGGTGCGCGATCTGGCCGAATTCCTGCCAGATTGTCTCGAGATCGGCCTCGGCGATCCCGATCCCGGTATCGCTGACCCGGAAGGTGACCAGATCGGCCTCGGGTCCGTCTTCAGCCCACACGCGCACTTCGCCACGCTCGGTGAACTTGATCGCGTTGGAGATGAAGTTGCGCAGGATCTGGGAGATTTTTCCTTCGTCCGACATCATCGGCGCGACGCTGGTCGCGTCCTCGAACACAAGCGAGAGCGCGTCGCCCACCAGCAATGGGCGCAGCATGCCGCGCAACGCGCCGAAAAGATCAGAGACCGTAAAGTATACCGGTGCGATCACCGTCTTCCCAGCCTCGACCTTTGCGATATCGAGGAGATCGTTGACCAGCTCAGTCAGGTTTTCGGCGGCGCGGCGGATGAAGTGGACCTGCTTGTCCTGCTCCGGGCTCAGCTCTCCGTCCCGCCGCATCAGCAATAGGCGAGATAACGCCAGGATCGAGTTCAGCGGGGTTCTGAACTCGTGGCTCATGTTGGACAGAAAGCGCGATTTTAGCTCGTCGGCACGGCGTAGATGATCGGCGCGTTCCTCGAGCTCCGCATACAGCGCCACGACGCCGCGATTGGTATCATGCAATTCCTGGTTGAGTTGCGAGAGCTCGTCCTGCCGCTTCTGCAGTTCTTCAAGCTGAACCACCATGTCACGGTTCTGCAGCCGCAACTCCTCATTGGCGTCGAGCCGTTCAGCGCCAGCGCCCGTCAGCATGTCGCCGATCGCCACCAATTCCTGCTTGCCGACGCTGGCGCGGCGGGCGGCGAGATACTTGACCAGGCGAACGCGCGTCCCCTGACCGGGGCCGGTCTTCAGATCGAACTCGTCCATCAGCCGCTGCGCGCCGACCAGTCCGACCCCCATGCCTGTCGCCGAGCGATAAGAGCCGGCGAGCACCGCCTCGACATTGGGGATGCCGCCGCCCTGGTCGCTGATCAGGATTTCCAGATAGAGCCGCGGTTCCGCATCAACCCAGAATTCGGCGCGACCGCCCCCGCCATAATCGAGGGCATTGCGCGCAATTTCCGAAACGGCGGTCGTTATGCGGGTCTGATCCTGACGGTCGAATCCCAGATGGGCGGCAATCGTCCGGGCGCGCTGGCGGGCCAGAACAATGTCGGTCTCGCGTTCGATCGCGACAGCGAGCAGCCGTTGCCTCATGCGACCACTCTCATGGCTACGACACAGGCATCATCCCGCTCGCGACGATGTTCCCGAAATAACATGCCGGCGATCAGGCTTGGATGGCTGCTCATCAAACCAGGGAAGGCATCGGGGTTCCATTTGGCGGACAGCCCATCGGAATGCAGAACAAGTGTCGCCGCTCCGGAAAACGGATAGGTGAACTCCCGTATGCGCGATGCGACATGGCCGGCAATTCCATTATGCGAGACCATTCGCTGGCATTTGTCACCGGTAATCAACGCGCCCGCAATGTTCCCGATCCCGACGAAACGCACGAGACGCTGCGCCAAATCGACCTCGGCCACGGCGATGGCCGCGCCGCGCGTCGGGCGCAGCGCGCCGTGGATGGCCTCCACGAGCTGAACACTGCCCGTTACACGATGCTGATCGAAGGTGCGCAGCGCGGCCGCGGCCGCGGCTGCGGCCTGCGGACCGTGCCCCGAGCCGTCGGCAACCAGGAGCCGCGGTCCTGCCGCGGCAGCATGGAAGGCCCACGCATCGCCGATCGCGGTTTCGCCGGGGTAGGGCGCCATGACATAGCCGACGCTCGCGGCGGCTTCCGTGGCTGGGCCTACCTTGAAGCGCGCCATGATCGCAGTTCCGAGCCGGGGGCGTGACCACAAGGCGAGATGGTCGCATTGCCGACGAATAGCCCCCAATCCGGTTCCCGGGCTTCCCGCGGTCGAGAAACCGTCCTCGAAGGCTCGCTCCGGACTGGCGATGCCGGGGCCGGCATCGAAAGCCATCAGCTCGAGGCAGTCGCCATCCTTATCGGCGACGCGCTGCACGACGATATCGCCGCCGCCGGCATGCTTGAGCAAGTTGGTGGCCATCTCGGTCGCGACAATCGCGACCCGGCCGGCCCGCGTCTCGTCGAGGCCACAGTTTTCCGCCAGCGCGGTGGCGGCGCGGCGGACCTCTCCCACGTGACTGGCGTCGCTCACTTTCCAGATCATGCTACTTCCAACGGATCAGCGTGACGGTCGTACCCTCGCCGGGAGCTGATCGCAGGTCGAATTCGTTACATAAGCGCTTGGCGCCGCCCAGACCCAGGCCGAGCCCGCCACCGCTCGTGTAGCCATCCTTGAGTGCCTGGGCTAGATCGGCAATCCCGGGCCCGTCATCGGAAAATACCAGCCGCAGCCCGCGCCGGATACCGGCTCGCACCAGGTCGAGACGCAACTCGCCGCCGCCGCCGTAATCCAGCGTGTTGCGGGCGATCTCGCTGGCCGCGGTGATGATTTTGGTCTGATCCACCAGGCTGAACCCCAGCGAGACCGAGCCCGTCCGGACCGCCTGACGAACGCGCACCACGTCCTCCGACGAGCGGATGGGCATGGTGTCACTTTTCTCGACGTCCAACCCAGTCCTCCGTGCCGTCGTCGATGAGCCGCCGGATCAGGGCCAGTCCCTTATCGACGTTGAGCGCGGTCTTTACCCCCGACAGGCCGAGCCCCAGTTCGACCAGCGTGATGGCCACCGCCGGCTGCATGCCGACAACCACGGTAACGGCATCGAGGACCCGCGACATTGCTGCGATGTTGTTGAGCATCCGGCCGATAAAGGAATCCACGATCTCGAGAGCAGAGATGTCGATCATCACACCGCGGGCGCGGGTTTTGACGACCCTGGTTGTCAAATCATCCTGCAATTGCATCGCCAGCTGATCGTGCATGTCGACCTGGATACTGACCAGCAGGCAGTCTCCCACTTGCAGGATCGGGATCTGGTCCACGCCCTATGCCTCGGGACGGCGCGCGACGACCCGGTCGGTGACCGTTTTGCCGATGCGCCGCAAGGCAAGCGCGAACGCGTCCGCCATGGTCGCTTTCGAGATGACGTCTAGTTCGACGCCGAGATGAACGATGGTCTGGGCGATCTGCGGCCGGATGCCGCTGATGATACAATCGGCCCCCATCAGCCGCGCGGCGGATATCGTCTTCAGCAGGTGCTGCGCGACCAGCGTATCGACTGTCGGCACGCCGGTAATGTCGATGATCGCGATCTCCGTCCGCGAGTCGACGATGCGCTGCAGCAGGTTTTCCATGACGATCTGGGTGCGGGCGCTGTCCAGTGTGCCGATCAGTGGCAATGCCAGGATGCCGTCCCACAACTCGATGACCGGGGTCGACAGTTCCAGCATTTCCTCCTGCTGCCGCGCGATGACCTCGTCGCGGCTGCGTTGCGCCAGTTCGGTCGTGTAGAGCCCGAGCTTGTCGAGCAGCAGGCTCGCGATCAAGGTCTCGCGGGCCATGCCTTCGGCGTCCTTCACGTGCTCGCGGAGCAGGTTAAACAGCGGCTCCTTCAGGGAAAACACAAAGGTCGCGGTTTGCGATGCGCTCGATCCGCCGGCGGATCGGCTGCGCGAAACCTGTTCGAGGACCTCGCGGGTCCCGGCCCATTCGGGGCCGTCTATGTTCTCGACCTGCCCGGATAGCGCGCTGCGGCGCAATTCATCGAGAAATCGCCGCGCCTGCTCGTTGATTGTCGCGTTATCGAGCAGCGACAGACCCGCTGCCCCGCCGCGCCGTTGCGAGCCAATCCAGGCCTGCAACAGCTCCTGATGATGCTGTTCGATCAGGGCCGGGATAACCGAATGCAAATCCGCCGGCATCATGTCCTCGCGCAATACCCGCACCTCGGCCGCGCTGCGGAGCGGACGCTCGTGCCTTTTCGCAGCGAATTTCGGCGATGCGCGGCCGGGGGTCAACGGTTGCTGCCGGCGGCCTGCCTTTGCCTATCCGTCAGCCCGCCTCGCGTGGTAAAAATCCTGACCCGGGCGCCTTTGCGCGGACCGTGAACCGAGGCAGTCATGTACATTCAACCTGCGCACATTCTGCTCGTCGACGACGAGGAGGGCTTCCGTTATGCCGCGGCGAAAACCCTGATCGGCGCTGGATACACGGTGGCGGTGGCGGAAGACTATCGCGATGCACTCAATCGCCTGGATGGCCCAAACCCTGTCGATCTGCTGATCACCGATATCGTCATGCCGAACCGTGTCAACGGTTTCGCGCTCGCCCGTATGGCCAAGATGCGCCGCGCCGACATCCGCGTGCTTTACCTGACAGCCTATGATGTGCCGACCAACGAGGCCTCGGGCAAGGTTCTGCGCAAGCCGATCGCCGAGGACGATCTGATCGAGGAAGTGCGAATCGCGCTCGCTTGACGCGGAAGCGGGCGGCAAGCCGGCGCCCGCTTCTGCCGTGCGCACACCTGCATCAAATCGATCACAGTGGCGCTGGAGTGTTGCGTAAAATTTTCAATAAATCATCTCCGCTGTGAATAAACGTTCGACCGGCTGGGGTTGCGTTTCGCAACTCAATCCTTGCGTTAAAGTCACCGCAGATAAATATCCGGCCCTTTTTTAGATGCCTAATGTGGTCGCCGCAGGCTATCACGGTTGACGAGTGTTGACGATCGCTGAGCAACGCTTGCGATGGCCGCGCAAGCCCCTTTAAAATGACGATCGCAAGCCACCCGGCGCCAACAAATTAAGGTGCCGCGAGTTTTGCTGGGGGAGCGGGGGATGACCGGGGTGCCGTCGGATCACTGGAGGGGGCGTGCCAATGCCCGCCCCCACCCTGGCGCGCCGAGACTCGGCGTGACTTGCGCGGCTGGCCACCGGCCAAACAACAGGCGCGAGCTGGCGCCCGTCCGCGCTTTCAGGAGAGTCTGATGCCGAGGATGTACTCCGGCACCTATGTTTGGGGGCAATTACCAGGGCGGTCTCGCCAGACTAGATTGCATGGATATTCAAAGCCGACAGCCGATAACTGGTATTTAACCCCAGGGCTGCAGAGGTACATCGTCGGGAACCGCAATAACGGTGCCCCTCTCAACAACGGCACTACCAAGAGCCCGACCAATGTCGGTATGACTGGTACGGCAGCTTACGTCACCCTTTCGACCGCAGGAACCAACGATGGCGACGCGGTTTGCGTCGAAAATGCTTCCGTAAAACGGTCGGGGTCGGTGTTCAGCACGAGCAAGGTTGTTGGCTGCCCAACGCCGTTGTGGATGAGATTGCGGTCGGATCGGCCTACGCCCGGTTGCCTTTCGATCATCAGCTGCCGGCGTTTCGTGTCGCGCACGGCGGCCGTGCGTTCGTTTGCGCACGTCGAAGGAGCATCGCATGGCAGCTCCTCTTATCGGGTCTCAGCAATAAACAAATCAAATCGCTGGCGCGAATTGCGGGTCTGGCTTCGCTTCCGGATTGACTTTGCCGTTTTCGTCGACAGGAGCAGGTAAGTGGCCAGGACATTCATCGGCTCATTTGGGAACGGCATCACCCTCAACAATGCCTCCTATGATCCAGCCACAATCGGCACGAACGGCGGCTCCGGTTACGTCACCAATTCCGGCGCGCTTGGTGGGGGAGATTACGACGGTAAAGATGCCGTTTCTGTCTCCTACACTGGGCAAGACCTCACGGTCACCACGACCGGCACCGTCGTCGGCGAGTCGGGCGTGTATCGACCAAATTTCAATTACGGACCCGGCGGAGCCGGCGGATTTGGGATTGACCTGGCGGTCGCCGGGAGCATTGACAACAGCGGTACGATCAAGGGCGGCCGCGGCTATGCGGGTAGCTATACCGATAACGGCGGCTTCGACGGGGGCGCTGGCGGCGCTGGTATCTACGCCGCGAGCGCGGCGACGGTTTCGAACACCGGGCTGGTCGAGGGCGGGAACGGTGGCGTCGGCGGGAACACTGGTGACACTCATGGAGAGCCTCCGGGCGCGGGTGGTGCGGGTGGCGCCGGGATTATTCTCGCTAACACCGGTACGATCATGGCCGGTGGCACCATCATTGGTGGTGTTGGTGGTGCAGCCGGCTTTCCGGAGGGGGGAGGTAACCCTTATGGCAATGCCGGCGGAGTCGGCGGCGCCGGCATAGTCGCCGAAGGCAGCGTCGTCCTAACGGTCTTAAGTACCGGGACGATCATCGGCGGCGCCGGTGGCGCCGCTGGAAGTATTTACGGTACAGGTGGCGCCGGCGGCGCAGGATTGGTTCTGACCGGCGGCGGCACGTTGTTCAATGCTGGCAGCATTATTGGTGGTACGGGCAGCCCAGGCGGCGCCGGCGTACAGTTAGGTTTGGTAACCGCGACGATCACCAATGCCGTGGGTGGTTACATCGCCGGCGGCACGGGTATTCTTGCGACCAACTCCACGCAGGTTGAGAATTTCGGGACGATCAAGAGCGTATACGGTGCGACTGGGACCGCCGTCGCCCTCGGCGCTGGCGGCGAACTGTACCTCGAGGGCGGCAGCCAAATCGTCGGTATCGTCACAGGCGGCGGAGGCGTCCTCGACCTCGACAGCGCCGGGGGCATCGGAACGCTGACCGGTTATGGCAGCCAGTACGTCAATTTCAGCGAGCTCAACGTCGTCTCTGGCGCAAACTGGGTTTTATCGAGCAACAATACGTTTTCCGGCGGATTGCAGATCAGCGATCTCGGCACGCTGTCAATTATGGAAAGCCTGGTCAACAGCGGCACATTTTCCGCTACCAGCGTCGGGACGCTGTCGATCGCTGGCATCCTGGTCAATAGTGGAACTCTCTCCGATACTGGTGCGTATTCGCTCACGCTGACCAGCGGCGCGGTTTTCGAAAATTACGGGACCGCCAGTATCTTCGTCTCCAATGTCGGTTCATCCATCGTCGGTAGCGGCGGTCCCACGACTGTAGTGAATGGCGGATACCTGCAGACCGGCAACACCTATGGGATTTTTCTGAGCGCCGGGGGCGTAATTAACAACACTGGCACCATCAACGCGGGAGGCGTCAGCAAATCGATCGGTTCGGTCAATGGTCCCACGAGTGTCTACAATTCCGGCGTCATTGTGGGAACGGCGGTGCTCAATGACGGCGGCACGGTCACCAATGCCAGCGGCGGTTACATAACAGCTCTCAACATCCTGGCCGGCGGTAATTCCACCATCGTAAATGCCGGTACTATCCGTTACGATACCAATCTCGCCTACGAGTCCGCGGCTAATTTCCTGATCAGCAACACAGGGAGGCTGACGGGCCTGTCGTTCGGGCGGTCGCTATATGTCACTTCGCCTACTTACGGCAACGGCGTGTTGATCAATGGGACCGCCGGCGGCGGAAGCTCGGCATATATTTTAGGCGGTGGTTACGGCGGTATCGGGGTATCGGTCACACACAGTCTGTTTACGTTTGTAAATTATGGGACCGTTGTTGCCGCGTACGGGCGGCCCCGTGCCGTCAGTTTTTATAACAGCGATGCCCTGCTTGTCCTCGAGGGGGACGACAAATTCATCGGCGATGTCGTAGCAAGCGGCACCACCGGCACGAGCATTTTGGAATTCGGCTTTTCTAATGGCGCCGGCACCGTAGTCGGTCTCGGCACCCAATACAGCGGGTTCAGCCAGTACTCGGTTCTGGCCGGCGCACACTGGACGCTGAGCGGCAATAACACGGTCCAGAACGGCGCGACCCTGACGAATGCCGGCACCTTGCTGATCGCGGGCAATCTGACCATCGATCCCTCGACGATGGTCAACAGTGGCTATGTGTCGGGAAGTACCACGCTCGGCAGCGGCTCCTATCTCAGCAATACGGCCGCCGGCACCATCACCGCCGCCGGAACAGCGATCTACGGCAGCGGCGGCGCGGTTGGCGTCGACAATTTCGGCCTGATCTCGGCCACCGGGCCCAACGGATACGGCATCTATCTCGGCGGCGGCGGCTCGGTCACCAATGCCGGCTCGATCGGAGGCTATGCTTACGGGGTCAAGATCGCCGGCGCTGGCGGGACTGTCGCGAACACCGGCACGATCACAATGGACGGCGGTCTCGGCTTTTACCGCGCTGGCATCGCGCTGCGCGGGGACGGGGCCATCACCAACGGTGCG
>Ga0213875_10001017_pt1 | contig 19875 bp, 17 predicted proteins | sample BarmaccomBMRX_R8_FD_160105 | JGI IMG/M metagenome (GOLD analysis project Ga0213875, IMG submission 160105) | Root-associated microbial communities from Barbacenia macrantha in rupestrian grasslands, the National Park of Serra do Cipo, Brazil - RX_R8 | ecosystem: Host-associated > Plants > Roots... | reverse complement strand
GGTGTCTGTTTCGCCTACGTCAAGGCCACCGAGAACACCACGTACCAGAATCCTGAGTTCGCCAACCAGTACAACGGATCGTACAACGTCGGCATCATCAGGGGCTCCTACCACTTCGCTCTGCCCGACCGGTCCTCGGGCGCGACGCAGGCCGACTACTTCGTGGCCAACGGTGGCGGTTGGTCGCGTGACGGCAAGACACTGCCCCCGATGCTCGACATCGAGTACAACCCTTACGGCGCAACCTGTTACGGCCTGAGTCAGGCGGGGATGCAGTCGTGGATCCAGGACTTCAGCAACGAAGTGCACGCTAGGACCGGTCGCTACCCCACCGTCTACACGACGCTGGACTGGTGGAGCACCTGCACCGGGAACTGGCCAGGGCTCGGGGCGACCAATCCGCTGTTCATCGCCAGGTACTCCGACAGTCCGGGAACGCTTCCGGCGGGCTGGGGCACCTGGACCATCTGGCAGTACGCCGACAACGGCACCTTCCCTGGTGACCAGGACTACTTCAACGGGGCGTACGACCGGCTCCAGGCGCTGGCCAACGGCTGAAGTCCAGCGGACTCCCTGAGACGGTTCGCCTCAGGGAGTCCGCCACTGTCTGGAGTCAGGAGTTGTCGATCACCTTGGTGGCGATAGCGAACCCGCCCCTGCTCGTTCCACATGTCCTTCACAGGCCCGCGCGTCGCGCGCCGCCAGGTCACCGACTAGGCGGCCATCCCCTGAGCACCTGAACGACGCGATCACTGAAATCCAGCGCCTGCTCCCTCCATACCTATGTACGCGACCTCTTACTTGACAAGTGTTTGACAGCCTCGGGGAGGTCGCATGCCCTGAAGGGCACCTTCAGTGCATGTCATTCGAGGATGAGGAGCTTTTCGACGGCTCGGACCTTCGCGTAGTCGGCGAACACCGCCTCCCGGGGGCCTGCCAGGGCGATGATGCCCAGGGCGGTGTCGTAGTCGACCGTCCGGGGCACGAGATCGCCGTTGCCCTTGAATACGTGTGTGGACAGGTGCGTGGACAGGTTACTGACCTCGTCGAACACCTCGGCGTTGCGCAGTACGCCGGTGGCCGGGGAGATCAGGAACACCGGCATGACCGTCTGCCTCAGCTCAAAACTGCTGGCGCCGACAGTGCCATCTATGTACGCCTCGACGACCCGTTCCAGCTGACTGCCGCCCGTGGCGGCGCGGGCGAAGCCCACCACCGGGCCGCCGATCATTCGCGCGCCGGTCTCGATCAGCCGGGGGCCGTCGGGCGTCAACATCACCTCGTTGTGGGCCGCACCCCAGCGAATACCCAGGGCATCCAGCGCGGCCTCGGTGTACGAACGAAGTTCATCGAATTCACACCTGTCGATAGCGAGGAATTCGTTGTGGTCGAACACCGTCTCGCGATCACCGGCGGAGGTTTTGTTGTAGCGCATCAGGTGGGCATAGCTGTGTTTTCCCGCGGCGCTGACAGTGCCGACCGCGTACTCGACGCCGAAGACCCGTTCCTGCACGAGCACCGTCTCATTGGGTGTGCCGAGCAATCCGTTCTCGTGGCCGAGAACGTGGTCGAACACCCGTCGCCAGTCCCCGCCGGGCGCGATGTGGTGCACGTTCTCTGAGCCCGCCGATGCCGGGGGTTTGATCACCAATGCCGAACCGACGAGGTTCTGGTCGGCCAGCCAGGCCGCGGCCTCCGCAGCGCTGGCCGTGTGCAGTGTGCGGATGGACGGCAGCCCGGCTTCGGCTAGGGCCTGCTGCATGGCGGCCTTGTGCCGCCGGGCCGGGGCCAACTCCGGGACATTCGCCGACTCCGGAGTCAGGGCGGACGCCAGTTGGTCGGCCAGCGCGACGCCCCACTCCGATCCGGCGATCACCGCACGTGGCCGCAGCTCACGCAGCTCCGTCAACAGGCCGTCATGTTCCTGGTACACCGCCAGAAAATCGGCTGGCCGCAGGGCGTCGCGATTGCGGAGGTCGGTGGTGTGCGTCAAGCCGGTCGAACGCACCGCGACGCAGGAGACTCCTCGGGCCGAGAACGCTGGCGCGAGATCAACTCCAGCGGAGACCGGGTCCACAATGATGACAGGGTTGGTCACAGGGACACCTCTTCATGATTCACGGCTCCTGGCGGCCAGGGACAGCTGCCAGAACAGGGCGATCACCACGACGCCGGCGGCGGCGAAGGGCAGACTGGGGGCGGAGAGGCCGGCGGCGAGGGCCAGTCCACCCAGGGTGGAACCCATGGCACCGCCGAGCCCAACCGCCGATCCACACAGCGCAGCAACGGTGGCGGGCTGATCAGGACGGATACCGATCAGGATGGTTTGGATCGGTGTGACGATCGCCCACCCGGCGAAACCCCACAGGGCGTAGGGCAGCAGCCCGAGTACGGGGATCTGGCCGAGTACCGGCAGCAGCAGAAACGCGGTGCCGAGCAGAGCCAGGACCCCGGCCAGCACCGCGCGGGGTCGGCCGGTCCGGTCCGCCAGGTAACCGATGCTGGTGCTGCCGGCCAGACCGCCGATGCTCCAGGCCCAGAGCACCGCGGGAACCGAGTGGGCGGCACCCGATTCCAGGGTCACTGGGGCGGCGTAGGTGTACAGGCCGAGGCCGGCGGTGGTGGTGATCAGTGTGACCCCGAGGACGGCCAGGACCCGCCGGTCGGTCATGATCAGCATCCGCTCCCGCAGCGATGGCGGCGCGACCACCGGCACGACGGGCAGCCGGGTGGCGATTCCCAGCGCGGCGATGGCGGTGAGCAGAAGGATCAGCCAGATCGCGGCCTGCCAGCCGAAGAGTCCGGCCAGCCACAGCCCGAACGGCACACCCGCCACGGCCCCGGCGCTGTTGGCCCCCCAGATGATGCTCAGCACCCGACCCCGCGACCCCGGGTCGGACACGGCAGTAGTCACCGCCACCACGATCGGGCTGAGAATCCCCGCGCCGAGCCCGGCGATGCCCCGGCCGAGCAGGTACTCCGGCAGTCCACCTGCTGCCAGGGTCAGCAGGTTGCCGAGCCCGAACACTGTCAACGCGGCGAGCAGGACGGCCCGCGCCGGTCGACCGGCCAGCAGCACGGCGAACAGCGGGGCGGACACTACATAGGTGAGGTCGAAGGCGGTGACGCCCTGGCCGACCGCGGCGGCTGAGGCGCCTAAGGTGGCGCCCAGTCCGGGGAGCAGTCCGGCGACGATGTAGTTGTCGCAGCCGGTGACGAACATTCCGGCGGCCAGGAAGATCAGGTGTTTTCTGGCCGGCCGGACATCCAGACCACTCACCGGGCAGTCTCCCTGGCGGTGGTCAGTGCATGCAGGTAGTCGGCGATCGGCGCGGTATCCGCGATCGAGGACCGCGCGGCGATGTACGAGTCGGGTCGCACCAGCAGCACCTGATTCGAGTACGGGCAGTCGTCCGACCAGCAATCACCCTTGCCTGGGGCATCGCCGACCTGAATAACCCGCACGAACAGCGGCAGGTCAAGGTGCGGGAGTTCGTCGCCGAAGACCAGCAGCGTGAAGTACCGGTAGTCGAGCAACGAGTAGATCCGCGATTCTGATCCGTCGCGGTTCTGGACGCGGAAGTCGAAGAACCGGGAGCCGGCCAGCCCGTCCTCGCCGTACCGGATTCCCATGCCGGTGATGTAACCTGACCGCCGCTCGAGGATCTTGACGTAGTCGACCGCGTGCGTCCCGTTGTCGGAGTACTTTGTCGCACGCACCAGCACCCCGGAGGCCTGCACCACGCTCAGGGCGACCGGCTTACGTTCCTGCTCGTACGTCCGCAGGATGTCCCTCGGCAGATCGGAGCCGGCGGCCATGCCGATCTTCCACATGAGGTTGAACGCATCCGACAAACCGGTGTTCAACCCCTGCCCCCCGTTCACTGAATGGATGTGGGCGGCATCGCCCGCCAGGAACACCTTGTCGTCCAGGGAGAATCGCTCCGCGACGGATTCCTTGACGGAGAACTGGGAAAACCAATCGACCTCCCTCAACGTCAGCTTGTGCGGATGCATCGCCCGGTTGATTCTGGCGACCACATCGTCCAGCGTGAACTCCTTGACGTCCATCCTGATGTAGAAACGATCGAGGTCTCGTTCGCGCGGAATCCACGCCACATCCGATGTCTCGGCTTGGAAGACGATGATGTCCGGAACCTTGGGGAAATCGGTGTCCACAACGGCGTCCAGGACGGCCCAGATGATCTCCGGGCGAGTGATCTCGAACGGAATACCGAAAGCCGTCCGGACCAGCGACCGTGAGCCGTCCGCTCCGATGACGAACCTCGACTCGATGACCTCACCGGTGGACAGGGTCGACCGGCAGCCACCGTCGACCGCCTCCACCGCGACGACCGAGGTGTCGCGCCGCACCGGGGAGTCGAGCTCGGCGAGCTTCCGGACTAGCAGTGCCTCGATGTTGGACTGGCCAAGCATCAGGAAGTGCTTGTGAAAGCATCCCTGCAGTTCCTCCCACCAGGTCGACTGGCGAGAGACGAACTTTCCGTCAGCCCACACCGAACTGGTGTTGACAGCCTTCCCGTGCGGATAGAGCTCCGCGTGGACATCGACGATCTCCAGCAGCTGCTGCGAGCGGGCGTTCAGGGCGTCCGCCCGTCCCACTACAGTTGGTCCCGAGGACTTGTCGACGATCAGGACGTTCAGGCCGTGCAGCCGCCCGAGGAAGGCGCAGAGCAGGCCGACCGGACCCGCTCCGACGACGAGGACGCCGATCTTGTCCGGTTGCGTCGTCATGACGTCACCGGGTGCGGGTTGGCGATGTCCTGAACGTGCACGCGACGCAGTGCCGTCCGCAGTTCGGCGAACAGGGCGGAGTTACGGAAGGCGGGATGGGTGGTCACATCGCTGACGCGCTCACCGTCGAGGTAGACCTGGCGGTCGTCACGCACGCTCTCCAGATACTCCTGACCGTTCATCAGTTCGTCGCGTACAGCGGTCATGTCGGTCATCGGGCGAGCCCCGGGTTGTCCATTGGCGGATCGCCGAGCACGTGTACCCGCCGCAGATGCCTGGGTGCCTTGCTGGTGAAAGGATTGCGTCCGTGTAGCAGAGTGTAGTTATCTGTGATCACGATGTCGCCCGTCTGCCATGAGTGCGCGTAGCAGTCGGCGGGGTCGTACAACGCCGCCTTCAGCCTGCTGTGTACCCGGGTGAGTTCCTCTGCCGAGACTCCGATGAACTCCAGATCGGGGTGGTTGACGAAGTCCCGGTCCTCGGCGGCGACGGGTTCGTTGTACCTGATGACCTGCGCCCCGTGTACGGGATGGACGGTCACGATCGGCGAGGTGGTCACGCTGTCGTAGAACTCCATCTTTCTTCGGTAGATGCCGGTCACCTTCGACCACAACGTGACCGTGTCCGGATCGCATCGCGCCAGCACCCCAGTGGTGTTGGAGAACACCGTCTCTCCGCCGTTGCCCTCTCCCGGCGCGCTGACACAGTGGAATATCTGGAACTCGGGGATCTGCTCGCGGTACATCCCGTCCCAGTGCATGGGGACGTAACTGTGGTCGAAGATGTGGTCGCTCGGATCGTCGTGCTCGACAAGTTCGAGCACGGTGCCGAACGGCCACGTGCTCACCGTGCCCCAGCGCTCGCAGTAGGCGGAAAGGCTTGCCGGACCGTCGAAGACCTCAAAGTCCCTCAACAGAAGAAGATGGTGCTGCCTGACCAGGAACCTCAGCAGGTCGACGGAGAGGTCGTTGACATGTCGGCCAGACCGGGTGGCCCGTATCGAGACCCCGAATGGCTCGTTCGCGTTGACCTCGTAGTGATTCTGGCTGAGCGGGTCAGAGTCACCAGGCATGATTTTCTCCATTGGAGACAATGTGCAGGACTGTTGTCCTCGACAATGAATTCCACACCCGTTTCTCGGTTTCAGTCCGCTCCGCCAGCACGAACTGGCCACCGATACCGGCCACGACCGAAAGTTTGTTCAGCATAGGAGAACAGACAGAGAACACAGAATAACGGGTTCTTCGGATAAGATTTTTCACGCCATGCGTACGATGGTCAACAAGCGGACCAGTGCACGTCAGGGGCGGCAAAGACACGCATCGAGTACCGTACCAAACGTTTCTCTTGCACCGGGACAGAACATCTGGAACTCGACCGGCAGCAGTCACGTCAACCTCAGGCAAGGCTCTCGCTCCAGGAATTATGCAGACAGGGAATTATTAAGAGATTATGAAACCGCAAGGACATGTTGTCCAATAAGACAATTCCATCAGCGAACGTTATGTGACCTGAGTCACAGAAAGAGTCGTTTGACCACAAACGAGCAATACGATAAGGACATGGAGGTCGAGATCCGACAGCTCAAGATGATCTGCGCGATCAGCCAAACGGGCAGTCTGACCAAGGCCGCCGCGGCGCTCGGCTTGACGCAGCCAGCGTTGACCTACCAACTCCAGCGGATGGAGCGGACCTTCGGCGGAGAACTGTTCCACCGCGACCGACACGGTGCACGGCCGACAGCTCTCGGCGAGTTGGTGATCGACCGCGCCAGAGCCCTGTTGCCCGGGCTCGATGAGCTACTGGCCCAGGCACAGCTACGCATTGGCAGCAACAGCACGCTGACCTCCGTACGGGTCGCCGCCCACTCGACCCCACTTGCCGCACCGATCCTGCAGCGACTGCGCGAAATGATGCCAGGTGCGGACGTCACGATGCGTCACCAGCGGTGCGGGCAGGACGCGATCGACCTGCTCGCCGCCGGACGCGTCGAGCTCGCGGTATTGGTCGAGCATCCCCAGTTACCTCTTCTGCGCCCGCCAGGTGTCGTAGTGCACGAAGTGGTCACCGCACCGATGTTTGTCGCCATGGCTGCGACGAGCCCGCTGGCGGCGGAGGGCAGCGTACGTTTGTCCGACTTGGCTGATCAGAGATGGATCGTGCCTGAGGACTTGGAGATCCGTTGTGCGGAGTATCTCCGCGGGGTCTGCGAAAGGAGCGGATTCTCACCGGACATCGCATACCACATTGACGGGGACATGACCTTCGATGTGATCGGTCGTGGCCTCGGTGTCACGTTGGTACAGGCTACGGCCGTCGCGGATGAGAGCGTCAGCATCGTCCCGGTGCATGGAGAGAGCCCGTTGATGCGTCACGTTGTCGCGCTCCGTGTCGGCACTTCCGTGTTTCAGCACGCGGACCAACTGATCGACTTTGCGAGGAGGAGCTACTGGGAGCGCGCAGACAGGTCCGAGGTCTACCAACGCTGGCTTGGCGCCGTTTCCATCCCTCGCGGCGAGCGAGACATGCTGCCTGGTGCCGAGCTTCCTGATCAGCGGGCATCGGAGAGTACGGCGTCCTCGACCAGTTCACCGTCCAGGTAGACCAGCACCCGCTCGGCTCGAGGTACCAACCAGCACTCGGCTCCCAGCGCCGGCTCGGCGTCCTCAGTGACAACACACCGCACCGTTGTGCCGGAAACCTCGAGCGAAACAAGCTGCTGACTGCCGAGGTTCTCCACTACGGCCACTACGCCACACAACGCTCCCGGCACGGATGCCGTGTGCAACGTCAGGTACTCGGGCCGCAGTCCGAGCACGAAGGAAACACCGTTGGCCAATCCGGCGATGACACCGTTCGGGACGACGAGCCGCTGTCCACAGGTCTCCACCTGCCCGTCGACCACCATCGCCTCGAGCAGGTTCATCGGTGTGGACCCGATGAAGCTGGCGACAAAGATGTTACTGGGGCGTCGGAACACCTCGACCGGTGTGCCGATCTGTCGAATGTGACCCGATTCCATCACCGCGATCCGGTCGGCCATGGCCAGCGCCTCGGACTGGTCGTGAGTGACGAACACCGTGGTGACCCCGAGTTGGCGTTGCAGTCGTTTGAGAAAAGACCTGGCCTCAAGCCGCATCCTGGCATCCAGGTTGGATAGTGGCTCATCGAACAGGAATGCCTTGGGGTGGCATGCCATCGCTCTTGCCAGTGCCGCCCGTTGCTGCTGACCGCCGGACAACTGGCCCGGCCTCCGCGCGAGCAACTCCGCCAGCCCCAACTCCGCAGCGATCTGAGCGGCCTTGTCGTGCCGGCTTGACTTGGGAACACCGTTGACCCGCAGCGGATAGGCGATGTTGTCCGCCGTCGTCATGTGCGGGAAGAGAGCATAGTCCTGAAACACCATGGCCACGTCGCGTCTGCCTGGAGGCAGTCGCGTCACGTCCGAGGTGCCGATCGTGATGGAACCCGAGGTCGGAGACTCGAGTCCGGCAAGGGTCCTCAGCAACGTCGTCTTGCCACAACCGGAAGGGCCGAGTAGCGCGAAGAACTCACCGTCGGTGATGGACAGATCGAGGGCATCGAGCGCCCTGACTCCGCCGGGATAGACCTTGCCCAGCCCCGTTGTCGTGATGGCCGCCATCAGCGTTTGATCCCTCCGTGGAAGCGGAAACCGTATCGAGTGCTGACGAACAGGAACATTCCCACGACAGGAATCGAGTACAGCAGTGAGAATGCGGAGATCAGGCCGAGGTCCGGCTGCCCACCCTCGGTATAGAAGGTGTACATGACGACGGAGGCCGGAGCCTTGTCAGGCGATCTCAGCAACAGAAACGGAATCAGGAAATTTCCCCACACGTTGGCGACGGCCCAGACCGTGACGGCGGCGAGACCCGGTCGTATCAGTGGAACCACCACGTGCCGGATGATCTGCAGCGGGCTCGCTCCGAACACCCGTGCGGACTCCTCGTAGGAACGAGGAGTGGTGTCCACGAAGTCCTTGAGGATGAAGATTGCCGCCGGCAGCAACCCTCCTGTCAGAACCAGGATCACCCCGAGTTGTGAGTCGATCAGGTCAAGCTGGAAGGCAAGCAGGAAGATGGGTACCATCGCCGCGGTTCCGGTGACGATGGAGGACAGCAGTAGCAACGTGTAGAGCAAGGCGTCCCGCCCCGGGATCGACGCCCGGCTCAGCGCGTAGCTCGCCAATGCGGCCAACACCACCACAAGGAGTGCGGTACCTCCCGCGAGGACGATCGAGTTTCCGATCGAGGACAGCGCGTTCGGATTGTCCATCAGGGACCGGAAGTTCTCGACGGTGAACTCCGGGAACGAGGTGGCCATGGTTGGATGTGCGTTGAACGGCGCGAAGGCCAGCCACAGTACTGGCAGGGCGAAAAAGGCCAGTACCACGCTCAGGAACGCGTAGCGCCCGATTCGGCCGGTGACCTCCCAGGGGCTTATCACCGAGCTCGTCATGCCGCACCGTCCTTTCGCCGGCCGAGCAGCCTCAAGTAGCCGAACGCGATGACCAGGTTGACCAGCAGCATGACAAACGAGATCGCCGCACCGAGACCAAGCTGGCCACCGGTGAGGGCGGTGACATACACGAAGACAGGCAGCGTCTCCGAACGGTGGTCGGGTCCACCCGCGGTGAGCAGGAACGGGGTGAAGTCGTTGAAGGTCCACAAACTGACCAGAAGGAGGTTGGTCAGCACATGACCGCGAATCTGCGGAAGGACGACATCCCACAACTGCCGCCACGGCGTCGCGCCGGTCAGTCGTGCCGTCTCCAGCTGTGACCGTGGTACGTTCGCCAGTGCGGCGCTGTACAGCATCTGGGAGAACGCGGTGCCACGCCAGATGTTGAACACGATGATCGAGAGCATCGGATACCGCAGCAGCCAGCCGAAGCCGGGCGTGCCAAGCAGTGCGTTCAGCGTTCCGGAGTCGCGGTCGAGCAGTGCGATCCACAGGAAGGCGACCACCGAGTTCGGCAGAATCCAGGCAAGCAGCACCACGGCGTCGACAACCCTGCGCAGCACGCCTCGCCGGTCCCTCATGACCCAGGCGAGAGCAAGCCCAAGGCCAGCTTGACCGACTACGGCCGAGCCCACCACGTACTCGAGGGTGAGCAGCAGCGACCCGGCGAAGCCTCCACCGCTGAACACACTGAGAAGATTGTCCATCCCGACGATCCGCGGTTGTGCCGCCGCCGTCCCGGTGAGCTGGAAGTCCGTCGCACCGAGGTAAATGGTCCATAAGGCGGGAAGCACCAGGAAGACCCCGATGAGGACGAGGGCAGGAAGCACGAAAAGGCCCGCACGCCAACGGCCGAGACCGGCGGCGTCCTGATCGGCAGCCACCGCCCCGGTGTTACGGCCGCGAACCCGTGTCATGGTTGGGCCGGCGCCGGCGGTCACGAGGCGATGTTGGCGGCACCGCCGACGATCTCCGCCAGCGTCGCCTGATACGCCGTCGCCGCATCGTCCGGACTCCTGCCTGCGACCACCGCCGCGGTCGCTTCCTGCAGGGCCAACGACACCCGCGGATACACTGCGAGCGGCGGCCGGAACGAGGTGACGGCCAGCACCCTGTCGGCGACGAACTTCAACATCGGGTCGCCCCCAAGCACCTCGTCGTTGACGTCTGTCCTCGCGGTGATCTTCGGCGCCCCGTCGACGCCGGCCTTGACCGCATCCGCCGAGTTCATGAAGGCAAGCAGGTCAAACGCCTGGTCAGGGTACTTGGTGTTGCGGTTGATGATTCGCACCGAGCCTCCGGAATAGCTGACGAAATCACTGCCGCGCAAGCCTTTACCGGGTGCCTGGGCCGGGATGAGTGCATAACCCACCGCAGTGTCCCGGTCGGCCATGGGAGCGGTGCCGCCCTTCGGATTGATCACCGAGCGCCAGAAGTAGTCGCTCTCGCCGAGAATGCCGATCTTTCCGTCGGCGAACTCCTGGAACGACTTGTCTCGTCCTTTCGCCTCCTGCTGGAGCGCGGGTTCACCAAGGCCGCCTTGGTAGATGTCCCGATACAACCCGAGCGTGTCTTTCATTCCCGCGGTGGCGCCGGTCCACTTTCCACCCGCGTAGAGCGGTGCGCCGGCGCCGGCGAGAATGGGCAGCACTCCTTGGGTCGTTGTGGCCTCGCCCATGGCTGTGCCGGCGTCCAGCTGAATCGGCGTGACGCCGGGCAGTGTCTTGAGCTTGCGGCCAGCGTCCAAGATCTCCTGCCAGCTCTTGGGCTGCCAGTCGGTGCCGAGACCAGCCTTGGCGAACAGCGCCTTGTTGTAGTACAGCACGCGGCCGTCGATGCCGATCGGCACCGCGTACCGCTTGTCGTCAAAACGGACGAGATCCTGGGCGGCGGATGACATCTGCTTCCAGCCGTCCCAGTCCTCGGCCGCCTTCCCCGGCAGTTCCGAGAGCGGCTTGACGTACCCGGCCTGTGCGAACTCACCAATCCATATGCTGTCGATGTCGATGACGTCGGCACCGGAGCGAGCCTTGAGATCAAGAGAGAGCTTGGTCTTGTACTGCTCGTCATCGACACCGCTGGGTTGGAAGACGACCTTCGCGGTGACTCCCTTGGCCTTCTCCGCCGCGACAAACCTGGGAATGACGTAGTCGGTCAGCCAGTTGGCCTCCGCGGCGTTCTTGCCGCCGGTGATCGCGTTCGCGGCGATGGTGAGCGTGACGTTCTTGGCATCCTTGCCGGCGGGACCGCCGCAGCCAACAAGGGACGCGCCAACGAAGGCGGTCAGGGCCATCGCCGTCGCAGTTCTCACTGTCGTCCTCCCTGTCAGCCGGACTGGCGGGGGAAGCATGTCACGGGTGGGAGCCGTGGTCATTGCGCCATCTGGCCGTCGACCTCGGATTTGTCCGAATAAACCGTTTTATGCATGTGAACAGTGGTCACGTCGGCAGTCCCATCGCCCCTTGCTCAGACCATGGAAACGCTGCTGAGCTGGTGTTATGCCGTGTGACCTCCGGCAAGCGCCGAGGTCCACCGGCTACCCCTGCGAATCTGGACCGAAAGAAGGTCGCCATGGCCTTGCTCCGTAACTCGCTCGCGGCCGCGGCAGCCGCGGCCATCGTGTCGGGAGTTCTCACCGCCGCCCCGGCGGCCGCGTCGGCCGACACGGCACATGCCCGTTCGCTTGGCCCTCAGCTGACCAGTAGCAACTGGGTCGGCTATGTCACCAACGGCGGCACGTACACCAGCGTCGAGGCATCCTGGGTACAGCCAACGATGAACTGCGGCTCCGGCGACGGAGACGCGGTGTTCTGGATAGGCCTCGACGGCTGGGGCAGTTCGACCGTCGAGCAGGACGGCACGCGTGGCCAATGCATCATTGGACGGGCCGTCTACTCGGCATGGTGGGAGACCTATCCGACCAACCCGATCACATCGTTCAGTGACACAGTGCGGCCAGGTGATCAGTTCTACTCCAAGATCGCCTATCAGGGCAACGGCGTGTACGACATGGTGCTGCAGAACAAGACCGAGGGGTGGACCGAGCACATCACCCCGAGTGGTGCGGCCGGTGCCTCCAACTCAAGCGCCGAAGTCGTCGCCGAAGCACCAAGCGCTGGCTCACGTGAACCGCTGGCCGATTTCGGCACCGTGCACTTCTCCGGCTCGATGGCCAACGGGAGCACTTTCGGCAATGCCAATGCGCAAAAGGTGGACATGGTACAGAACGGGACCGTTGACGCCACACCGACGGAACTCACCGGCGGCACTGATTTCGCCATCGACTGGCAGCACCTCTGAACACGCTCACTCGGTCGCTGTCGGTCCGAGGATGACCGGCAGCGACTGATGGGCGTTGGAGATGAAGGACTGCATCGGCAGCAATTCATCCTGTGACACGGCAAGAGCAAGCTGGGGAAAACGCCCGAACAAGGCGGGCAGCGCGATCCTGGCCTCCAGCCGGGCGAGCGGCGCGCCGAGGCAGTAGTGCACACCGTGACCGAACGCGAGATGGTTGCGCTGCCGCCGAGTGATGTCGAAGCGGTCGGCGTCCGACCCGTGGTGGTCGGGGTCACGGCCCGCCGCGGCGTAGCCGGCAAGGATCGCATCTCCCGCACGTATGAGCACGCCGTCGCTCTCAATGTCCTCGACGGCGTAGCGCAACGGCACGTTGGCTACCGGCGCCTGCCACCGAAGTACCTCCTCGATCGCCTCGTTCCAGTCATGGCGTCCGGCGCGGAGGAGGTCGAGTTGCCCGGGGTGGGCGAGCAGGGCCGTGATCGCCTGGTCGAGAAGGTTCACGGTGCTCTCATGTCCGGCGCCGATCAGTAACAGCACCGTGTCGACCAGTTCGGTCTCGTTCAGTCTCGACCCGTCCTCGTCCCTGGCGGCGATGAGCGCGCTGGTCATGTCCTCGCCTGGCGCGGCCCGCTTCTCCGCTACGAAGTCGTGCACGATGAGGTACAGCTCCTGCTGGTTGGCTGCTGCCTGCTGCGGGGTCATCGAGGTGCGGAAGACTTCGTTGATGGCGGAACGCAGACTGGCACGTGACTTGTCGGGAATGCCGAGCAGCTGGCAGATCACCTCGATCGGCAGCGGATAGGCGAACTCCGCCCGGAGGTCGACAGTCCCCTGCTCCTGCCTTGCCGCGAGGCCGTCGAGCAGATCACCGGTGATCTGTTCGATACGAGGTTCCAGCGCGGCCGTGTGCCGTGGCGTGAAGGCCGCGGCCACCAGTGACCGCAGCCGCCGGTGGTCCGAGCCGTACGCGGTGAACATGTTCCGCACCGAGACCCAGGTGCACAGCGGCCAGTCATCGGGAATTTCGCCGTTGATCAACAGTGGCCAGTGCTGGCGAGGATCCTTGGAGACACGCGGATCACTCAGCAGGCGCCTGAGGAGATCGTGGCTTGTCACCGCCCATGCAACCACCCCGCCAGGGAGTTCGACCAGGCTCGCCGGTCCGTTGCGGCGCAGATCGGCCGCCTCAGCGTGGATGTCCCGCGCGGTCGGATCGATGACATGGGCGCGGGGTCGGCGGTCCATTCGGTTCTCCCGTTGTCTCGGCAATGGAACGGTGGCACGTAGTGGGCACAAACGGCGGCGAAGCGAAGGGGCCGCATCGGCCGCCGAGAGGCTCCTCAGCGGCGACATACATCCCATGTTCGGTAGTCTATGAGCAATCTCTCGATGGTATTCCGGCGGCCCAAGGATCGGTCCCCCCGTACGGGGAATGGTCACATCCGTTGCCAAGCGGTGGTTAACGGTCATCCATTACCAAACCGGTATTCGGCCCCCACACTTGCCGCTGGCGGCACCCATGACAAGCCCCGCCGTAACCGACAAGGCGATCCCTTGCCGCATGCGACAGGAGAGACGTGAGCACTCAACAGGACTTCGCCGCACTGGTCTCCGACGACATCCTGCCGAGCAGGATGCCTGACGTTGGGCTCATTCGTGACTATCTGACTCAGGGTTGCCGATACGGGAACCCGATTTGTCTGAGTTTCGGCGAAACCTGGAGTCAGGCACCGACTGAAATGCTCGCGCATCTTGATGGGCAGCCACGGCGGGCTCACGGATACCAACTGTCGATGTACGGCCTGCCCGCACTGCGCCGGGCGGTCCGGGATTACGTGATCGACAGCCAGCGCCTCGGCGGCGTCACGACACCTGGTCGGGACTACGAAATCGGTGCCACCTGGACCGGGACCCGCGGGGCGATGTATGACTTCGGCCGATTCCTGCTCGACGAGGACGCCGTCGACGGCCGCACGCCTGTCGTGCTCACAGCCGGCCCGAGCTGGGACTACGAGGGAGTGTTCGGATCACTTGGCTACCGGGTTAGCTACCACAATCTCCGGCCCGAGCGAAGGTTCCACCCGTCGGCCGAGGAATTCGGCGAGCTCGTCAGGAGAATTCGCGCGAGCGCGGACCAGCGGCTCGCGTTGGTGGTGGTCAACGCCCAGCACAATCCGACCGCGGTCAACTGGGATCCGCGTTTTGTGGACACCTGCATAGAGACGGCTATCACCGACGGCGCGGGCCTGCTGCTCGACGACGCGTACTACGCCGTACACGATCCCGGCGTCGAACCAACCTCGGCGCTACGCCAATTACTTGTCCGACTCGACGACGCGCCGTCCACCTGGCGCCGTCGCTGGCTCGCCGTTCGGTCGCTTGGCAAGCAGTTCCACTGCAATGGCTGGGGAATCGGTGCGCTCACCGCCGATCCCACGGTGCTCGACACGCTGGTGAACCACTATCGTCTGCACAATTCACTGATGTACGGGGGAATCTACCAACACGCGATGGCCAGATGGCTGTCCGATCCGGCTAGCGCCGAGTTCCTCATCCGGCAGTGCGCTGACTACGCAGCCAAGCGACGCCTCGTCGGCGACATGTTCCGGGCCGATCTCGGTTACCACGACGGCATTCACGCAGGACAGTGCAGCTCATACCTGATGTTCGAGCTTCCCCGGGCATATCAGGAACTTCACAACGGCTGCGAACAATTCCGGCATGACTGCTTCACCCGTACCGGTGTGCTGTTCGCACCCGCATGGCCATGGCCATATGCGCCAACGGCCACCGCGCTGCCCTACATGAGGATGTACCTCGGCCCAGGGCCCGACCTGATCAGGCAGGCCATCGAACGTATGGCGAGTGCCGGCTTCCATTACCACATGGCCCGTGACTGACTGACCCGATCTCGGGGTCACCTGATGCTCAGTCACCAACCCGATCGCGCATCAACTGGTCGACCTTGCCCGAAAGGGTCTGCACCTGTTTGATCAACGTGTCGATGTTGGCGGCCACGGCGTCCCGCTGCGCCTGCTCGTTGAGGAACTGGTCACCAGCGGGCGACTGTCCCGCGACTCCCTCGCTCATGCTCAGGATACGTTCGAAGATCCGGTCTTGCTTCCACTGTTCCAGTGCCATCAGGAACCCTCCCTGGGATATGGCGTCCGGGTCGATGTATATCTCGTCCAGGTCAACGTCTATCGGCTCGCTGCTTCCCATGTCCGGACGGAGCTGAAACTTGCCGTAGTTGTTGCACTGGTAGAACTGGATGCCGTCTCGGACGGTGTCCTTGGCCCCACACAGCCACAGCCACGGGGCGTGACCACCATCCTGTGCGGCGTAGATGAAGTCGCTGAACCCGTACGCACCGGTGCGCTGGCGGCCGAGCACGGACGCGGCACCGTCAAGGTAGGCCATCGCCGTTGACGTCGAGACCCCGAGTTCGTTCAGGTGCTTGTCGGCCGACATGAAGATCGGCAGGGTGTCCGGGTAGCCGATGCCATTGGCGTCGTTCACCGCGCGAAGTGCGTGCTCCCTGCCCGACTGCCACCCGCCGACGACGTCGTCGACATCCCACTCGTAGATGAGCAGCACCACTCGGCCGGCGTCGACGTGCCGTTGGTAAGCACCTGGGTAGTGGCTTATGTAGTGCCCATTGTCGGGATATCCGATGTATCGGAACAGCACCCGGAGGTCCCGTCCGCTCTCGGCGCTGTACGCGTCAAGTTGGCCCGGAGAGAACTCGCCTCCCGAGTAGTCAATGCCGTATGCGTGCGGAGTCGGCACGGTGCACCTCGCAGCGGATGTCGCGATTGGTGCGTCCACCATGGCCGCCCCGCGTCACCCTGGCGTCACCGCCAATTTCACCTAGTCAGGTGACATTTCGCCCACCTGCGGTCGCCGTGATCTCCGCTGACCCGTCCGCGACAGCCGGTTTCGAGTCGCCATCGGCGCCGCGGCGCCAGAAAAACGCCAGCACGATCTCCAGGGCCAGGCCGAGCCACACGTAGCTGTCGCCGGGCAGGTGCTGCCAGAAGGTCCATCCCATCTCCCGGTCGTGCTCCGCGGGCAGCCAGCCGAACGGGCCGAAACCGAACACCACGCCGGCGACAAGCCACAACGGCAGGTAGCGCCACGCCCGCGCCCGCCACAGTGCCCAACCCAGCATCAACATGGCCGGCGCCACCCACACCCAGTGGTGTGACCAAGAGATCGGCGACACGAGCAAGCCAGCGACGGCAATCGCGATCACCGCGGCAACGTCGTCGCCGGCCCTGGCCGCGCGCCTCGCGGCCACAACGGCGATGGCAACCACCGCCGCCGCGAGCAGCAGCCACAGCACCGACTCGACGTGGGCCGGCGGATTGATCCGATGCAGCACACCACGCAGCGACTGGTTGGTGGCGTACGCCACCCCGCCGACCCGACTGGGGTCTGCGAGCAGCACACCGAACCAGTAGTCCATGGTGTCCTTCGGTGCGAACACGAACCCGAGCAAGCCGAAGACCACGAACGAGACGGCCACGTTGGCCGCGGCCCGCCACTCCTTACGGACCAAGAAGTACAGCACGAACACCGCGGGGACCAATTTGATCGCCGCGGCGAACCCGACAAGCCAACCCCGTGCCGCCTGGTTGCGCACACCAAGGCAGTCGACGACGACCAACCCCATCAGCAGCATGTTGACCTGGCCGAAGTCCAGGGTGGCGCGAATCGGCTCGAACGACATCGCCACCACGGCGGCGGCCGCGCCAATGGTCAGCGCGAACCGGGACCTGCCCCGCAGCCCGGCCGACGCGGCCAGCCGGGACGAGACGACAAGGCAGGTGCCGGCCAGCGCGAGCAGTCCGGCCGCGCTGAGCAGCAGCTTCGCCAGCCACATCGGCAGCAAGGCGACGGCACCGAACAGCACGGCGGCGATCGGCGGATAGGTGAACGGCAGCGGTGGACCAGGCAGGTTGCCGGGGAAGTCCTTCGCGTACAGCGGCAGCCCGTCAAGCCAGGCGAGGCCCCCGGTTCGGTACACCTGCAAGTCGATCATGCCGCTGCCGAGGTAGAGGGCGGGGACGCCGATCAGCATCAGCACCAAGGCGATGCCGCTGACTGACAGGGCAAGTCCCGACCAGCGGGCCGACCCGACCCCGCCGTCGACGTCGGCCCCCAGTGCCTGCGCCATCGTTCTCCCCGGTGTCGTGTTCTGGCTGGCCATCGGAGCATAGCCGCCGGCAGAACGGCCCACGCCGGGCCCACCTGAGATCTCGCTGTCGATATCCTGGCAGTGGACTTGCCAGCCTGACCGCGGTTCTCCGAGGTCAACGGGCATGTGCTCACCCGGGTGATGGCACCGGTTCGCGCGGTGGCTCAGGAACGGACGGCACCAGTGTCGGCTCGCTCAGCCGGCTCTCAGGTGCGGGCGGCAAGCTGATGCGGTGCGGGCAGGGCCATCCAGGGCAAGAGGAGACTGATCGTGCGCGAGGTTGCGAGCGAACCACCGAGCACGGCAGCGCCTGCGCTCATGCAACCGATGAGCCTTCGCGAGGAGACGCCGTGAGCATGCGACTGTTGCCCACCCGGGAGCCAACCGTGCTGGCCCGCCGGGAACATTCCCGTGGTCGCCACCTCGCCCAGATCGACCTGGTGCGCGTGCTCACCTTCTCCAGCGTCGTCGCGGTGCACACCATCAGCATGACCAGTGACCCGCACAATGTCGTCGCCAACGCGCTACTCACGTTCCTGCACTTCAACCGTGCGACATTCGTCTTCCTCACCGGTTTCGTCCTGGTCTACACCTACCGCGACCGTGCGATGCCCCCCGCGGCCACGCGGAAGTTCTGGCGGCGGCGCATGGTCCTCGTCGGCGTTCCCTATCTGGTCTGGACCGTCGGCTACTTCCTGCTCGGTCAGGTCGGCGCGCCGACACCGACAGCATCCGACGCGTTCACCACACTATTGGAGGACATCTACCGCGGTGTCGGGTGGTACCACCTGTACTTCCTGATGGTGTCGTTGCAGTTCTACCTGCTGTTCCCGATGGTGCTCAGAGTGCTGCGTGCCACTGTCGGGCACCACCGTCTGGTGTTCGCCGCCAGCGTGCTGGCCCAGGTCGGCATCACCGGGGCGTGGACATACCTGATCAAGCCGGACCAGGGCGGGTTGTTCGGCACACTGTGGACCAATCAGGGAACGCTGATCGTCAGCTACCAGTTGTACGCGGTCGCCGGGTGCCTTGCCGCCTACCACTTCGAGGCTTTCCACGCCTGGGTGCTGTCCCATTCCCGGCTCGTGCTGTGGCTGGTGATTGGTTCCGCCACCTTGGTGGGCGGCTGGTACTTCGTCGGCATCGCAGCCGGCGGCAATCCCTGGGACGTCACCGGGGTGCTGCAACCGGAGATGATTCCGTGGTTCTGCGCGATGATCCTCGGCCTGTACTGGCTCGGAGCGTCCTGGCACCGACGCGGGCACAGTGGACTCGGCCACAGACTGGTCTCGGCGGCCTCGGTACGGTCGTTCGGCGTCTTTCTCGTCCACCCCGCCTTCATCTGGCTGGTGGGCTGGCTCGGCAACGACTGGTTCGCCGCTGATCTCTCCCCGCTGGTCAACACGGTCTTCACCTATCTGTTCGCGTTGGCCGGCTCTCTTGCGGTCGTCGAGCTCGTAATCCACACTCCACTGAGCAGGGTGCTGATCGGCCGGGACCAGCTGCGAACGAAGGCACCACGACCGGCCGCGGTACCGGCCGCCTAGATATTCGAGCCCGGGAATCACTCGAGCGGCGATTGTTTAACACTATGCGATCAATGTCGGCCCGTTGGTTGCACTGAATTTGCCTTTCTTGATACACATCGGGGTGTCGCGGCGGGCGCGGTGGCGTCTTGCTCCGGAGCACGCACAGCCTGCGAAGGGGGCACCATGAACGCGCATCGTCGTATCAACTCCGCCCCACACCGTTCCGCCACAGCACGCGGAGCGTTGCGAAGCCCGGGTTTGCTCAGAGTGGCGGGATTCGTCACGGCGCTGGTGACCGGTGGTGCGCTCGCCTTGGTCGCTCCGCCGGCATACGGTGCGGCCCAACGGGCGGTCACACCGCCGTTGACGACCCCGTGGACCAACCAGGTCGGTCCGAACAACGCACTGCCCGAATACCCCCGGCCAGAACTGACCAGAGTGGACTGGTTGAACCTGAACGGCGATTGGCAGTGGGCACCCGCCGCGGCCGGAGACGCGCCGCCGGTCGGCCAGCCGCTCGGTCGCACCATCCTCGTGCCGTATCCAGTGGAATCCGCTCTGTCCGGTGTCGGAGAACACCACGACAGGATGTGGTACCGGCGCACCGTC
>Ga0213875_10001015_pt1 | contig 19896 bp, 17 predicted proteins | sample BarmaccomBMRX_R8_FD_160105 | JGI IMG/M metagenome (GOLD analysis project Ga0213875, IMG submission 160105) | Root-associated microbial communities from Barbacenia macrantha in rupestrian grasslands, the National Park of Serra do Cipo, Brazil - RX_R8 | ecosystem: Host-associated > Plants > Roots... | reverse complement strand
GGGAGACGGGAACTGCTGAAGACGAGGACCTAGTGAACGACGCTGCCGTGCAGTGTATTTTGCACGCAGGCAACGTTCTGGTCGTGCCGAACGGGAAGATGCCGAACGGAGTGTCGGTGGCGGGGATTTTCAGGTTTTAGGCAGGGAACCTATAAAGCCACAGGCGCACAACGGACGCCATCGAAATCACTGTACAATTCGAAGTGGCGTACGAGAGGAGCTTATATGACTGCCGTTTCGAATAAAGAGCAGAGTGAATTACTGGGGCGCGGGTTGTCGCGGCGCAGTTTCGGGCGCATCGCGAGTCTGCTTAGCGCGGGCGCCGCGTTGCCCTTCTATAACGAGCATGCGCTGGCTCAGATGTCAAAGCTCGATCCGGTGCCGTCAAATGGCGTGAAGATCAACGCCAATGAGAATCCGCTCGGGCCGTGTGCTGAAGCTGCTGCCGCTGTGCACGGCGTCGTCAAGAACGGCGGCCGGTATATGTTCGAGTTGCCGGACACGCTCGCTGAAACCATGGCGCCTGCTCTCGGCGTAAAGTTCAGCCCGAAGTGGGATGAAAGTTATATTCAAATCTTCGCCGGGTCGAGTGCGCCGCTGCATCAAGCTGTGATCGCTTTTTGCTCCAAAGACCGCTCGTTCGTCAAAGCCGATCCGGGTTACGAAGCGGGCGAGATGGCGGCCAAGTACATTGGCGCGGATGTGGTCAACGTGCCGCTCAAGGCCGGCACGTACGAGCATGATGTGAAGGCGATGCTCGCGGCGGCGCCGAATGCGGGTCTGTTTTATATCTGCAATCCCAACAATCCGACCGGCACGCTCACCAGCCGCGCGGATATCGAATATCTGATCGCGAATAAGCCGCAGGGATCGGTCGTCATGATCGACGAAGCGTATATTCACTTCTCGGCCAAAGCGGTTCCGTCGACGGATCTGGTGGCCGCTGACAAAGACGTGATTGTGTTGCGCACCTTTTCGAAGCTATATGGAATGGCGGGGCTGCGGGCGGGCGCTGCGATGGGAAGACCGGACGTACTGAACAAAGTCATGGAGTGGAGCGCGGGCGCTTTGCCCGTGACAGCCATGGTGGCCGCGATTGCAAGCGTGAAGGCGAAGAATTTGGTGGGCGAGCGGCGCGCTTACATGACCGGCGTTCGCGACGACACGTTCGAATGGCTGACCGCGCGAAATGTCGAGTTCATTCGTTCAGAAAGCAATTGCTTCATGATCAACGTGAAGCGCAATGGGCGAGCGTTTTACCGCGACATGGCGCGGGAGAACGTATATATCGGCCGCGCGTGGCCGGTGTGGCCGAACTGGGTACGCGTATCGGTCGGCACCCGCGAAGAGATGGCTACGTTCAAGCGCGCGTTCGAGAAGGCGTACGCGTCAGCGTGACGGCAGTTGCGCTGTTGCTTTCCCGTTTTCATCCAAGAACTGCAGGCTCGGATTTCCGGTTGGGTCAACTTTGATCACGATGCGGTCGCGGCCTTGCGTGTCCTTGAGCCGCAGCGCCACGGATCGGTCGTCAGCGCGTCCTAAGAACAATCGCTGCTCGGGGCGGCCGTGTTCGTCAAAGAACTTTTTGAATTCGGCTTGCTGTTGATCTTTGGGTAGCTTCGAGACGCGCTGTTGCTCATCGAGAAGATCGGTGATCGGGTAATCGGGATCGTCAACGATGGAAAGGCGCGATTGCTTGTGGGCGCCTTCTTCGCTCGCGTCAACAGTGAACACCTGATCTTGCAGGTAGCGATCGAAGCTGAGATGTCCGTAGCTTGAGACTTGACCGTTCGCGTCTTTTGCTCCGCCCCAAATCATCCCGCCGTTTTCGGTGCCTTCGTCGTTGAAGAACAGCATCCCGCCGGTTTGCCGATTGGGATGCGGGCGTTCCTTGCCTTTGATGATGATGCCCGGAAATTGCGCCTTATTCGAGATGACGAGGCGCAGCGTACCGTCAGGCTCGACGACATCAATGCGATGCACTTCGATTTCGTCGAAAGTGGTCTTCTTCGTCGATTGGGTGAACCCGCCGAATACCGTGACGGCGAATGCGACGGTCAGAATACCCGAGTAGATGGCGAGGAATCGATTGCCGGAGTGAATATTCATAGGCCTTGAGTGTTTCATTGTAGGGCAGATGTTTCAAGCTTGCCCAACGGAAGCTATCTTAGAAACGCGCGGATCAAGAGGGCGACTTTACTTCGGGTCGGAATGTTGATTCGGCGGCTGAGTACGTTGTAATTTTCGCGCTCGATGCGTGCAAGCAAGCGCAGGTAGGTTTGACGCAGCACCCAAAGCGACGACCGGCTCTTGCCCGAAATGTATCCGGAGAGCGGGGCGGATTCGTCGTAGCAGGCTCGCGCACGGGCGGCCTCGAATCGCATCAGAGCGCGAAAACGATCGTCTTCCACTCCATGGCGTAATTGCTCGACGGGTACTCCAAACCGATTCAGATCCTCAAGCGGCAAGTACACGCGGCCCAACTCCGCGTCCTCGCGAACATCGCGAAGAATATTGGTTAACTGGAACGCGACGCCGCACTTTTCCGCAAGCAACATCGCTTTCACGGAATTGAAGCCGAAGATATGGATGATCGTCAGGCCGACTACCGACGCAACGTGATAGCAATAGCGGTACAACTCCGCATAGGTGTGTATCTGCCGGGACTCGATATCGGACTGGATGCCGTCGAGCATCTCGAAAAAGTAGCGATGCGGGATCGAATAGCGCTGGACCGTGTCGTAGAAGGCCGGCCAGACGGGGTGCGATTCGGTCTCGCCTGCGAGCGCTCGCTGCAGCTCGACACCCCAGAGCGCGATTGCCTCCTGCACCTTTGCTTTGTCGGCGGCGCCGGGTTCGTCGCTCAAGTCGTCGCAATGTCGCATGAACGCGTAAATGGCGCACATGGCATCGCGCTGCGGCCTGTCCAGTAGCAGGAAGGAAATGTAGAAATTCTTTGCCCGGGCGCGAGCCACTTGCCGGCAATACCGGTAGGATGCCTCGACCGACGGCGTCAGAACGGCAACAACCGCGGCAGACATCGAATCAGAATACCTACCCGCTCCGGTTTGGAAATGTAAGGCCGGCGCTTCAACACATCGTAATTCTGTACTTTGATCTTCTCGAGTATGCGGATGCCGCCGCGGCTGAACAGCTCGAGATCGAGCGATAGACGGCGGTCGACCATTTTAATGAGCGGAAGACCCTTTCGAAACAGATCGGCCGCCACTGCGACCGCATCCCGCATCACGGATCGGAATCGATTGTCGAATTTGCGCGCGAAGAGCTCCTCGACCGTGTAGCCGTGACTCTCGAGAAGATCGAGAGGAAGATAGACACGATTCTTTTCGAGATCAACAGTCACGTCTTGCCAGAAATTCGCGAGTTGCAGCGCCGTGCAGGTGAAGTCGGAGAGGCGCTGGCGTTCGGCGTCGCGGTATCCGCACAGATACAAAACCAGATGGCCGACCGGGTTTGCGGAATTACGGCAATAGCCGAATACATCGTCGAAGGTGCGGTAGCGAAGAGTTGTTTGATCCTGCTCAAACGCCTGAATGAGGCGATCAAACGGCTCGATCGGTATATCGTGGCGCTCGACTGTGTCTCTGAGCGCTACGAACACCGGATGCCCGGCATCGCCGCGATACATGGCTTCGAGCTCTGACCGCCACCAGGCAAGGAGGCGCAGGCTCTCAGCCGGGTCGCCGATCTCATCACCGAGATCGTCGGCCCAGCGGCAGAACGCGTAGACGTTGTAGAAATCCTGATGCAAGCGCTTCGGCAGCAGAAAGCTGACAACGTGAAAATTTTCGTAGTGGTGAGTGGCGAGCCAGCGCGTGTACTCGACCGATTCAGCGGGCGAATACGTCGCGCTTTCCGGCACACCCTGACGGATGTAGTCTTTCGGCTGTAGGTGCGCGACAGGCACTCTCTTTAAGGGACGATGGCCGCTTTGATTTGGCCGTTCCGGCGATGCGCCATGTCATGCAGAACTTCAGGTAAACGGCTGAGCGGCTCTTCGTGATTCACGAACTGGCGGGCGGTGACCTTTCCCTGCGCAAGGAAATCGAGCGCGCGCCGAATATGAAGCGGAGTATGGTGAAAACTCGCTTTACAGGCGATTTCCGAATAGTGCAGCAGCCCGGTATCGAGCGCGACCTTCGTGCCGGAGGGACATCCGCCGAAGAAGTTGATGGTGCCTCCCTTTCTGACGAGTTGCGTAGCGAGGTCCCATGCTTCGGGGTTGCCGGTGGCTTCGATCACCACGCCGGCTCCCCGGCCGTTCGTCGCACGACGCACTTCTGCGATCAGATTTGCGCGGTCACCCATGAGAATGCCTTCCACAGCGCCGATCATCATGGCGCGATCGACTTGCTCTAGGCGCCGGGCGATTGCGATGACGCGGGCTCCATAGGCCGCGCTTGCGAGGCGCACAAACATGAGGCCTATTGGTCCGAGGCCCATGACGGCGATGGCGTCGCCGGGCTGAAGCTGCGTTTCCTCAATGCCGCGAACAACGCAGGCGAGAGGTTCCGCGAGCGCGGCATCTTTGTAGTCCAGATGATCGGGTATCCGGTAGGTGTTCTTGCTGACGATACGCTCCGGCAATCGAATGAATTCGGCGTAAGCGCCGTTGTTAAAGAGCAGATCTTCACACAGGTTCTGCCGGCCGCGAAGGCAGAAGAAGCATCGATCGCACGGCGCGGAGTTGGCCGGCATCACGCGATCGCCAACTGAGAAATTCGTGACGCCGTCACCTACGGCGGCGACATCGCCCGCAAGTTCGTGACCGAACAAGGCCGGAGGAGTAATCATTCGCGCGTGGTATCCCCGGTGGAAGACTTTCACATCGGTGCCGCATGTGAGAGCGGTGCGAACACGGACGAGCAGCTCGCCCGGGCCGATGCCTGGGACCGGAACCGATTCGAGCCGGACGTCTTCTTTGCCGTATAGAACGGCGGCACGCATGGAACTCATGCTGCGCGCGACTCCTGCGGATGCACCACCACTTTCAATGATTGCTCGTTGGGATGCTGCGCGATGTGGATGGCGCGCGCAATATCTGTGAGCGGCATGCGATGCGAGATGAGATCTTCAAGCGGCAATTCGCGGCTGAACACAAGCTGCGCGGACTCGGATTGCAGATCGATATCGGCGCTGTAGGAACCAAGCAAGACGCGCTCGCCCACACAGACATCCGCTCCGGAGATCTCGATTCGCTCGGACGCAGATGTTTGCGCAAAGAGTAGGATCTTTGCGCCGGGCCGCGAAATACGGACGGCCTGCTGAACTATGCCCGGCACGCTGGTGGCAACGATGACGGCATCGGCGCCGCGTCCGTCTGTGGCAGATTTGATTGCCTCTTCAAAATGGGGCTCGCGCGGATCGAACGCGGAGGCCCCGAGCCGGCTCGAAATTTCGCGCCGGAACGCGAGGGTGTCGCTCGAGAAAACTGTTGCCCTTTCGCGGCGGGCGAGCATCGTAAACAGAAGTCCGACGGGTCCTTGCCCTATGACGGCGACGACATCACCCGATCTAAGGGCCAGCGACCTTACCGCTTTGAGGCATGTATTCACGGGTTCGACCCAGCAGGCCTGATCGAAAGTGACGGCCGAGGGAATGATCTCGACACCGCGATTGACAATCCAGCTCATCACGCGAACGTATTGCGCGAACCCGCCGCCTGCAGGCTCATAACCGGCGGTAACACCGACCTTCTTGTAAACCGGGCATTGGGCATACAGGCGACGATCGCAGTAGAAGCAATGGCCACACGGGATGTGATGGAAAACGACGACTCGATCGCCAGGCGCATATTTCGTGACGCCACGTCCGACGGCGGCGATGACACCCGCAGTTTCGTGCCCGTAAATGCGCGGAGGGGGAAGCAGGTCATATTCGATTTTTTTGAGATCGGTGTGACAAACACCGCATGTCTCCACACGAACTAAAATCTCGCCCGAGCCGATTGCAGGAATTGGGACCGTTTGGACGGCCAGGCAGCCACTGCCCAGATAGACGGCGGCGTGCATTTCCTCGGGTACGAAAGGTAGCGGATCGAGGAGAATCCGGTTCGAGATGGATTCAGCAACTGACAGGAACGTTCCCCCAGCGTTTAGAAGCGTTAACCACGATTTTCCCACGTGCGGCGCATTTAAGGGCGATTGCTGGGACGTCAGCTGGCCGTCGGGGTGACGGCGTCTGGTGACTTGATCCGACAGCCAAGCAAAAATTGAGCCAGCGCTTCGGCGGCGGCGCTCATGCGGCGTTTGAGACGGAACAGATCCGAGACGACGGCGGGATGGGTGAGAGCATGCAGGACGATTTTGCTGCGGGCGATGCGGCCCTCGGACGTTCGCATTTGGTTGAAGTCAATCGAAAAGGATTCACCGGCGGCGTCGGAAACAACTTTGATGCAGCAAAAGGGCAGTCCGGCACGTTGCGCTCGCGCGGCAACTCCGACGGATTCCATGTCGACAACCTGCGCCCCGCGAGCAGCCAGGCGCTGTTTCTCGGCAGCGTCGATTGCGACGCGGTTCTGACAGCCGACAATCACCGAAGCAGCGTCCGCGCTGGTTGCGAGGACGGGATCACACGGGAAGTTTTGACCGGTATCGAGATCCAGCGCCTCGGTCGCAATAACAATCTGGCTTTCACGCAGTGCGGGATCGAGAGCGCCGCAAAACCCGGTGCTGACGACTGCTTCGAGCCTGGATGAAGAGAGCTCGGCGGCTGTGACAGCGCGAATGGCGATTTCGACGGCTTGCGCGCCCAGCTTGGGACCGGCTCCGTTTGCGACCAGCACGACGCGGCGGCCTTCGAGCACGCCTTCATAGGCGTAATCGATAGGCCAGTTCAGCTTCCGCAGTCCGGCGAGCCGGGCCGCGAACGGCGCAAGCTCGATCGGATCGGAGGCTGCGTAGAGGATCGCCATGATTAGCAGTATCCGTTTGCGCGGAACCACTCGACTGCGCGTGTAAGGGCATTATCTACCGGCCCGGGTGAAAAACCGAGCTCGGCGGCGGCTTTTGCGTGACTGACGAACATCTTCTTACGAGCCATTTTGACGGCTTCGAGAGGCGCGAGTGGCTCGCGGCCCGAGATGTCAGCCCATGCGGTCGTGATCACGCCCGCGGCATAGGCGATGGCGTAGGGGATTTGCGTCTTGGGCGCCGGTTTGTGCGTGATAGCCGAGAGCCGGTTTAGAATTTGCGCGAGCGTCAGGTTTTCGCATCCGAGGATGTAGCGCTCGCCCGGCCGACCGCGCTCTGCGGCGAGCAGATGACCGATCGCGGTGTCTCGGGCATCGACCAGGTTCAAGCCCGTATCGATGAAGGCCGGCATTTTGTCGCGGAGGAAATCAAGGATGATTTTGCCCGTAGGCGTGGGCTTCCAATCGTGATCGCCGATAGGCGCGGTTGGATTGACGATGACCACCGGAAAGCCAGCGCGCGCTTTTTCGAGCGCGACTTGCTCGGCGAGCCACTTTGAACGCTTGTAATGGCCGGTCATGTCGGCCAAGGATACGGGCGTGGTCTCGTTCCCGAGCTGATCTTGCGGCATTCCAATGCAGCCGACGGTGCTGGTGTATACGACGCGTTCGACGCCCGCGTTATGGGCGGCTTCGAGAACATTTCGCGTACCGTCCACGTTCGAACGGTACAGCTCTTCAGGATGCCTGGTCCACAGGCGGTAATCGGCCGCAACGTGAAACACACTCGCGCAGCCTGAAACGGCGCGATCGAGCGATTCACGATCCCTGAGATCGCCGGTGACACGCTCGGCATCGAGTTCGCGCAACTGGCTTGCCGGCCGGCAGAGAGCGCGGACCGAATAGCCGCGATCGACGAGCACACGCGCGACATGCCAGCCGAGAAATCCGCCGGCTCCCGTGACAAGAGCGAGAGGCAACTACCGGAAGGCCCAGCTTACGAGCCGGAATGTATCCGTCAGTTTGGAGTTGATTCCGAGCGCGGCGGAAGGCTCATAACCGCAGTGCACCATGCAGTGATCGCAACGCGGATCGTTCCCTTCCCCATAGTGATTCCATTGCGTCTTCGTCATCAGCTCTTCAAACGTGTCGTAGTGGGCGTCGGTGATGAGATAGCACGGCCCCTTCCAGCCTTTCACGTTGTACGTCGGGTTGCCCCAGGCGGTACACGGCAGCTTGCGCTCGCCTTTCAAAAAGTCGAGGTATGTCGGCGTGTTGTTAATCCGAAAGCGCTTGGCAAGCCGGTCGATGTCTTTGAATTTTTCGACCACGTCTTCGCGGGTCATGAAGATTTCGCGCTGGTTCACGGCCGAGTAGCCGTAGGCGGGCGAAATCATGAAGCCATCGACATTGAGCGATTCGAGCAACGTAAACAGCTCCTCGATTTCGTTCATGTCGGTTTCCTTGTAGACGGTCGTATTGGTGCAGACCTTGAAACCGTGCTGCTTCGCGATTTTGATGCCTTCGATCGCTTCCTTGAAGACTCCTTGGCGCTCGACCGCAAGATCGTGATTTTTCTCCATGCCGTCGAGATGGACATTGAAGAAGAAACGCGAATCGGGTTTGAAGTCCTTCACCTTTTTGCGGATGAACATGCCGTTGGTGCAAAGGATGATGTTCTTACCGCGGGCGAGGATTTCGCGGCACAGACGGCCGATTTCGGGATACAGCATCGGCTCGCCGCCGCAAATGGAGATCGTCGGCGCGCCGCATTCATCGACGGCGTGCAAGCACTGCTCAACGGTGAGGCGCTGCGAAATCGTGCTCTCGTACTCGCGGATGCGCCCGCAGCCGGTGCACGTCAAATTGCAGGCGTGGAGCGGTTCGAGCATCAAGACGAGCGGGAAACGTTTCTTGATCATGGGATGCTGGAACGCCGCATCGGTTCCGGTGCGCGTGTGCATGATGATCTTGAACGGATTGGTGGAATCGTCGGTAACGGTGACGGTCTTCTGCCACTCAGGCGGCGGATTGAGCTTGTTTTTTGCGATGTACGCGCCCATTCCGACGGTCATTGACAGGGGGAATCTCATATCGAATCCTTAAGTTTATGCGTTGGCAGCTCGGGCTACCTCGCGGCTAAAAGAACAGGGACGCGCCGCGCGATGTTCGCGCGTACTCGCCGCGTTCATGTACGTTGCGAGAGCAAGCAGCGGAAACGTGTTCCGATATTCGGTGTACGAAAGATAGAACACGCGTGGAAAGCCAGTCCCGGTGCAATACTGTTCGTCCCACGTTCCGTCGCTGCGCTGCGAGCGAACGAGATACTCAACCGCGTTGTAAAGACTCTCGCTGCGCAGATCGTTTCCGGCGATCAGCGCCAGAATGGCCCATGCCGTTTGCGACGGCGTGCTGGAATTGGGAACAAAGCGGCCTTCGTCGTAGCCGGCGCAGCTCTCACCCCATCCGCCATCGGGATTTTGATACGCGCGGATGAACTCGAGCGCTTGTTGGATAACCGGCTCGTTTTCGCTCATACCGGCGGCACGCAACCCGCGTAGCGCCAGGAACGTACCGTAGATATAATTGACACCCCAGCGGCCGTACCAGCTTCCATCCGCTTCCTGCGATCGCAGGAGGAAATTGACGCCGCGGTGAATCGCCGGGTGATGAGGCGAGACGCCGTGTTCAATAAGCGCCTCGATTACACGGCCCGTAATGTCCGGGCAGCTTGGATCGAGCATCGCGTTGTGGTCGGCAAACGGAACGTAGCTTAAAACGTTCCAGTTATTGTCGACATCGAACGCGGCCCAGCCTCCGTCTTTGCCCTGCATCGCCAGGACCCAGCTCACAGCGCGACGCTCACACGCACGCTGCGCCTGCTCGTCCGACGCTTGGATGTTTTTGAGCGCCAGCAGCACCATCGCGGTGTCGTCGACGTCGGGATAAAACTCGTTGTTGAATTCGAAGGCCCAGCCCGACGGTTGCGCGCCCTTCCGCTTCACCGTCCAGTCACCTTTGCGGCGCACTTCCTTCAAGAGGAACCAATCGGCTACGCGTCGAAGCGCGTCCGGCGGCGCCTCTTCCGCTTGAGCTAAACCGAAAGCCGCAATTGCCGTGTCCCACACAGGCGAGAACGCAGGCTGCATGAAGAAACCGCGTTCATCGTTCACCATCAGGTGATCAAACTGCTTTTCCGCTTCCAGGCGCAGAGGGTGCGTCGCGGGAAACCCAAGAACGTCGAGCGCCATTACGGCATACTGCATGGACGGATAGATGGCGCCGAGGCCATCCGATCCTTCGAAATGCGCGATCATCCACTCGGCGCATTTCTGCATTGCGTGGCGACGGATGAACTTCGGGCCGCGGCGCTCGTAGGCTTTCAGAAAACGGTCGAGCCGCAAAAAGAAATTGCGCCAACTGAGGAATTTCAGATCTCGCTCCGGCAGCATGGGAGCGCCCGGGAGGAACAGCTCATTCAGCGTGAAGCTAGCGGGCACAGGCCGGCATGGATTCGCCGCGTGAACGATGGACAGCGACAGCACAATTGCGCGCGTCCAAGACGACATTTGATAGATGATGTTCCCGGGCAGCAGAATCAGCTCGGGTGGAATGGAAGGACAGGCATCGCGCGGAAACAGGTTGAAGAGATTGAGATTGGTGCGAACGTAGCTGTTCGCGCCCTGCAGTCCGCCCATATCAAGGATGCGCGCGCGCAACTGCCGCATGCGTGGATCGTCGACGTTCAGACCCGCAAGCTTCAAAGCGAAATAGGCTTTGATGGACGCGTTGATCTCCGAAGGACCATGCAAGTAGATATTGAATCCGCCATCTTCCAACTGCCGCGCCAGGATAGATTGCGCAGCCTTGTCGACGAGAGCGCGCGTGGGAGGATTCCAGACGCCCGCTACCGGAGGGTGCAGCCAGAGCTGCATCATGACGTAGTCGGATTCGAGAGTTGTGTCGGCGATGAGGTCCGGCCACCAATAGCCTTCGGGCGATTGGCGCGCGAGGAGAGAAGAGGATGTTTTGCGGATCGCGTCGGCGACAGCGAAGTTCAGCGCGTCGGACGTTTGAATGCTGGACTTCATCGTTTGAGTCGTCACAGCCTGCTGCGGTGCAGGCGCGGCGTGAAGCCTTCAAGATCGGAAGGCAACGTGAACCTCACGTCCTCCTCTTTGATTTCGGCTTCCTCTAGTTCCGTATACCCGTTCTCGCGCAACCTGTCAATCAATTCCTCTACCAAATGTTCGGGAGCAGACGCACCGGCGGTGACGGCGACGGTATCGACGTTGTCGAGCATGCCCGGTTTCACTTCGCTCCAATCGTCGAGCAGATAAGCGGGAACGCCCGCTTTTTCACATACCTCAACCAGGCGGCGCGAGTTCGAGCTGTTCTGTGAACCTACAACCAACAGCGCCTGGCAGAGCGGAGCCACAGCTTTGACGGCCAACTGCCGGTTCTCGGTTGCGTAGCAGATGTCCTGCGTCTTGGGACCGATGATCTTCGGAAAGCGTTCGTAGAGGCGCGTGACGATGTCTTTGGTTTCGTCGAGCGAGAGGGTCGTTTGCGTGAGATATACGACGTGTTCGGGATCGGGGATGGTGAGGCGGTCGACATCTGCGATATCCGAGACGAGCATCGTACTGCCGGGCGCCTCGCCGAGAGTGCCGATCACTTCGTCGTGATCGCGATGGCCGATCAGCACGATGGTGTAACCTTGCTTCGCGAACCGTACGGCTTCGAGATGAACTTTCGTCACGAGCGGGCACGTGGCATCGATGACCTGCAGACGACGCTGCTTCGCTTCCTCGCGAACAGCCGGCGAAACACCGTGCGCGCTGAAGATGACGCGGGCGCCTTCGGGTACTTCGGTCAGCTCTTCGACGAAAATGGCTCCGGCGCAGCGCAGCTCATCGACCACGTGGCGGTTGTGTACGATTTCTTTGCGGACGTAAATGGGGGCTCCATATAGGTTGAGCGCGATCTTTACAACATCGATCGCACGCACCACGCCCGCGCAGAACCCTCGCGGCTTCAGTAAGATAATCTTCTTCTGACCGGTGGCCGCGATCGAGGGATTCGCTACAGCACGATCTTCATACACTGAGGCAGTGACAGACATCGCGGAAAAGCCCAGTATAGCAATGGTTTGTCTGTTACGCTCAGGTTAAATCGGCATTCAGAGCGCCTCGGGCGAGCATCGCGGATGCGTCGTTTACGGCATTGAATAGTTCCGTAAAGGAGTCGATGACAAACAGCACGGGCTGGATTTCGTCGTGCCGAAACGATTGGTTTAAGACGGTGAAGAGGTCGAACTTCTCGCGGCGGCAGTCAGGCCCGAGCGCATGCGCGCATTCGGCGTGAGAGCTGATGAGGCCGCTTCCGTAGACTTTCGCTTCGCTGGTTTCGCGAATCAGGCCGAATTCGACCGTGAACCAGAATAGCCGGGTCATGCGCTGCCGTTCCAAGTCCGTTTGCGCTCGCGAAGCTATCTGGCCGAAGGCTTGCAAAAAGTCGGCGAACACGGGGTTTGCGTGCATGGGAACATGCCCGAAGACGTCGTGGAAGATATCCGGCTCGGGCGTGTAATCGAGTTCTTCCCATTTACGCAGCCGAGTGACGGTCGGGAATTCGCGCCGCGCGAGAGATGTGAAGAATTCGGCAGCCGGAAGAAAGCCGGCCGCCGGCACCGCTCGCCAACCTGTTAATGGCGCGAGCCGGCGATTGATCGCGTCCAAGACCGGCACACAATCGGGACGAATTTGCACGGCTTGTAAGCCGTCCAAGTAGACGGAGCTGGCAGAACGGGCGAGCTGCGGCAGGCGGCGTTCATAAAGCGTGCGCCAGACGCGTTCCGGTTCGGCGAGGTGATCGTGATGGGAATCGATTCCGGTGTCGGTTTCAGTGGTAAGCATTGCTATCTCCTTTTGGTGTTTAAAAACAAAAAACCCGTGATCGTCAGGATCACGGGCTCGCGTTTCGTTCTAAAATCTGTGGCTTCTAATCAGAACGCCATCGCGGCACCGGATCCGGCGTCGCGTAGTAATAAGCGTAGCTGAAGTGCAGCGCCACTACTTAGAATATGGGGCCTCGAGGGCAAGCTGTCAAGGCATGACTGAAAAGTCGTTGATGTTACCCGGGCGAGCAGCGGATCGGACGAGCCGTCTTAGGTCGCTTACGCTCCCGGCTCGGTGTCGAGGTGTTCGTAGTCGGGAGAGGGTTGCGGCGGGTGAAGGTGAAAGAAGCGTACTGCGGATACGCTGGTCATCGGTGAGGTGAAGATGGCGTGCGAGAAGGATCTGCTTAAGAATGTGCCGTTGTTTGCGCTGCTCGATGACGAAGAGCTTGCGGTGCTTGGAGGGCAGGTTGAGTCCAAGACGTTTGCGGCACGGCAGCGCATTTATAAGATCGGCGATCCGGGAGGGTCGGCATATATCGTTGTGTCGGGGGCCGTACAGGTGACCACGGTTGATGAGGATCAGCAAGAGGTGGTTATCGATGAGCCGGGTCCGGGCGAGTTCTTCGGATTCGCATCCATGATGGATCAGAAGCCGCATCACACGACGGCGGTTGCAACCGCGTCAACGACGTGCATTGAAATCGACCGGCATGACATCTCGGTGCTGCTCGAGAGGAAGCCGATGGCGGGATTGGATCTGCTGGCGGTCTTAGGACGCCAGTTTCATGCGGCGCAGCGGCTCGTGCAGATTCGGACCATGCGAAATCCGAACGAAGTCATCGCGGAAAAGGCAACCTTGGGAGAGCGCGTCGCCGATTCAGTGGCTCAGTTCGGCGGATCGTGGACGTTCATCACATGTTTTTTTGTCTGCATGGTGATTTACGTTTGGATCAACGTGATGCTGGGCCGAAGCTCATGGGATCCCTACCCGTTCATTTTGCTGAACCTGGTGCTTTCGATGTTAGCGGCCATTCAAGCGCCGGTAATTATGATGAGCCAAAACCGGCAAGACGCGAAGGACCGAGTACGGAGCGAGCTGGATTTCGATGTAAATCGCAGGGCTGAAGCGGAGATCCAGGGATTAGCGCGCAAGCTGAACTTACTCGGCGATAAGCTGGAGGATCTCGAAGACCTCGTGCGGGACAAAACGGCTACGAAGTAGACTCATGCGGAGTCGAACGGTCCGGCTCGACCCGACCTGTTCGCCGGCGAACAGTTTTTCCTGCAACCGGACCTGTCGATAGCGCCTCTCACCTGTAGATCTTCAACATAAGAGGTAGGCTTATGTTGATTGTCAACATGGCACGCGGATTGCGCATGTAAGGTCGTCGGGATGAGCGAAGACAAATCGGATGTTCTGCAAGGCACGCTCGATCTGATCGCGCTGAAAACGCTTGACAGCATGGGGCCGCTGCACGGATACGGCATTGCGCGGCGCATCGAGCAGATCAGCGCGAACGGATTTACTCTGAACCAGGGCACAATTTATCCCGCACTGGTGCGGCTGCAGCAGAGGGGCTGGATCAAGGCTGAGTGGGGCACCTCGGACAACAACCGGCGCGCGAAGTTTTATTCAATTACGCGAGCCGGCAAGAAGCAATTGGCGGCTGAGACGCAGAATTGGGAGCGAGTCTCCGCGACGATTGCGCGCTTATTGGCCACCCGAGCAGAGACGTGAAATATACATTATTCGGCGCGCTACGCAAATCGAGATTCAACGAAGATCTCGATGCCGAGCTGGAATTTCACCTCAATGAGCTGGCGGCGGCAAATCGAGCAGCCGGCATGAGTAACGAAGAGGCGCAACATCGCGCACGAGTGCAGCTCGGGAAAGCGCAACAAGTAAGAGAAACGTGCAACGAAGCCCTATGGACGGCGCCGGTAGAGGATTCTATGCGTGATTGGTTTTTTGCAGTTCGATCTTTGCACAAGGGCAGCGGGCTGAACTTGATGACTGTGCTCGCGCTGGCGCTCGGTATCGGGTGTTCGACGGTCATATTCAGCGTCGTGTACAACGGCGTGCTGCATCCGTTTGCATATCGCAGCGCAGACCGGCTGGTCGCGATCCGGATCGACGATCGACACACGGGCGCGGGATTCCGCTACGAGTATCAACTCGACGAGCTTGGGGCGTTCAGGAAACAGAACCGCTCGTTCGAAGACATTGTGGGCTACGGCAACTGGTATATGACCTATGCGCGGGAGCATCGTGCGGAAGAGTTGCATGGCGGCGCTCTCACGCCGAACGCGACCGACTTCTTCGGCATGCAACCGTTGCTCGGGCGAGGCTTTTCGGAAGACGATTCGCAAACCGGCGCGCCCGCAGTCGTGCTGCTGAATTACAACTATTGGAAAAAGAATTTCGGCGGCGATCGAGCGGTGCTCGGGAAGCAGATGATGCTCGATGGCCGGGCGAGGACCGTGATCGGCGTGATGCCGCGGAGATATCAGGTCTTGGGCGCCGATCTTTGGGTTCCCGTGTCATGGAATCCAAATCGAGCATTCGAAGCAAATGAGCCGCACTGGTTTTGGGCGACCGGGAGGTTGAAAACAGGAACAAAACCGGAAACTGCGGTAGCGGATTTAAACGTTATCGCAAAGGATCTTGTACGCCTTCGGCCTACGGAGTATCCGAAGCAGTTCACGATGGTGATCACGTCATTAGGTGATGCGATCATCGCAGATTTCAGGCGCATGCTTCTGGTGCTCGCGGCTGGGGTCGCGATCTTGTTATTGCTGTCCTGCAGCAACGCGGGAAGCCTTTTGCTGGTGCGCGCCAGTGCGCGGGTCAAAGAGATGGCGGTGCGCGCCGCTCTAGGCGCAAGCCGGGGAAGACTCATTCGCCAATCTTTCATCGAGACGCTTGTGCTCGGCTGCGCGGGCTGCGCGGCCGGATGCGTGATCGCGTTTGTGGCGCTGCGAATTGTCTCCGGGGTATTGACTGCGCACTTCACGCAACTTCCATGGGAAGCCTCGATTACATTAAATTGGCCGACTCTGGTGTTTGCGATCGTAGCCTCACTCGGGTCAGCGCTGCTTGCCGGAATCGCTCCAGCGATGTATGCGGGCGGCGAACGCGTGCAAGCGCAACTGGGCGGCACAGGTGTGGGAGTCAATGCGAGTTTTGTTGGATCGGGATTCCGCTCGGCGCTGGTTGTCTGTCAGGTGGCACTGTCGGTCGTGCTAGTGATCTCGGCGGGAGTTACGTTCCGGCAGTTTGCGGCGCTCACTAATCAGAACTTAGGTCTGCGTGTCAACAATTTGTTCGAAGGTGTTATTCGCTTTCCCAGAGGGAAATATGAAACGATTCAAGACAAACGCAAGTACGTCAATGAGGTGCTTGACCGGCTCTCTGCGCTTCCCGGTGTAACAAACGTCGCGGCGGCTATCGGACGTCCGATTGACGGTGGGCCGGTGACGGACGTAACGATCGAGGGCAAAACGCATACCAGCAGGTGGGACACGATGGTCGAAGCGTGCAGCGACGGGTATTTTTCGACGCTCGGTCTGCAGTTGCTGCACGGAAGGCTACTTTCGACGGACGATGTCGCGGGCAGCCGCTTCGTCGCGGTGATAAACGACACGCTCGCACGACAGTATTTCGGGCATGAGGATCCGCTCGGGAGACAGATTCAGTTCAAGATTTTCGACGAACTTCCCGGGGTGCCGAAGCACGCGAATTTCGAGGTTGTCGGAATCGTAAGCGACTTCAAGAATCGCGGCGTGACGGAGACGCCCATGCCGGAGGCGTTCGTGCCCTTTTCGTTTACGGGGTTCGGCGATCGTGGCATTCTCGTGCGAACGGGGATGAAACCGCGGGCGATTCAGGATGCTACAGAACGGATTTTGTGGGACATGGATCCGAGCGTGGTTTTGGGCCGAGTCGCCACGCTCGAAAATTTCATGAACGAAAACGTTTACGCTAAGCCGCGCTTTGCGCTGATCACGCTTGGTATCTGCGCGGTTATCGGTCTTCTGCTGTCGGTGATCGGAACCTTCAGCGTGATGGCGTACTCGGTGTCGCTGCGGACACATGAAATCGGAGTCCGCCTGGCGCTCGGAGCACGACGGTCGGCGGTGCTTGCATTCGTGTTTAAGCGGGGCATGAAGTTGGTTGGTATCGGCATCCTGTTGGGGTTTGTCGCGGAAGTATTTTTTGCGCCCGCAGCGCGTTCCCTATCGGAGAAAGGGCCGTCGTTTGATCCGCTGACGGCGGGAGCTTCGGTGGCGGTATTGATCGCTGCCGGTCTGCTGGCCTGCTATTTGCCCGCGCTTCGCGCAACGCGCGTCGACCCGAACATCGCACTGCGCGTCGAGTAACACGCCAGGAGTTTAGCTGGCTGGGGGGATGCCGATAAATAGGTTACCGGGTTCCGATCTTACGGCATGGCCAGCGTAATTCGTCCATGCTGAAAATCCAGCGTCACCACAAAATCTTTCAGGAATTTATTTCCGATACGCAAGTCCCAGGGCCCGTTATCCATGCCCATTCCCTTGCCGAAAAACACCACAGTCGGGTCGTTCACCGAGATCGTGCCCACGGTCACGTTGCGCACCGTGCCTTCTCGATTTTGCAATTCACCATTGAACCCGACGGAAGTGCTCGCATGCGCGCGGAGCACATCTCCGCTCAAGCCCAGTTTGTTTATGGCAGCGGGGCTGAGCTGGAATTTCGAATTCGAGCCCGTATCGATGTTGGTGATCACTCGCTTGCCGTTCACCGTAACTCCAGTAGCTAGAATGTCGTCTGTGTAGCGAAACCGAAGCGTCGTGCATTTGGAGTTCGGGGCTGTGGCGCAGGAAGGCGCGTCCGCATAGAAGCGCACCTTACGGTTGGGGTAGTCGATCTGCAGGATACGGCTTTTTAGCAGACTGTACCCTAAAACGCCGCCGATCGGTCTGCCCAATGCCGAGCTGAGCTTTGAGAGATCCATCCCAAGAGCATCGACATGGGTTGCTGTCAAGCCGCCAAGCTGCACGACGGATAACACGGTTTCGTAAGCAAGGTTGGCGCCCGTTCCCCCGCCTGACCCCTGCTGTCCTTTAGAGGCGAGCTTTACGCCGGCGTTCGTAGCGGTTTCGAGTTCTATGATCGAAGGATTCGCTCCGGTATCAAGCAGCATCCAGAACGGGCCGTGTCCGTTCACAGTTGCCTGGACGAGGATCGAGTCATGGATGAACTCAAACGGAACCTCAACGACCGTTTTCTTGGCGAGCGGAGCCTGCGCAGGCACGTTAAGACAGCACGCGATAGCGGAGACGACCAGGCGGGCGACTAAGGCCGGCGATTGCTTCATTACGCGCTCCTTGAACAAGCTCTCATTCACATTGACCGCATTCGGAGGTTAATGAAAGCTTGCCCCGGAGTTGTTGTCTTAGCGGTTCTTCTATGAACGCGGCATCGAGCGCTGCCCGATTGCATGCGAGGAACTCCGCGACACCCCAGCCAAAGTGTTCGTGTAGCCGCGCATACTCAGCATTCAGATTTATGTTTGTGATCGTTCGTATATCGGTGTTGATCCCCAAAGATACGCCGTAACGGAAGAGTCTGTCGACGGGGTGGTCTGCGTAGCTCTCGCACGCGCGCGTTTGTACGTTGCTGCTTGGGCAAACCTCTAAATGAATGCGGTTGTTTATTAAATGTTCAACCAACCGTACGTCTTCAATACATCTCACCCCGTGTCCGATTCGCGTCGGGATGAACGCTTCGAGCGTTTCCCATATACTGCTCGCTCCTGCTGCTTCGCCGGCATGCGCCGTGCGATAGATTCCGTGTTCCAGTGCAAAGCGGAACGCCGGTACGTGTGCATCGATGGGGAACCCGGCCTCATCTCCAGCTAGGTCGAGGGCGACCACAAGAGTGCCCCTGAAACGTTCTGCGAGACTCGCCGTGAGCAAGCTCTGCGCAGGGCTGAAATGACGCAAGCTACAGAGGATTAGGCGCGCTTCAATGCCCGTAGCGCGGATACAATTTTCTGTCGCGCGATTTACCGCAGCGACGACCGCGTCGGGAGAGAGTCCGCCTGCTGTGTGCAATAGCGGAGCAAAGCGGATTTCTGCATAGATCACGTTGTCGGATACAAGCTGCTCAAAGACATCCTCGGTAACAAGCCGGAGTGCATCCTCGATTTGCATGAGCTGAAAACCGCGAGGCGCACGCGTCAAGACATCCGCCAAGCTTGCGCACTGAGGAGGCGCGACGAACGTGCGTTCAAACTCCTTGAGGGAAATAGAAGGATCGAGCCGAGAAACGGAACGATAACTGAGCGAGCAGTCAAGATGCAGATGTAACTCAACTTTAGGAAGCTCTTTCACGTTTGTCTCAACTCAATCGTGGGAAGTAGGTCTGTCATTGGTTGGTCCGAAATGGGGCTGCTGAGTCGCGTTGCTAAGCGATCACTTTTGTTGACTCCCGAATTACGAGGTTTAGCGGAACGGTACTCCGGGAAGGCCCATTGGACCCTCTGAGCACGTTGAGCAGAAGTTCTACGGCGTGTGCGCCGATCGATTCAGCGGGAACCGCCACGGTGGTCAGCTCGGGGTCAACGGTGCGCGCGATGAGACTGTCGTCGAATCCGACGACGGAAAGGCGGTCCGGAATGGCAATGCCCAGGGATTTGGCCGCTTTGTAAACGCCCACGGCCAAGACATCGCTGTCGCAGAGGATCGCGGATGGCCTGTCGGGGACGCTCAGAATCTTGCGGCCCGCGTCAGACGCGTCCTCGATTCGAAACGGAGCACTCGCCTGATACGCCTCACGGAGCGGCAGGCGGGCGTCGTGCAATGTAGCGAGGTAAGTCGCTCTGCGGAGCGCAAATGTTTCGAGGTTTACAGCGGCAGCCAGATGGCCGATCTTCGTATGCCCGCGCTCACGCAGATGTCCAAGGGCGGTCCGGATGCCGGCCGCTATGTCCAGCACAATTGAGGGAAATCCACGGCTTGATTCATCAACGAGAACCGCCTTTCCAAGGAGGGCGCGCCTTTCCTTGGCCGACGGCGGCTG
>Ga0213875_10001014_pt1 | contig 19905 bp, 24 predicted proteins | sample BarmaccomBMRX_R8_FD_160105 | JGI IMG/M metagenome (GOLD analysis project Ga0213875, IMG submission 160105) | Root-associated microbial communities from Barbacenia macrantha in rupestrian grasslands, the National Park of Serra do Cipo, Brazil - RX_R8 | ecosystem: Host-associated > Plants > Roots... | reverse complement strand
CGGCAGATCGACCTTACGTCGACCATCGCACCACAAAACCGAGCCCGATGTCTCAGACGCCACGATCAACTCGACGGCGAGCACCGACTGTGGTGAAACCACCATCGGCGGGGCGAACAGCGCATGCGCGCTGATGGGTACCATCAGCAACGCCTCCACCTCGGGCCACACGACCGGCCCGCCGGCGGAGAACGCGTAGGCGGTCGATCCGGTCGGGGTGGAGCAGACCACGCCGTCGCAGCCCCAGCGGGACAGCGGGCGCCCGTCGACCTCGATGATCACCTCGACCATCCGCTCCCGGGCCGCCTTCTCCACGGTGGCCTCGTTCAGCGCCCAGGCGGTCGCGAATTCCTCTCCGTTTCTGCACACGGTCACGTCGATGGTCATGCGCTCCTCGACCAGGTACTCCCCGGCCACGATCCGGTCGACCGTGTCGGCCAGCCCGTCCGGCTCGGCTTCGGCCAGGAACCCGACGTGGCCTAGATTCACCCCGATCAGCGGCACCCCGGCCGGGCGGGAGAACTCGGCCGCGCGGAGCAGGCTGCCGTCCCCGCCCAGGACGAAGACGAGCTCTGCGCCCTGCGCCGCGTCCGGGCCCGGAGGCACCTGTACCGCATCCGGTGAGCTGAACTCGCCCGCCAGCGTGCGCACGGCCAGCCCGGCGGCGGTCAGCCGGTCGGCCACCAGCCGGGCACTGCGCAGCGCTTCGTCCCGTCCCGTGTGCGCCGTCACAAGTACCGTCCGCTGTCCCACTAGCTGGGCCCCTCCCTGATCGCCTGCTCGAGCTGGCCGTCCTCGAGCGGCGGCGCGCCCCGGCGCAGCCACACGAAGTACTCCACGTTCCCGGCGGGCCCGGGCAGCGGGCTGGCCGTCACTCCCAGTACACCAAGGCCGATTTCGCCGGCTGCGCCGGCCACCCGGCGGACCGCGTCCGCGCGATCCGCGGCCTCGCGCACGACGCCGCCCGCACCTACCCGCCCCTTACCCACCTCGAACTGGGGTTTCACCAGCAAGACGAAATCCGCGTCCAGGGCGGCGCAGGCCACCAGGGCCGGCAGCACCAGGGTCAGCGAGATGAAGGACAGGTCCGCGACCACCAGGTCCGGCACCGGCGTGACCTGCTCCAGGGCCCGCACGTTGACCCGGTCGAGCACGGTGACCCGCGGGTCGGTCCGCAGTGACCAGGCCAGCTGCCCGTAGCCGACGTCGGCCGCGACCACGTGCGCGGCCCCCGCGCGCAGCAGGACGTCGGTGAACCCACCGGTGGATGCCCCGGCATCCAGGCACGGCCGCCCGGCCACGGCCAGGCCCAGCGGCTCAAACGCCGCCAGCGCCCCAACCAGCTTGTGCCCGCCCCGGGAGACGTAGTCCGGCGCACCGCCGGACGCGATCGTGATCGGGGCATCGCGGGTCACCATCGTGGCCGCCTTGGCCGCCTGCTGCCCGGACACAGCCACCCGCCCGGCCGTGACCAGCTCGCCTGCCTGCTCCCGCGACCTGGCCAGGCCACGCCGGACCAGTTCGGCGTCCAGGCGCACGCGCGGTGCGCTCAAGAGGAGTCCTCGCTGAGCTCGCCCAGGATGTCCCGGAGCCGCCCGTGCACTTCTTCCAGGACGGCGACGTGCTCGTCGGACGGCAGGCCCGGCAGCCGCCGCAGCCCGGCCACCGCCGCGTCCACCCGGTCATCACCGGTCGCCGGCAGCTGGGCCGCTAGCGAACCCGGCACCGTCGCGGGCGAGGGCGTGCTGGCACCCGGCAGCGGGGCGGCCGAGCCCGCCCGTTCGGCCGCTTGGTCCTGACTGCTGCCCGCCAGGTCCTCGTCTGGGATTTCCTCGTTCATGTGCGCTACCCTCCGCGTGAACGCTACCGTCCGATGCCGATAAGAGCGAGGCGCACATGGCTTCAGCCGAGGAGTGCCGCGAGGCGCTGACGGCCCTCAGCAGCCGCCTGACCGAGATGAGCGCGAATGACCGGGCCAGCTACTTCGGCAAGCGCTCGATGAGCTGTCATGTCACCGATCTGGGCGTCACGTTCGTGACCAGGTTCACCGACAACGGCGCCGAGCCGGTGACCGAGGCGGCCCCCGGCGACCCGCCCGCCGACATCAGGCTGGCCGCGACCAGCGACGACGTGGTCTCGCTGTCGGCCACCCCGGCCAACATCGCGCGGATGTGGCTGTCCGGCCGGGTCAAGGTGCAGGCGAGCATGAAGGACCTGCTGGCGCTGCGGAAGCTGCTGTAGGGGCCCAGTCAGCGGACCACGCCGTCCTGGCGCAGCAAGCCGATCTCCGCTGCTGTGAACCCCATCTCGGCCAGGATCTCACCGGTGTGCTGCCCGAGGGTGGGAGGCGGGCGCCGGATGCTGGCCGGCTGGGCGGACAGCTTGACCGGGGAGCCCAGCATCTTCACCGGCCCGGCGACCGGGTGGTCGATCTCGGTGACCATCTCACGCGCGATGACCTGCGGGTGGGCCAGGGCCTCGGGCACGGTGTTTACCGGCCCGGCCGGCACCCCCGCCGCGGTCAGCCGGTCGGTCCACTCCACGCAGCCCCGGGAGGACAGCGCCCGGGTAATGAGCGGGATCAGCGTCTCGCGGTTGCGGACCCGGTCCGGGTTGGTGGCGTAACGGGGGTCGGTGGCTTCCTGTTCCAGGCCGGTGGCCACGGCGAACCGCTGCCACAGGCCGTCGCTGCCCACCGCGACCATCAGCGGCGCGTCGGCCGTCTCGAAGACCTGGTACGGGGTCAGGCTCTCGTGCGCACTGCCGTGCCGCCCGGGCGTCTGCCCGGTAGCGAAGTACTTGCCGGCCACGTAGGTCAGCCAGGCCACCTGCCCGTCCAGCAGGGACACGTCGACCAGCTGGCCGCGGCCACTGGTCTGGCGCGCGTGCAGCGCGGCCAGGATGCCGATCATCGCCCACATGCCCGCGCCGACGTCCGCGGTCGAGGTCCCGCCCCGGACCGGCTCGCCGTCTGGTTCGCCGGTCACGCTCATCATCCCCGACACGGCCTGCGCGACCGCGTCGTACCCGGGCAGCCCGGCGCTCGGCCCGGTCTGGCCGTATCCGCTGATCGAGGCGTAGATGAGACCCGGGTTCCGTTCGGCCAGCTCGGGATAGCCAAGGCCGAGCCGGGCCGCGGTGCCGGGCCGGAAGTTCTCGATCAGGACATCGCTGGCCGCGGCCAGCCGGCGCACGATATCCCGGCCCGGCTCGGTCTTCATGTTGACCGACAGCCCGCGCTTGTTCCGGTTCACCGACAGGAAGTAGGACGCGTCGTCGCCCTGGAACGGCGGACCCCAGCGCCGGGTGTCGTCGCCGTGCCAGACGTCCTCGACCTTGATCACGTCCGCACCGAGGTCGCCCAGGACCATGGTGGCGAACGGCCCGGACAGCGCCCTGGTGAGATCGAGCACCCGGAGGCCCGCGCGCGGGCCTCCGCCGGATGGGTCAGAGCCGGGCGGACCAGGGGTAGGTGGATGCGCCATTGGGGGCTATGTTATCGAGCCATGGGCGACCTGATCGTGCTGCGGCACGGCGAAACCGAGTGGAGCCAGTCCGGTCAGCACACCGGGCGGACCGACATCCCGCTCACCCACCGTGGCGAGGAGGCGGCCAAGGCGCTGGCCCCGCTGCTGCACCACCGCCACATCGTGGCCACCTTCACCAGCCCGGCCCGGCGGGCGGTCACCACGGCGGCGTTCGCCGGGCTGAGCAACGCCCAGCCCGACGCCGACCTGTGGGAGTGGGATTACGGCGGCTACGAGGGCCTGACCACGCCGCAGATCCAGGAAACCCGGCCCCACTGGTATCTGTGGCGCGACGGCGTGATCCCGGGTGACGCCCAGCATCCCGGCGAGACCATCGAGCAGGTGGCTCAGCGGACCGACCGGGTGCTGGCCAGGGTCGCGCCGCTGCTGCCCACCGGGGATGTGGCCCTGGTCGCGCACGGCCACGTGCTGCGCGTGCTGACCGCCCGGTACCTCCAGCTCGACCCGGTCGGCGGGCGGCTGTTCCGGCTGGACACCGGGACGATCAGCACGCTCGGGACCGAGCACGACCTGCCGGTCATCACGTCCTGGAACGTGCCCCCGCCCCGCTAGGCCCCTTCGGCTGGCCGGGTCTCCTCGCGCATCCACTCCAGGTATGCGGCCGACCCGTTCACGATGGGCAGCGCCACGATCTCGGGCTCGTCGTAGCTGTGCCGTTCGGCGAGAAAGGCGGCCAGCTCGTCGTAGCGGTCGGCCGGCAGCTTGAACAGCACCAGCCACTCCTCGGCCCGTTCCAGCTCGCCGTCCCACCAGTACGTCGACGCCACCGGGCCGGCCACCTGAGCGCAGGCGGCCAGCCGGGACTCGACCGCGGCGCGGGAGAGCTCCATCGCCTCCGCCCGCGAGTCCGTCGCCGTCTGTACCTGGAGGTACGCAGCCCCGAGGTCCGCCATGGCACCTGATCGTACGCGCCTGGGGCACGAGTACGCTGTGCCGGACGTCGCCGTGCCGGGCGCCGAGTTTTCGGGAGCGTGGATGGAACTGGTGCATTCCGGGAAAGTCCGGGAGCTGTACGCCGACGGCGACGACATCATCATGGTGGCCTCGGACCGGGTGAGCGTGTACGACGTGGTCTTGCCGACCCCCATCCCGGGCAAGGGCAGGGTGCTGACCCAGCTGTCATTGTGGTGGTTCGGCCAGCTAGGCGACGTGATCGGTAACCACGTGATCTCCGGGACCGACGTCCCGGCGGAGTGGGCGGGACGGGCCATCAGGTGCCGCCGGCTGGAGATGCTGCCGGTGGAATGCATCGCCCGCGGCTACCTGGCCGGGCTCGGCCTGGCCTCCTATAACGAAACCGGCACGATCTCCGGCGTGCGGCTGCCGGCCGGGCTCGGCGAGGGGTCCCGGCTGCCCGAGCCGGTGTTCACGCCCACTACCAAGGCCGCGGCCGGGCATGACGAGCCGATGACGTTCGATGAGGTGGCGGACCTGGTCGGCGCCTCGGTAGCGGACGGTCTCCGGCAAGCGACCCTGGAGGTCTACCGGCGCGGCGCCGAGCTGGCCGCCGCCCGCGGCGTCATCATCGCCGACACCAAGCTGGAGTTCGGCCTGCTCCCGGACGGCACGCTGATGCTGGCCGACGAGGTGCTCACCCCCGACTCGTCCCGGTTCTGGCTGGCGTCACAGTGGCAGCCGGGCCGCCCGCAGCGCTCGCTGGACAAGCAGTTTGTGCGGGACTGGTCCGCCGGGCTCGACTGGGACCGGCGCCCCCCGGGGCCAGCCATCCCGCCCGAGGTGGTCGCGGCGACGCAGGAGCGCTACCAGGACCTGTACGCGCGGCTGACGGGCCGCGCATGATCCTGCCGCTGGCCGCGGGCCGCGGGCCGCGGGCCGCTGGCCGCGTCAGCCGGTCTTGATGCAGGTGTAGGCGCCGTACAGCTTCCCGGCGAACTCGGCGTCGACGATCTCGAAGCCGGTCTGCGTCAGCATCGGCTCGAGCAGCCAGCGGAAGGTGCTGAACTCCGTGCGGATGTGCCCGGCGTAGTCGGCTCCGGTGTATCCCTGCGCCGGATCGGCGGCGGCGTGGGCGAACCAGCCGCCGAAGACCTCCGCGGCGTCCCGCGGCTCGAAATCGTAGATCAGGTCACGCAGCCGCAGCACACCGCCGGGCCGCAGCATGGCCGCGATCCGGCTCAGCGCCAGCACCTTCCAGAAGTCGGGCAGCTGGTGCAGCGCGTGGCGGGTGTACACACCGCCGGCCGGGGGCCCGGCGTGGGTGTAGCTGAGGAAGCCCGCCTGCACGCAGTCCAGGCTGGTCAGCCCGGCCTCGGCCGCGCGCTGCCGCAGCGCGGTCACCATGGCAGGTGAGACGTCCACCGCGGTGACGTGCCCGAACCGGCCCGCGGCGGCGAGCGCGAACTGTCCAAGCCCCGCCCCGAGGTCGACCACCTCCGAATCGCGGCCCAGACCGTGCCGCTCGAAGATGTCCAGGTCGCTGCTGGGGTCCGGGTAGCCCTGCTTGCGCTCGTACCCGGCGATGAAGTCCGGGTCGAGGTGTTCGGGCCCCGCGTGCGCCAGCTCATCGAGCATCCAGGAATCAGCCATGGAGCCCATTGTCCCCACCTCGCTCCCCGCGACGGCAATCCCTTTTCCGCCAACCCCACCCGCTCGCCCCGCTCCCTGGCCCAGCCGGCCCGGCCCCGCTCCCCCGGCCCGCTCCCCCGGCCCCGCTCCCCCGGCCCGCTCCCCCGGCCCGCTCCGGGGCCCGCGCCCGCTCCGAGGCCCGCGCCGCGCCGCGTCTGGGGCCCGCGCAACGTACTGGAAGCGCAGTGTCATCGCGTCTGAACGCGCTGAACCATGGGTTTCATGCCTCTGGTGCCTCTGGCAACACCGCAGTTCCCTCTCCCCGGCTTCCGGCTGCCGCAACGCCCGCAACGTACTGAATGCGCAGTTTCACGGCGTCCGAACGCGCTGAGCCATGGGTTGCATGCCGCATGCGGTGAGGGCGGCGGCACGGTGCGTGCGGCGTGCGGTGAGGGCGGCGGCAACGGGGTCGGTGCATAGCTGGTAGTAGTTCATTGCCGTATAGTACGTATTCGTGATATCCGAAAGTGGACTACCGGGAGTGGTGCTGGCGCTGCAGCGGGCGACGCACCATACGCTGCATGTGCTGGGAAACGGCCTGGCTGACCCGCGGCTCAGTGCGGCAGAGATCAACGTGCTGGCCAATCTGGGCGCTGGGGGCACGCTGAACGTGCGCCAGCTCGGTGCGCGAACCGGCAGCCGGGCCAGCACGCTGACCGGGATCCTGGACCGGCTTGAGAGCCGCGGTTATCTCACCCGGGAGCTGGATGCTGGGGACCGCAGGTCGTTCCGGCTGCCGCTGACCGAGCCGGGCCAGGCGGCCGCCGGGCGCGTGCTCGCGGCCATCGCGGACCTTGAGCGCACCGCGCTCGCCGGCTTGTCCGCCGATCAGATCGCCGGCTATCACGCCGTAATCGCAGCCCTGACGGAGGCCGGCTGATGACACCGCACGAACCCGATGGCCAGGCCGGCTCCGAGCTGGCCACGCTGCTGCCCCAGATCGTCGGCCCCGCCGGGAAGTTCCGGCATCCTCAGCACATTCACCTGGCCTTCGTGGCGGTGCGGCGCTATGGCATGCCGGCCGCGATCGGCACGGTCTGCGGCTGGCTACGGCAGCTGACCACCTACGAGAAGGCGCCGCAGAAGTACCACCACACGGTCTCCCAGGCCTGGGTCCAGATCGTGGCGCATCACATCGGTGCCGCGCCGGACTGCGCCGACTTCGGCACGTTCGCCGCCCGGTACCCCGCGTTGCTGGACAAGCGGCTGCTCAGCCGGCATTACCGGTCGTCCACGCTGGCCTCGCAGCAGGCCCGGGCCGGCTGGGTCGAGCCTGATCTGCTGCCCTTCCCGTGGTCCGGCCAGGACGGCTCTGCTCAGGGCAGCACAGCCGGCTGATCGATCACCCACTGCCAGCTGCCATCGGGCTGGCGCCGCGCCACCTCGGCGGTGGCACCACCGCCCGGCAACCTGGTTGAGGTCAGAGCCAGCTCCCCCTGGATGATCGCGGGTGACTGCCCAGCCGAGGAAAACACCGGCCGGCCCGCCAGCAGATCGGCGTAGACCTGGCGGATCTGCTGATGCCCGACGGCCAGCTGCCCGGATGGGGCGGCCAGCACGGCGCCGGGCTCGTACAGCGCCACGACGCCGTCGACGTCGCCGGCGTTGGCTCTCTCGAGGAAGAAGGCTGCCAGGTCCTCCGGGCACATCGCCGGTGCTTGCGGCCGGCCTGCTGTCATGACACCGCCCTCGATCATCCGGTGCTCCAGCATCGCACCGGGCTCCGTCATTTTCGCGCGGGTGCGCCGCCCTCCCGGGCCGCCAGGTGGGCAACGTTCTCGATCCGGTCGTGGAGAGCCGGCCAGTCGGCCTCCTCGCCCGGCGGGACGTTGGGCCGTCTCACCGTGTGGCCGACCCCGCCGTCGATGAGCTCGCGCACGATATCGGCGTGCCCGGCGTGGCGGCTGGTCTCGGTGGCGATGCGGACCAGCATGTGGTGGAGCGTCACCTCGTTACGGTCCGCGGGCCACCAGGGCACGTGCCCGACGGCGGTCAGCGGCAGCGTCTCGATGGTGGCGTCGGCGTGTGCCCAGGCCTTGCGGTACAAGCCGGTGACGAACTCCCGCGATTCACCCGGACCGGCGAACATGTCGGTGAACGGATCGGCCTCGTCGAAGGGCAGCGCGTCGGGGCAGGGCCGCCCGAACGTGACGCCGAGGCTCCCCATCTCGACGCCGGCCAGGTGCTTGACCAGCCCGAGCAGGTTGGTACCTGTCGGCACCAGCGGGCGCCGGATGTCGTATTCGGACAGGCCGTCGAGCTTCCAGAGCATGGCCTCCCGCCCGTCCTGCAGGTAACGGCAGAGGTCGGCCTTGAGATCGGTCTCGCTCATACCGGCATCGTGTCACGGCCAGCTAGACCAGCAGAACCGCCACGACGACGACCGCCAGCAAGACCACCGCGGACACGGTGACCACTACCGCGCGGCGGCCCGGGGCCAGCGGGCCTCTGGGTGAGCGGCGCGAGGATCCGGGGGCGGCCGCTGGACCGGGCGCGGAGACCGCCGAGCCCGATGGCGCAGCCGCTGGGTCCCGGGCATGGCCCGTCGTCACCTGGGTCGCGATGTCGTAGCTCGGGTCGGCCCGCGGAGACAGGCTGGACAGGCGGCCGAAAAGCTGACGCGCGGTGGGGCGGGCCGCGGGTTCCTTGGTCAGCGCGGCTGCCACCATCGGGCGGAGCAGGTCCGGGACGGCGTCGATGTCGGCTTCGCCGTGCACGACGCGGTACAGGACCGAAGCCGTGCTCCCGGTGCCGAACGGGGATCGGCCCGAGGCTGCGTAGGCCACGGTCACGCCCCAGATGAAGATGTCGGCCTCCGGCCCAGGCTGGCCATTGATCTGCTCCGGTGCCATGAACCCGGTCGAGCCGACCATCATGCCTGTCTTGGTCAGCCCGGCCATGTCGAGCCGCCGGGCGATACCAAAGTCGATGACCTTCGGGCCGCCCGCGGTCAGGATGACGTTGGCCGGCTTGAGGTCACGGTGCACGATTCCCGCCGCATGGATAGCGGTCAGTGCCTCGGCCAGGCCGGTGGCCAGGTCCTGGAGCATGTCCGGGCCCAGCGTGCCGTGCTCAACCATGTACTCGTGCAGCGACGGCCCTTCGGCGTACTCGGTGACCATGTACGGCGTGGCCGACTGCGAGTCCGCTTCGATCACCCTCACCGTGCAGGCGCTCTTGACCCGCGCCAGGGCGTCCACCTCGCGCCCGAACCGCTGCCGGAACTCCTGGCTGTCGGCCAGCTCGGGGCGCAAGACCTTGACCGCCACCGGGCTCCCATCCCAGGACACCCCGAGGTAGACCACGCCCATGCCACCCGCACCCAGCCGGGCACTCAGCCGGTAGTGCCCGATCCGCTGGGGGTCACCGGCTCGAAGCGGGGTCCGAGCCAAGGAACCTCCTCCCCATGGGTCAGCGATGGCGCCGCTCGGGCAGGCCACGTACGGCCCTCTTACCGTATTGGATGACGCTTCGGCCAATACCAGCTATGACCGGGCGAACCGGTTCAGCGCGTTCAGGGCGTGCTCGGTCATCTCCTCACCGCCCTGATGCCCGGTCCGGACCAGGTGCAGCTCGGAGCCGGGCCAGGCCTGGTGCAGCAGCCAGGGTACGTCCGGCGGCCCACCGATATCGAAACGACCATGGATGAGCACACCTGGAATGCCGGCCAGCCGATGCACGTCACGGAGCAGCTGACCGTCCTGCAGCCACGCCGCATGCGAGAAATAGTGGGCGCATAGCCGGGCGAACGTCATCCGGAACAGCGGGTCGGCGTATCGCGGGCTGGGTTCCCAGCCCTCCTCCAGGGAGACGACCGCGTCCTCCCAGTCGCACCAGTCCCTGGCCGCGCGGGCCCGGACCTCCGGGTCCGGGGCGGCGTTGAGGAGCCGGTCGTACGCGGCGACCAGGTCATCCGAGTTACCGCCACCGGCCGCGTAGCGGTGCCATTGCGCGGGGAAGAACCGGCCCGCCTCGTGGTAGAGCCAGTGCACGTCCGCGGGCCTGGTCATGGTGCAGGACAGCAGCACCATCTCGGTGACCCGCTCCGGGTACCGCTCGGCGTAGGCCAGCCCCAGCGTCACACCCCACGAGCCGCCCCACACCAGCCATCGCTCGATGCCCAGGTGCTCGTGCAGCACCTCGATGTCGCTGATCAGGTGCTCGGTGTCGTTGGTGTCCAGGCTGGTCGCCGGGTCCGAGACCGGCGGCGTGCTGCGCCCGCAGCCACGCTGGTCGAACTGGACGAGACGGTAGGCGTCCGGGTCGAACCACCGGCGCCGGCCGGGGCTGCTGCCGCTGCCGGGACCGCCGTGCAGCGCTACCGCCGCCTTGCCCGCCGGGTTGCCGCTGACCTCCCAGTAAATGTGCTGGCCGTCACCGACGTCGAGCATGCCCGTGTCGTAGGGCTCGATGGCTCCGAAGCTCTCAGGCATGACCTCACCGTAGGCCGCTCCCGTTGCCCCGGGCCGGGCGGGGCTGGCAGCATGGCGGCGTGGGTTACCTACTGGCACAGGTGAACATCGGCAGGCTGCTCGAGCCGCTGGACAGCCCGCGGCTGGCCGGCTTCGTCGCCGCCCTCGACCCGGTCAACGACGCGGCGGATACCGCCCCGGGTTTCGTGTGGCGGCTGCAGACCGAGGACGGGAACGCGACCTCGGTGCAGGCGTTCCGCTGGGACCAGGGCGGGAGCGCGGGGGTGCTGGTCAACATGTCGGTGTGGGAGTCGGTCGAGGCGCTGGCCGCCTACGTGTACTCCGGCACCCACCGCCGGGTGCTGCGCGGCCGGCGCCAGTGGTTCGAGCGGATGGCCGAGGCCTACACGGCCCTGTGGTGGATTCCGGGCGGCCACGTGCCGACCACCGCCGAGGCCGAGGACCGGATCTTGCACCTGCGCGAGTCCGGGCCCACGCCGTACGCCTTCACGCTCCGGGAGCATTTCCCGCCTCCGGACGCGGGCCGCCCGGACCAGATCCGCAGCCCGGAGGACTGGGCCTGCCCGGTGTAGCCGCGACGACCTGGTACGCCTGGTGACGGAAAAGAGGTGCGGCGATGGAGCCGATGAAAGAGGACTGGCACAAGGCGGTCGCGGTGGTGGCCCACCCGGACGACCTGGAATACGGCGTGGCATCGGCGGTGGCCCGCTGGACCGGCCAGGGCAAGCAGGTCAGCTACCTGCTCGCCACCCGGGGCGAGGCCGGGATCGCCGGGATGGCCCCCGACGTGGTGGGGCCGCTGCGGGTGGAGGAGGAACGCCGCAGCGCCGCGGTCGTCGGCGTGTCCGAGGTGGAGTTCCTCGATCATCCGGACGGCCTGGTCGAATACGGGATCGCGCTGCGGCGTGACCTGGCCGCCGCGTTGCGGCGGCTGACGCCCGACGTCGTCATTACCGCGAACTTCGACCTGACCTGGGGTGAGGACGGCCCGGTCAACCACGCCGATCACCGCGCCGTCGGGCTGGCCGCGCTGGATGCCTGCCGCGACGCGGCCAACGGCTGGGTGTTCCCCGAGGCCGGGCCGCCGCACGCCGGGATCACGAGCGCCTACGTGGCCGCGGTCGGCGAGCCGACCCACTTCGTGGACGTCACCGCCACCATCGAGAAGGGCATCGCCTCCCTGCGGGAGCACCAGGCTTACATCGAGGGCCTGGGCCGTGAATTCGACCCGGATGAGTTCCTGCGGAACATGGCCGGCTACATCGGCCTCGGCGCCGGATGCGAATACGCCGTAGCGTTCCGGCACTACCCGATGGGCTAGGTGACCCGGCCCTGCCGGGAGACCACGGCGTCGATCTGTTCCGCCAGCGTCGCCGGTGCGGCCAGCCGGTTGTCCACGGTCTGGTGCGGCGCGGCCGGCTCGGCTTCCAGGTGCATGCTGGCCAGGAACGCCCCGAAGTCCGCCAGCTTGGCCGCGTCCCGGGAGAGCCCGCGGGCGGCCAGCCGGTGCCGCAGGGTGGCCTCGTCCGACCGGACCCAGATCAGGTGAACGTCACCACCGCCCAGCTCGGCCACCCAGGCCCGCCAGCGATCCGGGTCGTGGATCTGGCCGGTGAAAGGCCCAGACAGCAGGACCGCGCAGCCGTGACCGCGGATCTCGCGGGCGGTGGCGGCCATCCCCGCGTACTCGTGCACCTTGATGTGCTCGTCGTACCATGGTCCCTCGCGCTCGCCGGGCGCACGTCCGGCCATAGCCAGGATCGCGGTCACGAATGGCCCGTAGATGGTGTCCTTGTCCAGCAGCGCCGGAGCCGGGCGGAGCCTGGCCAGTAGCAGGTCCGAGACCGTGCTCTTGCCGGCGCCGGGCGGCCCGGCCACCACCCAGCAGGGTGCAAGCCCGGTCATGAGCCGAGGATCGCCCACCCGTGCGCGGGCACGAGCAGCGGATCCGGCGGGACGGCACCCGGCTCGGGCGCGACCACCGCGGTGAGCCCATCGGCCTCGACCGGGAAGCGGAACGCTTCGTCCCCGGTGTTGAGCAGCGTCAGGGCCTCGCCCCCGCCCGGCGCGGCGGCCCGGATCGCGATCGCCTGGCTGGCCAGATGCGGCACGGTGGTCTGGGCCCGGGCCAGCCAGGGATGGCGGCGGCGGTAAGCGATCAGCCGCTGGTGCAGGCGATAGAGCGGCCAGCCCTCCGGCGGCAGATCGGCCGGGCTGGCCGGGAAGGCCGGGCGGATCTCGTCGTCGCCGCCGGCCCGGTCTTCCTTGACGCCGGCGAATCCCTGCTCGTCGCCGTAGTACACGCTTGGTATGCCGCCCACGGTGAACAAGATGGCGAGCGCGTGACCGAGATGGCGCCCGTCGGCCAGCCGGCTGGCCAGCCGGGTCACGTCGTGGTTGCCCACGAACGTCTGCGGTACCAGGCTGGCGAGCACCTCGTCGTGCCGCCCGAGCGTCCAGGCCAGCTCGAAGAAGTTCCGGTCGTTCAGCGAGCTCCAGATGGCCTTCCACAGCTCGTATTCGGTGACCGAGTCCAGGCCGGCCTCGGCGGCGTAGGCCGCGTAGTCGCCGTGGATCATCTCACCCAGGAACCAGGCGTCCGGGTGGGTCTCCCGGACCCGGGGCAGCACCTTGGCCCAGAACCCGGCCGGTACCGCGTATGCGGCGTCCAGCCGCCAGCCGGACGCGCCCCGGTCCAGCCAGTGGGTCATGACCTGCACGACGTAGTCCTGGACCTCGGGCTCTCCGTGGTCCAGGACGACAAGCTGCTCGTGTCCCTCGAACGTGGCGAAGCCGCGGCTGTCCGGGTCGCGCCGGAACCACTTGGCGGCAGGTGAGCCCGGCCCGCCGGCCAGGGCGGCGCGAAAGGCCGGGAAGGAGCGGCCCACGTGGTTGAACACGCCGTCCAGCGTGACACGCAGGCCACGCTGGGCGGCCTCGGTGACCAGAACGTCCAGGTCAGGCTGGTCCCCGAGCCGGGGATCGATGTGGAAGTGGTCGATCGTGTCGTAGCCGTGGCTCCCGGATGCGAACACCGGGCCCAGCAGCAGGCCCGTGCAGCCGAGCTCGGCCGCGTAGTCCAGCCAGCCCACCAGCTCCCGGAGCCGGTGCCGGACCGGCTCTCCTAGGGCCGGCTCGGTCTTCTCGGCACCAGTGAAGCCCAGCGGGTAGACGTGCCACCAGATCGCGTGATCGGCCCATGACGCCACCCGGCCACGATAGCGAACCCGGAGCTGACCGGCGGTGCCCCGGGAGCATGGGAGAAGATTCTGGCCAGGACGAGCAAGGAGGCGAGCAGGTGGGCATGGAGCTCTCGGTACAGCAGGAGGCGCTGCTCCGGCGATCACGGAACGGGATACTCTCCACCGTCGGGGCGGACGGCTCGCCGCACGTCGCGCCGGTCTGGTACCTGTGGACTGGCGGCGAGATCCGCGTCAGTACCCCCGGAACCACGCAGAAGGTCCGGGATATCGAGCGGAACCCGCGGGTCGCCCTGTGCGTCGATGATCAGGTCGCCGCCGAGTACCTCACCCTGTACGGCCGCGCTGACATCGTCACCGGCGAGCGTGTCACGGACCTGACCTGGCCGCTGCTGCTCTCCTACCTGCCCGAGGAGGAGGCGGCGGTCCGGTGGAAGCGGATCAACGCCGGTGGCTCCCGCGTGGTCATCGTCCTGCGGCCGGACCGGCTTCACGGCCGCGAGCGGGCCCGGTAGCACTGCCGGGGCCGGCAGCACTGCCGGGGCCGGTCTCCGGGGCCAGCGCGCCGAGCGCGGCGGCCCCGGCGAGCACGGCCGCGGCCACCCCGAAGGCGGCGGCGTAGGAGGTGGTGTCGACCAGGAAACCCGCGGCCACCGGGCCGGCCACGGCCCCGACGTCGCCGGACATCTGGTACGACGCGACCAGGGTCCCGCCCCGCGGGCCGAGGATGTCACCGATCATGGCGGCGGGTGCCACGTCGAGCAGGCCCGAGCCCAGCCCGGCCACGGCCATCCCGGCCAGGAACGCCCACGGGCCGGGCAGCACGGCGAGCACCACCAGCCCGGCCGCCGAGACGGCACAGCCGCCGATGATGACGGGCCGCCGGCCGATGCTGTCCGCTATGCGGCCGCCGGGCAGGAGCATGATCCCGTTCAGCGCGGCGAAGACCACGAACCCGATCCCGGTCCAGATCGGCGACCGGTGCAGCACGTCGCGCACGAACAGCGGGACGATGGCACCGCGCACCCCCATAGCAGCGAAGCCGTCGGCCAGGTTCGCCGCCGCCGCGGCCCGGAACACCGGGCTGTGCAGGGCCCGGCCTATCTCGGCCCGGAACCGGGCGGGGGCCGGGATGGTTCCGCTCTCCTGCCCGGCCGGCCGCGGGTCGCCGGCCGGCGCCGCCCCCCGGTGGTGCTGCCTCCCGCCACGCTGGCGCGGCCGTCGCAGCACCGTCATCGCGATGAGCATGGGCACGATCAGCAGGGCACCGTAGATGAAGAACGGGGCTCGCAGCGACCACGTCGCGATCAGCCCGCCGACGGCCGGACCACTGATCCCGCCGAGCAGGAAGCCACCGCTGTACAGACCGCTGGCCCGGCCGCGCTGGTGACCCGGCACCCGGCCGAGCAGCAGTGCCTGTCCCCCGATGCTGAACAGCGCCGACCCGATCCCGCCGCTGCCGCGCAGGACGATCAGCTCGGCGAAGGACCCGGAGAAGCCGGCCAGGATGCTGCTGACCGCCACCACCGCGATCCCGGCCGCCACCACCCCCGGCTCGCCGAACCGGTCCACCAGACGGCCCGCGGGCAGCGCCCCGGCCACCCGGAGCACCGCGAACACGCTGATCACGCTGGCCGCCGCGGCCACGCTGACGCCGAACTGCCGGGCGAACTGCGGGATGACCGGGGCCACAACCCCGTAGCCCAGTGCGACCGTGAACCCGACGGCGGACAGGATCGGTACCTCCCGGGGCAGGTCGCGGAAGGGGCTGCGCCGGGAACCAAGCACACACGGCATTGTGACAGCCTGGAAGAATGACGGCATGTCTTCACACCTGGCGCTGCTGCGCGGCATCAACGTGGGCGGCCGGAACAAGGTCCCCATGGCGGACCTGCGCGAGCTGGTGACCTCGCTCGGGCACACCAACGTCAGCACCTACATCCAGACCGGGAACGTGCTGTTCGACGCCGCCGGGGCCGGCACGGCCAAGCTGGCCGCCGGGCTCGAGGCGGCCGTCGAGGACAGGTTCGGCATCTGGGCCTCGGTGGTGGTTCTGACCAGGGACGAGCTGGCGGATGTGCTGGCCGCCAACCCGTTCGCCGACGAGCAGAACCCGAAGCTGGTGCACGTGGTGTTCATGAACACCGAACCACCGAACGACCTCCTTGACCGCATCGCGGCCGCCGAGAGCGCGGCAGCGGCCAAGGGGAGCCGGGATATCGCCCGGGCAGCCGGGCACGCGATATTCCTGCACACGCCGGACGGCTACGGCAACAGCGACCTGGCCCAGGCGGTGTTCAAGATCATCGCGACGCCGGCCAGGAACTCCAAGCACGGGATTGCGGCCACGGCGCGGAACTGGGCCACGGCCACCAAGCTCCTGTCGCTGTGCGAGGACACGAAGTAATGGCGAGCCGGGCCGTGCTGGTGACGGGGGCGTCGCGCGGCATCGGGCGTGCCGTGGCGCAGGCGTTCGCGGCCGCGGGCGACCGGGTGGCGGTGCACTGCAACGCCTCGCCGGACCTGGCCGAGCAGGTGCGGGCCGGGCTGCCCGGGGACGGGCACACGGTCGTCCGGGCGGACCTGGCCGACCCCGCGGCCGTCAGGCAGATGGTCGGCCAGGCGCACGCCGGCCTGGGCGGCCTGGACGTGCTGGTAAACAACGCCGGCATCTATCTGCGGCATCCGATCACCGAGGTGAGCTACGAGGAGTGGCAGGACACCTGGCGCCAGATCATGGAGGTCAACCTCACCGGAGCCGCCAACGTGACCTGGTGCGCCGTGCAGTACATGAAGGAGACCGGCGGCCGGATCATCAACGTGACCTCGCGCGGCGCCTACCGCGGCGAGCCGCGGCACCCCGCCTACGGAGCAAGCAAGGCCGGGCTGAACTCGTTCGGCCAGTCGCTGGCGCGTGCCCTCGCGCCGCTGGGCATCGCGGTGGCGAGCGTGGCCCCGGGCTACGTCGCCAGCGACATGACCAGCGAGGAGCTGGCCACCCCACGCGGGGACGAACTGCGGGCCCAGAGCCCGTTCGGCCGGGTCGCCGAGGCCGACGAGATTGCGGCCGCGGTGCTCTACCTGGCCTCGGCCGGGGCGGAGTGGGCCAGCGGGGCCGTCCTGGACCTCAATGGGGCGTCTTACCTGCGGTAACCGCGACTATGAGGCTCCGGCACCGGCCTGCTGATGGGTGCCGGCATACTAGGGTGGTGGCTATCCGCGCCGCTCGCCCCAGCGAGCTTTCCGCGCTGCAGGACATCGAGCGGGCCGCCGGGGAGATGTTCCGCGAGATCGGGATGGCGGCCATCGCCGACGACGAGCCCTGGTCGCTGGAGATGCTGGCCGGCTACCTCAAGGCGAGCCGGCTGTGGGTGGTCTCTGATCTGCAGGACCGGCCGGTCGGGTACCTGATGGCGGATCTGGTCGACGGCTGCCTGCACGTCGAGCAGGTCTCGGTTCACACCGGGAGCGCCCGCCGCGGGCTCGGCCGTGCGCTGCTGGAGCATGTCGCGGACCACGCCGCAGCCGACGGGCGGCCGGCGCTGACCCTGACCACGTTCCTGCATGTGCCGTGGAACGCGCCATATTACGCCCGGTGCGGCTTCCGTATCCTCGACGACGCCCAGCTCACGCCCGGACTGCGCAATATCAGGCAGCACGAGACCGCCATCGGCCTGGATCGCTGGTCGCGGGTCTGCATGCGGCGCGACCTGGCCGGCGGATAGCCGGGAACGGCGACCGGGCGCCCTTGACTAGCCGCCGCTCCCCCGCAGGGCATGAACCCCCGGTTTCAGGGCGCTGGGACGCCGTGAAACCGGGGGTTCAGTACGTTTGGGGGTGCGCTGGGACGCCGTGAAACCGGGGGTTCAGTACGTTCGGCGCGGCGCGGGAGGTGCGGGGCTCGGCGGGCCGCGGGAGGTGCGGGGGGCAGGGCGGTTGGGGTCAGGGCTGGCGAGTGGCGTCGGGAGCTGGGGCGGCGGTCAGGACGGTCATGACGCGGCCCCAGGCCAGCTCCGTCCCGGCGGACAGGCAGCCGTCGACGACAGCTTCGGTGCCCAGGGCGCTGACCCGGATGGACGGCATGACCGGGGCGATCCGCTCTAGCACGGCCGCGACCGCCTCGGCGAAGCCGGGCGCGCAGCCGATACCGCCGCCCAGTACGACCAGGTCGGGGTCGACCACGGTGATCACGGCGCAGATCGTCTTGGCCACCAGGCCCGCTTCCTCGGCCACCACGGCCATGGCCCGTTCGTCTCCCCGGGCCGCCGCCTCGAACACACGCCGGGCCGATATCGCGCCGCGCATGCCGCCGCGGCGGGCGGCGCGCACCACCCCGGAGCCGGAGGCGGCCGCCTCCAGGATGCCCCGGCGGCGGGCCTCGTGCTCGTCCCCGCCCGCCCCGCCAGACAGCGGCAGGAAGGCGATCTCCCCGGCGACGCCGTGCGCGCCGCGCACCAGCTGGCCGCCCATGATCAGGCCCATGCTGATGCCGGAGCCGATGTGCACGAAGGCGAAGTGGTCGACCTCGCGGCCGTGACCCATGGCCCGCTCGGCCAGGGCGGCGGCGTTGACGTCGTTCTCCATCACCAGCGACGCACCGAACACATCACGCAGGCCGGACAGCACCGCCGGGCGATCCCAGCCGCGCAGGCCGCCGGTCAGCTTCATCGCGTTCCGCCGCGGGTCGTAGACGCCCGGGCTGCCGATCACCGTCTGGGTGATCGCCGCGCGCGGCACCTCGGCGTTCTCGCACAGCAGCGTGGCCAGCCCGGCCAGCTCGGCCACCCGGCCGCGGACGCTCGTAGCGCGGGTGCGCATCTCGGACCTGGCCCGGATATCCCCGGTCAGGTCGGCGATGGCGCCCCGGACGTACTCGTGCCCGATGTCCAGGCCGAGGACCAGGCCTGCATCGGGCCGGATCTCGTACAGCCGGGCCGACCGGCCCGGGACCCCGGTGCGCTGCCCGGCGATCCGGACAAGCCCGGCACGCTCGACATTGCCGAGGGCCAGCGACACGGTGGGCTTGGAAAGGCCGGAGACCCGGGCCAGCTCGGCGCGCGAGCAGGGGCCCCGCTGGCGGATGTGCTCAAGGAGCAGCTGCTCGTTCATCGTCCGGATCAGCGACGGGCGCGCCGCGAACAGACCGGCACCCGCGTTCTCGGGAGGCGGAAGCGCCGACACCGGCGGCTGCGGCTCCGGCTGCGGCGCCAGGCCGGATTGCGGCGCCGTGGACGTACCGGCTGTCACGGCGACCTCCTCAGATCAGGGGGATGCGGCACGTCCGGGGCCGGAATGTTACGGCTGCTGGGGGTGCAAGGTTACGACCTCGGGTCAGTTCTCCGGGGCTCTTGTTCCGGACAGATAGTTAGGATACTGTCCTAACAAAATTCGCGGAAGGGGCATCGGCCTCTTATCGCGTAGACGTCACAAATAAAGATCGCAGCAACACGGGCAACATCGCAACCAGGCGTTTCCGCCTCGATGGCCGGTCGCGGCGCGACCGGGCCGGCGGACCGAGCGCCTGTGCGCAGGCCGCTCCGCGCAGGCAGCTGACCTGTGCGGGGCCGCCGGGGCGCATGGTCAGGACCACACGGCAGTAAGGACCAAACGGCATGAGACGCCTCAGCAGATACGGGGTCATCGTCGTCGCCGCCGGCTTGCTCGCAGCCGGCTGCACCGCCGGTGCCGGTTCCAGCTCGAGTTCGGGCTCCGGCTCCGGATCGGGCTCGTCCAAGGCGGCAACAAACAGCACACTGACCATCTCCAACGAGAGCGGCACGCTGTGGACGTGCGGTTTCAACCCGCTCAACGCAGCGACCTCGAACCTGTCGGTGGGCTTCTTCTACGAGCCGCTCGTCTACATCAACCCGCTGCAGAACGCCAAGACCACGCCCATGCTCGCCTCGTCTTACAAGTGGGGCGCCGGGAACAAGTCGCTGACGTTCACCATCCGCTCCGGGGTCAAGTTCAGCGACGGCACGCCGCTGACCGCGAACGACGTGGCGTACACGTTCAACCTGGAGAAGAAGGTCCCGGCCATGGACCTGACCGGGGTCTGGTCGGTGCTGTCCAGCGTCACGGCGACCAACGCCAGCACGGTGACGATGAACTTCAGCACCACCGCCGTGCCGTACTTCT
>Ga0213875_10001013_pt1 | contig 19912 bp, 16 predicted proteins | sample BarmaccomBMRX_R8_FD_160105 | JGI IMG/M metagenome (GOLD analysis project Ga0213875, IMG submission 160105) | Root-associated microbial communities from Barbacenia macrantha in rupestrian grasslands, the National Park of Serra do Cipo, Brazil - RX_R8 | ecosystem: Host-associated > Plants > Roots... | reverse complement strand
CCAGGCAGGACCGTTCGCGCTTCCTCAGCGCCCTCGACACGCTGGTTCAGGCCGCGCTGCGCCAGGCGCGCCAGGCGCCCGCGGCCGGAACCCAGTCCTCAGTAAGCGCGCCGGCCGAACAGCGCGTGGTAGACCACCAGCACGATGATCGCGCCGATCACGGCGACGAACATGCTGTAGAGGTTGAAGCCGGTGACGCCGTTGGCGCCAAGCGCGGTGAATAGCCAGCCGCCGACGATGGCGCCGACAATGCCGAGAATGATGTCGAGGAAGAAGCCCTCGCCCGCGCGGTTGACGATCTTGCTCGCGATAAAGCCCGAGATCAGGCCCAGAATGATCCATCCGATGATCGACATGGCACGCCCGCTGATTGAGTAAGATCCTTGCCAACGCGCGCCGGCCTGTTTGGGTTCATTCCGACCCTCTTTTCAGGGTGGTCCCGACGCTCGAGGTCAAGGGCGCGACCGGCATCACTTCTTCGCGGCCACGTGTTCCGCCTTCGACCGCGTCAGCTTCTCCGGATGAAGGATCGTCTTGTTCACCGCGCCTCGCGCCGCGCCGAGATTGGGAAACTCGGTCTCGGTGTCGTCGCGCTGCAACACATAGACGGCCGAGACCGGCTTGCGGCTCGTCAAGTCGGCGACCGTGCGCTTGACGATGGTCCAATGAACCCGGCGCGTACCGCCGTCCTCGCCCTCATTGGCGACATCCTCGAAGCCGCGATCGACGACGGAGTCGAAGGCGTACAGCTTCCGCTCCGGCGGTTTGCGGGGCGCCTCGCGGTCGCGGCTCGGACGCCCGTCGCGGCGACCGCGCGGGCCTTTGTCGCGCCGCCCTTGCTCCGCTCGGCCATCCGCGGCGGAGCGTCGTCGGCCGGGTACACCCTCGCGGCGAGCCGCTGCCGGCCCGGCGCGGTCACGCGCGCCGGCGGCCTCGGGTCTGCGCTCCCCGTCGCGCCGGCTGCGGTAAGGTCTGCTGCGCGGCGGGCGAGGGGGCCGGTCGGGGCGGGCGGTCTCGCGTGCCTCGCCCGCTTCGGCGGGCTGGGTCGCGGAGGGTGCCGATCCGGATGCCCCGTCGCCGCTGGCTTCGGGGCGCGCGCCCTCCGGCCGGGGCCGCCGCCGGCGGCGTCGCGGCCGCCGCGGCGGGCGGGTCTCGGCGGCGCCGGGAGCGGATTGCGCAGCTCCAGCGTTGGGCTCAGACGCAGCCGTGGCGCCCGGCTCCGCTGCCGCCGCCGCGATGGTCTCTGCAGCGGCCGGGTCGGCTCCGTCCTGAACCGGGCTTGCGGCTGCGTCCGGCATTGTTGGGCCGAGCGGACGCCGGCGCCTCCGCCGCCGCCGGCGGGGGCGCTCGCCGACCGGCACCTCCATAGCCGCGCTTTCCGCGTTGGCACCATCGGTTTGCTGCGGGGCAGCGCCGCTCTCGCCCGCATGGTCCGCCTCACCGCGAACCTCGCCCTCGCCCGAGCCGGTCTCGCCCCGGGTCGCTTCGGCCTCGCCGGCAATCTCCCGCTGATCCACGGGATTGTCGGAGGATGGGGTCATCGCCAGTATCGCTCGCGCAACGGGGGGAACATGGCGATCAGCGTAGCACGCCTGACCGGCGGAAGACGATCCGACGCGAGACCGATCGCGTCTTCCAGCCCGGAACTAAGAGCCTTCTCCAGGCGTCCTTTATCTGGGAACAATCAGGGAACATGACCCCATGGCGACGAAGCAGAATGCGGACGACAATTCGAACCGGATCAAGGACCCCGACGATTGGGTCACCGGCGACGAGGACATGACTGGAGCGCAGGAATCCTATCTTCACACGCTGGCGCAACAGGCGCATGAGAAGGTCGAGCCCGACCTGACCAAGGCCGAGGCGTCCAAAAAGATCGACGAATTGAAGGAGAAAACCGGTCGCGGACGGCGGCCCGCCAGGCGCGCGGAATCCTGATCGAGGGCGCAGCCCGCCTTGTACTTTGTCGCGGGCCGACAATGGCGTGCGGCCGGTCAGGAGAGCCAGCGCTTGCGCCGCCGGTAATGTTTGAGGTCGCGATAGGATTTGCGGGCGCCGGCCTCGTTGAGGCCGAGATAGAATTCGCGCACGTCGGAGTTCTCGCGCAGGGACGCCGCGGGGCCTTCGAGAACGATGCGCCCGTTCTCCATGACGTAGCCGTGGTCGGCGATGTCGAGCGCGAGCCCCGCATTCTGCTCGACCAGCAGCACGGTCAACTGCCGCTCCTCCTTCAGCCGCCGGACAACCTCGAAGATCTCGCTGACCACCATCGGCGCGAGGCCGAGCGAAGGCTCGTCGAGCAGAATGACCTTGGGTTCCGACATCAAGGCGCGGCCGATCACCAGCATCTGCTGTTCGCCGCCGGACAGATATCCCGAGGTGTGGTGGCGCCGCTCGCGCAGTACGGGAAATGTGTCGTAAACCTGGTCGATGTTGCGGCGCAACGCGGCGCTGCTGCGGGATGTATGGGCGCCGGCGATCAGGTTTTCCTCGATCGTCAGATTTTCGAAGACCCGGCGGCCTTCGAAGACCTGCACGACGCCGCGTCGGACCACCTCATGCGCCGGCAATCGGTCGAGCCGCTCTCCGTCGAGCGAGACGGCGCCCTTGCGCACTTCGCCGCGCTCGGCCCGCAGCAGGCCGGAAATCGCCTTCAGGGTCGTCGTCTTGCCCGCGCCGTTGGCACCGAGGAGGGTTGTGATGCACCCTGCCTCGGCGACCAGCGACACTCCCTTCACGACGAGGATCACGCCGTCATAGACGATTTCGATATTGTTGAGCGCCAACATCGCCGAGGCGGGACCGGAGGCTGCGTCCTATTCGGCCTTGGCGAGCTCCTTCTGCAGCACTTCCGGATAGGCGCGGAACCATTCGGTCTCCTTGACGAGTTTGCCGCCCTTGGCCTCGAAGACCTGCACCCAGCCGCCGCCCTCATGATCGGTGGCGGTCAGGGTCATCGGGGGTACCAGCCCGCCCAGCGTGAAATCGTGGATCTGCTCGAAGCCTTTCTTCACGTCCTCACCGGTCGGCACGCCGCCGCCCTTGGCTTTGACCGCGTTGCGGATCGCCTCGATGTGGACGGCAATGCCGAGCAGGCCGCGATTGTAATAGACCGTCGAGTCCATCTCCTTAGGCGCCGGCTTGCCTTGCGCCTTGTACATGTCGCGGATCTGCTGGCGGACGGGATAGTCGTCGCCGGTGCCGGCGAACTGGATCGTGTGATACCCCTCCGCCACCGGCCAGCCGCCCGCCGCCTCGATGTCGTCCTCGGCGGAGGCCCAGACAAAACCGATCGCCTTCGAGAGCGGGTACCCGGCGCGCTTCAATTCCTTGATCGCGACGGAAGGCGACCGCCCGAACAGGTGTATGATGACAAAGTCGGGGCGGTAGCGCTGCGCGATGTCGAGCACCTGCGCGCCCATTTCGACCCCCGGCGGCGGCACCGCAAAGGTTTTGAGCTCGAAGCCCTCGAGCTTTTGCAGATCGTCGAAGATCGGCATCGGCTCGCGGCCCGCCGGATTGTCGTAGAACAGATAGGCGATCTTCTTGCCATGCAGGTCGCCGAGCTTGTCCTTGACGTATTTGATCGACGCGGTGGCCTGCGACCAGTAGGTCGCCGCAATCGGAAACAGGTAGGGGTATTTCGTGCCGTTCGCTGCCGCCGCGGTGCCAAAGCCCGGCGAGGTGCCGGGGATCTTGTCCTCGGTCAGCTTCTGGTTCAGGGCCGCGGTCTGCGGCGTGCCGTAGAGCATCATCGAAACGGCGCCCTCCGATTTTTGCCGCTGGTATTCCTCCATCGCGGGCGGGACCTTGTACTCATTGTCCTGCTCGTCGACTTTGATCTGGAACCCTTCGACACCGCCCTGCGAATTGATCAGATTGGCATAGTCCTGGATCGCCGGGCACAAACGGACGCCGACGATCTGGGTCGGCCCGGTGCGATCGCATTGCTCCCCTATGAGCAGCTGTTTTTGCTGCGCCGAAGCCGGGCCGCACAGCCACAGTGCGGCCGCAGCCAGCGCCACTGCACTTGTGCTCATCCGTCCCATGTCGTTCCTCCCTTGTTGTCGGCTCAGTATGAAAAAGGCCAAAGGCGGAAGTAGTTGCGGATGTTCCGCCACAACCGGTTCAACCCCTCGGGTTCGACCACCAGAAAAAAGACGATCAGCCCGCCGAACATGACAAGGCGCAGATTGGGAATTATGTTCAACAAATCGCTCGGGGAGAACAATAGACCGCCGAGGCTTTCGAGCAGAGAGCGAGTCACGATGGGCAGCAGAGTCACAAAGATCGCGCCGAAAATCGAGCCCAGAACCGAACCCAGCCCACCGATGATGATCATCGCGAGATAGTCGATGGAAACGTTGATTTGGAACTGCTCGTAATTCGCGATGCCGAGATAGTAGGTGTAGAGCACCCCCGCGACCCCGGCATAAAACGAAGAGATCGCGAATGCCCATAATTTGTAGCGGAAGATGTCGATGCCGATGATCTCGGCCGCGATGTCCTGGTCGCGGATCGCGACGAAAGCGCGGCCGAGCCGGCTGCGCGCCAAATTCAACGTGCCGACGATCGCCACCACGACAAAGAACAGCAGAAACAGATAGAGCTGGGTTTGGGTCTTGAGCTGCTGTCCCAGCAGGGTCGGGCGCGGGACCTCGATCGAGGCCTGCACGCCCCCCGAGATCCAGGGGACATGGTTGATCGTCCACTCGATGATCAACTGCGCGGCGAGCGTGGCGATTGCGAGGTAGATGCCCTTGATGCGCAGCGACGGGATGCCGACCAACGTTCCGATCAGCGCCGCCATCAGCCCGCCGGCAGGGATCGCGACCCAGAACGGGGCGCCGAGCCGGGTGATCAGATTGGCCGCAGTATAGGCGCCGACCGACATGAACGCGCCGTGGCCGATCGAGATCTGCCCGGTATAGCCGACCAGGATGTTGAGGCCGAGCGCGCCGACGATCGCGATCAGGATCAGGTTCAGAATCGACACGTAATATTCGCCGGCCGTGAGCGGTATGACGACGATGAACAGCGCCGCCAGCGCCGCGACAAACCAGCGCGCCAGCGGCAGCGGATAGAGCGCCATATCGGCGGCGTAACTGGTCTTGAACACGCCGGACTCGCGGTGGAACACGGCTAGACGCGCTCGATGCGGCGGCGGCCGAACATGCCTTCCGGGCGCACCATTAAGACCGCGATCATCAGCACGTAAGGAGCAAAATCTTTTGTGCCCCCGCCGACATAAGGGTCGAGGAAGCCGGCCGTCAGGTTTTCCACGACGCCGACGATCAACCCGCCGGCGACGGCGCCGACAATCGAGTCGAGCCCACCGAGTATGACGACCGGAAAGACCTTGAGCCCGACCAGCGCGAGCTGGTTGTCGACCCCGATCATCGCGCCCCAGACAACTCCGCCTAATGCCGAAACGATCCCCGCCATCGCCCAGGCCAGCGCGAAGTAGCGCTGTACGTTGATCCCCATCGCCATCGCAACCTGCTGGCTGTCGGCGACGGCGCGCATCGCGACCCCGATGCGGCTCTTCAGGAAGAACCAGCTGAAACCGGCAAGAAAAACGAGGCTGACGCCGGCGCCGACCAACTCGACCGGCGGCAGCATCAGCGGCCCCAGGAAGACCGGCTCGTCGCTGACCGGCATGACGATGGCGCGGGTGCCGGCGCCGAACGCCAGCGTGGCGAACCCGCGCAGCAGCGCGGCCAGGCCGATCGTCGCCATGACGACAGCGATGACGGGCCGCCCGATCAGCGGGCGCAACACGATCCGCTCGAGCCCGAAGCCGAGCGTCACCATACCGGCGACCGCGATCAGCGCGCTGGCCCAGAACGGCATCCCGGCAATTCCGGCTGCGCCGGCCGCGATGAACCCCGCGAACATGACAAACTCGCCCTGCGCGAAGTTGATCGCGTCGGTCGCCTTGTAGATCAGCACGAAACCGAGCGCGATCAGCGCATACATGAGCCCGATCAACAGCCCGTTTGTCAGCAGCAGCAGCGCAAATTGCCAATCGAAATCGGCCATCTCACGCTCCGGCCTCGACCGCAATCGCGGGCTGCGGGCTTGCGGCGACCGACAGTCCCGCGCGGGGCGGGCTATCATCCACATCCACGACCGTCAGACGCGAGCGCAACACCGCCTTGCGGCCGTCCTCGTAGGTAATCTCCGCGGCCAGCTCGACGTCACTGCGCTCGCTGTAAAACGCTTCGACGATTGCGGCATATTTTTCACCGACGAAACCGCGGCGAATCTTGCGGGTCCGGGTGATCTCGTCGTCGTCCGCATCGAATTCCTTGTTGAGCAGCACGAAGCGCTGCAGCCGGGCCGCAGGCGGGAGGCTCCGGTTGATCGTGCGGATCTCGTCCCGGATTAGTTCGCGCACCTCGGGGCGTGCGCTCAGGTCCTGGAAGGAGGTGTAGCCGAGATTGCGCCGCTCGGCCCAGTTGCCGACCGTGGCCATATCGATCGCGACGAGCGCCGCGACAAAGGGTCGAGCATCGCCGAAGGCCACCGCCTCCCCGATATAGGGGCTGAATTTCAGCTTGTTCTCGATGTATTGCGGCGCGAACGCGGTGCCGTCGGCGAGCTTGCCGACATCGCGCGCACGGTCGATCACGACCAGATGGCCGCGCGGGTCGATAAACCCGGCGTCTCCAGTGCGCAGCCAGCCCTCGGCGGTCAGGGCCGCGTTGGTGGCTTCGGGCTGTTTGTAATAGCCGCGGAACACCGCGCCGGAACGCACGAGCACCTCGCCATTCGCGGCAATTAAGGTTTCCGCTCCGGCAATCGCTCGCCCGACCGTGTCCGGGTCCGCCTCGCCATCGGGCTGGACGGCGCACAGGCCGGCCGTTTCGGTCGCGCCGTAGACCTGCTTCAGGTTGACGCCGATTGCGCGGAAGAAGCGAAAGGTGTCGGCGCCGAGCGGCGCCCCGCCCGTATAGGCCCATCTCGCGCGCCGCAGCCCGAGCTGGTCGCGAACCGGGCCGTAGACCAGCACTTCGCCTATCCCGAGCGCAACCCGCAGCAGCGGCGAGACAGCGTGCCCTTCGGCCTTGCACGCCTGAGCGCGCTCGGCCACGCGACGGAACAGGTCGAAGGTTCGGCGCTTGAGCGCGGATGCGTCGGCGGCGCGGACCAGGATCCCGGTCAGCGCGTTCTCCCACAGCCGCGGCGGAGCCAAGGTCACTGTGGGGCCCAGCTCGCGCACGTCGCGCGACAAAGTTTCCGGCTTTTCCGGGTAGTTGCAGGTGAACCCGACTAGCAGGTGCAGGGCCATTGAGAACAGCGAATTGCCGATCCAAGCCATCGGCAGATAGGCAACCCATTCGTCGTCGGGTCGAATTTCTTCCGCCTGGGTCAGAGCGTTGGCCGCGAACAGCAGGTTGGCATGCGACAGCATGACCCCTTTGGGCCGCGAGGTCGTGCCGGAGGTGTAGGAGAACAACGCGATTTCCGCGGCGTCACCGGCGGCGATCTCGCGCTCGACATAGCCCGGATGGGCTGTACCGAAAGGGCGGCCAGCCGCTTCTACCGTTTCGAACGCGCGGAGCAGCGGCGAGTCGTAGCGGCGTAGCCCGCGCGGGTCGTCGTAGACGAGAAGGCGCAGCTGCGGCAGACGGTCTGCCACAGCCATCACCTTGTCGACCTGCTCTTGGTTTTCGGCGACGACTACCGAGACTTCGGCATGGTGCAGCACATAGGTGAGCTCGGCGGCGATCGCGTCCTGATAGGCCGGGACGGCGATCCCGCCGAGACATTGGGCCGCGAGCTGTGCCCAGTAGAGACAGGGCCGGTTCTCGCCGATGACCGCCAACTTGTCGCCGCGCCGGAACCCTGCCTCGGCTAGCCCAAGCGCGAAGTCGCGCGCGTGCTCCCAATAATCCCGCCAGCTATAGGGCTGCCAGATGCCGCGGTCCTTCTCGCGCATAGCCGGGCGCGCGCCCATGATCTCGGCGTTGCGGCGCAACAACCGGGGCAACGTGTCGGCGCTGCCCGAGGGCATAGTCACGCCGCAGCCATGCGCTCAGCCCCGGCACCGAGATATGCCCGGATCACCTCCGGGTCGCGCTGCACATCACCAGGCGATCCGTCGGCGATCTTGCGGCCGCGATCGAGCACGGCAACCCGATCCGAAATGTCCATGACCACGGCCATGTCGTGCTCGATCAGGATTATGGTGGTGCCCCATTGCTCCTTCACGTCGAGAATGAACCGGGCCATGTCCTCCTTTTCTTCCTGGTTCATCCCGCCCATCGGCTCATCGAGCAGCAAAATTTTCGGGTCGAGAGCCAGCGCGCGGGCGAGTTCGACCCGCTTCCGCAGGCCGTAGGAGAGACCGACGATCGGCTGCTTGCGGAGATCCTGCAATTCGAGAAACTCGATGATTTCCTCGACCTGAGCCCGGTGCGCGAGATCTTCCTTCTGCGCCAGCCCCCAATAGACGAAGCACGAGAGGATGCCCGATGTCATGCGCGCATGGCGGCCCAACATGATGTTGTCGAGCACCGTCATGCCGGCGAACAAGGCGATGTTCTGAAAGGTGCGGGCCACCCCCAGCGCCGCGATTTCGGCCGGGCGACAGCGCGTGATCTCGCGCCCGTCGAGTGCGATAGAGCCCGTGTCCGGCTTGTAAAAGCCGCTGATCATGTTCAGCAGCGACGTCTTGCCGGCGCCGTTCGGCCCGATGATCGAGGTGATGGCGCCGGCGTGGACCGCAATCGACACATCCTCGACCGCGCGCACGCCGCCGAACCGCTTCGAAACTGCGCTCACGGTGAGCTGCGCCTCCGCAGTGCCTGACGCGTGGGCGGGCTCCATCGGGCCGCGGTACCTCCCTGCTGCCGAGCCTCGACGCGCCGGCGTTATTGCAGCGATGATGCTGGCGCAATCGGCGGAATGCAACCGCCTGGGCATCGAGCGAGGATGCTCTTGTGCATGAGGGCGCCCGCGTGGAAGCATCGGGGCCGATGAGCGCGACGTTGCCCGCAACCCTGCCACTCACGTTGCTGACCGGATTCCTCGGCAGCGGCAAGACGAGCTTCCTGCGCCGGGCGCTGAGCGATCGCGCCTTCGCCGACACGGCAGTGGTCGTGAACGAGATCGGCGAGATCGCGATCGATCATCACCTGGTCGATTTCGTCGAGGGCGATGTCGTCGAATTGCCGGGGGGCTGCCTTTGCTGCGCCATGCGCGAGGATTTGGCGCGCACCCTGCGCGGCCTGATCGACCGCCGCGATGGCGGCGCCCTCCGGCCATTCCGGCGTATTGTCGTCGAGACCACGGGGCTCGCGGACCCGGCGCCAATCCTATTCACGCTCGGTGCCGACCCGATGCTGGATTACCGGCTGCGCCTCGCGCGGGTGGTGACGATCGTCGATGCGTCAACCGGGGCCGAAACGCTCGGCCGCTTCCCCGAAGCGGCGCGCCAGGCGGCGCTCGCCGATGTGCTCGTGATCTCGAAGACCGACCTCGCCCCGGCCGCGCTTGAACTTGCACCACGGCTGGACGAGCTCAATCCGCGTGCGCACCGGTTTCTCGGCGCCGTCGCCGAGCCCGGCGAGGTCTTGTTCGGCGGCGCGTTCGGCGCCCGCTCCCTTGCTTGGCCGAGGGTGGGGGAGGCGGGAATAGGAGGAGATCCCGCCAACATCGCGGAGGGGGATCATGCGGCACATAGCCACGGCATCGACGTTTTCGCGATTGCGCTGAGCGGTCCGATCACTCGCCTGCAATTCGCCCATACGCTCGGTGCTTTGGCGCAGGCTCGTGGCAACGACCTGCTGCGGGTCAAGGGCATCGTATGCTTCGCGGATAGGCCTGAGGGCCCGGCCGTCGTGCAGGCCGCGCAGCACGCGCTGTTCGCGCCGGAATGGCTCGACGATTGGCCGGATGAGGATCGTCGCAACCGCCTCGTTTTCATCGTTCATGACATCTCGCGCGAGGAAATCTTAAGCCGTTTCGCCTTCGCAGAGGGCCGGCCGCTCGGCGGGTCTACCGCAACGGCTGCGGCCTCGATCCAGCGGGCGGTCAGCGAGTAATGGCCCAAAGCTCCCGCCTCTCCTCCCTGCATCCATTTCTCGTCATACCGGTGAAGCCGGTATCCACGGCGGGAACGGGTGCCGGCTTCGCCGGGACGACGAGACAATGGGTCCCTTTCTTTCCGCCGCCTCGTTGCAGGCCGGAATAGGCGTCCCAGACCGATTGCTGTGAGGAGGCATCCATGCTCGACATCGTCGTCTGCGGCGGCCTCGCCGTCCTTCCCTCCGGGCCGGAGCCGGCCGATATCGGCGTCGCGGGTGGGAAGATCGCCGCGATCGGCGCCCCCGGCAGCCTTACCGCGCTCGGCGCGGGAAGAACTGTCGACGCCACCGGGCAGATCGTCATACCGGGCGGCATCGACCCGCATGTCCATTGCCGCTGGCCGATGCCGACGCCGGGACAGACGCAGCACAACCTGACCGACGGGCCGGACCGGGTCAGCCAGGCGGCGCTGCATGGCGGGACGACGACGATCCTCGATTTCGCATTGGTCGATGCTGATAACAATGTGCAGCAGGCAATCGAGCGGCGGCAGAAGGAATGGGCCGGCGATTGCTGTTGTGACTATGCCTTCCACACGATGGTCCAAGGCAAGCTCGACCCCTCGGTACCGGACCAGCTTGCGGAGGCGGTGGCGGCCGGGCACCCGACGGTCAAGATGTTCACGACCGACATCACTCCCTCGCGCAAGGGCCGCATGGTGCAATTCGGCGACATCTGGGAGGTGCTGAAGGCGCTCGCCAAGGCCGGCGGGGTCGCGGCGATCCACGCCGAGGACAACGACATCGTCATGCATATGTACGAGAAGCTGACGCGCGAGGGCCGCACCGGCTTCGAGAACATGGCCGAGGTCCACAACACCTTGAGCGAGGACCTTGCCTTCAACCGGGTGATCCGGCTCGCCGCCAATATCGAGGGCTGCGCGCTTTACATGCTGCACACTTCGGCCGCGACCGGCGTGCGCGCGATTGCGGCGGCGCGTGCCGGCGGCGTGCCGATCTACGGCGAGACGCTGCACCAATACCTGATGTACACGGCCGAGGACTACAAACGGCCAAATGGGCAGATCTACCACACCTACCCGTCGCTCAAATTCGCCGAGGATCACGCGGCCTTATGGGCCGGCACCCATCACGGGGCGATCCAGACCGTCGCCACCGACGAGATCTGCTGCCCGCTCAAATTCAAGCTCCAGGGCAGCCGCATCGACGATACGACCGGCGGGAATGCCGGGGTCGAACCGCGCGTCTCGCTGATGTACACCGAGACGGTCGAGAAGCGCGGTTACGACCTCGCGACCTTTGTCGGGCTGGTTTCCACCAACGCCGCGAAGATCATGGGTCTTTACCCTCGGAAGGGTGCGCTGGCGGTCGGCTCCGATGCCGATATCGTGCTGCTCGATACGAGGCAACGCCATGTTGTCCGCGCCGCCGAGATGCACGAGGCCGATTATTCGCCCTGGGAGGGGCGCGACCTCGCGGCCTGGCCGTCCTTAACCATGCTGCGCGGCAAGATCGTCGTCGAGAACGGCGCCTTCTCGGGCGACCTGAAGGACGGGAGCTGGCTGCCGCGCAAAGTACCGGAGGCGATCCGCACGCGACCGGCAGTGTGAGCCTAGAGTTCGGTCTAGTCGGCCGGGCAGGGAGCGCCGGTGCAGAAGCGGTCGAATTGCACCACCAGCGGCAGGTAAGCGACCGGAACCGTCAACGACAGCGGCACCAGATGTGCGTCGTCGCTGATCGTTAAGGCTACCGTACGGGGCGAATCGTCGGGATCGCGGTCGCCCTCCTCCGCGGTCTCTCCCTTGAAGCCGGCAATCGGTCGCAGCGTCAGATCGAGGTCGAGCGTTCCGGGTTTGGTGTTTCGCGTCGGCAGGAAATGCGCTTCCACATCGAAACGGCGCGCGCCGTCATATACCGGGATCGTGAAATCCTTCCGCGCGCCGCGGCGCAGTTGCCGCCGAACCAATGTCAGCACCGTAATCGGATCGAGAACGTTTCTGCGGAACTGTTCGGCGAGCGGCGGCTTGCGGCTGGTGTCGTCCGGCCCGCGCTCGGCGATAACCGAGCCGCCATGCGCGACAAAGCGCATGCTGAGATGGCGGTCGCGGCGCTTTCGAAGGTCATACACGGCGTTGTATTGCATCGGCGCCGGGTAACGATCGGCAATCAGCCGTCCTTCGCTGAAGGCATGCGCGCGGAACTGGGTCACCAAATGCGGCAACCCTTCCGAGCTGATGTCGATCTCGCTGCGGTATCGGCCGTCATCCTCGTGCAACGCGACCCGGATCCGCGCGGCGGGCAGCCCGGCCCAGTAGCCCTTGTACAGCGCCACGAAATCGCCGGCCCGGGCCGCTGCGGCCGATAAAAGGCAACAGATCAAGGCGAGGAGGGAGGCGCACCTGCGCATCGCGGGGCGACGTTGGAGGCCGCGGCGGCGTATGCGCCTTCTACTGCAACCTTGCGATCCCCATCGCATTTCCGAAGCGGCGCGCGCAATCGAGCGGATCGCCATATTTGCGGTGGACCGCGGTGTGGTGGGCGCAGGCGAGCAACAATCGGTCGCGCTCCGGGCTTTGATTCTTCGAGTAATCCTCAAGCAGGATCTGCCCGATCTCTTGGTTATGCGGGTCGTTACCCATGCGGCTGGCAAGAACCGCGAGCCGCTGCACGAGCCGGGTGCGGTCGGCGCCGCTGTCGAGATAGCCCTTCGTCCAGCCGACGCTCTCCGGTCCATCGAGCGCCAGCACCGAAGCATCGATCCGGTCGAGCAGCTGCTCGGGCGACATCTTGTCGGCGCCGAGCGCGGGACGCGGTTCAACCGGCTCTGCGTCGCCGATCCCCTTCTGGTGCCACGCCGCGCGGTTCAGGTAGGACGTCGCCAGATAAAGCAGCTTTATCTGATGCTTGTGCTGGAAGGTGTCGAAGAACCAGCCGAGCGTGTTCAGATACTCGTAGCAATGCTGCGGCAGGGAGAAATTGTTGACGCCCTGGGTCTCGATGATGACCTGCGCAGAGGCGATCTGCAGCGCATCGATGATCCGGCGCGGGCTTTTGCCCGCTTCGAGCAGCCGGCTCAGAATCTGGAGGAAGCCCGGCTCGGGTTCCCGAATGACCGCATGCTCGAACTCGCGGGCCTCCTCGGGAGTCAGCGGCGCCTTGTTATGGGCGAGGATTTCGACTTCCTCGCGCGACGCGCCGGAGTACGGAATGGCTGAAACCGGTTGTTTCTCAAGGAAGATCTTGATGGCGTTGCAGGCCATCTCATAGGTCGAGTACCAGCGCGGACCAACCGCAATGTCGAGTGCGCCGGCGTAGATTACATCATGGGCGTCCTCCCAGCCGAGCGCGTTGCCGAGCTCGACCGTGGCGCGGGCGCGGAACGCCTTATGGCCGGTCGTGTAGGACCTGTTGTAGAGCGCGCGGTCCTGCACATCCATCAGCCCGGCGTGCACAAGCTGCGCCAGTACTTCCTTGCGCTCGGCCGGGTTTTCCATCAGCCCAAGGAAGACGCGATAGGCTTCGAGGACCTGGCCGCGATGGACCAGGGTCATCCAATGATCGATCCGTTCGCCGAGCGGTCCTTCGAGGCGCTGCGGCTCCTGGTCGGGCCAGAACACTTCCGGCACCGGCGGCGGCCCGGGCGGCATCGACCAGCCCGGGGCGCGTGCATAATGGCCCGGCGCCTTCAGGATTTTCTGGTTCCAGATGTCGAGCCCGGTCGGGATGTACCAGATGGTCTGTGCGAAGGGCAGTCCGGCCATCGGCTCGGGCATCAGCCGCGTCAGGTTCAGCGCGGCGCGGGCCGACAGCAGGCAGTGGTCGTTGTTGACGAAATTGACGTATCCGTCGTCGATGCGCTCGTGGTAGGGCACGTGAGTGTAGGGCGCGTGGATGCGCACCGCCTCGCCGATCATTTCGGTCAGAGGGCGGCCTTGCCTCACGAGGTCGTAATAAACCTCGCTCGCCCCCTTCTGGTCGCGCGCCAGGATGCGCTCCTCGAGCTTGCCGTACAGCGCCTGGGGCTTTGTCTCGTTTCTAATTGCGCCTTGCGCCTGGGTCGGCATGCGAAAGCTCCTTCAAATAATTTTCGCTGAGCGCGAGCGAGAATAGCCCCGAAGGCAGGCGTGCGGCAATCGGGGCCATTCGCAATCCTGCCCGCTGCCGGCTGCGCGCCCGAAACCGGTGTCAACTCTGACCGATCACCCTACCGGCTGTACCCGCCGCCGGCCTTCGCATAGCATTCCGTTCGCCACGATGCTGCGCTGATCTTACCTCGCCATGGAGGCGGCATGCACGAATCCGTTCCAGTCATCGATGTTGCCGAGTACCTCGCAGGAAGCCCCGGGGCGCTCGACGCGGTTGCGGCGCAGGTCAGGGAGGCGCTGACCGAGATCGGATTTTTTGTGCTGACCGGACATGATGTCCCGGCATCCCTGATCGAGCGCACGTTCGCGGAGGCCAAGCGCTTTCACGACTTGCCGATGACCTCGAAGGTCGCCCTCAAGCTGAACGAGCACAATAACGGCTACATGGCCATCGCGCGCTATGCGGTGTGGACGTCCGAGGTCAACAAGAACGATCAGCCCGACCTCAACGAGGCCTTCTTTGTGAAGCGCGAACGGGCGCCGGATCACCCATTGCGGTTGTCAGGGCGCCGCTTCGTCGGCCCCAATCTGTGGCCGGAAGAGGCCGCGTTGCCGGGATTCCGCGCCAATGTGCTCGCTTATGCCGAAACGATGGACGGGCTGGCGCGTCGGTTTCTGCCGGCTGTCGCGGCGGCGCTCGATCTCGAGCCCGGGTGGTTCGACTGCGCCTTCGACGATAGCCAGTTCTCGTTCCGCCTGTCGCATTACCCGCCGGTCGAGGCGGCTGCAAACCAGTTCGGGATTGCGCCTCATACGGACAGCAACTTCATGACCTTTCTGGCACAGACCGAGGTGCCGGGGTTGCAGGTGCGGATGCCGTCCGGAAATTGGCGCGATGTGCCCTACATCCGCGGCTCGTTCGCGGTCAATTCCGGCGACATGCTGAAGCGTTGGAGCAACGGCCGTTTCAAATCAACCCCGCACCGCGCATTGCCGCCGGTCGGGCAGAGCCGGTATGCGATCCCGTTTTTTCTCGGGCCAAATTTCGACCAGATCATCGCATGTCTGCCGACCTGCACCGATGCGAAGAATCCGCCGCGGTGGCCGCCGATCGCCTATGCGGAGTGGCAGACCTATTGGTACGACGCCAATTACGACCCGAAAGCGCAGCGCGACGTCGCTTGAATAGGCGGGACGTTCCGGTCACTCCTTCGCGAAGGTCGCCAGGTCGGCAACGAGACCCGCATCGCGATCGATGCCGTAGTCGAGCTGTTCGGCGCCGTTCTTTTCCTTGACGAGAAGGCGTGCGGGATCGCTGGTCTCGAAAATGCGAAGATGCCGGCCGTCGACGGCGATTTCGGCGATCTTGGCCTTGATCGGGGCAGGGTCGGTGCGCTCGCTCGCATCGATTAGTTCGACGAGGTTCGCGGGGGTGATGCCGGCCGCGCGGAGGCGCTCCTCGCGCGCCGCCGCGGCGGCCGCCTTGGCTTGCGTCTCGTCGGTGCGCGCCTTCTGCCGCTCGGCCGTTTTGCGGCGGTAGTCGGCATATTGCGGTTGCAGCCGCTGTAGCAAGGTGGCAATCGGCACGTCTTGCGTGTCGATCCACAGCTTGGCGCGAGTCCAGGCGGACGCCAGCCAGGCGCGCATCGGCTCGTTCGGGATAGCGGCGAGTCGTTCGGCCCGGATCGTCGCCGCCCAGCGCCGTTGCTCGAGGGTCCCGCTCAACTCCGGCCAGCGCGGCTCCGGGGCGGCTGCGCCGGCCGGCGCCCGGGCGGCCGGCGCAGGGGAGGGGGTGGCCGACCCGCCCTGCTGCTTTAGCCGGGTGAATTGGCGCCGGTATTCCGCTTCCCATTCGTCGCTGTCCTCGCTCGGTACGAAGCCGTGCTTGTCCCACAAAGCGCGCGAGGTGGCCTCTATCGCTTCCTCCCGAAGCGCCCTCAAATCCATTCGCTCGCCCGATGCGTCGGGATCGCGCTAGCGGTGCGCGGCATAGATCCCCGATGTGAAATAGGTCGGCCCGACAGTCGTCGCGAAATTGAAACTGCCGCCGGTATTGGCCGCATTGGGGCCGTAGAACGTGCCGTTCAACGAGCCGGTAAGGCCAGGCACATTGTTTGCCGTGAAGGTATAATTTGCTCCCGACAACGGCGCTCGCCCGGCGAGTGTAAAGCTGCGCCCGTCATAGTTGCTGACCGCGAACGAGGCATTCTGACTCCCGAAATTGTAGGTGCCCTGCAATCCGCCCGCAGCAACATATTGCGCGCCGTTATTGAAGACAGACCCGATAAGATGTCCGGTATAGGTGGCGGTCGCATTCTGCATTACGGCGTTTTGCAGATCGGTGTTCGGCGTCGGTTGTCCTGCCACCCAGAAATTTATGTTGCCGCGATCGACCCGCGACACCGTACTGTTGTTTGAGTTTCCGGTGATGAGGTCGCCGCCCCAGTAACCCCATTGCAGATAGTTGCAAGTGCAGTAGGACGCTCCAGCGGGCAGCAGCGAGGTCGGCGGCGGCGCGGTACCGGCCGTGAACATGTAAAGTTTCCCCGCCTGCGTCGGATCGCCGTTCACAACGAGGTTCTGGCCGTTGATCTGCTGCGCGTTGGTCTGGCTTTCCGCGGCGCCGAACGTGTTGTCGTCGACAAAGGCCTGGCGCCCGCCGGCATTGCCGCTCAAGCCGCCGAACTGCATGGTCACGCTCGAGACGCCGCCGGTCGCCGAGGGCGAGAGCGCCCCGCTGGTGAAGGTCCCGGCGACGCGGTTCGTGCCCGCGTCGGTGCTGACCTGCGTCTGGCCGGTAATCGCGTAAGGCTGGCTCTGGGCGGTGGTGTTCATGATACCGCCGAACCAGCCCGTCTGAGTCTGGGTCGTGCGACTCGCGCCGATGCCGGCAGGGAGCGTCGTGGCGGTCACCGGCTGGGCGAAGCCGTAATTCGTTGCCGCACCGGAAAGCGGCTGCTCGACCGCGAAAGAATTGGCCACCGGCGTGGTCAGGACGCCGCTGCCCACCGCCGTCGAATTGTACGAGGTCTGATCCAGTCCGAAGCCGGTGATCGCGCTTGTCCCGCCATAGAAACTGTTACCGTTGCCGTCGACGATCGAGGACACCGCGGAGCCGACCCTCACGGGCTGTCCCGTCGCGGACAACTGCGAGGAGCCGCGCAGCACCCCGCCAATAACGGGCGCGCCGTTCTGGAACGCGTCGACGGTGCCGGTCGTCATCTCAATCGCCGATTGCTGGTTGGCGCCTTGTCCGTTGATCGCGACGCTCGCCTGCAGAATCCGAGCGGCTGAAGCCGTCGTCGCGTCGCCGATCGCCGTTGCGGGCGGCGCGACGACGTAAAGCGGCGATACCGACGGGTTCGCGAGATTGCCGCCCGCATTGTTGCGAATGAATGGAATATTCGATTGCAGCGCCGCGTCAGGTTGCACGGTATAGGCCGAAAGCCGGGTTGCGCCGGTTGGGGCGAGCGCCGTCGAGGCGACCGGCTGACCGCCTTGCACAAACTCGCGCTCGTTCGGTGAATTGACCGGGATCAGGTTGGCGTAGAAATAGTTGCCATCGGAGGTCATGAAGCTAGACCCGCTGACGGGGCCGAGTGGGCTCGCCGTCCCGGTCGGGCCGAAGGTGCTGGTTCCGGGAACCAGAGGAATTCTGAGCTGTCCGGCGCCGCCGAGCGATGCCGTGAACACGCCGTTTTGCGGCGATCCGGCAGGAAAGCTCAGCGTGCCGCCGGAGAAGGCCGCATCGCCCGCCGCGCTCTGGTCGCTGAACCCCGTCGCGCCGCCTCGGCCATTGGTGCTCTTGAAGTGTCCGGCGTATGTCACCACGACCGGGGTCGAGGACGTCGTCGCGCTCGGCCCCGAGAAAGCGGACTGACCGCCCGTGGCCTGTAGATCCGAACTGGTGACGGCAGGTTGGCTCTGGCTGGCAACCGTGTTCACGTTGAGATTGGTCTGCGTCGACGCGACGTTGACGCTGGGCGGCTGACCGGTCGGTGGCTGGTTCTGAATGGAGGCCTGGATGTTCGTCGCGAGATTGCCGGAAATCGTCGTCGAGACGCCGCTATTCGCGACCGTGGTGTCAGTCGGGACCGTCGTCGCGCCGCCGCTCGATCCGGCTCGGCCATCGAGTTGGGAGAGCGTTGTCGTCAACGCGCCGCTTGGGGCCGGCGCGGGTGGGCTCGGGGGCGCGCCCGGCCCGGCTACGCTGACCGCAAAGCCGGGCCGCGTGATCGTCTGCGTCACGCCGCCGGCGCCGGTGATGGTGAGGCCCTTGCCATAAATGAAGATCACATCGAGCTTGCCGCCGGGCACCTGGCTCAGCAGGAAGGCGCCGCCGCGTATCCCGATCGTCGCCGTGCCGGTCGTTACGGTGACCGCGTTGTCCTGTTTGCTGAGCTTGCCCCCGATAAAGCGCATGACGCCGCGGGTCGCGTTCATCGCGAGCTTGCCGGTGCCGGTATTCGGGTCGTAGAGGAATTGATCGATGACGAGGTCTGAATTCGGACCGACGGTCATCGAGGATTCATCGAGAAACAGGATCTGCGTTTGGCCGCCTGCGGTCGTGGCGATGCGTTCCTTGAACAGCACATCCTGGCCGATGACGAGCTGGCGCGCCGCGCCTCCCGGCGGGGTACCGGTAGCGGCGGGGTTAACGGCGCCGCTGACCCCGACGCGTTGCTGAGCTGCGGCGGGCTGGGCCACAGCTCCTATCCCGAGCGCGGCCAGCGCGAGCGCCGCGCCGCTGCGCAAGGCCATCGCAGCGATCGAGTCGATTGTTCCCGGCATGGCCCGTTCTCCAGCTACGATCCCGCCCTGCGGGCGTTTTTGGCCCGTCTGCGATCTTACCAGAATAAATCGCGCCTCGGTCATCCCTTGCTGCGCCAAGCCGCTGCGATTTCGGACGGTTCGCGGCGGCCGGTTGGTCGTGTTGCCGGTTTCTGCGAGGTGCGAGCGGGCTATTGACGCGTTCGCCGGCCCCGGCTTTATGGTCGCAATGGCTTTGCTGCCGCTCGGGATTTAGGGAACGATGCCGGGGATGATCGGCAACGATGCCGCGTGCCCTTGCGGCAGCGGGCTTCGCGCGGCCCGGTGCTGCGCGCTCGATGCTGCGGCGCTGCCCCGGACGCAGGCGGAGCGGACGCTCGCTCCGGTCATCGAGCGAGCGGTTGCACTCCATCAGGAGGGCGCCTCCGCCGAGGCCGAAAAGGTCTGCCTCGATGTGCTCGAACTCGCGCCGGGCCAAGCGACCGCGCTCGAAATCTTGTACCGGATCTGCCGTGAATCGGGCCGGGCCGCGGCCGCCGACGCGCTGCTGCGGCGCATTGTGCACCTCAGCCCCAATACGTTCTGGGCGACAAACGAGCTGACCTTGGGGCTGTTGGGCCGCGGCGCGGTCCTCGAGGCCGAATTGCACGCCCGCAACGCCATCCGCATCGCGCCCGAAAACCCGCAGGCCCATAATCTGATGGGCATGGTCATGACCGAAGCCAATCGGCCCGGCATCGGCGAATTTCATTATCGCAAGGTCCTTGAGCTGGCGGGCAACCGCGACCCGATCGTCCTTGCAAACCTCGCCTGGAATCTGAAGAACCAAGGAAGGATGACCGAATCGCGGGCGCTTTACGAAGAGGCAGCAGCGCAGGAGCCGGTGGCGGTCCAAACGCTGCTCGGCTGGGCCCGCATGGAGGAGGCCGACCGGAATTTCGAACGCGCCGCCGAATTGCTCGACCGGGCCGAGGAGCTGGCCCCAGGGAACCCCAGCATTGC
>Ga0213875_10001012_pt1 | contig 19955 bp, 13 predicted proteins | sample BarmaccomBMRX_R8_FD_160105 | JGI IMG/M metagenome (GOLD analysis project Ga0213875, IMG submission 160105) | Root-associated microbial communities from Barbacenia macrantha in rupestrian grasslands, the National Park of Serra do Cipo, Brazil - RX_R8 | ecosystem: Host-associated > Plants > Roots... | reverse complement strand
AATCGGTAGCATGCGAACTGCCGGTCGTCTAGTCGAGCTTCGTTGTAGCCAACCAGGCGAGAGGTAACGAGTACCTTCGCCAGTGGATACTCAGTACAAAAACGCTCAATGCGAGTTGATACAGCCGCCCGGCGGGAGGTGTCAAGTAGTTCATCCAAGCCATCGAATATCATAAGCGCTTGGCCCGTCAGAAGCAGCCAGTCAACATATCCAGCTGGAGCCGGACACTGATAAAACGTCTCCAGCGAATGCTCAATATGTCTAACTACGGAGCGCGTCGGTGGGTCCTGTGCAGCGAAATCGCGCAATGTGACGAGAAAGGGAATCGACTCAGCATCGGAACTAGCAAAGTTGTGTACTAAAACATTGGCGGCCGTGGTCTTTCCAGCACCAGGATCACCGAGCAGCACAGATCGGTCTATCTCATTTGATAGTCCCTTCAGGCTAAGCTGACGGAGAGAGGTCCATTGCTCGGAATCATCCAGCTCGAAAATCGATGGGGAGACGTATATGTCATTAATCGGAATTCGCTGACGACGCTCAAAGTCGGGTGGCTCGATTTTGCCATGTTGATCGATTACCTGACGCCGGTACCGTGGGATGAAACTATCCTCATCACGAACAGCTGATCTGGCGGACAGGCTAGCGGTATGGCGCTCAATAGCATTCAATACAGCAATAACTCTAATATTATTTGATTCCTCACGAATTTGAGCCAGATATGAGTGTCCCCTTGCCTCCAGCCGCGCAACCATCTCACCAATTTTAGCGTCGTAAAAGTCGAACAAGATGCCCGATAGGCCCATGATCTCAGGCGCAAAGAGAGCTAGTGTCCCATCCCACACTGTTCGCACCTGTCTTACGTCTGACTCGGAGGCGTCGGTTAGCCTGGCTGCTAGCAGCTCTTGCAGCACGGCTTGAGCCTCATTGCCGTGAAGAGTGTTAGCAAGCTGTTCGGCCAATTCCGAAGACAGCATCGGCAATGCAGGACCCGGGCCGGGTAGCTCATAAGTCTGAAACCAGCGGGCAATCTCCATGTCCCTCTCGCTCCGCCGGTTCCGCAGTGCCATAGCCGGGCTATACAGGAATCGACCCGTTACCGTAATAGCATGGACAAGCACACCCGTCACAACACCGTTGATGTCTATGATCATCGATTGCTCCTTACGTGAACTGAGCGCTCCTAAGCGGTGTCCCGACTAACCTGCTCCCTGCTAACGATAGCGGGTTACTTCTGTGAAGATTGTCAGCAACCCAGCGGTTCAGGGTTTACGACACGCGGCTACGCAGGCCCAGTTGCATAGCCGATGCCCCACCGAGCACTTCGCAAACGTGCATATCTGCTATCAAAAGGTACGAAATTGTCGCCAAAAGGCGCCGACCGAACATGCCTCGCGCATTGCATACTCGGTTACCGTGGATTTAAAGGACGCGGTCGGCGCGCAGGGCCACTCTGGAGAGTAAGTACGAAGAAATCTAGTCACATTTCGTGATGACTGGTCAGGATTGTGCTGTCTAGAGGGGCTCCTTTAGCCTCTGGCTCTCAGGGGCGCCAGAACGGCGGCCGCCATCCACGGGGCCACTTCCGCGTTAGCTCTGCGGGCAGAATTTCTGGCTGGCGGCGGTGCGGCCACTGACGGCCCACCCATTCGCATGCCGGAGTGCAGCCCTTGGAGTCGTCGGTGCATCGGCCGGCCCAGTGCGGCCCACCAGCACCGGCCGGGTGAGTCCCCGGTCGGCGGCCTCCTGGACGCGCAGAACCAGGCCCATGCCGTTGATCCCCAAGTTTCCCCGCGGCCCGTATGACATGCCGAGCCCATCCGGGCGGGAAAGCTACAACAGGCGCTGCTCGAGCAAGGCTGGCGGGCGCCCGGTCAGCTCGTCTCCGTGCAGGCTGACCTGCGGTCCGCAGACGGCATCCGCAGCCACGCATAACGGCTGGCCCGCCGCGTCGAAGTATGCGTAAGCGGCTGGGGCTGCCCAGCCGAGACCGATCTGGATGCCAGCCTTCTCGGGGAAGTAGGGATCAGCCTTAAGGCAGCTAAGCAGCCGGCATCGGGAAGTGCCGTTCCCGCCTCGGGGTGACCACCCGCCGGGCCGAGCGGAGAGGCCCGACCCTTTCCAAAAGGGTCACGTCCCATCCAAGTCGGGCCGGCCCCCATGACGACCTTCCCGAGTACTGGACGCATGCACCGCCAATTCTGCCCGCACGCATGGCACAGCTGCCGGACTCGCCTGGACAGAGGCGGGTATCAAACGAAGCCACGGTGTCACACACCAAGCCGAGGTTGACGCGCTCCGGCCCCATGCCCGGGTTCCAGCGGGCGGCGGCCAGCCCGGGGGCCATCACTCTTGATCACCGGCGTTACTTCACGGTCGCTCGGCAGCCAGCGAGCTGGCCTCCAAGCCGGGGACGGATCGTAGACGAATGCGCGGCGCTGTCCTCGGGCCCTGGCCTCGAGGTAGTCCTTTCCCAGGGCATGGTCTACAGTGGCGGGTGCCGGTCAGAGCTGAATCGTCTGTTCGATTACAAGCCTCCGAGCTGCAGATTCTTTTCCCCATTCAGCCTCCGCCCCTCTTACCCCAGGAAAGTTACCTTCGTGCTGCTACGGCTTGGGGCTGGTGGGGCTCCGGGGGGGGGGAGGTGGTTGCTTGGCCGGGGTCCTGCCGGTGGGGGGTTTCGTGCGGAGCCTCTCGCGGCCTAGTAAGCCCTTGCACCACTCCAGTCACAGGAGTCGCTGACGTCGCCGACGGGGGGAGGGGACGAGCCGGGCTTTCCCACAGGGGATGTGGACAAAGGGGCGGTATTCGCCCAGCGTGGAGGGCGGTTATCCACAGGCTGTGGATGAACATGTGTGTAAATCACAGGCGTGTAATTCACAGCGGGTTCGGCGGCGCGAGTGCTGCGCTTGGCGCGAGTCGGCGGCGCGGGCACTGCGCCCGTGGCGGCGGGGCGGGCGCGCACGGGTGCTGCGCCTGGCGCGAGTCGGCGCGGCCCGGCTGGCCGGTTCGATGCCGCCGCGATGCCCTCATCCGGCCGGCCCGAGCTGGCACCCGGCCGGCCCGAGCTGGCACCCGGCCGGCCCGAGGTGGCACCGTGCCGGCCCGAGGTGGCACCGTGCCGGCCCGAGGTGGCACCGTGCCGGCCCGAGGTGGCACCGTGCCGGCCCGAGCTGGCACCGCCAGCCGAGCCACGGTGGCCACGGCGTCGGTTAGGCGTGGAGCAGTTCGCGACCCGGCGTGGTTGAGCCGTCGGAGCTGTGGATGGCCTTGGCGGGCGGCGCGCTGGTGGGCTGACCGGTCAGCTTGCGGTGCGCCTGGCGCGAAGCCGCAGGTCACTGTTTGGGCTGGTTGCTTGCCGGGTGGCGGGGGTGGCGTCAATAATGCGTTCTATCCGACGGCAATGGGGGGAGACCTCCCACTTCCTGGCGCTGTCGGTGGGGCTCAGGGTGGGCCGGCCGGGGGTGCGATGCGAGTGGCGGAGGTGCTGTGACCGGGGGCGATTACCCAGGTCGTGGGGAATACACGGTCGGCTCGGAGATCGCCGGTTACCGGCTCGAGGAGCAGATCGGGTTCGGCGGGATGGCGCTGGTGTTCCGGGCCCGCGACGTCCAGCTAGGCCGGAACGTGGCCCTCAAGCTGCTGTCGCCCCAGCTCGGCCTGGACGAGTCGTTCCGCCAGCGGTTCATCCGCGAGTCGCGGGCGGCGGCGGGCGTCGACCACCCGAACATCATCCCGATCTTCGCGGCCGGGCAGAGCGACGACGACGTCCTCTACATCGCCATGCGCTACGTCCAGGGCGGCGACGTCCGGCAGCTGGTCAACCGGCTCGGGCCGCTGCCCCCCGAGCGCGCGATCGGGATCATCACCCAGGTCGCGTCGGCCCTCGACGCCGCCCACCTGGCCGGGCTGGTGCACCGCGACATCAAGCCGGCCAACATGCTGCTCGACTCGAGCGCCGGGCCAGACGAGCCGGACCATGTGTATCTGGCCGACTTCGGGCTGAGCAAGCGGTCGCTGTCGACGACCGGGTTCAACTCGATGGTGACCGGGCTGACGTCGACCGGGCAGTTCCTCGGCACCCCCGCCTACGTGGCCCCCGAGCAGGTCGAAGGCCAGACCGTGGACGGCCGGGCCGACCAGTACGCGCTGGCCTGCACCGCGTTCGAGATGCTGACCGGCGGGCCGCCGTTCGAGCGCGACGACGACCTGGCCATCATGTGGGCCCAGGTCTCGGCGCCGCCGCCCGCGTTGTCGGAGTACCGGGATCTGCCGTTCGCGGCCGACGACGTGCTGCGGCGGGCGCTGGCCAAGAATCCGGCCGACCGCTACCCGGCCTGCCTGGCGTTCGCGGCCGCGCTGCGGGCGGCGCTCGGCCTGCACGGCCAGTCGTCGGGCCGCCCGGAACCGCCGGCCCGGCCGCGGAGCGAGGTGTCGCCGCCGCCCGCCGCGCGGGGTGACGGGCCGCACCCGCAGACCCAGATCTCCTGGCCGGGCGCGTACGGGGCGGCCGCCGCGGCTGGGGCCGGCGCGGCCCCGATCCCGGAGACATCCGACCTGGACCAATCGGGCGCCCCTGGATGGTCGGGCGGCGCCGGACGGGCCGGCGGCGCGCACCCGCCGACGGCCGGCCAGCCGGTGCCCCCGACGGCCGGTCAGCCGGTGCCGCCCCCGGCCGCGGGCCGGCCGGCGGTCCCGCCGGCGGCGGGCCAGCCGAGAACCCCATCGGCCGGTTCGGGCGGCCGGATGTACCCGCCGACCGAGGACTGGCAGCGCCAGCCGCGCCCCTCAGCTGCAGAATCGCCGTCCCGGCCGGCCGAGCGCGCCCCGGCCCAGCCGTTCGCAGCCCAGCCGTTCGGGGCGGAACCGTTCGGCGCCGGGCCGTCCGGCCGCGGCCCCGGTGGATCATCCGGATCCGGGCCGGGCGGCGGCGCCGGCCGGGGACCCGGGCGGCGCACGTCACGGTGGTGGCCGCGGGGCGCGATCGTGGCCGGCTGCGTGGTGGTGGTCGGGGCGGCCATCGGGGTGGTGGTCGCGTTGCAGGGCGGCGGCGGCAAGGACAACGCCTCCGGTACCGCCGACAACGCCACCAAGGGACCGGCGGCGGCGCTGGCCCCGCTGACCGCGCCGCCCTGCCGGTCGACGGTGGCCAAGGCGCCGACCCTGTCGAACGTCAAGTCGCAGGCGGTGACGGTCGGCCAGGAGCCGTTCGCGGTGGCCACCACCGCCGACGGCAGGTACACGTTCGTGACCCGTAAGGACGCGATCACCGTGCTGGTCAGCCAGGGCGGGCTGGCGCCGGTCGTCGATCACACGATCAGCGTGCCCGGGCTGCACAACGGGGCGGTGTTCACCCACGACGGCAAGTACCTGGTCGCCGCCCTCGGCAGCGGGGCCGTGGTCCTCAACGTGGCCGCCGCCGAGCAGGGCAGCAACGCGATCGTCGGCACGCTGACCAGCTCGTTCGGCGGCGGCGCGGTCGAGGTGGTGGTTTCCCCGGACGACCAGTTCGTGTTCGTCACCCTGCAGGACAGCGCCGCCATGGCCGTGTTCAACCTGCACAAGGCGCTGACCAACGGGTTCGGGTCGTCCGACGTGGTCGGCAAGATCACCCTGGGTCAGCAGCCGGTCGGCATGGCCCTGTCCCCGGACGACCGGACGCTGTACGCGACCAGCATGACCACGGTCAAGACGAACGACGCGGCCGAAGGCACGGTGTCGGTGATCGACACCGCGCTGGCCGAGACCAACCCGGGCAAGGCGGTCAGGACCACGGCCGCGGCCGGCTGCGACCCGGTCCGGGTCATCGCCTCCAGTGACGGCACCGTCTGGGTCACCAGCCGGGAGAGCGACACGCTGCTCGGGTTCTCGGCCGCCCAGCTGGCCAGCGATCCCGGCCACGCGCTGATGGCCCAGGTCGACGTGGGATCGGCGCCGATCGGGGAGACGTTCGCGGGTCACGGCAGCCAGGCCCGGATCCTGGTCGCCGACTCCAACGTCCGCCAGGACGAGGGGGGCTCGTCCACCATCGCCGTGATCGACCCGGCCAAGGCGCTGCGCCGCCAGCCCGCGCTGCTGGGCTACATCAGCACCGGCGCGGTGCCGCGCCAGTTCACCATCGAGCCGGGCGGCCGGACCGCGCTGGTGACCAACAACGGGTCGGGCCAGCTTTCCGCCGTCGATCTGGCCAATCTGCCCTGATCACGGCCCCTGGTCCGATCATGACCGGCCTGGTTCCGGCATGATTTGGTTATGACCGAGCTTCCGGCCGCGTACTACCTGCCCCTAGGGGATCAGCGGTACGAGCCGACCGAGGCGACCACCAGCCCCTGGGACGACCGGGCGCAGCACGGCGGGCCGCCCACCGCGCTGCTGGCCGACTGCCTGGACCAGGCGTTCGGGCGGCCCGAACTGCGGGTCGCCCGCATCAGCATGGACTTCCTCGGCCCGGTGCCGCGGACACCGGTCCGGGTCGAGACCGAGCTGCTCCGGCCCGGCCGCCGCACCCAGCTCAGCGAGGCCAGCCTGTGGGGCGGCGACCGCCGGGTGGCGACCGCCCGGGTCTGGCACCTGGCCACCGCGGCGCCCGGGGCCAATGGGACTGGTGGGGCTGATGGGGCAGCCGGAAGTGGGAGTAGGAGTGGAAGCGGGGGTGATGGGGCAGCCGGGAGTGGGAGTGGGAGTGGGAGTGATGGGGCAGCCGGGAGTAGGAGTAGGAGTGGGAGCGGGGGTGATGGGGCAGCCGGGAGTGGGAGCGAGGGTGGCGACGGCACCGGGCCCGCCGACCTCCCCGCCCCCCAGGAGCAGCGGTTCTTCGCCGGGGACGAGCAGTGGGGTTACGGCAAAGCGACGGAATGGCGCATCGTCTCCGGCGGCTACGCCTCCAGCAGCGGCGCCGCCGACGTCTGGACCCGCGTCCGCATCCCCCTGATCGCGGGCCACCCCCTGAACGGGCTGGCCCGGTTCGCGATCGTGGCCGACTCCGCCAACGGGCTGAGCGCCCCGCTGAACTTCACCGACTGGCTGTTCATCCCGCCCGGGGTCACCATGCATATACATCGGTACCCGGCCGGTGAATGGGTGCGGCTGACCGCGGCCTCGGACGCCGGCCGGGACGGGATCGGGCTGACCGAGGGCACCCTGTCGGACGCGGCCGGCCGGTGCGGCACGGTGACCCAGCCGCTGCTGGTGGCCCCCCGAACAGACCCCCGGGTACAGCCGGGGCGCACCGGGTAGGTCATTCTTGGGGACGAGACGGGGCAGCTGAGACGGTGACACTTCCGGAGAAGACCAGGAGCGTGCCGGGGGCGGTCCGCCCGCCGCGGGCCGACCCGGTGAATGAACGCGTCCGCCGTCCGATGGACCTGCTGAACGGGCTGCTGTCGCTGGCCGCCGTCCTCATCGTGGTCGGGGCGATCCGCACGCTGCCGCTGGGCAGCACCGAGGTGGCCGACGACGTCTCGCACTGGCTGACCCACATCCCGCGCTGGCTGTCCTCGGCCGCCACCCTGGTCTCGGGCGTCGGCTGCTTCCTGCTGGCGGCGCTGGCGGTCGGGGTGCTGATCCGCAGCCAGTGGCGGGACGCGCGCAACGCCGGGGTGGCGGCGCTGGTGGCGGTGGGGCTGGCCGTCGGCACCTGGAGCGTCTGGCGCATCCAGGGCGGCGCGGTCGCGAACGCGGTGATCCACGACCGTAACCCGACCATCTTCGTGTTCGACGTCGCGTTCATCGCGTTCCTGGTCGTCACCGACCTGACCCGCCGCTCACGCTGGTCCCGGTGGTGCACCGGGCTGACCGCGGCCCTGCTGATCAGCGGGCTGGCCACCACCTCGCTGACCCCGTTCTCGTTCGTGATCGCGCTGTTCGGCGGGCTGATGACCGGCTGGCTGGTGCGCTACGCGCTCGGCGCGTCGCCCGTCCGGCCCAGCATCCGGCAGCTCACCGGCTGGCTGACCGAGCACGGTGTCCCGGTCACCGAGCTGACCCCGGGCGACCGGCACGACCAGGGCCGGCTGGCGGCCCGGCTGGCCGACGGCACCCTGGTCGACGTGCACCTGGCCAACCGGGACACCCGCGGCTCGGGGGTCGCCCGGCAGATCTGGGAGCTGATCCGGCTGCGGCCGGTCATCGGCGGCCACGTGCCGCTCAGCTCCCGGGCCCAGCTGCAGCAGCTGGCGCTGACCAGCACGCTGGCCCAGCGGGCGACCGTGCTCAGCCCGGCCGTGCTGCTGCTGGAAGAGACCTCGGGCGAGACGATGGTGCTGGCCATGACCCGTCCGGTCGGGCAGCCGGTGGACGGGACCATCACCGCCGACCAGGCCAGCGAGCTGTTCGCAGCCCTGCGGGAGCTGCACCAGACCGGCGTCGCCCACCGCGACCTGCAGCTCGACAACCTGATCGTGACCCCCGACAACGCCGGGTTCGGCTCGCTGGACGCGGCCGTGCCCGGCACCAGCGAGCTGGTCCGCCGCCTGGACGTGGCTCAGCTGCTGGCCACCGTCGGCCACAACGCCGGTCCGGCCGTCGCGGTCCGGGCGCTGCGGTCGGGCTACGGGCCGACCGACGAGCAGGCCCTGGCCGCGGTCATGCAGCCGATCGCGCTGGCGCCCTGGGGCTGGTCGGCCATGCGCGACGCCCGCGGCTGCCTGAACGAGGTGCGCCGGGAGCTGCTGGGCCCGGACGCGGCCGTGCCCGCCGCCCGGCTGGAGCGGTTCCGGCCCCGCACGATCATCAGCGCCGCCCTGCTGACGGCGGCCGCCTACCTGCTGATCGGCGAGCTGTCGAAGGTCAACCTGATCACCACGATCGCCAACGCCAACTTCGGCTGGTTCGCGGTGGCGGTGTTCGGCTCGGCCGTGACCTACTTCGCGGCGGCCCAGAACCTGGCCGCGTTCGTGCCCAAGCGGCTGTCCCCGCTCCGCGGCTTCCTGGTCCAGCTGTCGTCGGCGTTCGTCGGCCTGGCGCTGCCGCCGACCGTCGGGCACGTGGCCGTCAACGCCCGTTACCTGCACAAGCAGGACGTCGACGAGGGCACCATCGCCGCCGCGGTGACCCTGTCCCAGCTGGTCAACGTGGTCACCACCGTGCTGCTGCTGGTGGCGCTGGGCCTGCTGACCGGGACCGGGCTGAGCCGGTTCCACATCGTGCCCGGGGCCGACATCCTGATCGCGGTGGCGGTCGTCGCGGCCGCGATCGCGATCCTGGTCGCGATCCCGCAGACCCGGGCCCGGCTGACCAGCCTGGTGTGGCCGCACCTGCGCGGCATCTGGCCGCGGGTGCTGGACGCGCTCTCGCACCCGGTCCGGCTGGTCATCAGCGCCGCCGCCAACCTGCTGCTGACCGCCGCCTACCTGCTGGCCTTCTTCGCCGCGCTGTACGCGGTCGGCGCGCACCCCGCCATCCTGCCCGCCTGCGTGGTCTACCTGGCCGGTAACGCGGTCGGCTCAGCCGCGCCGACGCCCGGCGGCCTGGGCGGCGTGGAAGCCGTGCTGGCCGCCGGGCTGACCGGCATGGGTATCCCGGCCGGCGAGGCGATCCCGGCCGTGCTGGTGTTCCGGGTGGCGACGTTCTGGCTGCCGATTCCGGCGGGCTGGCTGTGCTACCTCGGCCTCGAGCGCCACGGAACCCTTTAAATTCAATAAAATGATCAGTTCTGGCTCGCCTTACGCAGACCGATCTGGTTGTTCGGGTGGTCGCGCCAGGTCGCGGCGCCGGACGCGGCCGCCGTCTTGGCCTGCTCCCACTTCAGCCGGGCGAGCTGGCTGGGCGGGGTCTCCAGCTCGCTGGCCCACTGGCGGGTGGCGGCGATGAGGTGCGCACCGGCCACGGCCGCGCCGACGGCCGCGATCGCGGCCCCGATCCCGATCAGGGAACCCCCGACGATCAGCGGCCCCGCCTGCACGGCGGGCCAGTTCGAGTCCTGCGCTGAGTTCAGTTCGGCACTGCTCATAACGTTTGCCCCAGGTGAGTTCGTTCCATGGCAATTTGACCGCAGCCGGGCCCTGTTTCCCCCGGACGCCAGCGGTTATCCCCATTCCGCCGGAATCCGACACTCGCGGCCTTGCCTGCGATCAGCGCGGGTGTTTGGCTGGCCAGGAGGAGCTGGATGAGTATCTACGACGAACGTCCGTGGCTGGCCCGCTACGACGCGGGGCAGCCGACCGACATCGGCGTTGAGCACGAGACCGCGCTGGCCATGTTCCAGGCCTGCGTGCGGCTCGATCCGGGCGCTCCGATGATCCGTTACTTCGACGGCGTGCTCAGCCGCCAGGACCTCGACGACGCGGCCGGGGCGTTCGCCACCGCGCTGCTGGCCTCAGGGTTCCGCCGCGGTGAGCGGGTCGCGCTCTACCTCCAGAACGTGCCCCAGTTCCTGATCGCGCTGGTCGGTACCTGGAAGGCGGGCGGCATCGCGGTCGCCGTCAACCCGATGAACCGGCAGCGCGAGCTCGAGGTGATCCTGGCCGACTCCGGGGCCAGCGTGCTGGTGGCGATGGAGGACCTGTACCAGAACGTGGCCGCCCACGTCGCCCCCCGGACCGACGTCCGCCAGGTCATCACCACCTCGGCGCTGGAGCACCAGACCCGGGGTGACCGCCGGGTGCTGGGCGGCCTGACCTGGCACCGGGCCGAGGGCACCGACGACCTGGCCTCGCTGGTCCGCGAGTTCAGCGGCCAGCAGCCGCCCGACCCCGGGCTCGGGCCCGACGACGTCGCCTTCCTGACCTACACGTCCGGGACCACCGGCCCGCCCAAGGGGGCCATGACCACCCACCGCAACATCGTGTTCAACGCCCAGACCTACCGGAACTGGATCGGCATCACCCGGGCCGACGTGATCCTCGGGGTGGCGCCGTTGTTCCACATCACCGGGTCGATCGGGCACGTGGCGCTCACCCTGCTGACCGGGGCGACGCTGGTGCTCACCTACCGGTTCGACCCGGCGGTGGCGATCGAGACGATCCGCGACGAGCAGGTCACGTTCACGGTCGGCTCGATCACCGTGTTCATCGCGCTGATGAACGTGGCCGGGGCCGACCCGGCCGCGCTGGCCACGCTGAGCAAGATCTACTCGGGCGGGGCGCCGATCCCGCCGAGCACGGTGACCGCCTTCGAGAAGATGTTCGGCCAGTACATCCACAACATCTACGGGCTCACCGAGACGACCTCGCCGTCCCACGCGACCCCGATGTACGCCCGCGCCCCGGTCGACCCGGCCTCGGGCGCGCTGTCGGTCGGGGTACCGGTCTACAACACGATCGTCCGGGTCGTCGGCGACGACGGCCGCGAGCTGCCCGCCGGCCAGATCGGCGAGCTGGTCACCGAGGGCCCGCAGATCGTGGCCGGGTACTGGGACAAGCCCGACGAGACCGCCAAGGCGCTGCCGGGCGGGGTCCTGCACACCGGCGACGTCGGCTACATGGACGACGAGGGCTGGTTCTACATCGTCGACCGCAAGAAGGACCAGATCAACGCGGCCGGCTACAAGGTCTGGCCGCGGGAGGTGGAGGACGTGCTGTACGAGCACCCGGCCGTCCGCGAGGCGGCCGTGGTCGGGGTGCCGGATCCCTACCGGGGCGAGTCGGTCAAGGCCTACGTCAGCGTCAAGCCCGGTCACGGCCACGGTTACGAGGGGACCCTCGAGGGTCTGCCGGACGAGCTGATCGTGCACTGCCGGGAGCGGCTGGCCGCCTACAAGTACCCCCGTCAGATCGAGATCCTGGCCGAGCTGCCGAAGACCGCGACCGGGAAGATCCTCCGCCGCGAGCTGCGCGACCTCGGCACCCAGGGGGCGGTGAACACGCGGATCGACCAGAGATAACCGACAAGGAGAGCCAGCATGGCCAACGGCACCACCGTCACCATCATCCCCTGCGGCGCGATGACCGCCGATATCACCTGGCTGCTGCTGGCCCCGGGCCGGGCGATGCGCACCCGGCAGGACAAGGGCGCGCCGGCCGAGTGGACCGACGTGCCCACCCACTGCGTGCTGGTCGACACCCCCGACGGCCGGCTGCTGTGGGACACCAGCTGCCCCCGGGACTGGGAGCAACGGTGGGCGCCGACCGGCCTGCAGGACTTCTTCCCCTACGACCACGTCTCCGAGGAGGAGTACCTCGACACCCGGCTGGAGCAGCTGGGGATCGTCCCGTCCGACCTGGATTACGTGGTGTTCTCGCACCTGCACTTCGACCACGCGGGCAACGCCCAGCTGTTCAAGGACTCTAGCGCCCGGCTGGTCTGCAGCGAGGCGGAGAAGGAGTTCGCGCTCGGGTTCGACGGGCCGTTCGCGGGCGCCCACATCAAGGACGACTACGCCGGCCTGGACTTCGAGACGGTGTCCGGCGACACCGAGTTCCTGCCCGGGGTGAGCTTCATCCAGACCCCCGGCCACACCCCGGCAGCATGTCGATGCGGGTCGACCTGCCCGAGTCGGGCACGATGATCTTCACCGCCGACGCGGTCTACATGGGGGCCAGCTACGGGCCGCCGCCGGTGCCGGCCGCCATCGTCAACAACCTCGAGCAGTTCTACTCCTCGGTCGAGAAGCTGCGGGGGATCGCCGCCGAGACCGACGCGACGCTGGTCTTCGGCCACGACCCCGAGCAGATCCACCAGCTGCGGACCGCCCCGGACGGGAGCTACCGCTGATGACCGAAGAGACGATCTTCACCTGGGGCGCGCCCCCGATCAAGTTCGGGGCGGGCGCGGTCGACGAGATCGGCTTCGAGCTGGCCCAGCACGGGGCGAGGCGGGTGCTGATCCTGACCGACCCCGGGATCAGCCAGCTCGGCATCCCGGCCCGGATCGCCGACTCGCTGACCCGGTACGGGATCACGTCCGAGATCTTCGACGGGGTGCACGTCGAGCCGACCGACGACAGCATGGACAAGGCGGCCGGCTACGCCCGCTCGCAGGGGCCGTGGGACGGCTTCGTCGCGGTCGGCGGCGGCTCGTCGATCGATACCGCCAAGGCGGTCAACCTGCTGACCACCGACGGCGGCGAGCTGATGGACTACATCAACGCCCCGATCGGCCAGGGTCGCGCCCCCAGCCATCGGCTCAAGCCGCTGATCGCGGTGCCCACCACGGCCGGGACCGGGTCGGAGAGCACCGCCATGTGCGTGCTCGACATCTTGTCGATGAAGGTCAAGAGCGGCATCAGCCACTGGCGGCTGCGTCCCACCCTGGCCGTGATCGACCCGCTGGTCTCGCTGTCGCTGCCGCCCGAGGTGACCGCGTCGGCGGGCATGGACATCGTCTGCCACGCGGTCGAGTCCTACACCGCCCGCTGGTACACCAGCTACGACCGCAAGACCCCCGAGCAGCGGGTCACCTACTGCGGGTCGAACCCGATCTCGGACCTGTGGAGCGAACGGTCGCTGGCGCTGCTGGCCCGCTCGTTCCGGACCGCCGTGCACCAGGGCTCGGACCTGGCCGCCCGCAGTGACATGATGATGGCGGCGACGTTCGCGGGGATGGGGTTCGGCAACGCCGGCGTGCACATCCCGCACGCCAACGCTTACCCGATCGCGGGCATGGTCAAGGACTACCAGCCACCGGGTTATCCGCAGCAGGAGCCGATGGTGCCGCACGGCATGTCGGTCTCGCTGACCGCGCCGGAGGCGTTCCGGTTCAGCTTCGAAAGCGCCCCCGACCGGCATCTGCAGGCGGCCGCGATGCTCGCGCCCGACCTGGACAAGCTGAACGACACAAGCGAGCAGCTGCCGGCCGCCCTTATCAGCCTGATGCGGGACATCGGCATCCCCAACGGCATCGGGGCGGTCGGTTACACCGAGTCCGACGTCCCCGCCCTGGTGCCGGGCACGATGAAGCAGCAGCGGCTGCTGGCCACCTGCCCGCGGCCGGTCGGCGAGGACGACATCGCCAGGATCCTCACCCGCTCGATCGAGAACTGGTGACCGCGATGCCGCTGTACGACTACCGCTGCCCGGCCGGTCACTACTTCGAGCAGATGGCCCCGATGTCGTCCGGGGCTGAGCAGGACTGCCCGGTCTGCGGGGCGGCCGCCCCCAAGGTGCCGTCCCGGGTGGCGCTCTCCGGGCAGGCCAGCCCCGGGCTGAGCAAGGAAGAGATGCCGCAGACCTGGCGTGGCACCTACGAGGGAAACCCGGAAAACGTCGCCCGACTGCAGCGCCAGTGGGAGGGCCGGCGCAAGCTCGAGGAGAAGTACCCGGAGCTGAAGGGCGACCAGCGGCCGATCCTGGCCCACGAGGGCAAGTACCACGACCATCCGCTCCGGGCCGGAGACCCGACCGCGTAGCCCCCAGCGGGACGACCCCCCGGACCCCCCGATGCGCTTCGCGCAGGTATTACGCTTGCACACCATGACCGAGACGGCGCCCGCCCCCACCACTGATCTGGCTGCTGACCTGGGCCGGGAGGTTCAGGGCGAGGTCCGGTTCGACTCGGCCAGCCGGACGGCGTTCGCGGCCGACGCCTCCAACTACCGGCACGTCCCGATCGGGGTCGTGCAACCGGTCAGCACCGACGACGTGCTGGCCACGATCGAGGTCTGCCGGCGGCACGACGTGCCGGTGCTGCCGCGCGGGGCCGCCACCAGCATCGGCGGCCAGGCCGTGAACGAGGCGGTGGTCATCGACTTCGCCCGCCACCTGCGGTCGGTGCTCAGCATCGACCCGGACGCGCGGACCGCCCGGATCCAGCCCGGGGTGGTGCTGGACGACCTGCGGGCGGCGGCCGCTGAGCACGGGCTGACGTTCGGCCCCGACCCGTCCACCCACAACCGCTGCACGGTGGGCGGCATGATCGGCAACAACGCCTGCGGGTCGCACTCGGTGGCCTGGGGCAAGACCGTCGACAACGTCCGTGAGCTGGCGGTCGTCACCTACGACGGCCTCCGGCTGACGGCCGGCCCGACCAGCCCCGACGAGCTGCTCCGTCAGCGCCGCCAGGCCGGCCGGGTCGGCGAGCTCTACCGGGGCCTGGGCGACCTGGCCGACCGGCACGCAGCCGCCATCCGCACCCAGACCCCGCAGCTGACCCGCCGGGTGTCCGGCTACAACCTCGACCAGCTGCTGCCCGAGAACGGCTTCAACCTGGCCCGGGCCCTGGTCGGCACCGAAGGCACCTGCGCCACGCTGCTGGAGGCGACGGTCGCGCTGGTGCCGAGCCCGGCCGTGCGGGTACTGACGGTGGTCGGCTACCCGGGCGCGTTCGGGGCGGCCGACCAGGCCCCCGGCTACCGGGACCTGGGCGTGCTGACCATCGAGGGCATGGACAGCGCGCTGATCGCCGCCCTGCGGGCCGCCCGCCCGGCCGACCAGCGCTACCAGCTGCTGCCCGAGGGCGAAGGCTGGCTGTTCATCGAGACCGGCGGGGCCACCGAGGCCGAGGCCCGGGCGGTCGCCGAGACCGTCGCCGCCCAGGCCAAGCAGACCGGCGGGACCAGCCGGATCATCACCGGGGCGGAGATGCGGACGCTGTGGGGGATCCGGGACGCCGGGGCCGGCATCCTGACCCGGGGGGCGGACGGCCGCGAGGCCTGGCCGGGCTGGGAGGACACCGCCGTCCCGCCCGAGCAGCTCGGCTCCTACCTGCGCGAGTTCCGCCAGCTGATGGACGACCACGGGCGCCGGGGGACCTACTACGGGCACTTCGGCGACGGCTGCGTGCACATCCGGATCGACTTCGACCTGATCACCCAGGCCGGCATCGCCGACTTCCGCCGGTTCATCGAGGAGGCGGCCGACCTCGTCACCGCCCGCGGCGGGTCGCTGTCGGGTGAGCACGGCGACGGCCAGGCCCGGGCCGAGCTGCTGCCGCGGATGTACCCGCCCGAGCTGATCGAGGCGTTCGGGGAGTTCAAGGGCATCTGGGACCCGGCCGGGCGGATGAACCCGGGCACCATCGTCCAGCCCCGCAAGCTGGACGAGGACCTCCGGGTGTTCGTGGCCGGGCCGCGCCCGCCGGTGCGGACCCAGCTGGCGCTGGCCCACGACCACGGCAGCCTGGAGGCGGCCACCCGCCGCTGCGTCGGGGTCGGTGCCTGCCTGTCCCAGTCGGGCAACGTGATGTGCCCCAGCTACCGGGCCACCGGCGACGAAAAGCACTCCACCCGCGCCCGCGCCCGCCTGCTGTTCGAGTACGCCAGCGGCCGGGCCGGCATCGACGCCGCCCACGCCGATGACGTGGCCGGGGCGCTCGACCTGTGCCTGTCCTGCAAGGGCTGCAAGCGCGACTGCCCGGTCGGGGTGGACATGGCCGCCTACAAAGCTGAGTTCCTGGCCCAGCGCTACGCCGGCCGGCGGCGGCCGGTGACCCACTACTCACTGGGGCGGCTGCCGACCTGGCTGCGGCTGGTGAACCGGACCCGCAGCGCGGCGCTGCTGAACCGGGCCGCTGCGGTCCGGCCCCTGGCCGGCCTGGCCAAGCGGCTGGGCGGGGTGGCGCCCGAGCGGGACATACCGGCGCTGGCGGGGGAGTCGTTCCAGGCCTGGTTCGCGGGCCGCGGGCCGCAGGGGCCGGCCGACGGTCCCCGGCTGCTGGTGTGGCCGGACACGTTCACCAACTACCTGGAGCCTGGTATCGGCCGGGACGCGGTGGTCGCGCTGGAGGCGCTCGGCTACCGGGTCGAGGTACCGGCCGCGTCGGTCTGCTGCGGCCTGACCTGGCACAGCACCGGGCAGCTGACCCAGGCCAAGCAGGTGCTGGCGGCGACGCTCCGGGTGCTGCAGCCCTGGCTGGATGACCAGGTGCCGATCGTGGGGCTGGAACCGAGCTGTCTGGCCACCCTCAGGACCGACGCTGTTGAGCTGCTGCCCGATGACCCGGGCGCCAAGCAGGTCAGCGTGTCGGTCCGGTCGCTGGCCGAGGTGCTGCGCCCGCACGCTGACGAGCTACGGGCCCGGGCCGCTAGGTCAGCCGGCGCCCCAACCTCACCCGCCCCAGGCGCCCCATCGGCCCCGGGCACCCCATCGGCCCGGGCGCTGGTCCAGGTGCACTGCCACCAGCACGCCGACCTCGGCTTCGACGCCGACCGCGAGGTACTGGCGGCGCTGGGGGTCGAGGCTGAGGTGCTCGACTCGGGCTGCTGCGGCCTGGCCGGCAACTTCGGCTTCGAAAAGGGCCACTACGAGGTGTCCCAGGCCTGTGCGGAGCGGGTGCTCTACCCCGCCCTGCGGGCCGACCACGAGGCCTCAGTGGTGGCCGACGGCTACAGCTGCCGCACCCAGATCCGGCAGGGCGTGCAGCGCGATCCGGTCCACCTGGCCCACCTGGCGGCCCAGGTCCTCACGACATCCGGGTCCGGCTGAGAAAGGCGATCCAGGCCAGGGGGGACACTTTCAGCATCGGCCCATCCGCGTCCTTTGAGTCCCGAATCGCGACCGACTGACGGAATGTCGCCACTTGAATGCAGCCGCCGCTGTCTGAGGCCGAGCTCTTCCGCCACCCGGCCTGTGGTCGCTGGGATGCCGCCACCTGCGCCCCTCTCGTGATGTGCGACAGGACTTTAGCAGCCGCCCATCACCGCTTGGGCGCGGGAAGCACCACCTCGGCTAGTCCAGAGGTGGTCAGGCGCGACGGCCATCCGCCAATACGGCCATATCGTCAGCAATCTGCTTCAGCAAATCGACTGACTCTTGCCGATCGAGGGAACTCTCTTTTATCTGGCTATATGCCTCTAGATATTTCGCGATTTCCTTAGAATCGTCGACGACGATATCTCCTCGAGGACTTTCCAGGAAAACGATTCTCTCCTCCGGGCCGTCGGCGAATTCAACGATTTTGACCGGACCTCTCATGCCCGCATGAAGCCCCTCGCTGAACGGGATCACCTCGACGGTCACGTTGCTCAGTTCTGATACCTCGATCAGCCGCTGCAACTGCCGGCTCATGATGGCCGGGCTGCCGACGACCCGCCGGATGACCGCCTCATCGACGATGAAGGAAAACTGCGGGGCGGTCTCGCGGCTCAATAGCTCCTCGCGGCGTATGCGCAACTCGACCAGTTCACTGACTCGATCGGAAACCCGGGTCTCGTCGTAGTAATTCGCCAGCACCGCTCGCGCGTAGTCCTCGGTCTGGAGGATGCCGGGGATGAACACCGGCTCGAATTGCTTGATCGAGGCGGCCGCATACTCGTACTCGATCAGCTGAAGCAAGGTTGACGGGGCAACGTCGCGATACCCGCCTCGATATCCGCTCCACCAGGAGCGGGCCCGGGCCGCGCGAGCCAGCTCGATCAGATGGTCGGTTACCTGGTCGTCGGTGATGTCGTAGAGGGGCAGCAGCGCCTTCAGATCGTTGGTGCTGATGCCGGTCGAAGCGTTTTCTATCCGGATCATCTTCGACAGGGACCACTCCATGGCCCGGGCGACCTGCTCCTGGGTCAGGCCCTTTGCCTGGCGAGCCCGCTTCAGCTCGTTGCTCAGGCGCCGGCGCTGGAGTAGCGGGCTCGCGACGTCTACCAAGATCGATTCCCTCTTCCTGCTGGTGAACGTCGAGGGACGAGACCACGTGCGGCCAGAGATGGCGGGCTACACGATACCTGCCACTATGACCTCTGCTCAACTGTAATGGTCAACATGACATGTGTCATATTGTACCTTGCAACTTGCTTTCGGCATATTGCATACTGGCAGTGCTGAACTGACCTCTCAGGAGGTGGTCATGGTCCTGCTGATCTTCGCCCTCGGCGCTCTGCTCGGCATGCTGATCGGGGGCGCGGCCCGCATCAGGTATGTCCGGCACGAGATGGCCGCTGACATCAGCCCGCAACTGCGCCGCATGCAGACGCAGCTCGACAACCTGGAAGCCGCCCTCAACCTGGCCGTGATGAGCCGCTACGCCGAGCTGAGCTCGCTCACCGTCGCCGCCCCGGCGGCCCCCGCACCCCGGACCCACGACAACCGCTGAGAGCCGTCGATTCAACCAGAAAGGGTCCCCGGGGCTGACTGCCCCGGGGACCCTTTCGCGCTGGTGGCGCTCCGGCCTACGACTCGTCTTCCGGCAGCTCGGTCAGCAGGTCGTCCGACGTCTCCATCCCGGCCCGCCAGACCGAGCGGGCGATGATCTTCTTGATGTCGGCCCGGGCCCGGTACTTCTTGGCGATCTCGGTGCACTCGTCCAGGAGCCCCTCGGACAAGGTGGTCGGCTCCAGGCCGAGCGCGAGGAACTGGTCGTTGCGGACGACCAGGTCGTTCTCCTCGGCCTCGCGGCGCGGGTTCGGGAGGTAGGCGATGTCGACGCCCATGGTGTCGCCGACCAGCTTGGCCAGCTCGAGCACCCGGTGGGTCTCGGTGATCTGGTTCAGGACCCGGACCCGGGTGCCGTTCTCGGGCGGGTTGGTGATGGCCAGCTCGATGCAGCGGACGGTGTCGCGGATGTGGATGAACGCCCGGGTCTGGCCACCGGTCCCGTGCACGGTGAGCGGGTGGCCGATCGCGGCCTGCATGAGGAACCGGTTGAGCACGGTGCCGTAGTCGCCGTCGTAGTCGAACCGGTTGATCAGCCGCTCGTCGCGGGCGGTCTGGTCGGTCTGGGTGCCCCAGACGATGCCCTGGTGCAGGTCGGTGATGCGCAGCCCGTCGTTCTTGGCGTAGAACGCGAACAGCAGCTGATCCAGGGTTTTGGTCATGTGGTAGACCGAGCCCGGGTTGGCCGGATGCAGGATCTCCCGCTCCAGCTCGCCGTCGGGGGTCGGTACCTTGACGGTCAGGTAGCCCTCGGGGATCGGGGCGCTGCCCGACCAGCCGTAGCCGTAGACGCCCATCGTGCCCAGGTGGGCCAGGGCGGCGTCGACCCCGGTGTCGACCAGCGCGGTCAGCAGGTTGTGGGTGGCCCGGACGTTGTTGTCGACCGTGTAGCGCTTGGCGGTCGCGTTGCGCATCGAGTACGGGGCGGCCCGCTGCTCGGCGAAGTGCACGATGGCGTCCGGGCGCAGCTCGGTGAGCAGGGCGGCCAGCCGGTCG
>Ga0213875_10001011_pt1 | contig 19958 bp, 21 predicted proteins | sample BarmaccomBMRX_R8_FD_160105 | JGI IMG/M metagenome (GOLD analysis project Ga0213875, IMG submission 160105) | Root-associated microbial communities from Barbacenia macrantha in rupestrian grasslands, the National Park of Serra do Cipo, Brazil - RX_R8 | ecosystem: Host-associated > Plants > Roots... | reverse complement strand
TGACTCCCTCAGTCTGCCCACCTCCGCAGCCTTCAGCCGCGCCGCACCTGTGCCCGGAGTGTCGGCGGCAGATGCTCGACTGGCTACGCCAGTATGAGCGCGACGTGGAAAGCCAAGCTGGTCGCAAGGGCGGGCGCAACCCGCACCTCAAAGTCGCCTTGGCCAAGCACGTCACCCAGCACCTGCGCCAGTTGCGCCGCTGCCTGGCCAATGGCCCCGGCTCCGTCGTCTTTCTGGCAAAGCAACTCTTCCAAGCCGTGGAGATACCACTGGTGGCAGCACAGCCAGACTCACTTGAAGCGGTGGCCCAGCCTATTGAGGAGGTGCCCCTGTCATGCGACTGAGCGCCACCCGACTCAAGACGTATCTCACCTGTCCCCGCCAGTTCAAGTACGCCTACGTGGAGGCCATACCCGTGCCGCTCAGCGCCGCCTTAGCCTTTGGCCGGGTGATGCACCGCACCCTCTACACCCTACACCAGGAATGCATCGCCGGGAGCCGCGCGCTGGATGTGGAGCGGGCGTTCGCCCTCTTTGACAGCCTGTGGCGCGAAGCCATCGAGGAGGAGCAGCCCGTCTTCAAAGAAGGTGGCGTTGGGGTAGAAGCCTACTGGGACATCGCCGACGACATACTGCGTTCCTACGTGGCCCGCCACCAAAGCGCACCCCAGCCTTTGATGGTGGAGTATCCCTTTGAACTCTCGTGGGAGGGGCACCTGCTGTCGGGCATCATTGACCGCATTGACGAAGGCGATAACGGCCTGGTGATCGTAGACTACAAGACGGGGCAGCGCAAGCCCAGTGCTCAAGTCCTCAAAGAGGATTTGCAACTGACGGTGTATGCCTTTGCGGCGGAGCAGATCTTTCAGAGACCGGTGCAGCGCATCGTGCATTACCATCTACGCGACGGCACGCTGCTCACCACCACGCGCAGCCACCACGACTATCGCAGGCTCACCCAGGGTGTGCTGCCGCGCTTCACCCACCAGACGCAGCGCAGCAGCTATGAGCCGCGCTACGGCTACTGGTGCCGCTTCTGCGACTACCGCGCCCGTTGCGAAGAGGAAAGGCGTCCCCTGCCGTCCCCGCAGCCGCCTGCCGATCCCAGGACAGGAACTACCGGATGCGATGGAACAGCGCCACCGCCGCCCTCCTGATGGGCACCATTATCACCGGTTCGGCTGACACGCCTCATGGCCAGCCAACCTATTGCACAATCTTTTGGCTCCGCCGGACTATCCGGTGGAGCCTTTTGTTAGCGGAGCACTTGGTTAGGGAATAGGTATAAAACACTCTCTATCGAATCGCGGCTGAGCTTTATCGTGCCGCTTCCTTCAAGGCCGCATCAAGGCGCTGGCGGGCCATCTCCACGTACTCGGCATTGAGATCTACCCCAATGAAGCGGCGTCCCTGTTGGATGGCTACGATCCCGGTGGTGCCCGATCCCATGAACGGGTCGAGCACCATGCAGGGCACCGGTTCATGCGCCGGGCACCGGCAATCCGGCTGCCAGCCCGTCGTCTGCACCGTATGGCTATATTCGCTGCCACGGGCGCGCGCCGCTTGGCGCATGAGGGAAATGCGGTAGCCGTTGCTGCCGGGCGGATAGAGGCTCGCGGTCGTGCCGTCGTGAGCGTAATTATATTTGGAGATGATCCGCCGCCAAGGGGCACCGCAATGGGGGCAGCAACCCTTCTCACTGCTTCCGGCGCGGATGCAGCGGCGCGGCAGTTCGGTGGGAAAGGTGGCGAAGTGGGCCAGCTTCGTAGGCTGAGTGTTGATGTGCCACACCGATCGGGCGTTGCGCCTCGGCACGTCCTGTAAGGCTTGGCTCTTCCGGGCTAAGCCCTTGAGTATCTCGGCTGGACGGTGGTTGCGCGCTTTTTGCCCGGGCAGCCGCGCCGCGTATTGCTCCTGCTTAAAGCCGCCTCTCTGGGTGCTCAGGGCGGCCTGGCTGTAGCGGCGCTTAGAGACTTCGGCGATGGCCGCCTGGTCGTAGTAGTAACGCTTGGACTTGGTGAGGAGGAAGAGGTATTCATGGGCGCGCGTGGGGCGGTCGGTGACGCTTTCGGGCATGGGATTGCCCTTTGCCCAGACGATGTCGGTTCTGAGGTACCAGCCATCGGCTTGCAAAGCTAAGGCGACCCGCCAGGGAATGCCCACCAAGTCCTTCTTCTTAAGTCCTGGTAAGGCCCTGTGGCGCGGCAGGGTGCGCGCCGCTTGCGGCAAAGGACGCCGTATTGGTGGCGGCCCAGGCTTGGGTGGAATGGCGTTGCTCCCGCCACTCTGCGCATAGGAATCGCCTAAGTTGAGCCAAGCGGCGCCGTCATCGCGCAGCACCCGCCACAGTTCCCAGAAGACTCCCCGCAGCCTACAGACGTAGCAATGGCTACAGGGCGGCTCACCGCGCGCCCAAGCGAGGCAGTCGGGCACCTGTTCGATACCGAGCTGTGAGTCCACGCGCACGGCTCCACAATGGGCACACTTAGCTTGGAGAGCGAAGTCGGAAGACGCTACGCGGCGGTGCCCAGCAAACGACTCCCGTTCCCCCGCTTTGAGATCAAGCCTGGCATGGAATGGCCTCCGCACCGCATGGACGCAGGCTGGATCACCGCCCTGCCAGCGCGCGGTGCCGTAATCGCGCAGGCTCCAGTAGGGCGGGCTCGTCACGACGCAATGCACGCTGCGATCTAGTAGCGGCAGGCGGTGGCAATCGGCTTGGACTAATACATAATCAGCCTTGTCGCCTGGGGTTAGATTATCCGGCGTTGGATGAGCTATGCGGCAGGCTTACGGATAGGTTAGGGCGAGAGCGGGCAGGACATGGCAGATGCAGGCAACCGTCCCCTGTCCGGCTTCTCCCGTTTTGTGTCTCTATCGTAGGCTCCGGTGCCGTCGCCCACAAGACGGGTTGTTTGCTTGCAACGCGCCAAAGCCACACCGGATGCTCATCTATTCAGATGCCCTACGCGCAGGAGTCGCCAGCATTATCTGCTGGCGTTATGGCGAACCTATTGACAAGGCGCCAAGGGGTACGGTAGGATAGGGCGATTTCATCAGTAGAAGCCTTACTATGACCACTCCAAAGCCTACCGCCAAGGCGATTGACACGGCACCCTTCATACCCCCTGCTGCCCCGGCATGGTATCTTGCCCCTGCTCTTCCCGCAATCGTTCCCTCAGTTCCTGCCGACCCGGAAGCTCAGCCTAACAAAAGTGAGCCTGCTGCGCGTGCAAGAGGTGCGGTTCAACGCAAAGTTCAGCGCCAATGCACCTGGGAGCTACCTCAAGGGAGCCGGATGGAAGAGCTGATAGACCCGGCAGGGAGCAGGCTGCTCTTGCGGCTGTATCTGGGGCATTACCGCGTGCTGCACTTCGAGTTCTCGGCTGGGTCAATCCGGGGTGTCCGCTATGCCCGTTGCTTACCCCACCGCGAGCAGATTCCCGTCCATCGGGTGCGCGTGAACACCGCGAGCGAGTTCATGGATGGGTTGCGAGCCACGCTGGTTGGCCCTACGCCTATTCGTAAGCCCCTGTCCCGGACCCTTTATAGCCTTCAGTTCCTCCAAGACAACAAGAAGAGAAGGACGAGCGGCCAAGTTGGGAGAGTCTATGGCGCTGGCAGTTCTCGTGACCAGGAGGCACAGGATAGTAAGATCGTGGTCGAAGTGGTGGCTACCGCAGCCAAGATCAACGGCAGGAGACGACGGCTGTCCTCATTCCTCCCCAGGGGGTGAAGCAGGCAAGCATCAAAAGGGTTGCCGGTGAGACTCGCCAGACCTGGCAGCGCGTTCTTGCTCCATCAAGGCTTCGTCTATTTCTTTTAAGAAGTCAACGAACGAAACGCCCAGCGCCAGACAGACATCCCGCAAGTCAATCGGATTGATTTGCCGATCTCCGCTTTCCCATTTCTGGACATAAGTATGGGTTTTGCCGATTCTCTGGCCGACCTCCCGCATGGTTAGCCCAGCAGCCAGGCGCTTCTCCTTAAGCCGCTGGATCATGAGTCGATACTCAGGACGATGAACTGAAAGAGTTATAATGATTCACCCGAAGATGAGCATAAGGCTGAACCCCCTTGTTCCCGTATCGGGTAACTCGTATACTGCTACGGTATGTCTACCGAGCCTCTTGTCCTGTCCCAGAGACTGCCTGGCGCATCCCTGGGAGCAGCGTCCCGTTCCCGCAGCGGCTCAGCCCCGCTTGACCTAACGACATCTGGGGCTGGCTTGCTCATCTGTAGCGGCCACTACTCTGCTCATGTGATTAACGGTACGGATGAGAAAGAGGTACGGCGTTATCAAGCTCTGCGGTATGAATCCTTTGTAGTCCGCAAAGGCTGGGTAACGGCTGACCCAAATCATCCTGGCTGTGAAATGGATCGTTATGACCCTTATTGCCATCACTTGGGGGTGTTCCTAGGGTCACATCTGTCGGCTTACCTGCGAGCCTTGCCCTGGCAACCCCATCTCGGCTTCATGCTGGAGCATGAGTTTCGTGACCTCCTGCCGGAAACTGCGGCCAGTGGCTTGAGCCAAGAGGGAGTTGTCGAGATCTCGCGCTTAGTCATTGCCCCGCTTCCTGATGGCGGACGCGGCGCGTCCACCGAAGTAGCAGAGCTTCTGTTCAAGCTCCTCTACCGTCTCGGCAAGAACCTGGGCTGGACGGCTTACTATATCGTCTTGGAGGAAGCCTGGCTGCGCATCCTGAACCGCCGTTTCAAGCTGCCATTCGTGCCGCTGGGAGCACCGCATACCTACCCGGATGGCACCAGAACCCTGGCCGCTTACGCTCGGTGCGATGATTTGGAACAGTCCATGTGGGAAACCGCTCCCGCCAAGTGCCGCTGGTATCAGCAGGACATTACTCCGTAAGGGTTCTACCGAGCCACCGGCAAGCCCATCATTTTATATCGCTACCGCCACGGCTGTGGGAGTGCGCACCGCGCCTTGAAGCCTTGGGATATAGCATCTGGTGAATCTTGCGTTCCAGCCACTTGCGCACTGGATTGACGCATAGGCTCACGACAATGGCACCGCCGATGTTAGCCGCCAGTGACGGAGTTGCGTGATTTGAGGCGGAATTAAAGAGTTCGGTCAGCAGGTATTCGACCGCGCTGTAGCCGCCGCTGATACCTGCAAGCAGCAGAGAATAGACCAGGGTACGCTTGATGATGATGCGGATGTCGAACAGGTGGTGCGCGATAATGGAATAGACCGTGCCCCCCACGAAGAACACTGAGAAAGCGGGCCCCAACCAGACGAAGCGGTAGTCATTAAAGAGGGGGAAGAGCAAGTTGAAGATCGTGCCAAATAGCGCCGTGACGCCTGCCCCCGTCAGCACGTAGAGCGCCTGTTCCCGCAGGCTGCCGTGTAGTGTCACCGTGTGCCGCGCAAAACCGTAGAATGCCGCCAGCGTAGACAGCAACAAGAATAGTGCCACAAGGTAAAAGCCAACTCCCGTAATGATCCGATGGATGCCTGCAAGTTCCACCGCACGATCTACTGCGCCCGGCCAGAGCGACAGCAAACACAGCAGGAGCGCAACAAGCCACAACAGGTAGAAGCTTATCCGACTAACATGGGTGCGCAACGGATACACCCAGGAGAAGTGCAGGAACGAGGCGCTCATCAGCAGCGCGGCAGCAGAACTGGCTTCGGCTGCGGCCATAGCTACAGGAACGGAATTGGTCGCTTGAAAGAGGGCGTTGGTACCGGTCCACCCGGCCACCGCTAACGAGGTGAGCGCGAAGCTGCGGTTCACCTCGGCGTGAGGTTTATTCGCCAGCACGAACAGGGCCAATATCAGATTAACGACCGTTGCTGCCAGCAATACCAAGACGACACCCGACATGAAGGCTGAGTGGATTAACTTGTAACTTTGTTGACGGTTTCCATTGACTCCACAGTAACATACTTTATGTAAAAAGACATTATGCTGAGTCTTAGCACTTCGACGGGCCGCACAATGGCGAGACACATCCCGCTGGCGGCAGGCATAAGAATTGTGTGATTGAATTTCCTGCTGCAAGCTTTAGTAGGGGCTTATACAGAGGCTTCAGTAGCTTGTTAGGACTTGAGGGAAGTTAATCGTTCTTTAATGATCGATCTGCTATGCATAAGCGTATGGATGAATATATTTCTTTACAGGAGCTAAAAGCCGTGTTAGAACGCCTGGCGGCGCTCTGTGACGAAGCCACCGCCCTTGTTGAGGCGGAGTATGAGCAAGCGCGGCGCGAGTATCAGAAATTCATCGACCAGGTAAGCCAGCAGTAGCTCGGGTTGCCTACCTTGCCGGTGCTGAACAAAGCCGACCCAGTAAGTCTATGCTCACTCGATAAGGAAGCCTGCGCTCAATCTTCAAAATGACAATCCTCTTATTCAGCGGCACTTGCACTTAACCTCATTTCAAGGCTCAATCTAATCCCGCGCCTAATGTGACTCTCCTCGAAAAGCAATCCCCAGAGTTGCCCTTTAACAACTTAGTTAGAGCCATTCCTGACGTGCGCTATAGATAAGCCATGATCAACCTACCCGTCCTGCGTCCGAAGGCGTAGGACAGGAGGGCCAGTGGCACACGGCTCAGCGCAACTCATCGGCTCACGACAAGGTTTAGGTGTGGCACAATTGAGAAAATGCAACATGGATAGTACGCTCTGTTAACAGACTTATTGCCGTGATTCAGGCCAAAGCACTATCTTTGTAGTCAGTGGCCCTGGCTAAGGGCTTGTTCCAACTCTCGGACTGATTCCAATGCCGACCTCTTGACGGCAGCCTAAAATAAGTTCTAGGTACGTACTGAGGCTATCTTCACAGGCCCTATAAGGAGACGGCCTGTGCGACGATCAGCTTAAACTCTGATCCGCTATGCCTCGTTAGCGATTACGACCAAACGGCTCCGCCCTCATCCAGTCCTATCCAGCGTCCCGCCCGTATTATGCCAGTTATGCTTACGCCAGAACCGCTCGCTCCCGCAGAAGAGTCCATCGCCCGCGCCGCCCAAACTTTCATTGAGACGTGGCTGCCCGACTTCGCGGCATACGTGAACCAGGCCCGGCAGGAGGCGCGGCCCGTCATCTTAGTGGTGGAGGGGTTCATCCATCCAGACACACGGGAGCAGGTGCAAGCCTGCCTCTGGTACGCCTTGGGGCTGGGGGCAACCATTACCGTCCGGCTCGAAAGACCCACTGAAAGCCCATCCTCGTAGGTGGCCCCAGGCCGCGACCGCTTGTCTCTGGAGCCATGCCACAGGCGAGTGATTCCTGCCAGTAGCGATTCCGCAGCCTTCCCGCTTGCCCACTCGCCTCTTGCAGCCCCGCATGAGGCTTGCAGCCAGGTATCCTTGCTGGCGGTGCCCCCCCCGCTACACCATGCTAAAGACACCATTTGTCTTCTAAGCATCGTGCCCTCGCATGAGTATCGTCCTGTATCCTACCCCTTCGCCTGAGGGAGTGGCCAAACTGCAAGCCTACTACCGCGACCGTTGCGGGATGGAGGTCAGCCCTGAGCGCGCGTTTGAAGTGCTCTCCGGCGTCATGCGTTTCCTCTACCTCACCGAAGTCAATCCCCCGGCGGATGAATCAACTCCTACAAGCCCCGCGAATAATCAAGAAACCAGTATGAATACCCCACCAACTGCACCTGCATTAGACCGCACTTAGTCCATTCGCCTTAACCATGCGTTACATCTTCTATGCCCGCAAGAGCGAATCCGACGAAGGCCGCCAGGAGAAGTCCATCGAGCAGCAGCGCGAGATCATGCTCGATGACGCCCGGAGGCTGGACTTGCCTGTGGTCAAGCGGATCGAGGAGGCTGGCTCGGCGAAGGTGCCGGGCAAGCGCCCCGGCTACCAGGAGATGGTGCAGTGGCTGCGGCGCGGCAAGGCCGATGCCATCCTCGTCTACCACGAGAACCGCCTCGCCCGTAATCCCTTAGAAAGCGGCGAGATCCACCAACTCTTGCAGGACGGCACCATCAAGGAGATACGCACCCACGAGAGCGTCTACCGTCCTGAGGACAACGCCCTGCTCTTCGCGGTGGTCAGCAGCATGGCCAACCAGTATTCGCGCGACCTCTCCACCGTCGTCAGGAGGGGTATGAAGGACCGGCGAGACCGGGGCTGGTTTCCCCACCGCGCCCCCCAAGGCTACCTCAACGACCGCAACAGCGGCACCATCACCGTTGACACGGAACGCTTCCCACTGCTGCGCCAGGCGTGGGAGATGATGCTTACCGACTGCTACTCGATACGCGACATCTTGAACCGGCTCAACGCCGAGTGGGGCTACCGCACCCGCCTCTGCGAAAAGTCAGGAGGCGGCCCGCTATCCCGCTCGGCGCTTTACGGCATCTTCACTAACGTCTTCTATACCGGCAAGTTCGAGGAGACCGGCACCCTCTACCAGGGCCAGCACCCGCCGATGGTCTCCGTCCATGAGTTCCAACGGGTGCAGGAGATTTTGGGGAGGGTGGGCAAGCGCCAGCGCAACGTCCACACCTTCGCCTACACGGGCCTCATCCGCTGCAAGCTGTGCCAGCACAGCATCACGGCGGAACTGCATAAGGGGCGGCTGCAGCGCGGACGCTACGTCTACTACCGCTGCGCCAACCCGGACTGCGACCACGCCCGCATTACCGAGGCCGAATTGGAGAAGAAGATTGATAACCTTCTCCACCATATTACCATCACTCAGGAAGTCAAGGAACTGGCTCTGCAAGAGATCCGGTCATGGCAGAAGAGCGAGAGCGACAGCCAGGAATCCATCTTCGAGCAGCAGCAGAAAGCCCTCCTGGAAGCCGAGCGGAAGAAGAACAAACTGGTGGAGATGTATCTGAACGACCTCTTCGAGAGCGACGAGGACTACAAGACCAGGAAGTCCGACTTGCAGCGGGAGATCAACGAGATGAAGCTGGCAGTGGAGGCGGCGCAGGGCCAGTTCGAGCGCACCAGGGAGACGGCGGAGAACGCCTTCAAGTTCGCAGCCACGGCGCGGGAGCGGTTCCTCCTGGGCGAAGTCAATACGCGCCGGGAGACCGCACGCGCCCTAGGCATCAGCTATACATATGCGAAGGGAGAAGTGGACATCGAATTGCATCCGGCGCTAGCCGCCGTGTGCAAAGTTAGAAGCCTGTTCCAGGCGGATCAGCATCAGGTTAAGAGTGAATTTAAGACAGGAGAAAAGATGGCCAAAAACAGGGCGATTAAAACGCTAAAAATCGGCTCTGGAAGCTACAAACGGGCGAATTTTGGCACGCCTGTCTTATCTGGTCGGCCAAACCGAACTTTCTTTGAAACGTTCAGTTTGGTTGAAACCAGATTCCCGCTCATGAGCTGGATGCCGGAAGCCGCTGAGTACGCTCTTGTATAATAGGCGCAAACCTTACTAGGTAAGCACCCCATTATGGATACAACGGCGTACCATCCGCAACGCACGTTGCGCAACCGCATCAGGAAGGCGATGGCGCATACCACCCGCTACGCGTTCAAGTCCCAGTTCCGATTGAGCCTGGACAGCGGCTTGGCGGAATCCACAGTTTCCCGGCTTCTACGCGGCAAGACCATGCAGCCTACCTACCGAACAGTGATACAGGTAACAGCGGCATTGGAAAGAGCGCTGGACATCTGCATTGATCCACGGGACTTGATGACGCTACTCGATGCGCCTTACCCTACTGCGTCCCTCTGTGGATTGGTCGGGTGCCGAGGATGTTCACTCAGCCCAAGAAGAAAGCAAATGCCCTGACTGTGCTGCCAGGGCATACTGGGAATAACTAACCTCTCACGACTCACTACGACAACACTCTTTACTGCAAGTACCCGTGGGTGGGCAGATGCCGACCTTGATCAGTCATTTCGGTAGAAGCGGGCAAATGTATTACCTCCCCACTACCCTCGATAGTGAACTCGAACGAGCCGTCTGGCTGCTCGCCACCAATCACGCCCCACGTATCTTTGGAAACTACCTTACCTGACACGTCTTTGGTATCACGGCGGGGTCGCTTGGTGCTACCGCTCGCGCATCGAGAAATAGAATTGCGATACGCTCCTTGTCCATCATATGGCATGTGAAGTACCTCCTAAAACAGCGTGGCCGCATAATGCCATATTCAAAGTAATAATACAAGAGTTAGTTAGCTGGGAATACCGAATTTAAGTTGACTTCCCAGGCAGGTCGTGTCTAGGTACGTACGTGCAGGTAGACAAGAAGACTAGCCGTCCGACACGCCAATCCTCACGATATGGATGGCGACCATCCAGCGGCTCGCTGCATCTACCAGCTTAACACTGTGGCATGGACTCATCGGCAACATACCAACAATACAAGACGCAAGTCTTTAAAGAACAGGGACGGCGGATCTCCGCTGCAAAGTCAGATAAGGCTATGGGTGGCCACATTACTGGCCAAGCTCCACTAGGTTACAGAAATAACCGTACCGCACAAGGAACCGAGGCGGTCATCGATAGCGAGAGCGCGCCGTTAGTCAGGCAGGCATTTCTGATGGCGGCGGAAGGGCGGCCATTCCGCGATATCCTCAACCGCTTAACAAGTCTCGGCCTTAGTTCCAAGCGTGGAGGAACCCTGAGCCTCTCGTCCCTGCACAATATGTTGACGAACCCTTTCTATAAGGGACTCGTCAGGCATAAGGAAGGGTTTGTCACAGGCCGACAAGAAGCCTTGGTCAGCGTCGAATTGTTTGACCAGGCCCAGAAGATGCTGGCGATGAGAAAGTATTGAAGTCAGGACCGGTGTGAGATAGCCTATAGATTTTCCATCCGCATCGTGAGTCAATGGAGCGAATATGCCTCAGATCGAACAGATTCAAATCTTCTTAGCGTCCCCCGGTGACGTACAGGCCGAGCGGGAGCAGGCGCGCAAGGTAATCGAAGAGCTTAACCGCACCTTGGCGCGGGACAAGGGCGTGCATCTAGAAGTCGTGGGATGGGACACTGACGCTTTTCCCAGCTACGGCGGAGACGCCCAGAGCATAGTGAACAGGCAGATAGCCGACATGGGAAAGTATGACCTGTTCATAGGGATCATGTGGAACCGCTTCGGGCAACCGACGCCGCGCGCGGGATCCGGCACCGAGGAAGAATTCGACCGCGCGGTTGCGGCATACCAGCAGGATGGCCGCCCGGACATCATGTTTTACTTCAGCCAGGAGCCTTCCAACCTGACCAGTGACGATCAGGCCGAACAGAAAATGAAGGTGCTTCGCTTCAAGCGGAAGGTGCAAGGCGGAGGGCTAACCTGGAACTATGACTCGGTTGAGGAATTCCGCAACCTGTTGCACGGCCACCTGGCAAGCTGGCTGATAGAGCGCAAGAAGGAAACGCCGCACCCTCCTGCGGCGGCACAGTCGGCGCAGCTAACATCCCATGATCGTCCGACGGCGCTGCCAGAACCGGAACACAGCGATAACCCCCACGCTTGGATATTCCTGAACAATGCGTTCTTCAAGACGCAGTCCGTTAAGGTGGGCGGAAACAACAACGTCCTGATACGCATAGCTCCAAGCGACGCTCAGGAAGAATCCCTCCTGAGATCGCTTCGGCCCCAGCAGAGCCAGCACGTCGGGCCAGTAGGATACGCCTACCAAAACGAAGCGGCCATTACCAAGGTTCAAACCGTCGAAATGGAGTCCGTCAATGGCAAGACCGTGTTCATCATCACCCTCAAGCCCGACGACAGGACGCAGGGCAGCATGTACGACGGCGTAAGTTTTAACGGCGTATCGGCTGACGAGATCGCGGAGCTTAGGGCGCGACTCTTACTCCTCAATGAACTACCCGCCAACCATCGCAAGAATGACCCGCTGTCGATCATCCATTTTGTCAGGGGCATGGACGGTCCGGTCAAAGTCGAGAAAGGCATTTTTCCACCGCTGTGGCAGCAATTCCACGAGGACCCCACTCTGTTCGTCCCCCTTGCCCGGCTAGTCGCGGTATACCATCTCATCCTGAGCAGGACCGTAGAGCACATTTTAGAGCTTGACCTAAGCATAGTTAAGAGCAACCGCATGGCGGTGCGATTTCGCGGGCAGCGGCACAGGGCCTACTCCAACGTGGCGGCCACGACCTTAGAAGTGAGCGGCGAATGCAACCTCGAGGATAGATAACCCAATATTATGTAGGAACATAAGAACAAAATGGAACGCTATTTGAAACGTTTCATCAAGTTGAGTTACCCTTCTTGATTCTGTCTTAGTTGCCTGACCCTACCGGATCAAGTTCGCACCCTAGCGGTGGATCAAGAACTTTCGTTCCAAAGGTGGAGTGGCCTCCCAAAACATCTCTTAGATGCTTAACATCCGTGAGTATATAGACATAGCAGCATTGCAACAGATTGGTACCAGTTAATCTTTGGTCCATGCGTGCATAGACTGAGCCACTTGAGTTATCTCGACCTCGGTCAGGATGCCTTCGTAGTCAGGTCCCGGCTTAAAAGGGCGCAGTTGCTTACTTAATGGCTGGTTGCTTGCTTTTTCCAATATTTGCACCAAGGCTCTCTGATATTTTGCAAATAGAACTGCGTTTTCGGTTCCCCCACTAATGAGAACCTTCTTGGTGCTTTCTAATAAGTGAGTGACTGATCGCGCCACAGAAATGTCGCCAGCAGGAGTGACATCGCTTAACGCATCAGCTATGTAAGCTTGCAGTGTGAAATTGGCCAGATTAGTTTCGAGGCCATAGAGGAGGACTTCCTTAGCCCTAAGATCATGAAAGAAATCGGTTGCTGCCTTTGCTGTTTCTAAATCTCGGGACATTAATAATCCAGCTTGCTCGCGCGCCTGTGCTTTCAAGGAGGCCGAATGCAATGCTGATATGAGGTGAGTCAGCACGGAATTCATTTTTCCTTCAGAATTTTTTCCTGGTTCTTGATTTTGGGCAAGAGTGGGGTGAACACCACCGAGTACAACAGTGGCGAAAAGACATAGTTTGACCATACACTTCTTGTGCATTTGGAATAATCTCATAATTTTCCCTTCCATGTTTCTACCAAAAGGCATTATCTGGTTCCGCTTCAGAACCATTGTCAATCCACAGTTTATCCGTCCGGTTGCCATTATTGTTGTAATCTTGATTGTCAGCCGCCTCATCAGCTTTAATGAGCTTTACATGATGACGCCAAGGCACCGGGTCAGAAACAACATACCACTTGCCTTCGATCTCCAAGCGCGCAAACTCTTGAAATTGCATTCGGATCTCTATGGTATCTCCTACTTGTCCCCCATCATCCCTCACTGGAGGTAATCTGGGGTTATCCCAGGATATAATCTGTCCCTGTGTGGGAGTATTCACTTCATCATTTACTCCTACGTCATCGTTTCCTTTAACTGGGTCTGCCGGGTAATCTTCCAGAATACTGTTGGCAACCGGAAAGTAACTAAAGAGCGCACCAGGACTCCCATCATACCATTCATTCCCGACATTGGGAGCGAGGGCACGAATTCGCAGACGGCGCGATACATCCCATTTAGAGTCTTGACTTACGCCACCTGATAATGGCAGACCATATAGAATAGAAATCCCCGCAGGGGGAGGAACTGGTTGGCCCGTAAAGTCAGGGCAATTGGGATCAGATCCATCCACAATGGACGTAGGAAAGATAGTGAATTTAAACCTCCACCTCGACTGGATTTCAGTGCCCATTTTCAACGCTTGTGGGGGATTGTGCCGATCTATCGGAATAGGATCCCTCAACGTCACTGGCCCCTCAACAGGTCCATCGGGAGGATCCGTTGCGCCGACGGCCCAGACGACCCAGACCCGTAGTTCTTTCTTAACTTTGCCGCCAATTTTAATTTTTATTATAAAACGGTTGGCACTGCTCTTGGAAACAGTCGCTTGCAGAGGATTATTAGCATCCTGAGTCACGCCCATGCCCTCCCATTTTACATGTTGCTGTAAGTCACTTGACGATAGTGTCTTGGTTAAAGTCGCTGTCAATGTGACAACGCTATTCGAACCCCCTTTGGGTGTGACAAAGTGCAGGATGCTCTGACTGCCGACCACTTTTGTGACTCTATAAGCCCCATTCGCCGTGACACTCTTTACATTTGCTGTGTTGAATCCAGTAGCCAAATCATCGGAAGGCTCCAACACTTGGGGAATCTGGCACCAAACGGGTAGTCGTAGCAGCAGCAAGATCCCTACCATAGATACAGCAGTGATCCTGATGCGCTTACAGCTTATCAGACAAGGAGGCCGGAAAGCATTACTGCACTGGGGAGTAAAAATCATGATAACTATTCCTCGGAGACTTTGGCTTTTTCCCAAGCTTTAAACACATACGGGTTATCGAACTTCATAGATCATCCCGTAGTGCCAGGCTTAAGCAAAGTTAATGAGACGACACTCACATCACTACAACTTTTCTCCTCTTCTCCATTTCGACAAGATGATCCAGTTTTGGCTAATTAAATACTGCAGGAAGGTTGGGTGATCTCTAACTGCATGATCTATGTCCTAGAGATAACTTTCGCACTTACTTGTAATACCGTGTCTGGGCCTATCAACTTTCAGTCACTCGCCCATGCTTTGGCTGCAGGTTCTAGCAGGGTTAACTCAATGTCCTGCAATGCTAATCATGTTGGTATTGACGGCGTGCAACTATTGCGGCCACCGCCGCATTAAGGATGAGCCAGATTAGCTTGATCTTTGTTAAGACCCTGGCATAAGGTCTGCCCCAGCGTAGCATCTCTCCGAAGGAGAGCAATGCCTTGCAGCACCTGGAGTGTCTGGCCATCATCTACGCACTGGTGGCCGTTCCTGTGAATGTAGGTGAAGTAAGTAAATGGAGGATTAGAAGCGCATTGGTCGGAGTAGCTATTGATTCTGGCCTTTCTCTTCATTTCCGTATTTGCGGTTACCTTCCTTTATCCACCAGTCGGAATATTCCTTGACATATTTCTGGATGTTGTCTGCAAATTCAAAAGTCCCTGGGCCATCCACATCTCGCAAGTTGGAAAGCATCTGAAAGGCGTCATAGCGCGCGTCAATGTTCTCACCCGACTTTAGTAATTCTATAGCCACGGGCGCAAAGTTTGCCAGGTCACTACGTTTTACTTCCCCCACCGTGACTCGTCGAAGAATCTCACCAATGGCACTTTCTATGCCTTTATATTTTGCGCCCGGCTCTCTTTCCATGCCAGGCACTCTCAATTGGAGTAGCTGTTCAGCTTGATTAGGCTTGATGATCGAGACCATGTTGGGAATCTCTAAGGATAATGTCTGAATCATCTGTTTTTGCAAAGAGACATTGTCGCCAATAACGTTGGTGTTCTTCATCTCTTTAATCAATAGGATCGTGTCATCCAAAGCATCTTTATCTTGACATCTTAATCTGTAAGCCAATGCAGCAGTTTTGACGGGAAAGGATTTATGGTTACTAAGTTGAGTCCTGCATAACTCAATTCCTCTCTCACTCTTCCATAGAACCTTCAGAGATTCAATAATGATATCTTCATTGCCCTGTTGAATATTCTGTATAAGTTCAGCCTCAACAGCCTCAGTAGGAGACGCCAGTTTTTGCAATTTAGGCCGATGCTCAAGCACCGGAAAGCTTATGAAGTAAGGACTGAATGGGGTAATTCGCTTTTCTTTATCTGTCTTCAGGAAATAGAGGCACACTTCTCCAAGCTGAGGTTTATCGTAGCCTAAGAACTCTTCCGGCTCAAAATAATAGAAGGTTATATTCCTATCAAATGTGCCACCCCCTTTGTATATGGTTTGAAGTTCTAAAATAGCTTGACGCTCGTGACCTTTATAACTGCGGCCATGTATTTGTTGCACAACTTCTTGGTCTCCCGAAATAGATCTTAAAGTACCTACAGCAACAATATCTGACTGTTGTAAGCACAACAGAAAGGATTTGCTATTAGCTATTAATCCACCTATACCGGGAGAGGCCACAGAAGACGGCGACGTACGCTCTATCACTTTACTTGGATGGTCATTAGAGGACAATATGATCTGAGGTGCAGATGACACAAAGTGAACTATGAAGAAGGGCAGGGAACAGAGCGTTGTCGAGAGAAGCACGATACGAAAAATAGAGTTACTCATGCCGGCCAACCCCTCTATATCTTCGCCACGTCAGGTAAGAATTCCCTGCCCAGTGTGCAGATCGCATCAGTGCTCCTCTACCTGATGTTTCACTTCCAATAGCCCAATGGCCATTCCAGTGTTGTATTATGTCATTAGAATTAATATCTGTAGAGTGAACGGGTGTTGGAACCCAAGTGTGTTCGGGATCTGTCCAGATGCCGACATCATCGCACATCTCCGAATTGGTGCCACCGCATTCTGAGGCTGGAGTCCACCCGGAGCCAGGAGACTGCCTTGTCCAGTTGTTTGGGACATCGTTTACGATAGGTGATATCCATGACTCATTGTAAGCAAATGGATAGAGTAATTGGCGATTAAATTGGTCATACGCCATATACTTAATCTGTGTCAAATAACCTCCTGGCTTGGGCAAGTCTGTGTCACTTTCCCATACCATTTTATATGGAGTAAAGACCCATGTATAGAAGTAAGCTACAGGAGATCCGTTCCGTTTTAATACTATCTTGACGTCTTTGTTCTGCAGGCTACCACCTGCACTAGCGCCAGTACTCTGGATCAGCACACTTCCATCACTCCACTGGGAGTTTGGAACGAAGCTTACTTTATCGGAACCCTTAGCAATTTCCCATTGATATGATCCCTGTGGCCCGTTAGTAAATGACAGTCTCACCTGATCGGCATACTGATTGAATCGGTCATGCTCCCCGTTAAGCCACCACAGTTCCAGAGGTTGCTGGTTAATTATAATAGTGCCACTCTGGTTATGATCCTTTTTGGGGCTACTGGCCTCCACCATATGGGATAAAAGTGAGACAAAGCAGAGACTTACCAAGAAAAAAGAGAATTTATTATACAAATAATGAGTCAGCCAATTTAGTGGATTCATTTACCGCTCCTTTATTCTAATCATTGTCGAGCGTTCGCCATGAGCGTTTTCCAGCTTTTGCATTATAGATGAGATAGCATTATTTTTGTATGGCCTTCAACCTGTTTAGCAAACCTTGCGCTTCCGCATAATAGCCCTGAGCTTCTGGGGTGTTCAACGGCGGTTTAATCTGTTGCACATCTAAAACTTCTTGTGCCCGGTCGAATTGCTTGAGCAAAATTAATGCACTTCCTAAGCGCACCCGTGTCTCCAGTTCTGACTCCACAGCACGAGTGCGGGGTGCCGCCAAATACCTGCTCAGCAGTTCTCTCCCCCACTCGGCATAGCGTTGGCTGGACGTGTTGCCTTCCCGATACTGGGCCATTAATGCTCCGCCAATCGCCACTAACTCACGTTCATCCGCCGTCTGCGGCGGGAACTGCGCTAAGAGATGCTGCAAACCCCCATCATCCTGCTGCTGGACATAGAGCGTGGCTAACTTGGCCACGCCGTGCCCCGTCAGTTTCACCCGCTCCTGTTGCACCCCGATGGCGGCCTGCATTTTAATGGTATCTAATTGACCATCCGCGCCTTTGGCATCCGCCGTGAGCCACTGCACCAAAATGTCATAATAGCGCGCCACTTCTCGGCTCTCGGCCTGTGGCAGCAAGGGCTTGGCTTGCTGCCACAGTTCCACCGCACGCTCAGACTGGGTTGGCCGCAGCACCACAGCGGCGGTAGTCAGCAGGCCATAAGTCTTAGGCACCGTTTTGTCGGCTAATAAGGACTCCACCTTAGGCAGGAACTCCTCTTGTAGCCCTGATTTTTCAATGGCCTCGCTCCAGTAAGGTTCGCGGCCCACTGGCTTGTTCTGGCTCAAGTAAGTGGCGTAGGCTGTCCAAGCTTTGAATAGCACATCGCGCGTTTGTTCACTGCCAATCAGTCCTAAACGCTGAAAATGGCCCAAGACACTTAAGACATATTCATGGATGGCCTGGTTCAGCACATACCCGGCTCCGGCTGCTTTGGCCTCGCCCGCGTGATCAAAGATGGCGGCATAGGCTTCAAAACCTTCATCGGGCGCGATGTCTTTACTGCGGTAAGCCGCCCAACCACGCACTTCCTCCAGTGTGAACCAGCGCCGCGAACCGACCCGTTCCTTATTTATGGCGTTCCTAAGCAATTCGTAGCCTTGCTCGACGGGCAACGGCGGTTGTCCCCGCCGCATAAAATAACCGATTTTGAGAATAGTAGCATTACGTCCCTGCTCCACCGTGTCCAACAGTTGTTGCACCGTCGCCTGATCAAAGGCAGCGGGCATCTCTAGGCGCACTGGGCGTGGCGGCGGAGCCTGTGTTTTGACGGCTTCCGGCGCGGCAACGGCCCCATCTCGCGATCCTATCCCGTTGACAGGTGCGGCATGAACAACTGTCGCCCACCCGCCCCACAAGATAGTAGTTATGACTATCCAATTGCACCAATGCCTTGATCGTTCCTGACGCATTACCCCATCCCTTTAGCATTTCACCTCATTGACCGATCCTTTCCGTCTGCTCGCCCCTATGGAGGCGGGTTGTCGCCCGGCGGAGGTTGCTGGTAGGCATCGTAATCCAAGATGTCGAATTCGACGTCATCAACATAGTAGTCGATGGCACCCGGATCGTCGGGCGAAGGGTAGTCGTTGATAGTCTGATCCGCCGTGTAGTGACCGTTGGGCATACCTTGGTTGTTTGCCCCTTCCGTGGCAGCGCCATACGTTACAAGGCCGCTATATTTACCGCCTGTTTGGAGTTCAGGGTCAGCATCTGTGTAACTCACGTTATCGACGTAATCCCCATAGTAATCTGTAACGCCGTCCCCATCCTCATCTACCGCAATGGTGGGATCCCATTCCAAACCCATCAATTGGGTGGTTTTAAATTGCAAGGCACTCGCATGTCCTGTGATGGGAACCCCATTTTCAAATGTCATTATGTAAGTTACAGGGGAAGCTACCCCAGTCAGAAAGAAGTCGTCATAGTCCCAGGCCGCTTGACTCCCCTCCAGCTCATTCCAGACCTGATCAATGGTAGCCGAAGCGACCACTGGCGGCAGCGGGTTGGGCGACACCGGAGTTCCCGAACGTATGCGCAAGGTGACAGTGCGCACCACGTTACTGGAGTGAAAATGGCCGTGGACCTTGCCATCATTGTCCGTGGTCGTGCTGTCTAACGTAACTACAGCATCCCCATTATTAACCCCAGCCCCTTCATTCTCCGGGGTCGGAGTGGGATTAGCGGCGGAGGCTGGCGGTGGATCGGCCAATAGACTGGGGATGGGAACGGTGACCCCAGAATCAGGAGGCGAAACGGTAATCTCAATATCGGCTTGATGCTCGTCACGCGCCACCCCACCGGCAGCGACCTTAGCATAACTGCTATAGGGCACCGGTGTGGGCGTGGGAGAAGTGCCGGGCGGAGCAGAAGGTCGGTGTCGCCTGACCGAAATGGTATAGGTGTAAGTTGGCGGGACAGGCACCGCCGTGGGGGTGGGTGTCGGCCCCGGTGTGGGTGTCGGCACCGGTGTGGGTGTCGGCCCACCGGGAGTCGGCGTCGGCCCCGGCCCACCTGGGGTCGGCGTGGGTACCGGCGTGGCAGTCGGCACAGCCGTCGGGGTTGGGTCTGGTGGTGGGGTTGGCCCGCCTTCGGTTGGCGTAGGATCGGGCGGGAAATCAACCGCAAAGCGCAGCTTGTTAAGACGGTGACCACGTTGCGTTCCTGGCCCCGACAAAGATACTCTGTTGGCTACCCGTTCACTGGCTGGCACGTCATGGCGTGGCGCTACCTCCCGCATCGGGTGCCGCACCTTTGGCGCAGGGTTCATCGGCCCCGCGAATACGCTGCACCAGCCAGCTAACAAAACAAACAGATGGCTATGGAGCCTGCTGTGTATCTCTTGGGCTTGGTGGTTGGAAGTTGGGTGCCGCTCCCCTGTCTATCTCGACTTTGCATTACAGTGCCTCCGCTACGGGTTTATTACTCCGC
>Ga0213875_10001010_pt1 | contig 20005 bp, 18 predicted proteins | sample BarmaccomBMRX_R8_FD_160105 | JGI IMG/M metagenome (GOLD analysis project Ga0213875, IMG submission 160105) | Root-associated microbial communities from Barbacenia macrantha in rupestrian grasslands, the National Park of Serra do Cipo, Brazil - RX_R8 | ecosystem: Host-associated > Plants > Roots... | reverse complement strand
TGGGCACGATAAACATTCCACCCGGTATAGGTGCCGAGCGGCACGGCGATCGATGGAGTGCGAATGCCCGCCACCTCATTGCCGTCCGCATCCACTGCTGACACAAACGTATCGTAAAAGCGCGTCGGACCAGCCTCGGGCGGGTCGATCCAGTCGACTGCGGCGGTGATGCCGTTAGCGCCCGGCGCCACGGCAAAACCCGGGACACGCGGCATGCGGACAGCCTCGGCATTGACGGCCGTGCCCTCGGCCAGGGACGGCACTCGGCTAGGCGGCGGCTCCGTGCCGTTGGCAACCCACTCTTCAAGGGCCTGGAAAAGGGCACGCAGGGGCGGGGTCGCGCTGTGCGGATTGCGACCGTTGACGCACGGCCCGGGGCGGGGATCGACGCCGGGCCGCCCGCCATGCTGCGTGCCGGAGATCAGATATGCCCGCGCATTTGCCGGCAATGTGAGGTCGCGCTTGCCCGAGGGGTCCATGTGAGTCAGCGAGGCGCCCTTCTGCCAGTATTCGGTGGCGCTGTTGGTCTCGATGATTTTGGGGTCGGTCGCCGCGCCGCTGAGCAACCCGGCGGTGCGGCCGCCTAACAGATCGGTCGCGCTGGCGGTACTGAACGGGAACCAATTCTCCGGGTAAAGCCGGTCTTCGTGCTGGGTCGCGGTGCGCCCCGGCATGCCGAAGCTATGATTAGCGAACACCTTGCCGGCACCGGCGACGTGGCTGAACACGCCATCGAAAACACGCTGTCCGCTCTCGTCGGCATTCATGCCGAGCTCAAGGAAGTGTCGAAGAAACCGCCCACTTTGCGAAACGCCAAAGGCCAGTGCGTGGCTGATCTGCCCGCCGGCCTCGATAATCGGGTTGGCCTGAGCGTCACGCGTGTGCCGCAGGAACGACACCAGATCGCGCACGCTGGCATAGCCAATGCCCAGCACCTTGGCGCCGGTCGCCTCGTACCACAGCTCATAGATCTTGATCGGCTCAAACTTGCCGCCCTCGGGTAACAGGCGGATCGAGCGCTCATCGATGAATTCCCAGCCGTCGCGCGGGATGTCACGGCGCCGGTCGCTTTCGCGGTCGCGCACAGTGAGGCGGGCTTTGGGCTGGTCGGTGCTCGCGGCGGCATAGCTCAGCCGCCGCACACTGCCGTCGCCCGGGCTGCGCGTGCCGAAGTGGAACTCGTCTCGGATGCGCCGCACCATCGGCTTGCCATGTTCGAGCGCAGCCGGAAAATCGGCGCCAAGCCCGTTATTGGCGCGCGGCGCACCGGGGTCCCATCCCGACCACACCAGTGAATAGCCACGCCCCAAGGTAAAGGCGAGACCGGCATCCTCACGGGCTTTGGGGTCGTTAGTGCGGGCCGGGTCGTTGGCCGGCATGTCGTCGAGCAGGTTGAAGATGCGCTTCGAGCCACGATTGGGCACGTCGTAGACCAGGATTCCGCTGCCGCGGGTCGGGTCTTTCGGGCGCAGCATGTCGAAGTCGGTGGCGTATTCGACGAGCCCCGCGGCGTTGCGCGGCGCCTTTTCGAGATCGACGATGTCGCGATTGGCCGGGGCATTTGGGTCGAGGGTGCCGCGCGCCACCCCTTTGATCCTGATATAGGCGCCGGCGGCACTGAACTCATGGCCATCCGCGAACGGAATGATGTCGCTCACGCTGATTTCGGTAATCGCCATCGCGGTGCTCCTCAGCGGTCGGGCGCCGGATCCGGCGCATGTTGATGGCGCATCATGGAACACCGGCATCCGCTGACAAGCCCTGATCGCGGGGGTTAGACAAGACCGGTTGTGCGCCACGCGGTTCGGCGGCAGGGTGCTTGTATGAGCACGCCGCTGACCCTGAAGCAGCAACAGGCCCATCTGGATGAAATGCGCGCCCGGCTGGGCGCGACGCATCCTGAGACGTTGGCCGCAATGCTCGAGCTCGCCGAGATGATGTGGGCCCGCGGGCGACTCGACAACGGCCGGGCGCTGGAGGAATTCGTCGTCGCCGAGCGGCGGCAGGCGCTCGGCGAAGAGCATGGCGACACGCTGAAGGCGATCGGCAAGCTCGCGACGACGATTGGCGCGCAGGGCGAGCTGGACGAGGCGCGGCGGCTGCAGGAGCACATCGTCGACCTGGCGCCGCAGGTCTGGGGCGAGAAGGCCCGCGATACCTTGCGGGCGCGCAACAATCTGGCCGGCACGCTCGCCACCCAGGGCGACCTGCTCGGTGCCTGCTCGCTGTTGCAGCGTCTGATCGAGGCATTGCGCCGCGAATTCGGCGAGGAGGATGACGACACGCTGGCGGCCATGGGCAATCTCGCGGCCATCCTCTGGCAGGGCGGCGACCACCATGAGGCTTACTGGCTGCAATACCAGGTCGTCGAAATCCGTCGCCGCAGCGTCGGCGATGACGACCCGAAGACGCAGGCGGCACAAGGCGTGTTCGAGGCGATGCAGCGTCAGGACGGGATCTGACGCGCGGTGCCGCCGGCATTGGCAAGCGAGGCATATCATGCATAACGGGATCGCCGGCATCGACCATGTCATCATCGCGACACGCGACCTCGACATGGCGCGCCAGCGCTGGACGCGCCTTGGCTTTACCCTGACCACTCGCGGCCGGCACCTCGGCCAGGGCACCGCCAATTACTGCATCATGTTCGGCAGAGATTACCTCGAGTTGCTCGGCTTCCTCGAGGCCGACGAGAACGCCGACCATTTGCGCGAGTTTCTGGCGCGCCGCGAAGGAGCAATGTCGGTTGCTTTCGTACCGGAGCGCCAGGTCGAGGATGTGGCAAGGGCGTTGACCGCGGCGGGCTTGCATCCTGGGGCGCTGCGGGCGCTGGGCCGTCAGCTCGAAATGCCGGAGGGTACGGTTGTGCCGCGTTTTTCATTGCTGAGCCTGCCGCCCGAGGACACCCCGGGCCTCGATGCCTTTATCTGCGGCCACCTGACCCCTGATCTCGTGCGGCGGCCGGAGTGGCTGGTGCATCCCAACGGTGTGCTCGGCATTCGCAGCCTGACGGTGGTCACCCCTGACACGGCATCGCTGTTGCCTGCTTACGACAGGTTGTTCGGTCTGCACGAGGTCACGACGACAGACGCGGTGGCGGCGATCCGCATCGGGCCACACCGGCTGCTGTTCATGACCGAGGACGATTTCGAGACCATGCATCCCGGCGTCGATCTCGGCCCCGCCGTTCCGGACACCGGCATCGTCGCGATCGAACTGGCGATCGGTGATCGCGAGAAGACCGCGGACTATCTGACACATATGCAGGTGCCATTCGACGAGATGCCGGATGGCCGCGTCGTCATCCCCGCCGATCAAGCCAACGGTACGATCCTGTTTCTATCGGAGCTTTAAGGACCTCTCAGGACAGCGGGGCTCAATGCATACGGCACCGTTCTCGACCGACGCGCATGGGATCGCCTGAGATGCGCCGCGCGCTGATTATTGGCGGCGGCATCGGCGGACTCGCGGCAGCCGTGGCGCTTCAGCGTGTTGGCGTGTCGGTCACAGTGTTCGAAAAGGAACCAGCAATCGCCGAGGTGGGTGCGGGGCTGTCGATCTGGTCAAATGCAATGCTGGCGCTGCGCCGCCTCGGTTTGGAGAGCGCCGCTCTGCAGCATGGCTCGATAATCGAGCGCGTGCGCTCGGTAAATCCGAGCAATGTGGAACTCGCCGTCACGGATTTTGCGGCGCTCGGTGAGCGCGCCACGGCACCATCGATTTGCATTCATCGCGCCGACCTGCAACGCCTGCTGCACGACGCCGTCACGGCCAGTTCGCTCTCGGCGGTCGAGACCGGACGAGAATGTGTCGGATTTTTCGATGCCGGTGCGACCGTGGTTGCGATGTTTAAGGATGGTTCTCGCGAAGAGGGCGACCTGTTGATTGGTGCCGATGGCATTCATTCGGTCATCAGAAAGAGCCTGTTTGGCCACGAGGTGCCGCGTTTCGCCGGGTATTTCGCGTGGCGCGGTGTGGCGCACGAAGCCGGCTTTGACCTCCCCGCGGGCGAGGCGTTGATGATGTTGAGCCGGGGCGCGCACGCCGGCGCGTTTCATTGCGGCACCGACAGAATTTATTGGTTCCTGACCTGCAATGCGTCACCCGGCGCCGCGGCGGGCTCGCCATGCGAGGCCCGCGCCGCGATCATGAGCCAGATCGATAACTTGCAAGTAGACTTCCGGGCTCTTGTCGACGCAACAGAAAGTGACGCGATCCTCCGCAACGATGTGATCGATCGGCCGCCTCGCCGGAGCTGGGGCCGCGGGCGACTAACCTTGCTCGGCGATGCGATCCACGCGACCACACCCAATCTCGGGCAGGGAGCGTGCCAGGCGCTAGAAGATGCCGTCCTGCTCGCGGATGCAATCAGCCGCGACACCTCGACAGAGCATGGCCTGCGGGCTTACGAGGACCAACGCCGGGCGCGGGCAAACGACGTGATCACGCAGTCCTGGCGGCTGGGAAAACTGCTGCAGACGACAAACCCGATAAAGGTTTGGCTGCGTGACACCCTCAGCTCAACGGCGTTGGGCCAAAAGTCGACGGACAAGCTGTTCACCCGCCTGCTTTGCACTGAGCTTCCGAGCCTTAAGCCCAGCACGGCCAGCGTTTGATCTTCCCGCGACCTCGACTTCCAACAACGCCCTGTCAGCCGGACGCACACCCGCCTCATCCAACCATCCCGTCAGTGCCGCGGCGCAACACCGTGCCCGGTAGAGCGCCGGTATGCGCGGCATTGTTGATTACCACCACGCCGTTGACGAGCACGGTGGTACGCGGCCCGCTGGGATAGCGATGCGGCGCCGCGTATGTCGCCTCGTCGCGAAAATCGGCCGGGTCGAACAGGGTTATGTCGGCCCGATAGCCGGGAGCGAGCCGGCCCCGGTCACGCAATTTGAGCGCGCGCGCCGTACCCCCGGTCATCTTGTGAATCGCCCGTTCGAGCGGTAACAGCCCTTCATCCCTTACATACCGGCTGATGATCTTCGGAAAGGTACCGTAGAAGCGCGGATGCGGCAGGCCTTGGCCGACAATACCGTAATCGGCGATGCAGTTTCCGTCAGACCCGACGAGCGCCTCGGGCGATTTGACGATGGTGCGGATGTCGTCTTCCGAGATCGAGGTGATCAAGACACGGGTCGCGCCACTATCAGCGATAAGGTGGTCGCAGATCTGATCGATCGGGTCGATGCCGCGCTCTGCGGCGAGTGCCGCGACGGTCTTGCCGGCGGTGTCGGGCCGGTTGGGCGAAATCGAGACCTGCACCGCTTCCCACGAGGGAATGCGGCCCCAATTGTTGAGGCCGCTATCGGCGATGTCGGCCGCGATCCCCTCGCGCGCCTCGGGTGTCGCGAGACGCGCCAGCATCGCCTCGTTGCCCCCGACCTGCACCCAGGGCGGAAGCAGGTTCTTCAGGGGGTTGGCGCCCGCCGCATAGGGATAAGCGTCACAGTCGATGTCGCAGCCCTCGCCGCGAGCTTGCGCCAGACGCTGCAACACCCGCGCGGCCTGCCCCCAATTATCGACGCCTGAGCATTTCAGGTGGACGATCTGCACATGCACCGGAAAGGCGCGCGCTACCGCGATGGCCTCCTCCAGCGCGTCCTCCATCCGGTTCGACTCATCGCGGATGTGGGTGAAGTAGGCGGCGCGGTGTCGCGCCGCGACGGCGCATAGCGCATGGATTTCGTCCGGTTTGGCAAAGCTGCCGGGTGGGGTGAACAGCCCCGTCGATAGGCCGAGCGCGCCGGCTCGCAACCCGGCATCGAGCAATTGCAGCATCTGGTCGAGTTCGGCTGGCGTTGGGGCGCGGTCTTCCAGCCCCATCACCATCAGCCGCAATGTGTTGTGCCCAACCAGCATTCCGGCATTTACCGATACGGCGGGAAAGGTATCGAGGTAATTCGGAAAGCTCATCTCGCGGAACGGCAGCCAGGGTGCGCCGCCGCTCAGGTAATCGGCGAGAAGCTGCGTTTTGCCCGGCAGGACCGGTGCCACCGAGTATCCGCAATGGCCGATGATCTCGGTCGTGACGCCCTGGCGCAGCTTGCTTTCGGCCTTCGGGTTGATTGGCAGCACGAAATCGGAATGTGTCTTGATGTCGATAAAACCGGGCGTGACCACGAGCCCGTCGGCATCGATGACCCGCAGAGCCTCACCCGAAAGGCCAGGGCCGAGTTCGGCGATACGGCCGCCGGCAATCGCAACATCCGCTGGCCGAGCAGGACCGCCGCTGCCATCAATGACAAAGCCGCCGCGGATCAAGATATCCCAGGTCATGCACGCTGCTCCTTGTCACGCGGGTGGTTGATTTACAGGAAAACTCCTGGGCGCGCATTGGAGCGGCGGCGTCGCCACGGCGTTTGCCCCCGATGCGATTGCCCGGTGCGGTTGCTCGATGCGGCTGGAAGGGAAGCTGTGTGAAGAAGGCGGTTATCTTTGACGTTGACGGCACTCTCGTCGACTCCGTCGATCTGCATGCCCGCGCGTGGCAGGAGGCGTTGGCGCAGTTTGGCCATCCCGTCGCATTCGAGGCCGTGCGCGGGCAGATCGGGAAGGGTGGCGATCAGCTGCTGCCGGTATTTTTATCGAAAGAGGAAATCAGTAAGTATGGCAAGCAGATCGAGGAATATCGCGGCGCATTGTTCAAGCGGCAGTACCTGTCGCAGGTGACGGGCTTCCCCCAGGTCCGCGACCTCCTGCAACAGATAAAGCGGAATGGGCAGCACATCGCGCTCGCCTCGTCGGCCAAGAAGGACGAGCTGACCACCTATAAGCGCATCGCCAATGTCGAGGACCTTACTGACGAAGAAACCTCGACCGACGATGCCGAAAAATCGAAGCCGCACCCGGACATCTTCAAAGCAGCACTCGACCGGGTCGGAGTGTCAGCCAACGAAGCTGTCACGGTCGGCGACTCCCCTTACGACGCCGAGGCCGCTGGCAAGTTAGGTCTCCAGACCATCGGGGTGCTCTGCGGCGGGTTTTCCGAGGCCGATCTGCGACAGGCTGGCTGCATTGCCATCTATCGCGATCCGGCCGACCTGCTGGCGGACCTCGACAGGTCGCCAATCACCCGCGACTGATACCCGCGGTCTCTGCGCCACAAGGGCGGGGCAGAGCCGCGCGGCCTCTCCCGATCACATTCCAGCGGCCAGTGAACACTCGAGCCAGTGCAGCGTTGTGCAGAGCAGCAAGCATTGCGGTCTTTCGGCGAGGCATAGATGAGCGAGATCGACGGCGGTCGACGTCCGACGCGACGACAGGTGCTGGGAACCAGCGCCGCCCTGGCGGTACTCGGCTATGCGAGACCCGGCTTCCCGGCGGATGTGAACCCGTTATCGCCGCCGATGAGCGCGGGCGATCCCGGCATCGTCAATGCCGCCGTCAATCTGACCATCAACGGCACCGCACAGAGCCTCACCGTCGACACCCGCACCACGCTGCTCGACCTGTTGCGCGAGCATATCGGCCTCACGGGGTCCAAGAAGGGGTGCGACCACGGCCAATGCGGCGCCTGTACGGTGTTGCTCGACGGCCGCCGCATCAACTCATGCCTCAGTCTCGCAGTCATGCACGACGGCGACAAGATCACGACGATCGAGGGTCTTGCCAAAGGTGGCAATCTGCACCCCCTGCAAGCTGCCTTTGTCGAGCATGACGGGTTCCAGTGCGGCTACTGTACCCCCGGACAGATCTGTAGTGCCGCCGGCATGCTCAACGAGCACAAAGCCGGCTGGCCCAGCGTCGTCAGCGACGATCTGGCCTCGCGGCCGCAACTGACCGACGGCGAAGTTCGTGAGCGGATGAGCGGCAATATCTGTCGCTGCTCGGCGTATCCCAACATTGTCGCGGCGATCCGCGACGCCGCTGGAGAAACGCTGTGAGGGCCTTTACCTATGAGCGGCCCGACAGTGTCGCGGCCGCGGCAAGCGCCGTAGCCAACAAGCAAGGCGCCAAATTCATCGCCGGCGGCACCAATCTCCTCGACCTGATGAAGCTGGAAGTCGAGACGCCGACGCACCTCGTCGATGTCAATCGCCTGCCGCTCGGTGCTGTCGCCGACACGCCGGAAGGCGGTCTGCGCATCGGCGCCCTGGTGCGAAACAGCGATCTGGCCGCCGATATGCGGGTGCGCCAGCGCTATCCGGTGCTTGCCCGCGCCCTGCTTGCGGGCGCCTCGGGCCAGTTGCGCAACAAGGCGACAACTGCCGGCAACCTGCTGCAACGCACGCGCTGCTACTACTTCTACGACACCAGCAAGCCATGCAACAAACGCGAGCCGGGCTCGGGCTGTTCGGCGATCGGCGGTTTCAACCGCATCCATGCGGTGCTGGGCACCAGCGATAAATGCATCGCGGCCCATCCCTCCGACATGGCGGTGGCGATGCAGGTGCTTGATGCGACAGTCGAGACTGCATTGCCGGATGGTTCGACGCCGAGCATTCCGCTGGCCGAGTTCTATCGCCTGCCGGGTGATAATCCGCAGGTTGAGACTGCCCTCAGGCCCGGTCAGATCATCACCGCGGTGACCTTGCCGCCGGCACCACCGGGCACTCAGCTCTATCGCAAGGTGCGCGACCGTGCATCGTACGCGTTCGCGCTGGTCTCGGTCGCGGCTATCGTCGACGCCGCGGCCGGCAAGATCAATTCGGCCCGGCTCGCCTTTGGCGGCGTGGCGCCGCGTCCCTGGCGCGTTCCGGATGCCGAGCACGCCTTGGAAGGCGCGGCCGCTAACCCGACCGCTTTCGCACAGGCCGGCAACGCGGTGAGCGCCGGGGGCCGCGGTTATGGCCATAACGATTTCAAGTTGCCGCTGGTTAAACGGACGCTCGCCGCCGTGCTGAACGCCGCGACCCGTCAGGCTTGAGGAACCCATCATGATCGACATGAGCAAACCGATCGGGCCGACCCCGCTTGATCGCCCGGGCGGCCTCCTCGGCCAGCCGATCAATCGCGTCGACGGGCCGCTCAAGGTGACCGGCCGCGCCACCTACGCCTACGAATATCGTGAGCCCCAGAATGCCGTCTATGGGTTTCTCGTCGTCTCGACCATCGGAAAGGGGCGGATCAGCGCGATCGATACAACAGCGGCCGAGAAAGCGCCGGGTGTCTTGTTGGTAATGACGCATCTCAACGCGCCCAAACAGGCACCGCGCGGACAGGGGACGGTGCCGCAACTCGCCAGCGATCGCGTGCAGTTCCAGGGCCAGCCGGTCGCCTTGGTTGTCGCCGACACCTTCGAAGCGGCGCGCGCCGCGGCCTACCTGATCAAGCCGGCATATGACGCCGAACAGGGCGCTCACGATCTTGCGGCGAGGCGCGCCGGGGCCGCCACCCCAAAGCCGCGCAATGGGACCTCCCCCGACAGCTCGAAAGGCGACATTGACGCGGCTTTCGCCGGCGCGCCGGTCAAGATCGACGTCACCTATACGACGCCGCCGCAATCGCACGCGATGATGGAACCGCACGCGACGATCGCCCAGTGGGACGGTGACCAGCTGACCCTGTACACCGCCAACCAGATGCTGCCGCGCGGCACACAGACCGTGGCGGATACGCTGCAGATACCGAAGGACAATATCCGGCTGGTGAGCCGCTATGTTGGCGGCGGCTTCGGCGGCAAATTGCAGGTGCAGCCCGATGGCATCCTCGCCGCGCTCGCCTCTCGCCAGCTGAAGCGGCCAGTCAAGGTCGCGCTGACCCGACCGCAGGTCTTCGCCGCTACGACGCATCGCAGCGACACCATCCAGCGGCTGCGCCTCGGCGCCGACCATGAGGGCAAATTGCAGGTCGTCGCACACGAATCGTGGTCGGACAACACGCCCGGTGTCGACGATTTCGAGACCGCGGCGATGGCGACGCGCAACATCTACGCGACCCCCGCCCTGATGACGGCACATCGCCTGGCGACGCTCGACCTGCCGGTCTCGGCGGCCATGCGGGCACCGGGCGAGGCAGTCGGGCTGCTCGCACTGGAATGCGCGATGGACGAGCTCGCCGTCGCGCTCAACATGGACCCGATCGAGCTGCGTATCAAAAACGATGCTCAGACCGACCCTGCCGAGGGCAAACCGTTCACCACCCGCACGCTCGTTCCGTGCCTGCAGAAGGGCGCCGAATTGTTCGGCTGGAACAAGCGCAATGCGCAGCCAGGCGCGGTACGGGACGGCGAGTGGCTGGTCGGGATGGGCATGTCGGCGGCGATCCGCGGCAACCCTATGCAGGAGGCCAAGGCCAGCGCGGCATTCGGTAGGGATGGCATCCTGACGATCCGCAGCTCGATGACCGATATCGGCACCGGCACCTACACGATTCTGGCGCAGATCGGGGCCGACATGTTCGGGCTGCCGATCGAGCGGGTGCGCGTCGAGCTGGGCGACACCAAATTCCCGCCATCGCCCGGTTCGGGCGGATCGTTCGGCGCCAATTCCACCGGCTCGGCGGTCTACGATGCCTGCATGAACCTGCGGCAGGCATTGGTGCAAAAGACCGGGCTCAACAGTGACGGTGCCGTATTTGAACGCGGCCAGATCACGGTGGCCGGGAAGAACGTGCCGCTGGAAACGCTCGTCGGTGACGGCATGTCGGCCGACGGCTCGGCTACGCCGGGCAGCTCGCGCAAGGATTACGTGCAGCAATCCTATGGCGGGCATTTTGCCGAGGTCGGGGTCAGTGAAGTGACCGGCGAAATCCGCCTGCGCCGCATGCTGGGCGTGTTCGCGGCGGGGCGTATCCTCAACGCCAAAACGGCGCGCAGCCAGGCGATCGGCGGCATGACCTTTGGGGTCGGGGCGGCGCTGATGGAAGAAATCCACGTCGACAAACGCGACGGCTGGTTTCTCAACAACAACCTCGCCGAGTACCACGTCGCGGCCAATGCCGACATCCCGATGATGGATGCCGTGTTTGTCACCGAGACGGATGACCGGTCGAGCGCGATGAAGAGCAAGGGGCTGGGCGAACTCGGCATCTGCGGCGCCGGCGCCGCGGTGGCGAATGCAGTATACAACGCGACCGGTATCCGCATCCGAGATTATCCATTGACCCTCGACAAGGTGCTGAACGGCTGGGCCAAGGGTGACGAAGGCCAGCGCAGCGGGATCAGCCCATCCTTATCACCATCACCGGGGTGAGCTTGCGGCGCATGGCGCCCTTCCTGCGCGGCCGTTTGACGATAGTGTTGCTGACGATAGTTTTCGCGGCTGGCACATGCGCGTAAGCTCCATGGCAGGAATAACGGGAGGCAGCCATGACCGCGATGATCGATATGCACACTCACTGGCGTCCGGCCGAAGCGGCCGACGCACTGCGCGCCCGCACCCGCGAGCCGCGCATCCTGCGCGACGCCGCCGGCGGCGAAGTGTTGAAGTCGCGCATGGGCGACGAGGCGCTCGACAAGGCGTTCGATCGGGTCGAACAGCATCTTGAACGCATGGATCGCCAGGGCGTCGAGACCAGCGTCTTGTCGCTGCTCGGTTCGTTCTGCTGGGTCGAGGCGCAGCCGCTTGACCTGTCGGGACCGCTGTGCCGCGACATCAACAACGCCTTGTCGGCTATTTGCGCCGAGCATGCCGGGCGCTTTGCCGCGTTCGCCGCACTGCCCCTGGTGGATATGAACGCCGCCGCGGCAGAGCTCGAGCGCGCACTCGGTCTGCCGGGTGTGATCGGCGCGCAATTGCCCGGTAACGCATTTCTGACGCGCAAGGAGGCCGAGGCGATGCGGCCACTGCTCGAGGTCGCCGACCGCAACCGTGCCGTGCTGTTCGTGCATCACGGGCCCCGCCCTGGCGACGCGTTTCCCAAGGTCGGCGGCGAGACCGATAATGCACGCCGGCGGAATGGCACACTCGACATGCAGGCCAGCCTGTCCTCGGTCATGGTGACGCTGTGCCTGACCGACGCGCTGGCGGATTATCCGGATGTGACCGTGGTCGTGCACAATCTCGGCGGCAACATTCCCTACGAAGTCGAACGCATGGACCATCGCTGCCTGCTCGACACCCCGGACGAGGAACTGCCGTCGTCGCGCTTCCGCAAGGCCAAGGTCTATGTCGATTGCAATTCCTTTGGTCCGCATGCGATCGAGGCGGCGGTGCGCCTTTATGGCGCCGACCGCATCGTCTGCGGCACCGATGGTACCGCCTTCGGTGTCGACTGGACGCGCAAGGCGCTAGAGGAAGCCGCGATCGACGTGTCCGCACGCGACCAGATCCTGCGCGGCAACGCCGCGACAATGCTGGCCCGCGCGCTGAAGCCGGAACTCAGCCGCGCTGCCGCGGAGTAGGCGAAGGCGCTGGCAGCCACCCTTCGTCCCACCGGGCGAGGGGTCTGCTACATTCAACGCGCGTGTTTGTGCGCCTCCAGCCAGCCGAGCATGATGCGGTTAAAGGTGTCGGGCGCCTCGACATTGGGGAAATGCCGCATGCCGGCGATCTCCTCATAGCGCGCGCCGGGGACGAGGCTGGCGATTTTACGGTTTTCGCTTGGCGGGGTGCCGGCATCGTCGGAGCCGCACACCACTAGTGTTGATACCCGCACCGATGACAGGCGCGGCGTGAAGTCGAAATCGAGGATCGCGGCACAGCAACCCAGATAGCCAGCGGGCGTGGTCGCGACGATCGTGTCACGGATCTCTTTCCAGCGGCCGGGATGCTGACCGCGATACGCGTCGGTGAACCAGCGCTCCATCGTGCCGTCGCCGATCGGTTCGAGCGAACCCGCCTGGCGCACGATGCCCATGCGCTCATCCCAAGCGGCGCGCATGCCCGAGGGGCTCGCCGGCATCGTGTCGCACCACATCGCCGAGATCAGCCTGTCGCCATGCCCCAACGCAAAGGCCTGGCCGATCATGCCGCCGATCGACAGCCCGATATAATGCACCCGCGGCAAGGAGAGGCTGGCGAGGACCTGCGCGACATCATCGGCCAGTGCCGCCATCGTGTAGTCGCCGGCCACCGGATCGCTGCCGCCATGGCCGCGCATGTCGAGGCGCAAGACGCGAAACCCGGCCTGCAGGAGCGGCTGCACCTGCTCGGCCCAGCTGCCGCCATCCGACGCCAGCGAATGGGTGATGCAGACGGTCGGCGCGGTCTCGGGCCCGACCAGGTCGTAATGGATACGGCGGCCCTGTAGCGGCATCAGCATCGTCTGTCCTCCCAAAAGTGAATGGTAATGCAAAGACGCGATGGGGCCGAAGCTCTACCTCCAAGGGCGCATGCAGTCTGCCCCTTACCCCCGCTCCCTCTCCCCGCGGGCGGGGCGAGGGCCGGGGTGAGGGGCCGAGCCGGCGCCGCGGACGGGTTCCTTGCCATCGTGACCGTTGCGGTACCTGCCCAATTTCAGCCCTGAGCCACAAACCAATCGAGGATCTGTTCACCGGTGCGGAACACGACGTCGGGGTGCTGCCGGATATGCGCCAGCGCGCCGCGGAAATATTTGAGGCGGTGCGGCGCGCCCATGATGTAGGGGTGCACCACCAGCGCCATCACGCGGGCGCCATGCCTCGCATCGGCATAAAGCTGGTCGAACTGGTCGATCGCGCGGTCCTGGTATTCGCTGGCCTTGTGATGCTGGATCAGCATCATCGCGACGTCGTTGCATTCCTGGGTGTAGGGGATGTTGACGATGGTCTTGCCGCCTGACGTTTTCAGCACCACGGGCTGGTCGTCGAGCACCCAGTCGCAGACGTAATCATAGCCTTCCCCGGCGAGGAGGTCGGGGGTGTCCCAGGTTTCGGTCAGGCCCGGTCCGAGCCAGCCGCGCGGGTTCCTGCCGGTGGCCTCGCGGATCGCCGCGCTGGTGCGACGGATATCGCCGCGCTCGTCGGCGACCTTCTGCATGTTCTTCTGGCCGAAACCGTGGCCGATGAATTCCCAGTCCCGCTGTTTCGCCGCCTGCGCGATCGCGCCATAGCGCCCGATCGCCGAGCCATTGATCGCCAGCACGGCCGGGATCTGAAAATCGTCGAACACCTCGAGCATGCGCCAGAACCCGACGCGGTTGCCGTATTCGTGCCAAGCCCAGTTCGGGATATCGGGCATCGGCGCGCCACCGGCGGGCGGCGTCAACACGGTACGGGGCATCGTCTCGTTGATGTCCCATTCCTCGACATTGACGATGACCCACACCGCCAGCCGCGCCCCGCCGGGCAGGACCAGCCGCTTGCGCTGGCTTATCGCGGAATAATCGAGCCGTTCATTCGGCAGCATGCAGGGTTCCTTCACTTACCGGGGCCATCTCAGGTCGAGCCCTCTTATACGCTCCCTGTCGGCCGTCGCGCGACGGAACCCGAGGTTGGGTGATCGTGCGTTCGCCACCTGATGTATCAGGCCGACATCAGGTGAGGCCTCGCGTTAAAGCTGCATTCGATGAGCGCAACGGCGGTTATCGTGGATGGAATTTGAACATATAGGGAACATATTATCGCTCGGTCCCGGTGGCAAGGTGGTGTCGCGATGCTGTCGGGTTGGGTTGACGTGGTCGTTGAGGCGATTTGACCGAGGGTGCAGTCATGGCGAGAGAGATCGGATTGCTGGTGCAGAAGCTCAGGCCGCGGCGTGGCTGGTCGCAGGAGCAGTTGGCCGCGCTGTGCATGCTGAGCCCCCGCCCCATCCAGCGGATTGAGCATGGGCAGAACGCCAGCCTGGAGACGCTGAAATCTCTCGCCTCGGTCCAAGAGATCGACCTTACCACCTTGCAGGAGCCTGACATGCCCACATCGAACGCGTCAGCCGTCAGCCGTCAGCCGTCAGCCGTCAGCACCGAGGAAGCCCTGGTCTTGGCGCAGGTCCGCCGCATCGTGGGAGAAGCAGCAGGTGGAAAGACGACTGGGACACCAGCTTTAGTCAGCTTCTTGTCAGGTGCGGAGCGAACACGCAAAGTAGCCACGCCCGCGCCTGATCGAGGCTCCGCCGATGCAGAACATTTCTGATGATGTGTTTACCGAACCTGAGTTTTCGCCAGACACGCTGGCCAATCTCGGTCCGCTGCGCCGCCTCGCCGGTACGTGGGCGTCGGACGGAGGGGTTGACGTCAACCCCAAGGCCGAGGGGCCTGAGCGCCGCGCCTTTCGCGAGCGTATGGTAATGCAGCCGATCGACCCGCAGACCAACGGGCCGCAATTACTTTTCGGGCTGCGCTACCATACCCACATCAACACGGCCGAAGAAGCGATCACCTTTCACGACCAGGTCGGGTACTGGCTGTGGGAGCCGGCCACCGGCGTCATCATGCAGACCATCGCCATTCCGCGCGGGCAGGTGGTATTGGCCGGCGGCACGGCAAACCCGGGCGACGATCATATCTCGGTCGAGGCGCGCCGTGGCGACACCAAATTCGGCATCTGCTCGAACGCATTCCTCGAGGAGGCCTTCCGCACCGATTTCTACCGCATCGACATCACCTTCAACCCGGACGGCAGCTGGACCTATGTGACCCGCACCGACCTCGCCGTCCGCGCCCAGATTCCGGCCTTCAATCACCACGACACCAACACCCTGCGCCGCGTCGCGCCGCCAATCCCGAACCCGCTCGCGGGTGTGTCAACGGACGGGGGAACGGGATGATCGACCAGAAGTTGGACGGGTACGGGGAAGGCAGGAGGATACGGTGACTTTTGCCAGGATTGCCGTGGTGCAAGGGGGGCCGAACGCCGTCATTCAGGGCATCTTCGAGACCTTGGTGGATCGTTGGGGTGGGTCCGCGCGGCTGGCGGGTGTTCTGGCGGAAACTCATGGTCTCGCCGACCGGGCTTGCAGTGCGGGATTCCTCCGCGATATCCGCAGCGGCGAGCGATTTTCGATCTTTCAGGATCTCGGGCCGGGCTCGACAGAATGCCATCTTGATGGAGTTGCCGTGGCGCCCGCGACCGCGGCGGTGCAACGCGGCATCGCCGCAGGATGCGATCTTGTCGTCTTGTGCAAGTTCGGGAAGCTGGAAGCTGGCAATTCCGGCCTCGCGGACGCCTTCAGAGCGGCGCTCGATGCCGATATCCCCTTGCTGACATCGGTTTCACCAGCTCAGGACGCGGCGTGGGAGCAATTCGCGGCGCCACGCTTCGTAAAGCTGCCCGCCGACCCGGCCGCGATCGACGCATGGTGGCAAGCGGTCCGGTAGCGCCGCACCAGCGCGCGCGGCCGCCTTCCTACATCGACCGGACCTGGGTGAGGAAGGCGTCGACCTGTTCCTGCAACCGGCCGCATTGCGATTGCAGGCTTTCCGAGTTCGAGAGCACGGAACCCGCGGACTGACCGGTCTCTTCCGCGGCCTGGCGAACGCCGTTGATGTTGAATGAGACCTCGTGGGTGGCCGCCGATTGTTCCTTGACGGCCGTCGCGATCGAACCGTTGAGCTGGCCAATCTGCGCGACGACCCGGGCGATCTCCCGAATGGCGGCCGCGGCCGTCTGGCTCGACATCTGGATGCGCTTGATCTGATCGTCGATCTGGCCGGTCGCCTTGGCGGTCTGGCCCGCGAGCGATTTGACTTCCGATGCGACCACGGCAAATCCCTTGCCGGCATTCCCGGCCCGTGCCGCCTCAATCGTCGCGTTGAGCGCCAGCAGGTTGGTCTGCGCCGCGATCGCCGCGATGATCTGAGTGACCTCCCCGATCGTCTCGGCGTCCTGCACCAGCTCCGCGACCATGCGGTCCGATTTCGCCGCTTCATCGACAGCGACCTGTGCGATCTCCCTGGCTTCCCCGAGCTGGCGGGCGATTTCGTTGATCGAAGCGGAAAGCTCTTCGGTAGCAGTTGCCACTGTTGTGGATTGGCTGCTGGTCAGCTCTGCGGACACGGAGAGCGACTGCGCCACCGCCTGCATCTCGTTGGCACCGCCGCCAACCTGCTCGACCAGTATCTTGACGCCACTCTCAAATTCGTTTGCCAGAGCGGCATTTTCCGCCTTACGCCGGGAAAGGTCGGTCGCGTATTTGACGACCTTGAACACCTTGCCGTTGAGATCGAAGATCGGGTTGTAGGAGGCCTCGATCCACACGCGTCGGCCGCCTTTGCCGAGGCGCTTGTATTGCGCGGCGTGGAACTCGCCGCGGTTCAGCTTTTCCCAGAACTGCCGGTATTCAACGCTGTCTTTGTAGACAAGCCCGACAAACATGCTGTGATGCCGCCCTTGAATTTCATCGAGGCGATAGCCCATCGTATGGAGGAAGTTTTCGTTGGCGGTGATGATCGTACCGTCCATATCGAACTGGATCACCGCCAGCGAACGATGAATCGCCGCGATCTGGCCTTGCAGATCGGCATACTCGATCTTCCGCTGTGTGACATCCGTCGCGTACTTGACAACCTTGTACGGCTTGCCGCCGCGCCCGAGGATTGGATTGTAGGAGGCCTCGATCCAGACCTCCTTGCCGCCTTTGCCGAGCCGTTTGAACTGTGCCGCCTGATATTCTCCCTGGTTTAACCGCGTCCAGAACTCCGCGTATTCAGGGCTGTTCTTTTCGGCGGACTCGACGAACATGCCATGGTGGTGACCTTGGATTTCCTCGAGCCGATACCCCATCGTATTCAGAAAATTCTGGTTGGCCGTGATGATCGTGCCATCCATCTTGAATTCGATAACCGCCTGCGACCGATCTAAGGCCTTGAGCTTTGCCAGCATCTCGCCGGATGATGTCAACAATCCATCAAACACGTTTACATCCTCGATCTGCTTGTGGATCGCGATAAGCTCAGTACGGACCGACGATCATCCGCCATTTGCCGGTACCATTTGGACGACGTTCGATGATGCTGATCGACAAGGCCGATGCACGCACTGACGTGAGTCAATGCACGCGGTGGGCGCGGATAGCGAGTCTGAACACGTCGAGTTTTGTCGTGCCGCGCCAAGCGGCTTTGCGTCAACCGCTCCGCCGCGCCGCGAGGTACCACTGCAATATCTCCGGCCCGTTCCAGTGCAGGACGCCGGGATGCTGGTTGATGCGGTCGTAGACCGTTTCGAGATGCTTGATGCGGTGGGGTTGGCCGGAGATGTAGGGGTGGATCGCGATCGCCATGATCTTGGCGCGGTCCGCACCCTCCTGGTAGAGGCGGTCGAACGTGTCGAGGCAGCGATTGACGAAGTATTCCGACTCGTGGTGCTGCACCAGCATCATCGGGATGTCGTTGAGCTCGACCGTGTAGGGCAAGGTGATCAGCGGGCCGTTGGCGGTGTGGATCTCGGTCGGCTCGTCGTCATAGACGAAATCGCCGATGTACTTGATGCCGGCGGCGGCGAGCAGCTCCGGGGTTTCCTCGGTCTGGGTCAGGCCCGGGCCGAGCCAGCCGACCGGCTTTGACCCGGTAAAGCGCTCGATGACGCCGACCGAGCGCTCGATCATCGCCTTCTGGTCGTCGACCTTGTGGATCGGCATCTGCTCATAGGCGTGGCCCATGAATTCCCAGCCGGCATCGCGCGCCTCCTGCGCTACCCTCTGGTAATCCTCGCAGACGCGGGCGTTGATCGACACGGTGGGGCGGATCGCGAGGCGGCGGAACAGGTCGAAGAAGCGCCACACCCCGACCCGCATCCCGTATTCGTGCCAGGCCCAGTTCGGCACGTCGGGCAACAGCACCTGCCCGGTCGGTGCCGGCAGGACCTGCCGTGCCATCGGGCGGCTGATGTCCCAGTATTCGAGATTGACGATCGTCCACACGACGATCCGCGCATCGCCCGGCAATTTGAGCGGCGGGCGGTCGACGATCGCGGAAAACGGAGCGCGCTCGCGCGGGATCATGGCTTGGCCTCGTGCATGATTGCTGCCGCCCGGCGATCAAGTTCATCGGGCGGCACATCCTCGATATGCGTCGCGATATGCCAGACATGGCCGAACGGGTCGGTGATGCTGCCCGCGCGGTCGCCGTAGAACTGGTCCTGCACCGGCTGCAGCAGCGTGGCGCCCGCGCCCAGCGCCTTTGCGACGACCGCGTCGACATCGCCGACATAGAGGTGCAGCTTGACCGGCGACCCGCCGTAATGCCCCGGTGCGAGCGCGCCGTACGACGGTGCCTCGTCTGCCAGCATGATGACCGAATTGCCGACCTCCATCTCGGTGTGGCCGAGCTTGCCATCGGGGCGCACCAGCTTCAGCCGCTCGGTGGCGCCAAAGGCGGCGGCATAGAAGGCAAGCGCCGCCGCGCCATCCGACACAATCAGGTACGGAGTGAGGGACGAGTATCCATCGGGGACGGGTTTTGCGGCGGGCATGGGCTTCTCCAGGATAGGGCCCCGCCGCGCGCGACTGTCGCAGAAGGGCTGTGGTTGCAATGCAGCATTGCGCTCCCATGTCACCAGCGCGCGTTGACGCGGCGAAGTCCGGCATCGCAACGTGCCGGAAACAGCGGGGGTGCCGCGAGAGCGGATCGCATGTGGGTTAGGAACAACAAGGGTAACGTATTCGTCGGCAACCTGCCGCCGGATTTTTCGGACGAGCGCCTGGCTGAGGCGTTCGATCCGTTCGGGATCGTGCTGAGCGCGGTCGTTGCCCGCGACCCTGAGACCGGCGCCAAGCTACGCTACGGGTTTGTCGATATCGCGACCGACAAGGCGGCGGGCGTCGCCATTTCCGCGCTCGATGGCACCAAGGTCGATGGCTGCAAGCTCAACGTCAAGGCGCGCGACAAGCCGGTCAAAAAGCCGCCCTCGGCGCGTGGCCCGCGGCGTCTGCCGCCGCGCAGCGTCACCGCCACACGGATGCCGCCGCGCGATTACGATGACGACGCCGCGCCGCCGCGCCGCGCCTTTACAATGATGGATGCGCCGACCCGCACGCCGCTGGCTCGCCCGTCGCAGAGCCAGATGGCGCGCCAGGATCTGCCCGAGATCGAGCCGCCGCCGCGGCAGGATTTCGAGGTCGTGCGCCGCCCGGTGCGCCGCAAGGAGCCGAGCTTTCAGGTCGAGCGCCGGCCGTTGGCCCGTCGCATCGCTCTGCCCGACAAGAGCAGCTAGCGTCCACTCACCGGCTGGGCGGCGCTCGGCCGAGGCTGGCTGCTGTTCGAGCCG
>Ga0213875_10001009_pt1 | contig 20011 bp, 23 predicted proteins | sample BarmaccomBMRX_R8_FD_160105 | JGI IMG/M metagenome (GOLD analysis project Ga0213875, IMG submission 160105) | Root-associated microbial communities from Barbacenia macrantha in rupestrian grasslands, the National Park of Serra do Cipo, Brazil - RX_R8 | ecosystem: Host-associated > Plants > Roots... | reverse complement strand
ATGAGTACACCAAGACTTGTGCGGCCAACTCACTGCCGATGTCACAGCTGACGCGATCCACCCTCTAAATCCGGCCTCGATCGCATCACACAACACTGCCAAGCTCAACCAACGTCGCTTAACGTCCCCGCAGCTCATCGACCTCCTGACCCATCAAAGCCCCTGCGGGCATTCTCCCCACGACGCTATAGCCCCCACCCACCCAGAGCTGCCGCGCACCGGCCACCCGAGTCACCAACCCCTGCTGGTCAGCGTGTCACTCGCTCCATGAGGTGCCAGACTAGGGGCTACTCGATCGGAAGACGAAATAGGAGTAAATAAAATGAAGGTACCGGACAGGATCATCCCTGAAGCGGCATAATTGGTCAAGGCGGGAATTATGGAGGCCCCGCTCCGCCGCCTCATCGCATCAAGGATCTGGCAGATCAGGGCACGGTGAAGGCTAGGCCAATCCTCAAACAAGCAATAGACAGCTGAGCCAGTCCGCAAACAAGGGCCACCTGGCTGCGCCCTGGTCCTAGGGCTTCTATTCGGGCCGGAGCAAACGGGGCCTCCGGGTCAATATGGAGTTTGCCCGTTTCTTGCGGTAAGCGAGATATTGTGGGCCATGCAAATGGTGGGCGAATAGGCGGGTCGGGTGACATAACCATTACAAGCGGTCGAAACGCCCAAAAGGATACCGCAGGGCAGGGTGTGGTGTCTGCCCTATTTGGTTCGTGCAGTGGTACATACGTTGTGCGTGCAAATGCGTTTTGGTTCACTTGCTTGCGTTAGAGCCGAAGGGCTGCAAAGGTGATCTCACCGTATGGTCTTCCCGTGTAGGAGGTTGCGCCGTGGGTATTTCAGGCATTTTGCCGATGAAGGCCACCCACGGACAGGCAGAGCATGCTTGGACAGCCACACAGGCTCGCCGCAGCGCAGGCGTCTGTGATGGTAGTCAGTCTGTGCACACGCCCGTGCCCACCATGCTGGGCTGGGGCGACGACATGTGCCTGCCGTCAGGAGTCGAGCAGCTCCTTGCCGAGGTGGTGACCGACGGGTTCGTCGTCTACTGCTGCGGACCTCGGGGCGCGCCGCGGGCGCTGGTGGCGTCCTACCAGTGGGACCACTACGTTGATTTGCTGTCCATCCGTTGCTTCGACCGCATCATCACGGCCAGAGTTCCAGCGCCCCATCGCGCTGGAATCGACGTGTTTGATCCCAAGACCGTGGTGTGGGCCTATGAAGGATCACCGCGGCCAGCACTGCAGGCACTACTCGACTTGGTGCCTCCCGGCCACCCCGATGCCCCGACCAGCCGATACCCAGCGCCACCGGGCCTGTACATCCCCCGCGCCGAGCAACGTCCTTTGAGCATCCGCCTTCCACCGCCACAATGCGCCAAACATCGCGCCGACCGCCTTGGCGTCACCACGGCCGATCAGGGCCAGAAACTCGAACACGCAGATGATGGGCACGGTCCCGTTTGGCGTGATGACCACATGGCGGTAGCCGGTCGGTGATGATCTCGCGTGGGTTGGGCCGCGCGACCCTGCCGGCACGTGGCGGCCGATTGCTGGTTTGTCGATGGAACTTCAAGATCGCCAGCAGTGGGTCTATCTGGTGTGTCCTGGAAGCTGCGATGGACTTGCCGGTGAGAGTCCGGCCGGGGTAGCGGCCAAGCGGCCCCGTAGCTGATGGCCGGCGGAAGGAGAGATCCGACTGTCGAAGCGCCATGACAAAGTCGCCGTGGGCGGCGAGCAAGTGGTCGGTCCGTACGCAAGGAATCCTGTAACCGCGTCGTGACCCACCCCGCAATAGCGGGAGACAAACGGGTGCCGAGCCCGGCAGATAGGGGCGAAGGCCACGGACGGTGTGAAGACCTTGGATGTGCAGCACCAGAGACCCGTCGGCGTAATGGGAGCGGAACGATCACACAGCCCATCGTGGAACAGGAGAGATCCGTCTCGACACCGGCAACAAGGGCCCGGCGGGTGCCGTCGTCGGGTGCTCCGGTAACAACGAAACCTATAAGCGTGGCCCGCGAAATGGTGGAGTGTCGAGCGGAAGTCGGAGGAGGGAGTAGTAGCGAGGATCGGCGTGGACAACACAACCCGTCGTAGCGAAGGACCTCTAGCTGGGTGTGCGACCGCAACGGTCAAGATGGAGATTTATCCGTCGAGGAGCTTCGTGAGTCGCTGGGACCGGTGGCCAACCCGAGTGGCGTCGGGGAATGCGGCCGGTCGACTGCCCAGGGGAAAGCCGGATGAGGGAGAACCTCATGTCCGGTTTGGGAAGAGGGAGCAGGAAACGGGGCGAAAACCACCGCGCCTGCTCCCTACTTCACTACGTGCGATCGACCGTTCGGCCAGGTCGTTGATGTGCTGGTCGCTAAGAAATGGAATCTGGTTGCCACCCGCTGTTCTTACCCCTGCACTCTGCATGGCTTCGGTATCGCAACATCGGCCGCGATGCGCACGACATGCAATCCGCGGGCCGGTCAGTGCGTTCGTTTATGTCTCACCGCCTTGCGCGGCCCGCCAATATACAAGAATGGGATCTTGATAACATTATCATCTAATCTATTTGCGTGGTATACCATAAAGTGTTGTTGTCTGAAGTTGACTGGGGGCAATGTGCCGAGCGTAGTGTCTCTGCGCTGTGGGGCACAGATCCAGCTCAGCGCAGATAGTCCGGGCCATCTTGGCGAGTAGCTGTCTTGGTTGATTAGGACAGCTCTGGTGGTGCGCCTGGTTTGGCCGCAGTGTCGGATGGGGGATTAGGTGGTGGTGGCGCAGGTACCGGGGGTGATGCTGGCACCGGGTTGACTCGTCGATGGGGCAAGGTTTTTGGTGTGCGTGGTTTGTGGGTCGTTGGCGTCTGCTGAGGTGGGGTGATGCTTGGGGGCGCCGACGCGACCAGTGGTGGGACCGGGGGGATGGCTACTATCTGTGGTGCGGGGGCGAGTTGTGGTGGTGCAGACACGGGTGCGGGAATGCTTGGGGGCAATGCCGGGGGAGCTATTGACGGACTGGCCTGTCCGGTTCCCGTGCTGTAGTCGTGTCGTTGGTGGATGATCAAAGCGGCCAAGACGCTATCGATGGCCACAGCGCTTGCCACAATGACCAGCAGGTATCTGTTTGACTGTGCCCAGTAAAAATTCATCTAATCACCCGCTGAACTCCGTGGAGACTAACACTGATAAATCTAAGCCGATAATCTTAGGGAAAGCGTCAGAAATTTATAGATGTTCCCGAGCTAACCCAGAATGACACAACAGCAATGCGTAGCTGTCCTTGCGCGCTATCGCGTGTCGCACGCTGGCGTGGTAGTCACAGGGGTTGCCTCGGCATCCAAAGTATTGATAAGCGTGGCGATCGCACGTGCGGCCTCATACACGGCGGTGCGTGTGTGGTGAGCGTGCATGCTGGCCAGCGAGCGTGGGTCTTGGTCGCTAGCGGTCATCCATCTGTCGAAGCTATGTCGGGCCACCCTCATCGCCAGCTCAGCGTCATGCCACTGTCTCGCCGCGCTTACGGGGATGGTGGCAGCACTGCGGACTCGCTGGAGCCGCGAGGACTGGTTCACGCTGGTATCCCTTCCTGCGCGGCGGGTGGTACGTGGGGTGTCCGGGGGCTCGGGGCGGACATGGGGCAGCAAGACCACCGGCACCCGGGTAACGGGCGCAGAGTCTGGGGCAGTAACCGAGGGCGGCCGTGCTCTGAGGGTCTGACCCGTAGCTGGAGGTCCAGCGATGGGCAGCATCGGGGAGACCTCAATGTCCGGGAGGGCCACCGCGCCCACGTCCCGCAACATGACGTTTTTGCGCTCCAGGCTGGCCAGCGCGGTGATCAACGCGGGCAACCGGGCGCAGTACCCGGCGTCGGACGATCGCTCGCGAGGCACACCGGACGAGGTGAGAGCAGCGCACACCGACTCAATAGGGAAACAGGCAGGCGCTGGCGCCTCCGTTGCCCCCGCCGAGGGGCAACACCACCGACGGGACCGCCCGCTGCGCTGCTGTCCCGAACCTGCATCCCGGATCGCGGCTGCTGATCCGTGGATCCGGTCACGCGGTGGCCCACCGGCATGCGCGCCGGCCCATCCACCAGCGCCCAGCATGTCAAGAAAACCAGTCCCGGCCAGCGTCGTGATGGCACAGCACCCGCGCCACGGGTAACCATCGGCCCTCGCAAGGGTCCGCAAATGCGCATCGATATCCCCAAATCGTAAGAGCCGAGCAGACACGACGGAGAGTCTGAAGGCGGGTAACCCATGCATCTGCACGTGCAGTGACGGAAAAGGTAGCGGACGTCCTCTTCCAACGTCAAACACATATGCACGTGCATCTGCGGTGAAGCGGGCTCTCGGTGCCCCGGGTTGTCGTGCACTGGGACTGCGCCAGATCGAGGGATGCCACACAGTCGGCATAGATCATCGAGCGCGATGCAGGCCGCTACGTCCCATCAACGTCGTCTAGGCCAAGGACGAGCGGGCCGCGCTGCTGGGGTGCCTTGTTCCTGTGTTGCGTACTCGGTTTGCTCCTGTGCGGATCTGGTCGGCTTGGGTTATGGGGTGATCGCCTCGTCGGCGAGGAGTTGTTCGAGTGCGTCGCCGTAGGCGCTGGCCGATGCCCACTCGATAGGCCGCGCGTAGGCGTGGGCATAGCGCTGAAGGTGGCCGATGCCGGCTTTGAGCACCCGGTGGCCGTCCTCGTGGAGAACGGTTCGATAGGCGGCCGTGGAAGCGGCGTTCGGAGCGGCGCGGGTGAGCAGGATTGCGACCTCCGGGCCGTCATCAAGACGCAGGTCTGTGGCGTCGTTGATCGCATCCACCGTGGTGGCAAGCCGGTCGTATTCGATCGCGGTCGGCGCCACGGGGATCACCACATGCGTGGCGACGCGCAGCGCGGAGACCACAATGCTGCGATCATGGTCAAGTGATGGTGTGTCGATCACGATCGCGTCGAACCGGTCACCGGCGATTACCCGCAGGTCACGGTGCAGCCTCGCAGTGGGTAGTGCCGTGGTGGTGATGGCCCAGCCGGCGATCTGAGCCCACCGCAGCAGGCTGCGCTGCGGGTCTGCGTCAACGAGCAGAACCCGATCCCCCCACTCGCGAAAGACGTGACCCAGATACGCCGCGCTAGTGGTCTTGGCTGAGCCACCTTTCAGGCTGGCTACAATCAAGATCACCACACCGACCACCTCCACAGAACACAACATCAGCACGTACTGACATAGCGAGCCAGCATGGCAGCACGGAACTGACTGCCCCAACCAGAACTGCCCGCTCCCGGCTTGGCCCATCAGCGCTGGACGCCACTGCGTTGACCTGCTGGGCATGACCGGATATAGGTCGGCCCAGTGGGGTGGGATGAGTGGGGTCCGCCGTGTTTCCACAGCCGCACTGCCCCGTCGTCGTCGCTGGCCAGGACGCTTCCACCGCGACTGAACGCCACCGTCAGCGCAGCACCATGACCGCTGTTTAGGGGCGTGGACAGCGCGGTATCCGCGTCGGTGATCAGCCTGGTATAGAGGTCGCGGTTGACGGGTCGCATCCGGTAGGCCGTGAGGTCGAGCCATGGCCAGGCACGGATCAGTGCCTCGTGGGTGATCTCCACCCAGTCGGTGCCCGACACGCGGTCGGCGCCAAAAGTGAGCAGCCTCTCCCGTCCGAAAGCATCCAGCACCTTCTCGACCATCGCTGCGGAAGCGGACGCGCCCTCCCGGAGGCGGCCCCGTGGCAGCCGCCGGCGAGTGTCCCCCATCCCCTCATGCTCGCTGACGTTGACAGCACCAGCCGGGCAACCTCCTGTTCATCCTTGCTCAGCTGCTTAAAGGTTGGGACGGCTGAGCGGACATTGTGCTTTGTGTTGTTGGTCTGGCCCGTGGCCAGGCTCGCCGCTCACCGGGGCACATGGATAACCTATGGGCAGTAATCATTCCTCCCTGGGACCGTAGCGGGACGTCGTTGTCTGTTTTGTAACGATTGTGTGAGCAACAGAGATGTCCTGCTGTCTCCGCGCTTCCGCTCGTGTCACAGCAGATCTTGCTGCCCCCGTCGGCTGGCCTTGGCGCCGTGATCGGTCTGGTGATGGGCCCCAGGGTCAGTACACCCCAGCAGTGACTCCGACCACCTCATTTGGTCCGACGGTGACGGTGAGGTCGAATCAGGCTCAGAGGGGTCAGCGGCAGGTTACTGCGGGGTTGTGGGCCACCGGCGAAAGGCGAGGATCTGGTCCAGCGCCTGACACCCGAGGGCCGTCGCGTCGGATGCCAATTCCTTTGTCGCAATGGGCCCGAAAGGAAAGGGGTGCTATAAAGGAGCCAGCGACTTAGGTGACCACGTTGAAGGAATGGTGGGGGTAGCGTTTTGCGTGTTAGTGTGGATCGTGGTCAAGGGGTACGATCGGTTGGAAGTGTAATGTTGGTCGCTTTGGCGAGTTCGTTGTCGCTGGCGTTCGGGTCGGTGTAGGTAATGTTTTGATTTTAGCCTGGGAGCGCCGGCCTGGTGTTACGGATTCATTGACGTGGTTGACGAGTATTTTAACGTTGTTGCTGATTGGGTGATGTTTTTCGTTCGGCCGTGTCGCATTGGCTCGATCGGCAAGGGGAGTGCCGTCGCACACTTTGGTATTACAGCATTGCGGATCCGTATCCCAATGTGTTGCGACTGGCTTGGCGACGATCAGCGACTATTGGGGTGTCTGGGTGGCGAGGCGATATACGTGGTTGATCAGTTCGAGCTGATGCGTGGTCAGCGAGGTCGTCCGGCCCTGGTCGTCTTCGGTCCCGACGATCGCGACTGTCCCGTGCCGGGCTGTTGGTGGTGGGCCCAGGCTCGCGAGCACCACCGAGGCGACTGGATTGGGGAGATAGTGTCCGGGTGTGGTGGCGGCCATCGCCGCGTCAGCGAGTTTTGCGCGCATACCGTTGTGCAGCTCGATCCCGTTGATGTCGCCACCGTGAGGGTCGACCTCGGCGCGCACCGCCGCCCACAGTTGTTCTTGGTAGGGACCCCATTCGGTGTCACTGGCTCGGCCCGGAGCCGAGTGGATGATCAGACGACCATCGGGTGTGAGCACCGCGAAACGTACCTGTCCAGCCAACGGCGCCCCCGACAACGTGGTCACGGAAAGCCAGTCTAAGCGCCTATGTTTAGCCCGAACAGAGCAATCAATACATTCGAATACCGTAATCAGAACGGGAGTTGCTCCCGGGGTGCGGCAGGAGAGTGCCCGCGAGACCCCGGTCACAAGGGTAGGTGACCGGGCGCCGATGATTGGTCAGGCTGCGGCTTATTGGTCGTTAAGGCGTGTTTAGCGGTCGTGGGCGAGATTGGTCTCGCGGTGGTCGGGGGCGGTGACGAAAAGGTGCCGCGGGTGGTGATGTCGCCGAGACCGGTCGCATGGCGATCATGTCGACGGTGATGCACGCGCCAGGCTGTCAGCCGACGGCCACGATGGCTGTGTACGAGTGTGGGGTGGGCTGGGGCCACCTGCACCATTCGAGTGGAGATCAGTTCCTGTGTGCCGGTCTGCCTCACCCGGGGAAAGGTGGGCGGGTCTGCTCAGCCGTTGGCGCGGTGGGGTGCCAGATTGGGTGCTGGGCTGTCAGCAACGGTGGCAGCCATCCACGGGGGCCTTTACGGGTTGATGGAAGGTACGGGCAATCTGTTCGTGCATTTGCAAGAACGTTGCCTGCCTTTCGGTTTGTGGGGGATGTTGAACATCGATTGTCCGGGGAAGGCTCGAGCACGGGGCTGTTACGAAGTTCCCCGGGTAAGGGGGTAGTGCCCCGACGGGGGTGCACTAGGGTTGTAAAGTGTGCCGCACTGGATCCCGAAGTTGCTGTAGGGGATTGTTCACTCGATAGGTCCACAAGGTGGAATAAGGGTAGGTAAAGGTACCCGTTGAGCAGGGTGCCTTTCGTTCGCGACTGGTTTGGTCAGGGCTTTGGGCCCATGCCGTCGCGGTTGCCTGGATGCGTCGATGTCGTGTTTGAGGGATGGACGGTGATGGCTGCTTTTTGTGGGTCTTTAATGGGCGCCCCGGTCGCGTTCCGAACAGACACTCAAGTCCTCGTCGCGGGATCATCGGCGAGGCTGGGCTAGGTCGGCGATGATGACTGCGGCGGATCGAGATGTTTTCGCCCGGCGGTGGGCGGATGCGATCGTGGGCACCAGCGATGTGTCGTGGGGACGCGACGAGCTGGTCGCCTACCTGCTTTGTGTCACTGACCAGTTGATCGAGGCGGCGCTGGTTGCTGAGTTCGAGCCCGTGGTGGGGCGGCGGATTGGTGGGGAACTAAGCCTGGCGCACTGTCTGGGCACCGACACGCTCAGCAAGACTCTCGCGCTGATCATCGAGTGGTTACCGGATCTGCTCGTGCAGTACCTGCCCGGTGTCGATGTGGTCAATCGAGTCGCCCGGTTAAGCGGCGAGATCGCCGCTGGCTACGCCAGCGCAGTGCGTGAGCATGGTCTTGATGAGCTCGACACACTTTCGCATGTTCGGTCGCCGGTGGGCGGGACAGGTGATCCGATAGGAGTCGATGAGGCGGAATCCCAGCAGGCAGGGGATGTCTGGGTAGTCGGGATCGCGATCACTGAGTCCGCTGGGCGGATAGTCCAGATCAATCCCTCGTTGGAGCACATTGTCGGCTACCCCGCCGGAGAACTACTCGGCCACCAGCTTCATGAGCTGTTTTCCCCGCCGGGGTGGCCCGCCGTCCAGCAGCGTTACCAGGGTCTAGTGACCGGTCGGGATACCCGGTTTGAGGTTCGTTGTCTGTTGCGTCGTGCTGATGGCGACACCGTGTGGGTCCGCCTCAGCGCCTCAGTCCTCCACGTCTCAGGATCCGCCGGTACTGAGGGGCAACCTCCGCAGTTGGTGACGATCGTGGATGACATCACTGAGCTGGAGCTGCTCCAGCAGCGGTTGCGCGATCAGAGTCTGTATGACCGACAGACCGGTCTGCCCAATCGGCATTACCTGTTGACCCATTTGGAACAGGTGCTGGCGCGGTGTGAGCCTTCGGCTGTGGTCACGATGATGCACTTGGATCTCGATGGCTTCTCGGCGATCCATGACGGGTTAGGGTGCCAGGTCGGTGAGCAGTTGCTGGATGTGGTGGCCCGGCGGCTGGAACGGGTGGTCGCAGATCAGCAGGCCATGGTGGCTCATCTCGGGGACGACGAGTACGCGATCCTATTTGAACCCGGCACATCGGTGGTCAACGTGGCCGCGTTAGCCAAAAACATCAACACTGAGCTGGCCGAGCCGTTATACCTCGACGGGACCGGGATAGCCGTCAGCGCGAGTATCGGGGTGGTGCAACGCCGGGTTGGCGAGTGCACACCCGAGGAGCTGATGCGCGAGGCCAGCGCCACCCTGCGCCGGATGCGCGGCCAGGGCCCGCGGCAATGGGCCCTGTATGACCCCACCACCGACGCCGTCGACCGTGCCCAGTTGCGGCTGGCCGCGGCACTGCCCGGCGCCTTGGAATTTGGCCAGCTCCAGGTGACCTACCAGCCGGTATTCACCTTTGATGACCACCAGCTCGTTGCCATCGAAGCAGCCCTGAGCTGGGCGCATCCTCAACTTGGTGCGCTGTCTCACGACCAGTGCATCCGGGCCGCCGAGCACACCGGCGTCGTTCACGAACTCGGTCAATGGCTGCTGCGCACCGCCGCTGACCAAGCGGTGGCCTGGCGTGAGCGCATCGGCAGCCGCGACATCCCGATGGTGGTCAATCTCGCGGCATCCCAAGCCCAAGATCCCGACCTAGTGGCCCGACTGCGATCGGTGCTCGAGGAGACCGACGTAAAACCGCAGGAGCTGGAGCTGCGCGCCCCGGTCGCAGCCCTGCGCACCATCACCGGTGACCTCGCCGGCGAGGGCGGCGGACAAGCCCTAGACAACCTGCGGGTGCTCACCGAACTCGGTATGCGTGCCGGGCTGCACGATTTCAGCGGCGGTATCGGTGCCTTGTCCTGCTTAGCCGAGTTGCCCATCGGTGTCGTGCGAACCGCTCCACCAGCAGCCCCCCAGCAGACAGCTGATGGCGCGTCCCCCCTACGCTATCAAGCTGCCCAGGCCGTGATCGGCATCATTCGCGCCGCTGGAATCAACGTCATTGCCTACCCGGTCAACACCGCCGACCACGCCACCTGCTGGACAACCATGGGTGCCAACTGGGCACTCGGCGCATTCTTTAGCCCACCAGGACCACCACAACACCTCGAAACACTGATCACCGCCCACATCACCGCATAAACCAGCATTACCCAGGTCAACGAGGTTCGAAATCCCCGCCCTCCGGGCAGTCCTGTCAAACAACAAGACCGACATACCGGCCGCGTCGCGGCAAGAAAGCCGTGCGCGGCGCCTCAATAGTTGGCTACCGCGTGAGGCGAAAATGCAGTTTGGGAGCTTTTGTATCGACCCAGCGGCGCGGGGGTGTCGGTCTTGATCTGGTAGCGCGCTTTAATGTGGTCTTGAACTTCGGGTGAATCCGTGCTTGGCCTTGCCGACGAAGATCTTCTCAGTGTGATCGGGGTACCGGCCAGCAACGTCGAATGCACGGTCAAACGAACGTGCAAGAAAGCTGCGCTGAGTGCACGTGCATATGTTCCTCGGGGTGTTGTCTCGCCTGCTGTCCGGCGACGAGCTCGACGGGTGCGAGGTGGTCGGGCTCAGCGGCACCTCGGGTGGGGCGATGTGTGCTCAGTCGAGGCTTCAAGTTCTTGTGATGAGAAATTGCACGCGAAGTGAAATTGTTGCAGGCCAGCTTATTGCGGTGTAAATTGCACACAGGCGTTGGGTGTTTTCTTGGCCTGGTCAGGCGGGAGTCAGACCATGATCGGGATCCGGTGTGGGATCGTCCGAGCAAGCCGCACTGGGCTGTTCGGTTGACCGATGATCATAGTGGCTTTGAGTCGGCCTCGGGGTGATGCCGCGGCGTACACGCTCACGGGAAAAGCGCGCGACGACCACGGTTACCTCGTGATTGACCTGTCCACCGTGGCGTCGATGGGTTTGGCTAACCCGGACAGGGTGCGGCATACCCGTGGTGGACACCGCCTGGGTCAGGGAAGTCATGGGTCGGCCATAGGCGGGTCGAGTTTTCGCGCCGGCCGAAGCAGGAGATCGTTTTCGTGTAGGGCAGCCGTCGACTCGTCAGCCAGTCTGGCCGGTGCCCGCCATGCCTGCGCAGTGCCAGTAGTCGGGGTAATTCGGTCCCCATCGCTTGAACGGTTGCGATCCGCGCGCCGGATGCTGAGGTGGATCAAGTTGGCGTATTAGGCCGCCGCGCTTATCTGAGGGGGAGTTGTGGGGTCTCAGGCAGATCGTGACTGGTCGTTTCCCACTAGTCCGACCCAGGGGCAGGGTCCACCCACCGCGCTGCGCATCGCGCTAGGTGGTCACCTACGCCGATTGCGCGAGGCCAGGCGAATTACTCGGGAAGCCGCCGCAGACGTCATTCGTGCCTCTAGCAGCAAGATTAGCCGACTGGAACGGGGCAGGGTCGGTGCTAAGGAACGTGACGTGGCCGATCTGCTGACCCTCTACGGCGTCACCGATACCGACGAACGTCAGATGCTGTTGGGCCTGGCGCGTCAAGCCAATGCACCGGGGTGGTGGCGTGGCTATGGTGACGTGCTGCCGAGTTGGTTTGAGACCTACCTCGGGCTGGAGCAAGCTGCGTCGGTTATTCGCGTCTATGAGTCCCAACTGGTGCCTGGGCTGCTGCAAACGACCGATTATGCTCGCGCGGTCATGCAGCGGCGTCACGTGCACGTGTCTGCCGGTGAGATCGAGCGTCGTGTCGTGTTGCGGATGGCCCGTCAAGCGTTTTTAAGTCAGCCGGGGGCGCCTGCGCTGTGGGTGGTGTTGGACGAGGCCGTGCTGCGGCGACCGTGGGGTGATCAAAAAGTCCAGCATCGGCAGTTGCTGCATCTGATGAGAGTGGCGCAGCGACCGAATATTACACTGCAGGTCTTGCCCTTCGATGCCGGTGGTCATCCAGCAGGTGGCCCGTTTACCATCCTACGATTTGCCGAACCTGATTTGCCCGACGTTGTGTATTTAGAACACCTCACCAATGCCGTCTATCTGGATAAAAGGCGCGACACGGTTGAGTACCTGGGGGTCATGGACTGTCTCAGTGTCCGGGCTCAGTCACCGACCGATACTCTTAACCTGCTCCAGGAGATCATTAAGGACAGCGCTCCGCAGCCGATCGATCAAGCGGGGGAAGTCGGCGCTGCGCTGGCTAGGCTCCAGGTCCGGGCTGGTGATCGGATACTAATCATGTTGTCTGACGGTCCCGGCTTGGTCGAGGCGTTCGCCGGCACGATCCAGCAAGGTGCCGTGCCCTTGCCGGTAGATCCGTTATCGTCGGCCAACGAGGTGACGACAGTCGCCGCTGCAGCAGGTGCACGGCTGGTGCTAGTCGCGCCGGATCGCCTTGCTGCATTGGCCGACCTGCACGCCGAGCCCCCGGTACTCATCGGCGGGCCAGGCGAGCACTGGGCAGCTGCGCTGCCACTGCACCAAGCGATAGTTCCCACCACCGGCCAGCGTGGTTTTGTTCTAGACCAGGGCATCCTCTGTGCTGCGCAGAAGGAAACTCAAGTGAGGATTACACCGCCGACTGCAGCATCAGGCGGCTAGCGGTGCGGGGCTTGCCCGATCGTGTGATATCCGCGCCGCTGACCGATGGACGCATCGAGATGGTCCGGGCCGGGCCCGTCTGGGCAGACTCTGCCGAGCCTTGCTGGAGGAGCTCAGCACACCAGGGGACTGTACGGTGCGCTCGCTGGCCGTAATGACGGAATGCCCATGGCTTAAAAGCCATCTAACGTACTGGATCCTGCGCTTGGCGGTGTCATTCGCTTCGGGGCTATTGAGCGTGCCAGATGGGGGCTGCTGTAGCACAGAGTAACCAAACGGTCGCAGGTTTACAGAAATTGCAGAACCAGTGAAATTTCATTTTGCCCTGACGACCAGGGCACTGTAAATTGCACCCAGAGTCACCGTGCGTTATATGCTGATTGCGCACGGTATACAGTCCTTGCTACCGCATCTTCGAGCAGGAGGTGGGTCATGATCGATGTCGATTACTCCGGACAGACCTCACCGGGTTCTTCAGGGACGTCAGCCATCACCGTGAGCTTGACCCGACACCAGCGCGATACAACGGTGTGCACCGTCGTTGGAGCGGTGGAGTGGAACACCAGGTCATTGGTGAGAGATGCGCTTATCGAAGCAGGGCGCGATGGCATCGTCCACCTCGTGATCGATCTGTCCGCCGTCACCTCTATGGATTCAGCCGGCCCGGACACGTTGCTCGAAGCCCGCTTTAAGCACCGTCTCAGCGGCGGCGGTCACCTTGCGGTGATCACCCACCCGAGCTCACGCGCCATTCCCGAACTGCATGGTGTGGCCATCCGGGCAGCCTTCGACGTCCATCCCACGCTGACCGACGCGTTCTACGCCTGCGCCCACGCCAATACCCGTTCGAGGCATAGAACACCACAGAAAACAGGCAATCACATTTCGCCCGCCGACCCGGCGAGCACGGTGCTCGACAGTCGCGGTATTCAGCAGGCGCTCCCACTCTTGCAGCGCTCTGATGCGCCTAACGCTGCAGCAGCTGCGTCAAGTTGACAAGCCGAGGCACCCGCTCAGTCTGCGCCAGCTAATTTTTTGTCGATCCCGCCGATAACCAACGATACCGTGGCAGGAACGCACCGAATTACGAATAAACTAGGCAGCGTGCCTGTCCGGAGCGGGCGCGTGATCTTATCGGACTACGAGGTGATACGTTAAGATTTGTTACCGCTCGTGCTTGTCTATGAATGAGTGTTGTTTTCGATTGTCAGCGGTCCTGGGCTCTTCCCGCGCTGACCGGCCACGCCGATTCACCAGTCAAGGGAGGGTGTGAGGTGCTGTCATGGCGTTAACCCCGGCGCAGGTGCTTAGTGTTGTGTTTAGCGGGGCGCCGATAGGCAAGCGGGGCTATCACGAAGACGAGGTAGATGCCTTCCTTGATGCGGTGGAGGCCGAGCTAGCTCGATTGCTTGAGGAAAACATCGCTCTCCACGACCAGCTCGCGCATTATGATGACCAGCGGGACTCGAGTGCGATTGACACTGTGGTGGGCGCACCCCAGCGCGTGTTTCCGCTGACGAGGCAGCCGCTGTCGACCAGTGACGACGGTGCTTACCACCACCATGCCGCTAAAGTGCTTAATCAGGCTCAACAGACGGTTGACCGGATGACCAGCCAGGCCATGGCCGAAGCTGACGCCCTGTTGAGCCAGACCCGCGCCAACGCCGAGCGGCTGCTGCGTGAGGCGCAATCGACGGCCGAGGGCCTAGTTAGCGAGGCCGCAACCACGGCTGAACGTGTGGTTCATAATGCCCGCACCCAGGCCGCGACCGTAGAGCAGCAGTCCCAGGACACGGTAGACAAGATCGCATCCCAGCAGCAGGAACAGCTGCGTCAACACACCGACATCATTACCGCGCTGGGTGCAGATAAAGTTGCCCTCGAGCACATGATTGAGCGTTTGCGCGTTTTTGAAGAGGACTATTACAACCATGTGACGCGCTTTGTACATGCCCAGCTCCAACAGCTGAGGACACAGGAGCCCACCGGATCCGCAGACCCGATCAGTGCCCAGCAATGCCCAGCGGCTGGCGGGTCTGACGCGCATCCTGAGATATCTTGGCCACGGTCTTCATCCAAAAAACGTCGGTGGACACCTGCGGTGGGCGCATAAGACGCTACTGCGCGCCCGGACCACGGCTTGCGCCTCCAACAGGGACTAGCGCGGGCAATGTTGCGGTACACAGGACGCACGCGCACCCTCTGGTTTGCGTTTTATCTGTGCAACCCGCAAGTTTCGAACACATACCCCGGGAACGAAAGAGCGCACACCCGGCAGGAATGGAAGGTCTGGATCATCAGGCTGCGTGAGATAGCTCCTGCGGTTAGCTGGCGGATGTTGGCTTAGGGTACTGTACCTTAAATTCGTGCGAGAACCGATAACGAAATGATGCGCATCTAAACCAGGAATTACCTTGAGGCTTGGTCGGCAACAACACCGCGCCGCGCAAACCGGCCATTGCGCTTGCGATCCTCAGAGACGGCGCAGTACCGTCGGTCACAGACCTCATCCACGCATGGGGATATCAAGCCGAATATCGGATCAGGAGGACGCCTTCCGATCCAGCGTTGATGCGCTGCATGCGTTACTAGCTGAGTATCGGGACGGTCGGCTAGTCAATGAGCGAAATGGGTATCCCATCGCGTCGACAAGCTTGTTTGAAGCGGGCTTGAGCGGATGTGGTAGAACACGAACGCAGCAATAACGGTGGGATGTTATGTGCTGGATCGTGGCGGTCCTGGTCGTCGGCGTGGATGGAGTTGTGGTTGCGCCTGTCGGGTGCGCTGCGGCCGCGCAGTGTGTCGTAGGGGGTGCCATCCCGCCTACGGCACTTGATCAAACTCTTGGGCAGCACTGGCGGCGTTCACACGACGCGAGTTGCATCTGCTGATTGGCGCCGGTGATCCGCCGGCGGGTTCGATCACGTCAGCCGACATCGCGCGGCCGGGGGCCGGGCAGCCCTAGGGACCATCTGTACGCCCTCGTATGGCTACTCTGTGTAGCGATTTGATCAATTTCTACACCTATCTAGCCTAAGATCAACACGAATAGCTCATTGGCGACACAACCTCGGCGTGTCAACAGGGTCCGATTTGTCACTTCGGTGAAGATCGCCGCCACAGGTGATCTTGTAGGGGTTGTCACGTGAATGCGTCGGTAGACCTGACCACCCGACGGCTGGTCGGTGTGGAGCCGCGGCGGTGGGTGGAGGGAAATCTGTGGAGACCATGGGGGAACTCCAGCGCAGCAACGACTGCGTACGGGTTGAGCGCGCGGCCGTGGCCTGGTCGCAAGGGATGCGGCCGGTGCTGCGCACGGCAGATTGGGGCGCTGGCGAGCGGAGCGATGATCTAGCCGGAGATTGGCGACAGCATCTAGGCGAACTCGGCAAGGTATGGATCACCCAGGTAGTCGAGTCAGCCCCGAAGGCCTTCCGATTAGCCTCCGTGATCGCTCGGCCCTGTCACGATCATGTGATCCAGTCGGTGATGGCCATGACGGTATCGAACCCCGGCCTGTCACTCTCTCCGCTACCGGGGCTGCGGTTACGGCTTCCATAACTCCGTCAACTCCGTCGCGTATAGATTAATACTGTCACTAGAGCGCAAATAGGCAACGTCCTTATCATGAGGATCGGGGCGCGCCGTCTCCATGCTAAACGCGCAAAATTATGATTGTTGCGCTCGAATTATTAACATTACTTGCCACATCTAGGAGAACCATATAATGATCAATAAGCGAGATATGACGGATGGACGAGCGAGCGTTCCAGCTTTCGTAACAACACCATCCGGTCGCCGGTGGCACGTCGGTGCTCATCGGGTCCCGAACCCATCGTCAACCGCTGCGCATCGCGCTACGGCGACCTCTTTTGTTCGGTGGATGTGGATTTTTACCATGCTAGCGCTCATCATCGCAATGGTGGTCATTGGCTTCCTCGTGGGAATCGTCCGAGCTCTTGAGGCCATCGATAAGGGGTTGTTCTCGGTGACTAGTTCATTGGAGAGTGCAAACGATGACTTGACCACGCTGCCCAATCAGATCGAATTGATCAACGCCAGTCTAACCAGCATCGACACGGCCCTCAAGCCAATCCGTGGCCAGGTGGCCAACGCCAGTGCTTCACTGTTATCAATCAGGGATTCGACACGGAGTATTAATCCTTCTTTAAGGGACACTTCGACATCTCTGGCCAACATATCTAGATCATTGGCAAGTACCTCGGGAATGCTACTCCATGTCTCTCGGCCCGCCACGATTACCTCTATCTCGCTGATCGATACCTCGAACGTGCTCCTGGGCGTGCTGGGCAGCGCCACTGCGATTGACGGAACACTCGAGTCTATTCAGAACACGGACAGTCGAGGTGCCGCGCTGATTCCCCAGCAACTCGCCGGCATCAACGGGTCGCTGCAGGGAATTCAGGATGACATGACCAGTATTAACCTTCAATTCCAAGAAACGAACCTCCATCTGACTAACATTTGCACCTCGCCGCATTTATCCGCCCTGCCACCTTTCAGGTGTCGTAGGTAGATGCTTCGCCTTCTTGGTCACGCCTTCGCTTCGAGCGGAGTAGCAGCAGGCAACTTGGGCATGTTGAAATGACAACCAGGCGTAGCAGCGTCTGTACCGAGAGCTGTGACGAGCCGACGTGATGGTCGCGGTGGTGACCTCGTCGTTTGTGGTGCTGAACTGGTGCTCGGCTGAGTTGGGGATCGCCAGGGCGATGAGTCCTCGGCTGATGCCGGTGCGCGGTGAGGCTGGAGTGGTGCATCCCCTGATGCTGCTTTTGCGATATGCCGACTACGAGGCCGATCGTCGGCTGGCTCGCGAACAGGGTGCTCGAGGCGGTGCGGTTGCTCGGACGGTAGCCGGTGGTTGGCCGCACGGGGCCTGAAACCGTTTACGGCAGCGTTTAGTCGGTGTTTTCGGTCGAGCAGCAGAAGCTCGTGAGGGTCGGCAACCGGGTACGCGCGATGGGCCCGGGGCGGGGGCAGCTGGCCATCGTCGGTCCGTCCGGCTGCGGGAAGTCATCACCGCTCAACGCCAGCATCTGTCGCCATCATTGGCTGCCCATTTGCTTGGGTAGTAGAATCGGGGCAGTGTGGGCAAGCTGGCGGGCCTGGTGTCGATTATAGTTTTTTGAGCGTGTCGTTAAGTAAGGTGATGGTCTGGGCAGGGGTTGCGGCTTTGGTGCACAATCGGTGCATGACCATGAGGTAGCGCTGGACATCCTCGTTTTTGTCCAGGTAAACAGCGCTGGTGAGCTGTTCGAGGTAGACAATATCCGGTAGGTCGGCGTGCGGGAATCGTAGAATCGTGAAGGGGCCGCCGACGCCCACGTGCGCTCCGGAATATATTGGGATAAGTTGGATCGAGACGTTAGGGAGTTCCGCCATGGCGATCAAATGCTGAATTTGTTCGCGCATCACCGAATTCTTATTGAGCCGCCACAGTGATGCCTCCTCAAATACCGCCCATAAAGAAGGCGCGTCGGGTCGGGTCAGGATTTCCTGGCGGGTCATCCGCAGTGCAATCTTGCGCTCGATCTCGTCGGCCGATTGGTCTGGGTAGCCAAGTTCAATGACGGTACGAGCGACCTGCGGTGTCTGCAGCAGACCCGGCACAAGCTGGGGTTGGTAGGTACGAATAATCGAGCTGGCCTGCTCGAGGCCAAGGTAGGCTTCAAACCAACTCGGGATAATGTCGCTGTACTGGTGCCACCAGCCGGGCACGTTGGCCCGTCTGACCAAGGTCAGAAATGCTTCTTTGTCTTGTGGGGCGCTAACACCATAGAGGGTGAGCAACTGCATCACATCGCGCTCCCTGAAGCCCACCCGTCCGAGCTCCATCCGGCTGATCTTGGCGGCAGATGCGTGGATCCCCCGGCCGGCCGCGGCAACAGTGACTTTGCGGGCTTCGCGCAGCCGACGTAATTGGGTTCCCAACACGAGGCGCAGCGCGGTCGGGCTTGTCAGCCGCCGGGTGTCCCCGGGGGGATCCGGACTGGCGGAAGGTGTTCCCACCAACTGTCACCAACCTAGAGCGTGCAAGTTGCAGAGCATGGCGCACCATAGCGGCGGGTGCCGGCCGGGTCAATGCGCGTGCATGTGCATGCCGGCTGCCCCGACGGAGGCATCTGGCAGCTCCTGGCACGTCTGCTGACCGGCGCCCAGCACGGTGGAGCAACAAGCTGATCAATGCCAGGTGCGGCGGCCGAGGAGCTTTTCCCGTTGCCGGCTGCCCGCCGGGGCTGTCACCGCGTTCTGCCAAGCCGTTGAGGGCATCAGGGATGTAGGGCGTTGGCGAGGAACTGCTCTGGCGTCTAGCGGTCAGGCGTTGCACCGGCTACCACGCTCGTCTCGGCGCCTTAAGGCGGGTTCAACCAAAAAATTCCGGCTCACCATCGGACACTGCGGCACAAAGAAATCAACAAACATATACCGCCACGCCAGCTCGCCAGCCAACGAAACGAACAATAGATGAGCGTCTGATGGCGTCCTGTTCACAGTGCGCCCGATCGAAAGTCATTGGCCCGTTGGCCACAGGAAACGCGAACGAGCGCCGACGAAAATAACTCTCGCGCACGCTGGGTATGATCACGGCCGAAATAACCCGACCTGACGCCCGGCCGGTTCCTAGCAAGAGTAATTCCTGAACCTACCCCTTGCCACTGTTATTAATTCAAAGAACTTCATTTGCCTTACCATCTCAGATGTCACCAAGAGATGCAAGTTATGCAATTTCGATTCCCCCGCTAAAGACTTCTGTACGCACATCTGTACGTGCATTAGGCTTGTACTGGCCGGCGCGCTTCCGCTTGCTTCGCCATTGAGCGCTTAGGGACTTTCTCCAGATGCAGCGGGACGAATAATCGCCCGACCGAGCAGAGGCCTACATTGAGCAGTTTTATCCGCTTTCGACTTGCAGAAGAAAAACCAGAACGCGGCTATGGTCGGGCGGTTTACTTGCGAAGGCCAATATGCAGTCTCCGAAATGATTTTCCTAATGTTGCCGCGCCAGGCCGCCTATACGGTCACCGCCCGTACCTGCATGACCACTCGTTCGGCGTGTTGCTATCCTGCATCGCGAGCGAATTTCGCTGATATACGTCGCGTGGCAGTCCACCCGCAGAGCAGGAGGCCGACTCGCGTCACGCGGACAGTAAACGCCGCGACATTTAGCTTAAGCAAGTGACATCGCCTCCGTATCCGCCCGATGATGACCAAAGCATCGTGGCGTGCTCCGCTGCCACGACTAGGCTGTTCGCCGATACGGTTATCCAGACGAAGACGCGCAACTGTCGTTGTTGTCGTTACGCCCGTGACTAAGCCAGAAGCCATCGCATC
>Ga0213875_10001008_pt1 | contig 20017 bp, 19 predicted proteins | sample BarmaccomBMRX_R8_FD_160105 | JGI IMG/M metagenome (GOLD analysis project Ga0213875, IMG submission 160105) | Root-associated microbial communities from Barbacenia macrantha in rupestrian grasslands, the National Park of Serra do Cipo, Brazil - RX_R8 | ecosystem: Host-associated > Plants > Roots... | reverse complement strand
AGATGGGGACAAGCGCAGCCCAGCGTCACTGATTCGTCGCCGGCTGGAGCGGCGATGATGACGGTCTCTTCCTCTGGCCCGAAGCATCTGGATGGGTTCGGAGATACCGGGTTTCCCTTCATGCCTTAGATAGCGGTCGGCATCATCCTGCCGGATTTCGTGACTGCCTTTGTTGGTACGTATTTGCCATACCTGCCCTCCGTCTTGTCCGGGAGCAGGACGACCCGATCGCCCCGCGCACTGAGAAACTGTTGCTGCGCCGTAGCCGTCGCCGGGTTGATATTCATCAAACTTCAGCTACCACGCTGTGACAAACACCGCTCCACGTCGCGCTCCATCCTGGCACCGGCAATAAATCGATTGATGACGCCGCCTAGCCCAGCATGCAGCGACGTCTGTCCTGAGGACGGTGCTGTTGGGTATTGCTGATCAGATCAAGGTGTGTCCGTTGTGAGTAGTTTGTGCGTTCTTAGATCGCCTGCCTGCTGGATGGTGTTTACCGGCGGGTCGCATCCTGCCTCGGACCCGTGCGCCGCCGGCAGGCTGTGGTCGAGACATAGCAGTGGCCATAGCGTGTCGCCACGTTGCCAGGCGCCGGACTCTGAGCGACCCAGGGCGGATGTTGTTGCTGTCGATAAGCTTTCCGTTAGCCCGACCGTGCACATGCGCACGAGGAGGACCAGGGACAGGTGGCTATCAGATATGACGCGCCTGGCGGGCAAGCCGACCTCGTCGGTACCTACGATCACGAGACCCTTGGTTCTTGGGGCGCGACCTCGCTGGCTGCTACCTGCCCGGGTGACGATTTCTTCTCGTGCAATCCGAAGCGACTGCTCCGCCTGACCATTGAACGCCCTGCCACCGGCGCCTATGTGGTGTTGGTAGCCGGAGAGCTGGACATGCTCACCGTGCCGCTGCTCGAAAGATGCCTCTGCAACCAGCTCGCAGCGACCCCCGAGCATCTCATCGTTGATCTGCAGCCGGTGCGCTTCCTTGGCTCTAACGGGCTGACCTGCCTCCTGCAGGCACGCCAGCTGGCCCAGCGGATCCCTGGGACCGAACTGCATCTCAGCGGATTGGTCAACCGCGTGGTCCAGCGTGCACTGGATATCACCGGAGTGCGCGGACTGTTCAACTGCTTCCCCACGCTGGCCGATGCCCGTGTCGCCGTGGGGCAGACGACGGGCAGCCCGGCCGTTGACTTACCACCGACACCGGCTCCTCGCGTCGGCGATCTCACCGACCACTCCCCGGCGCCCGTGCCGGACAACGTCACCGGGCCCGCGGTGCTGGCCGCGGTGTGGTGCAGCTCAGCGGCAACTAACTGGACACTCGAGCTTCGCGAGGTCATCTCCGATGATCTGTTCGGGGCGCTCGTGGACTCGATCAACACCGGAGTTCCGGTCTCCCAACCAGCACCACACGCGCTGGTCGCCGAGCTGGTCATGGCCCGCGGGTTCTGGTTTTTTTGCGAGTCACCCAGTGGTCCGCGCACCAGCGACCGGTATCACTTTGGTTACGTGTCCACGGACAACGAGCCGTAACGGCCGCCAGATTTGCAGAGCTTGGCGCTATCGACGCGCATTTTGCCATGTTTAACGATCACCAGGGGTTGGCACTCCTTTCGAACGGGTTGAGCCGGACGGTGTTGTGGGCTCTCACCGGGGTCGCGAAAGCGTCATCTGACCGCTGGGTCGATGAGCTCGCTTGTGGTGGTCGCCACCCAGTCCGGAACAGCAGGGGACGACGTCATGATCCCGTGACGAGGAGAGCGAGTAAGCAATGCTGGTAGAGAACGAGTTCGAGGTTGCTGCACCCCTGGAGCAGGTGTGGGAACACATGCAGGACGTACCGCGGATTGCTCCGTGCTTGCCGGGCGCTGAGCTCATCGACGTCAACGGCGACACCTACAAGGGCCGAGTGACGACCAAGATGGGCCCAGTGAAACTGCAGTTCATGGGCACGGCCAAGATCGTTGAGCGAGACGAAGCAGCTAAGCGGATCGTGATGGATGCGTCCGGCTCGGAGGAAAAGGGCAAGGGCCAGGCCCAGATGCGGGTGACGTCGACGATGGCGGGTTCAGGAAATTCGACCCGCGTGAAGGTGGCCCAGGATATCCAGCTTTCCGGCGCGGCTGCCCAGTTTGGCCGGGGCATGGTCCAGGACGTCACCAGCGTGTTGATGAGGAGCTTCGCCAAGTGCCTCGCTGACGACATCGGCCGCTCCGCCCGAGGTGAGGAGGCTGTGCGTCGCGAAGCTGTACCCGTGAAGGGATTCAGCATCGCCATGCAGGCGTGGGTGACGGCGATGAAACGATTCTTCGGCCGGCTTTTCGGCATGGGCGGGACAGGATAATTCGCCGCTGGACAGCCCGCTGACCTCTACCGGAGTAACATGCCCATCGGCGCATACAAGGACGGCTTTCAGGGAGGCCAGAAGTGACGCAGTACAGCAAGGGTACGGTGCTCACTTGCGCGCATGAGGGATGTGACTGCCGAGTCCTCATTCAAGAGGAATGTCACTGTCCATCCGGCGATCGAAGTTACACCTGCTCCTGCGGTGCACCTTTGGTCGAGGCGAGTGACGCCAAAGCCAGCGCTGGATAACTTGGTTCAGCTTGCCGAGCATTCCGGCGCGGCGCAAGCCACACACGATGATCGCGGTTTGGGTGCCCTCGAAGACTGAATATGTCACCCGAGGCACCCAACTCGTGATCAACTTTGCCGGTCAGCGGAGCTCCGGCGCGAGAACGAGCGCAAATCCGTCCACAGGTAATCCCGGAGCTATACACATAATGTGGACATCTCGCCGGCGAGGCGAGGCTTAGGGTGTCGCCTCGTGAGTCTTACGCCGATCTATGACCAGCTCCGCGGCGAGCGCATCAACGCAGATGTCCCAGCTACGGATGTCGGCACGAGCGATGCCGCTGAGTCCGAGCCGATGCCGTCGCCGCGGCGAAGGATGACCGGCGAAGCAGCACGCATCACGCCACTATTCAGCCGCCCACCAGATCCAGTGGATGAGCCCAGCGGGACAACGGTCACCTCCGTGCGCCCAACCCGGCCACGGAGCAGGTGACTATCTACGTTGCGAACAACCCCATTCAGCCCCGGGGCGGGTCCCAATGGGTAGGAACTCGTCGCATCTTGCCGTCACAGGCACACGGCTCAGTATTCACCGTCCGGGATCTCTGCGACGGCGGCGAAGCTATGGGTGCACGCGGCGGTGGGGAGAGTTCTTGGCGATCCGGCCCAGGTTCGTTGCTGGGTACTGGATCGTGGCTCGACCGGGCAGGGGGTGGCACGGCAGGACGGAGAACAATCGCTGGACGAGTCACCGGCTGCTGGCGTCCCGCAGGTGCAGCACCAGAAACCGGCTGAACCACCGCAGCAGGCTGCCGGGCAGCGGCGGCAGGAGGTGGTGCCACCACCGGTTGGGGAGCCGCGGCTGGCTGCTGTGGTGTTGCAGCCGGTTGCGGAGCGGGGACCAGGTTCGGCTGCTGTGCCGCGGCGTGCTGGTTGACCGGGTTAGCCTGCGGCACCAGTGGTTCGACCGGCGGGGTCCGAAACATCCCAGCGGTGGCGGCTGCTAGGCCCACGACAGTCACGCCACTCGCCACTAGAGCCACCACGGTGCTACGCAGACTGAGCACGATTTCCCCCACGCCTTGCCAATTCTTGTACTACCCATTAGCGATGCCAGACCACGTTCTGTTAGCACACAGCAGAAATTGGTCACCCTCTTCACAGCGTGACGAACTGCAGACCACGGCGGTTCAGCGCCGGCAGTACGTTGCGCAACGACTCGAGAGTTTGGGCCCGATCACCGCCGCCGTCGTGGCACAGCAGGATATCCCCTGGCCGGGCGGTAAGGAGCCGGTTGGTGACCGTGTCGCTACCCGGTCGAGACCAGTCTCGCGGATCAACATCCCAGCCCAAGGGCACCAACCGCAGGCTGGCTGCCGCGGCCAGGACGCCGGCCCTCCAGTCCCCGCCGGGCGCACGGAATAGCCGAGGTGTCACCCCGCTCGCGTTGATGATGGTTTCCTGAGCATCAGCAATCTGTTGCCGGATTGCTGTCATGCTGCGGGCACCAAACGGTTGCGGATGGGTCATGCTGTGATTGCAGACGCTGTGGCCTTCGGCAATGATCCTTTTCACCAATTCCGGATACGCCTTTACCTGCTTGCCGACCAGCGAGAACGTCGCCCGGACCCGGTTACGGCGCAGCAAGTCCAACACTTGCGGGCTCCACAGCGGATCAGGGCCGTCGTCGATGGTCAGCGCGATGGCATCGGTCGACACCGCAGGCAGCACATCACGGACATGCCTGCGCGGCACGCCAGCGGCAGCACCGTTGGCTAACGGATCACCGGGAGCGACGGCAGCGGTCGCGGGTATACCAAGGGCCATCGCCCCGGCGACCACCGCAGCCTGGGCGGTCCACGTGAGTATCCGCCGCCTGGGCAGCGTGTCCACGGCCCGACACCCTACGCGCCCGGCCACAGGCCGGTTCACCCCTCTTAATCTTCCCATTAATTGAGAAATAACTCCCGAATTGTGAAACACAGGCATAGTCTACCGGGAAGAGGAGGTCAGACCCATGCAACTTATCGAGTGGGACGCTCGCGCCTACGATCAGCTGCCGCTGCCCCACCAGCGATGGGGCAGCGCAACGATCCGTCGGTTACGGCTCGCGGGCGATGAGACCGTCCTGGAGCTCGGCAGCGGTACCGGTCGAGACGCTGAGCTGCTCCTTGACGCGCTGCCAGCCGGTCGGGTGGTCGCTGTCGATGGATCCGCGCAGATGCTGGCTCAGCTACGCCACCGGCTGGCTGGGCGGATGGACCGGGTCACCGTGGTGCGCGCAGACCTCCGCGAGCCGCTGATCCTCGACGAACCGGTGGACGCTGCGCTCAGCGTGGCTACCCTGCACTGGCTGCCCGACCATGACGTGGCGTTCCAGACTGTGGCGGCAGCACTGCGACCCGGCGGTCGCTTCGTCGCGGAGGCGGGCGGGGCGGGCAGTGTCGACCGCGTGCGCGCGGCACTGCGTACCATCACCGGTGACGATGGCGGGCAGTGGTGGAACTTCGCCGGGGTCGATCAGACCACCTGCCGGCTGCAGCGGGCTGGGTTCACCGGTATCACCGTGGACCTCGTGCCCGACTTCGCGATCCTGGACAGCAGCGAGCAGTTCGAGGCCTACCTGGCCACCGTCGTACTCGGTGCCCAACTACGTGAGCTGCCGGCACCCCAGCGCCGCCCGTTCGTGCATGCGGTGGCTCGGGAAATGGGTGAGCCGGTCATCGATTACGTACGCCTGCAGATCGACGCCATGCGCGCCTAACCTTTATTCTCCTAAGCTGGTTTGGTGCCTGCGCGGGAGCTGCTCGTTGAGCCGGGCAGGCTAGCGGCAGTGGCTGCGGTGCTGCAGGTGGCCAAGGCCAGCCAGGAAGCGTTAGACCGGCTCGCGGAGCTGGCCGCGATCGTGATGGACGCCCCGATCGCCCTGGTGAATGTGATTGATACCCAGTCGCATCTGGTGGGCCAGTTCGGGCTCACCGAACCATTTGCGACATCGCGACAAGTGTCGGTCGACACCACTTTTTGCCCGTCTGCTTGGTTTGTCGAACAACCGCTCTATATCGAGGACGCCGCCGAGGATCCCAGCTTCACCGACCAGCTAGAGGGGTTCGCGCTGGATTTCGCCGCCTACGCGGTGTGCCCGCTTCGCGACGCCGACGGGCATGTGATCGGCAGTCTGTGCGCTGTCGACACTCGCCCGCGCCGGTGGCGGCGGGTGGACCGCCGAGCGTTGGAGGCGCTGGCCACTTCAGTGGTCAACGAACTGGCGCTGTACCAGGACATCGATCGCCGCGGGCGATTGCTGGACGCCTTCGCCGCCGCACCGGCCGCGATCGCAGTAACTCGCGGGCCGCGACACCTGGTCGAGTACTGCAATCCGGCCTACCGCGCGTTGTTCGGGACCCCGCCTTTAGAGACGCCGGTCAGGCAGGCGCTGCCGGCGCTGCCGGACGAGTTCTTCTTCCTGATGGATCAGGTACTGGCCGGTGGAGACGTGTACCGGCGCACCGAGGCACCGCTGACCATGACCTGGCCCGGCGAGCAGCACCCCCGGGAACGCTTCTTTGACTTTTCCTACTCGGCGATTGCCGGTACCGCCGATGAGGAAGTTGACTATCGTGGAGTTCTCGTGGTGGCGGTTGAGGTCACCGCCCGGGTCCTGGCCCGCGTCGAGCTGGAACGCCATGCCCGTCGTCAGGAGCTGCTGGCGCGGGCCAGCGCAGCGTTGAGCCGCAGCCTGGATCCGACCGCAGAACTGCAAGCACTTGCCCGTGTCGTCGTCCCCGAACTCGCTGATCTGTCCACGGTCCACCTGCTTGCCCGGCCTACTGCCCCGGGCGCCGATCCGCCGCTGCCGGTGGTGACCGATCGGGTGGCCGTCGCCGGCGCGGCCGGTGTCGTGCTGCCTCCCAAGCTGAGTGGCCTACGGTGGTACGGCAACGGTGATCCGATCACCGCCGCCATTCGGCAGGGCGACCTGGTTGGCGTACCTGTGTCCGGGGCACAGCCGCCGGAGTGGTCGCACAACACTGGATCGGTGGCCACGTTCGACGGTGGCCTGCGCCACTTGGTGGTCGGCCCGGTCCTCGTGCACGGTCTCGTGGTCGCGGTGGTGTCCTTTGCCTTGCAGGCCGACCGGTCGTTGTGGAGTGACGACGATCTCCATGCATTGCGGCAGATCGCCCGCTACGCGGGGATCGCCTTGGAACACGGCCTGTCCTACCAGGCGACCCGTGAGTCGGCATTGGTACTGCAACGCAGCCTGCTCATCGAACCACCCACTGTCGAAGGGGTGCAGATCTGCGCCCGCTACCGTCCGGCCGGGCGTGATGAGGTAGGCGGCGACTGGTACGACGTCTTCCCGCGCAGCTACGACCAGCTCGCGGTGGTGATCGGTGACGTCGTGGGCCACGACATCACCGCAGCGGCGGCAATGGGTCAACTAAGTGCGACGTTGCGATGCCTGGCGCTGGACCGTGACGACGGGCCGAGCGCCATCCTCGACCGGCTGGCAGCGATCAATGCCCGGCTGAGCATCACGCCATTCGCCACCCTGCTGTTCGCCACCCTTACTCGGCTCGCTGACCACTGGATCATGCGCTGGGCCAGCGCCGGACACCCACCACCCTTGCTGCTCACGTCCGGCGGCGTTCACATGCTGCCACGGGTCCGCGGTTCCGCTCTGGTCACCACAGAGACCCCGCCGAGGGGCGAGGCGCAGATCAACGTGGCGGTCGGGTCGACGCTGTTGTTCTACACCGACGGCCTGATCGAATGGCGGGGCCGCGATCTGACAGACAATCTCAACGCGTTGATGGCGCGAACCGCAGCGTCGCAACACAGCGTCATCGAGCCGCTGTGTGATGACCTCCTTGCCGACGCCCCGACCGACGACGACATAGCCGTGTTGGCTATCCACCTGGTGGACCGTCGACACGGCTCGTGAGCGACGATGTACCGACCTCACAACTAAGTGAGGTCGTCGAATTCTCCTGCCTTGACCCCCCGGATCCAGGCATTCATCTCAGCACGGGTAAACAGCACCATTCCCTCATCCGGGTGGTTACTGTTGCGTACCGCGATGTGTCCGTTCGGTAATACGGCGACCTCCACACAGGTGCCGTTGTTGCCGCTGAAGCTGCTGGTGCGCCAGAGAGTGACAGAGGAGGCTGAGAGGGTCACAGTGCGTCTCCGACATTCATGATGCAAGCATCGATTGGATCAGTGCAATGGACCGCTCGGGACTAAGGGCGGCCCGTTGCAGGTCTTTTGCAACCATGTTATACGTCTCTACTTGTTCTGCATCCTGAAGATAAAGAGCGCCGTCGTGGAGCTCGACATATCCGATGGACCGGACATTCTCGAAACCGAGCACCACGAACTGACCGGTGAGCGCGGTATGCGGGCCGTCTTCTGGCCGTAGCACCTGGATAGTAACTGTGGGTAGTTCGGCCAGGGTGCGCAAATGCCGCAGCTGCGCCTGGCGTAGCTGCGGGCTGCCCACCGCAAGCCGCAATGCGCTATCGGTGACGACAGCATGGAGCTTGAGTGGCCGCTCCGGATCGGTAAGCCGGCGGGTCCGGGCAATCCGGAAGCCGACGAACCGCTCACTGTGGTCGGCGCGCACCCTGGGCGTGTTAGCCGTGACCGCAGTCGCGTACTGCTCGGTCTGCAGCAGGCCCGGAATGATGATCGGCTCGAACACGAACTCGCTCTCCGCGAGGCCTTCTAGGCCGACGAAAGTCTTCAGCCAGTCCGGCACCACCTGACCCCACGGTGCCCACCAGGAGGCTTCGTCGGCGCGGCTGGTCAACGAGATAAGCCGGTCGATGTCTTGTTGATCGACCTGGTATGTCATCAGTAGCCGGGCAATATCGTCTGGGTCCTGCTGCTGGCGCCCGGTTTCTAGGTGGCCGAGTTTGGCCCGGCTGATGCCGCTGTGATCACTGGCCTCGGTCAGCGAGAGCTTGGCGGCGTTGCGGTAACGCGCCAACTCCACGCCGATCAACCAGCGCAGCGGCGCTGGATCTCCGCGCGACACCATGTCATGCCGCCGGAATTGTCATGAGACGTCTCATGTATAGTCCCCCGCACGATACACGTCGAACCGTCCGATAAATACCCACGGTCCTGACCATGCAACGAGCGTCGCGTGCAGGGGTGCCGGTTTGTCCGGGAAGATCACCCAGAAGACCTGTTGTACCAAATTGTCGGGAACGTCCGAAGCGGCGACGGCCCGCCCGTACCCTCCCCGAAAACGGGCGGAGCCGTCGCCTTCCACACCACTGGGGGAATCAACTGTGGAGCAGGTGCCGCAGGACCGTCCGACTCGATCAGAGTCGAGCTTGACCACCGGCACGCGACCGCGTAGCAATCTGCGCTCAGCCGGCCTGCGGGTGCCTGATCCACAGTTCTCCACCAGGAGCACGGGTAACCGTGCGGCGAGCACCCTCATACCGTTGGCTGGCGCTGGACACCCGCCCGAGCCCCAGATTGACGCGGTCGAACGCCCTGCGCAGCGGCGAGGTGTGGAGCAGCTGCGGTGGGCGCGCTGCCCTGATCACGACCAGCTACACCTGCTGCACCCTGCCGACGTGACTATCGCGACCGTTCGCGGTTATACCCGGGCGTTGTGCGGACAGCAGGTTATGGCGGATGGCCTCATGATCAACAACATTGCAACTGGCGCGTTGTGCATGGCGTGCGTCGTCGCTGCATCCTCATGATGGTCGGTGGCGTGCGGCTCAGCTGAGGTAGCCCTCGACCTCATCAACCGGGCGGACTTGGGCGTCGTCGGGATCCTGCCCGGCGGCCGCGCGGGCTCGACGTTGCCGCAGCAGATCCCAGCACTGGTCGAGCTGCTGTTCCAGCGTGGTCAGCGCAGCGTGTTCCTCCTCGGTGGTCAGCTCACCTTGCGAGAGTCGCCTGCGCAGGGCGTGTTCAGCGTCGACCAGCTCGTGGATGTGCTGCAGCACGTCTCGTTCCTCGACCATCTGGAGCGACCTCTCGTCAGCGTTATGCGGGGCACCCGCACCCGGCGTCAGGCGGGCGCACCACGCAGGGCGCCCGTGCTCCCAGTGCCTACGCTAGTACCCCATGGTGCCGGTCGGGTCGAAGTGGCCGTGACCGATGGTCTTGCCGCTCCCCTGAACACTGTCCCCCGGGACGCCTGGTTGTCCTGGCTTGCCGTCCGGTCCGGCCTGGTCTGTACCGCCGGTGCCATCAGCAGGGCTGGCGCTGAGTAGGGACAAAACGGTGCGGGCTGGCAATAGCGTCACGTGCTGTTGCGCAAGTTCGACCAAACTCATCGGGTGAGACATAGCAGGCTCCTATATAGGCGGGCAGTGCCGATTGGTGCGCCATCTACGGTGCCCAGCGCGTACGTTGGTGAGCAATCAGTAGCCGTACGTAAACCTTTCGGCTCAGGTACGGACAGTCCGGAGTGACTACCCCAAGCCGGGTGGGTATCTCGGTGCCGACTTGGCGACATCGAGGAGGCTGGGATGCGTCCGATCGACGAGCAAACCGTGCTGGTCACCGGAGCCACGAGCGGCCTCGGACAGCACTTGGTCCAGCGGCTGGCTGCGGCGGGTGCCACCGTCGTTGCTCATGGCCGCGATATCCAGCGCTTGCACCGCACCCGCGAGCAGATCCGTGCGGCGACCGGCCACGAGGTGGACATCATCCAGGCGGATCTTGCCGACCTGGCTCAGGTCCACCGGCTCGCCGACGAAGTGCTGGACCGTTACCCGCAGCTGCATGCGCTGGTCAACAATGCCGGGGTCGGGTTCGGTGCGCCGGGTGCCGCCCGCGAAGTCAGCGTTGATGGCATCGAATTACGCTTCGCGGTCAACCACCTGGCGAGCTACCTCCTGGCCCGGCGGCTGGCCGACCGGCTGGTTGCCTCCGCCCCGTCCCGCATCGTGCAGGTTGCTTCCGCTGGCCAGCTGGCACTGGATCCGGATGATCCGTTCACCGAGCATGGCTACGACGGTGTCACCGCGTACCGGCGTTCGAAGCTCGCCCAGGTGATGGCCAGTTTTGACCTGGCCGCTGACCTGGTCGGTACCGGCGTGTCCGTCAACGCGGTCCACCCGGCCACGTTCATGGACACCGCGATGGTCCGCGAGGCCGGGCAGGCTCCGGTCAGCACCGTTGAGGAGGGTGTCGACGTCGTATGGTGGTTGCTGACCGATCCCGACCTGGACCGGGTCAGCGGCTACTACTTCCACGGCAGCAAAGAGGCCCAACCCGACCCGCAAGCCGACGATCCCGCGGCGCGTGCTTGGCTACGCCGCTTGTCCGATTCCTTGATAACCCGCTAACGCCGATACGGCGCGGCGGAATGTGGTCCAGCAATCGGCTGCTGGTTGTGACGAGCAAGTGAGCTGGGGTACGGGTGCCGACGTTTGCTGTGGAGGGGCCTATTCGCGCAAGGGAATGTCGGCCCATAAGAACTGGCGTCGGCGGGGCGGCACTCACCGATGTGAGTTGCGACCACCGCCGACGCCGACCCACTACAGGCCTAGGTCGAGGAAACGCCCTTTGGGGTTGTAGCCACAACCGTCGTTGTAGCAGTAGTAGGCACCGTAACGGCGGTAGAAGTAGCCACTGGGCCGGTAGGCCCCCCCGTGATGCCAGTCGTAGCCATCGTAGTGGTCATGGCCTTCGTATCCATGGCCAGCACCCTGTGTGAAAATCTCTGCAATCCTCATGCCCGCTCCTTCGATGCGGTAGCGGAGCGTAGACGCCAGTAACCCCGGACAAGCTTGGGCAATGCACGTGCATCTATACGAAAGCAACGATCGATCGCGCTGCCTTGCAGGATACGATCGAATCGTCATGTGCGTGCCGGACAAAATCTCACGGCATATTACGGGCAGTGCCCCCCGGTATCGCCCCCCGGTCTCGACACCGGCAGCTCGTCATCGCACAGTCAGCAATCCCCCCGGTTGTCCGACTGGCCTCCTTACTCCCCGTGGTCACGTGCGTATCAAAAGTAAGCGATCCTGCCGGTGATTTCAACGTTAACTTTGCGTAGCAGTCTCTTACTCTCCGTAACAGCACACCCGCTGGCGGTATGGGTAGGGTGTGCGCCGGGGCCACAGTGCAGAGTTGTGTTGCTCGCCTGGAACGCTGCTGACCGATCGTTTGTTAACGACTCATGAGACGTCTACTGAGTCATTCACATCGGTATCGCGATGTGTTGTTCAATGTTTGTCCGTGTCGGCGTGGCGATGACTAAAAGCGTAAGTCCACCACCGAGGTCGTCTTAGACTGCGCGGGCGAAAGGCTCCGTCCTGCCCGTCTCGGCTAAGGCACTCAGTCGGGCAGGCGGTCCTGTGAGGAGGGGAACGCTACATGCAGCACGGGGCGGGGACCGGACGTAAGGGACACGTCCGTGCGTGCCTGGATCTTGTTTCTTCGACGCGCGTCATCTCTATACCGATCATGACGAACGGGGGAGTAGGCACGTGAGCGAGCTGTGGTCGGACGATTTTGAGGTCCTGCACTGGGTCATCGAGCGATTCCAGCGCACCGGGCACAGTATCGAGGTTGGCGAGGCGCTGAGAGTTTTTCCCGAGGAGCAGTACGACAGCGTACGAAACTCCTTGGTGCGCTTGAGTAGCCATTCCTACATGATCACAGTCAACGGTGGTGGACACGGGCGGGAAGTGCCCACGGGGGCGCCAGTAATGAATGAGGCCACTGACCGCACGCTTCGTCTGGTGAGCGGGTCATCCGATAATGCCGAATTGCTGGCCGATCGGATCTTGGCGGTGCTCGCCGAGGCTGCGGTGAACGAGGAAGATCCCGAGACACGGTACCGGCTCGAGGCCGCACTCAGAGGTATCTGCGGCATGACCCGAGACGTGCTGGTCGAGGTGGTCGCCGCGGCAGTGGCGCGGTCAACGGCTACCCCCGCTCAGGGACGGCCGCGCCACTATGACTACGAGACGCTCGCGCTGGATCACGCTGAACAGCGCAGGACTGCCACTAACTAAACGCTACGTCAAGATCACCATAAATCGTACGGATCCGTGCTCAGGCCGCGACTGACCGTCTCAGCACATGATTGACGTGTCAGGGAGCCCGTAATGCTGCTCTGGATACCGGTGCGGCCCGCATCCGTGAGTGGCTTCTGCCGCTGTTCGACCACGTGGCACCGATGCCCTACGCCCACGTCGAGTTGCAGCACCTGCTCGACGAGGCCAACGCCTGGAGGCTGAGTTGCTACGAGAAAGCCCTCTACCTCGACGAGTTGCACGATGACGTCATCACGGTGCTGACCCGGCACGCGTCAGGCGATAGCTGGCCACTGTCGCGCGCAATGATCATCCCGTTGGATGGCGCTTACCAGGATGTCGCCGATCACGACACGGCATGGGGCGGGAGCCGAGCCGGGTACGGGATCGTCATCATCGGGTTGGCCACCACGCCGGAACAGCTGGACACCGAACGGGCCTGGGTGCGGTCGTTGTGGGAGGCCCTCATGCCATACGCCAGCGGTATCGGCGCCTATGTCAATACCCTTGCGCAGTTCGAGGATGACCGGGCGCGGGCTTCCTACGGACCTGCCAAATACGAACGGCTGGCCCGGATCAAGGTGGTCTACGACCCCGGCAACGTCTTCCACCGCAACGTGAATATCAAACCAGCGTCGCCATCGGCATCCCGGTAGCGCGCACGGGTTCACCATGCACGTCGCGGTTGATTGTGCTGGTTAGGGGCGCAATCTGTGGATCTCTGTGGTGTTTGTTTCCTGTTCGGAGTTTATCCACAGCAGGAGTACACAGCCTGTTGATGCATTCGCCGGTGATGGGGTCTCTACGGTGTCGCGCCGTGGGTCATACGCCGATTTATGATCAGCTGCGGGGTGAGCGGATCAATGCCGATGTCCCGACAAATGATGTTGATTTGCACCGCGATGGTTCCGCAAGCAGGCATCGCCGCGGGGCGGCTGCACCGGACGCAGCACGCCTGCTGGGGCAGAGCGGACCGGGCACGGAGGACGTGGCCGGTCACCACCGGCGGGTGGAGGCATACCCTGCGGCTGCTTTGACAGGTGACGAGCTGGGCACCGTGGGAGTGAATGGATCTTTCGCAGGTGTCGTGGAGGCTGGTGGGCGAGCAGGGCCCCGGCACGCCCGGGGTGGTTGTCGAGACGGTGAGCAGCTGCCGGATTCTGCGGCGGTGAGCAGGTCAGAGCCCAGGCACCAGCTACGGCACCCGTGAGGAGGGCTTGAGGTGGACCGATGCCGTTGACCCCTGCTGATGTGCGCAACTTTACGTTCAGCAAACCGCCAGCAGGCCGGCCTGGCTACCACGAAGACGAGGTCGATGATTTTTTAGACCTGGTGGAGGCCGAGTTGGTCCGCTTGCTCCAAGACAACGCCGAGCTGCGTGCCCAGCTGGCGCAGCTCGACGAGCAGCTACGCACGCTGAGCACCGAGACCCCAGCCGATCCTGGGCCACCGCGGCCTCCGGGGCCGGTGACGACGCCCGTGCGGCCATTGATCACTTTACAGACCGTGCCCGATACAGAGCACGACCTGCGGGCGGCGCGGGTGCTGGTCCTCGCCCAGGAACGGGCCGACCAGTTGACCGAGCAAGCCCAGGTCACGGCCGAGCAGACACTTAGCCAGGCTCGCACCGATTCCGAGCAACTGCTCACCAATGCCCGCAACGAGGCTGAAGACCTCATCCACCAGGCACGAACCGAGGCAAAAACGATCCTGCAGGACGCTCGCACGACAGCCCAGACCCTGCAACAGCAGTCCCAGAACAGGGCGGCATCGCTCACGGAGGAGGCGACCCGCCAGCGCACCGAGATACTGGACGCACTCAACCAGGACAAGACCCTGCTGGAAGATACGATCGACAAACTGCGGGCCTTCGAGCTGGAATACCGCACGCAGCTAGCGACCTACTTGCATTCCCTGCTCCATCAGCTTGACGGTCTGGAAACCGCGCCACTCGCCGAGCAGGTGCACACCCCGCAGGACCTTGTCGGCTCTGGTCTGGATAAGCGCGGTCAAACAGGGCAGTGACTCTCGACGCGTGGCACAACTCGGGCCCACGGCTTCATTTTTTACTGAATAGATCAAATGCTCGGCCGTCAGTCCGGTATCCTCTCTCGGGTGCGAAGGACCGGAGTAATCGAGGATGCTCGGGGCCTAGGTCTGCATGATCACGTGTGTTGGGCTTATGACGATCTCAACGATTTCCGGTGCAGGGCTCGGGAGTTCTTGGCCGAGGGCCTCGAGCTAGGCCAGCAGGTCTGGTATGTCGCTCCTGGTGATGTTGAGACGTTGGCCGACGACCTGCGCGACCTTGATGGGATGGCCCTGGCCTTGCAGGTGGGCGCTGCGCGCGTCGTCTCAGTTGAGAGCGCTTACCCGGCAGGTACGGTTGTCGAGCCAGCTGCCCAAGCGCAAGCGTTCGTGACCGCAGCAATGCAGGCGCGGATGCTCGGCTTCAGCGGTCTGCGAGTTGCTGCCGATACCACTCCGCTGGTGCGTACGCGAGGCCAGCTGGAGGCGTTTGCCCGCTATGAGTGCGTGGTTGATCGCTGTATAGCCAGCCATCCGTTGTCCGGAATGTGTGCCTACAACCGTCAGGAGCTGGGCGAGGAAGTGATCGCGCAGTTGGCCTGCTTGCACCCGAATATCAACGGCAGTACGGCGCAATTCCGGTTGCATGCCTCAAACCATGCCGCGGCTTCGCTGAACGGTGAGTTGGACATGACCACCGTTGAATTGTTGTCCCTGGCCTTGCAGCGCGCTGATTTGCAGCCAGACGGTGGTGAGGTGGTTATCGATGCAGCCGGTCTCACCTTTATCGATCATCGCGCTCTGCTCATGCTGGCCGATCGTACCCGGCGCACGCATGCGACAGTCGTGTTGCAGACTGACTGGCCAGGCGCCGCCCCGCTGGTCGAATGTCTCGACATAAAAGAAGTTCGTGTGGAACCGCCGGGCTGGCGCTAGGAGCGGCTCAGCGTGTTCCATGAAGCTGCCTTCTACAGCTCAGAGGATGAGCTGCTCAACATTGCCGTACCCTTTCTGGAAGCGAGCTTGGAGACCGGCGCGCCATCCATGGTGGTCCTCAACGAACGGGACAGCGAGCTGATCCGTTCGGTGATTCCGGATACGTCACAGCTATCATTCCTTCGTGATCCGTACCTCCGGCCGGCCAGCGTCATCAAGTCGGTGCAACAGGTACTGACCGGACAGATGTTTGACGGCACCGAGCAGATCCGCATTCTCGGTGAGGTGCCACATCCGGGCATGGGAATGCCGTGGGAGTGGTGGGCACGCTATGAAGCCACCATCAATCATGCTTTCGACCAATCCCCGCTGTGGGTGCTGTGCCTGTATGACCTTCGCATCACCTCCGGTGACGTGCTCAACGACGTGACTCAGACCCACCCCTACCTGATGACCGCTGACGGCCGTCGTACCGTCAACAACCGTTACCTCTGTCCCGAGGTGTTCCTGACCCGGGCACGACCGACCTACCCTGATCCGCTGGAAGCTGCATCACCCCTTGTTGACCTGGTGGATCCGATGCCCCTGGCCGCCCGCCAGGCGGTACGGGAAGCCGGCGCGAGCACCCGTTTGCCAGTCGCCGATGTCGAGGGCCTGGTGATCGCGGTGTGCGAGGCGCTGACCAATTCGATTTGTCACGGTCGGCCACCAGTCCAGCTCCGCCTGTGGGCTAACCCGGACCGGGTGGTGGTTACGGTCACTGATCGCGGCGGGGGGCCTGCAGACCCCTTCGCCGGGCTACTACCAGCCGCAACTGGACCGCCAGGCGGCCTGGGTCTATGGCTAGCCCATCAGCTGTGCAGCCTCGTCACCCTCGACAAAACCAAGGACACTTTCACCGTCCGGCTCGTCGCCGGTCAACCCGCGAGCTGCCACCCTGATGTCCGCGTTGCTTAGCAAGGCGGTTGTTGGCGCGCCAGCCTGTGGTTAGTTTCACCTAACCTAACGGTGGGTCGCCTGTGCGGGGTAAGGATCGGCAGGCCAGGTACACCAGGACGTGAGCGTGGTTGCGCAGAGGTCCGCCGACGGTGGCTCTCCAGCGCTCTGCTGCGCTCGCCTGGTTACGAACAGTTAATCGGCCCTACCTCTAGCGCAGCGTCATCACCTTGACACGCAAGCACGTGTGCGTAAATCCTGGCGCCGCGGAGGGGAGTACCCACCCGGTCGAGATCGTCAATACGGCAGTCCTTACGACGGCCCGGTCTCGGCGCCACCGATAAGGCCCATGCTGCTTCTGGGCTGATCCTGGTGGTTGGGGAGACCTCCGGTTCGTTGACGAACCACGAACCGGAGGTGTGCTGTCGGAACTGTCTCCCGTGCGGTGGACAGAGTGTTCACCTTTGCGATCATCTTCGGCTACTTCGCGGTGCTGCTGTGTCGCCACCATCGACGTGCCCGCGCACCATGTCGGATCCGCAGACCATCACTCGTCCGTTGACCCGCTGGAGGTTATGCCTGATGCACTGCGCTTCGTCCACCCTCACGGCCCCGGCACCCAGGGGGTTGCGCGCGGTGCTGCGTTGCGACCTGCCCGCCTCGCTGGTGGTGTTCCTGGTCGCGGTACCCCTGTCGCTTGGTATCGCGGTGGCCTCGGGTGCCCCGGTCATGGCCGGCCTCATCGCTGCCGTCGTCGGGGGAATCGTGGCGGGCCTTCTTGGAGGCTCACCTTTGCAGGTGAGCGGTCCAGCGGCGGGGCTGACCGTGGTGGTGGCCGACCTGATCGGGCGGTTCGGCTGGGGTGTGACGTGTGCGATCACGGTGGGGGCCGGACTGCTGCAGGTGCTGTTCGGCGTCAGCCGGGTGGCCCGGGCGGCGCTGGCCATCTCGCCGGCGGTGGTGCACGCGATGCTGGCCGGGATCGGGATCACGATCGTGCTGGGTCAGCTCCACGTGCTGCTCGGCGGGTCACCGGGCAGCGATGCGATCACCAACCTGACCGGTCTGCCTGGCCAGCTCGCAGATATGCACCATCCGGCCGTGCTGGTGGGTCTGGCGGTGATCGCCGTGTTGCTGCTGTGGCCGCGGTTACCGCAACCGGTGCGGCAGATCCCGGGACCGCTGGTGGCCGTGGTGGCCGCGACCGCATTGGCCACGGTTCTCGCGCTCGACCTCGAGCGCGTGGTGATTCCTGGCTCGTTGATCGAATCGCTGCACCTGCCGCAGGTGCCTGGCGGCATGTGGCTCGGCGTGCTCACCGGCGTGCTCACGGTGGCGTTGATTGCCAGCGTGGAAAGCCTGCTGTGCGCGGTGGCCACCGACAAGATGGGTGGCAGCCGGAGCAACCTGGACCGGGAGTTGATCGGTCAGGGCGCAGCCAACACCCTGTCCGGACTCGCGGGTGGCCTTCCGGTGACCGGCGTGATCGTCCGCAGTTCGACCAATGTCACCGCGGGCGCCCGGACTTGCGCCTCAGCGGTGCTGCACGGGGTGTGGGTGCTGGTGTTTTCGGTGCTACTGGTGGGGCTGATCGAGCTGATCCCGATGGCTGCGCTGGCCGGCCTGCTGGTGATGATCGGCCTGCGGTTGGTCAAGCTGGCGGATCTCCGCTCGGCCCGTAACCAGGGTGAGCTGGCGATGTATCTGGTCACTGCCGCCGGTGTGGTGTTTCTCAACCTGCTGACCGGAGTGCTGATCGGCCTGGGACTGTCGCTGCTGCTGGTACTGCGCCGGGTGGTCTGGTCTGCAGTACACGCCCAGCAGCTGCGGCCGGAATCGGCGGGCACACCGGCCTCCTGGCGGGTGGTGGTGGAAGGCACGTTGAGCTTTCTGTCCATCCCCCGGCTGTCTTCGGTGCTGTCCCGGGTGCCGCCCGGCAGCCACGTCACAGTGGAGATGGTGGTCGACTTCCTGGACCACGCCGCGTACGAGCACCTGGCCAGCTGGCGACGCCAGCACGAGGCGACCGGCGGCACCGTCATCGTCGATGAGGTGGGGCCAGCGCGGCTGGACGACGAGAACGGCAACGGGCGCACCCGGCGGGTGTGGGCGCCGGCTTTGCCGAGGGCGTTCTCGCCCTGGTGGGTCTGGCAGGCGCAAGCCGAGCACGTCGATGACGGTCCCGGTGGACTCCAGCCAGTACTGGCCGGGGTGCGGGAGTACCACCGCCGCCGGGCGTCCGACGTGCTGCCGCACCTGGAACGGCTGGCCGGCGGCCAGCGTCCCCGGGCACTGTTTTTGACTTGCACCGACTCCCGGGTAGTGCCCAATGTCATCACCAGCAGCGGACCTGGTGACCTGTTCACCATTCGCAACCTGGGCAATCTGGTCCCACCGTCCGGCCATGAGTCGGATTCGTCGGTGGCCGCGGCGTTGGTCTACGCGGCCAATCACCTTCAGGTGCCGACCATCCTGGTGTGCGGGCATTCGGGTTGCTCGGCTATGCAGGCGCTGCTCGATGGCGACAACCTCGACGAACCGTTGAACCGGTGGCTGCGCTGGGGCCTGCCCAGCCTGGACGCCCTGCGCGGGGGGTGTCCTGTCGGGGTAGCGGCGGCAGCCGAAGGCCGGCCTGAAGTTGATCAGCTGTCCATGGTCAACGTCGCTCATCAGATCGACGCGCTGCGCACCCATCCTGTCGTCCGGGATGCGGTGGCGGCCGGTCGGATCCATATCGCCGGACTGTTCCTTGACATTCCCACAGCGCGGCTGCTCCTCCTGGACCCAGCCGCTGGACGCTTCCTGCCGATGCCTGACCAACCGCCTGATGGCCTCGTCGTGCCCAGCACCACGGCCCGCGGCTAATGCGGGACATGATGATGGCCGAACCCCGGAGCTCCAACCGGGGCTGTCGCCTGCACCCGCTCCCGCGGTGGTCGCACACGACGTCGGGTGATTGTCCACGCATAGAGCGCGGTTTGTGTCTTTCTGGCGATCGATTCTGTCGCGATAATGCACAAACCACGATCAACGCTCAATCGGGGACAGAATTAAGCGGGCACCACCGTGACGCATGTCGACTCAATGTAGCTCATCAAGGTATCGGTGACCTTGTTGACGGAGTGCACTTCTTTCAAATGTTGGGCTATCAGCACCTCGAGGTCGTCCTTGGTAGGAGCAAAAACCTGGCTGCGGCATTGTTCATGACCACATTGAAACCGGTACACCTCGGCATTTGTCATGTCAACATTGTACGGCGACTGTGATGATCGCGAGTTCGTCTTCACACCGTAACTTTCGGATGACAACTATGCCCGGTTCAGTGCGTCGCGACGATGCGCTTGTGGCCGTCGACCTGGAAGGCCCGGTATGTCGTCGCGTCGGCGAGCGTGCCGGGTACAGCTCCGCGAGTCCGTGACTGGCCGGCCGCTGGCGAATAGCCTGTGGGCTCGTGACGTGCGCAGCGTTGGTGCTTGTGCTCGCGGTGTTGCTCGCCGGACGTGG
>Ga0213875_10001007_pt1 | contig 20033 bp, 24 predicted proteins | sample BarmaccomBMRX_R8_FD_160105 | JGI IMG/M metagenome (GOLD analysis project Ga0213875, IMG submission 160105) | Root-associated microbial communities from Barbacenia macrantha in rupestrian grasslands, the National Park of Serra do Cipo, Brazil - RX_R8 | ecosystem: Host-associated > Plants > Roots... | reverse complement strand
CTGTGCGAGTGAAGGGACTCAAATGCGGCGGCCCGGTGCTGATTGCTCACACGCCAGAGGCTACGCTGCGGGACGCTATCGTCGAGGTGAACGGTGACGACGTAGACGCTGTCGTCATCGTGGGCACCAACTTGCCCATGGCGCGGGTAGCCGCGGCTGCCGAGGCATGGCTCAACAAGCCAGTCATCGCGCTGAACACAGCCAGCTACCGGCATGCACTCCGGGCCAACGGGATCGACGACAAGGTTTACGGCTTCGGACGGCTGCTGTCGGATTTCTGACGTTTCGCCCTGTCGTATGCAAGCCCCTCCCCTGCCCTGGCCGCTCCGTGCGATAGGGGCAACTCAGTCCTCAGCGCCGCTCTCGTCGACAGCACGCTGCCGCGGCGGCAGTTTCTGCTGTCCCAACTGGACTTTCCCCGCGCGGCGGTCCGTAAGCCCTTGTCCGGACCGTAGCAGTCAAGGTTCTCCACAATTCGGACAAGTCCGCCGAGACCCACGCCGGTGAGGGTCTCTTTGTGAGTGCCTCGCGTTGCTGCGGCCTTGTACGATACCGGCCAGCTCTCATTCCAGTAGGAAGATGGTCATGCCGCGGCAGGCCGTTGAAATTTCCGGCTCGCGTAAGCCGGCCGAGGCCCTCGCGCGAACGGCGGCATTCCTGGAGATCGCGCGCGGCATCGTGGCCAAGGACCGTTATGGGCTCTGACTCAGTCTTGGTGGCAGGAGATCGGGGCAGGTCCATGCTCACTATGATCGACGCCTGATGGATCTTCCCTCCCATGGTCGAGCCGTGCACCTGCGTGTCCGAGCGCGCCGGTTCCGGTGAGGCAACGCTGGCTGTACACGGATGATCTTCGGAGAGCCGGTGTCCGAGACGGTCGCCCCACGCGCCGCTCGGCGCACGTCGCGGCTCGAGGGCATAGTCCACCATCTCGGGATCGCCCTGGCATTACAGTTGCGCTGAGGCTGGTTTTCTGAATCGCTAGGTGGCGCACACTCCGATTCGGAGTTGGCGTTGGTTCCGGACGCCGCCTGGCAGAGTTTCTCAGCGGGCGAGGGCACGAAGGGCCCGCGGCTGCACGATTTGGCCTCTCGCCCACCTCGAAGCGGACCACTACGTCGACGGAGCAGAGGGGCTCTGGACGCGCGGCCTGCTGATCCGTCGTCACCGTGCAGACGGCGAACTGGCCTATTTCAGCACCTGGTGCGCGGCCGGCACCCCGATCGTCGGCATCGCCGTCTCCATTCTCGAAGTGGCTCCCCCGAGGATTGCGGTCCTATCCGTCATGCGTGGACTCGAACAGGGATTCGCGGACGAGGTGTTGCGCGAGCGCCTGGTCGCCATCGGCCCCCATGTCCGCCAAGCGGTCGCTATCGGCAACGCGCTCGAACGTCGGACCGTCGAGGCAGTGTCGTTTGCCGGGGTCCTGGAGCGGTTGCAGTCGCCGATCGTGCTCCTCGACCCGAACGCACGAATACTGCACGCCAACGATAGTGCGCGGGAGGTGCTGCGAGCCCGTGACCCGCTATGTGACGTGGGCGGCCACCTGTTCCTCACCCCTGCACCGGCGCGGGTTTGGCTGGAACCGGGGTTGGCGGACTCGCGGCTAGGCGAGACGGCGGTCGAACCGGGGGACGGCACCATCGTGCTGGGCCGTCATGGCACGGGAACCCTGATCGGCCACTCGTCTCACTCTCGGCTGGACAGCGAGTGCTCGTCGGACGGCAGTCCGGGGCCACCGCAGCGCTCGTGATCAGCCGGATCGAAGCCACGGACCCGTCCGCGGTCCAGATCCTCGGGACGGCGTACAATCTGACCCGGCGCGAAGTGGCCGTTACCGCGACCATCGTCCAGCTCGGCGGCGTCGCGGCGGCGGCCGAGGCGCTCGGGCTGGCCCCGGAAACGGTCCGGACCCACCTGAAAGCGATTTTCAGGAAGACCGGCATCCACCGGCAAGCCGACCTGGCCTTCGCCGTCGCCAGCGCGAGCGAGCCTTTGAAGCTTGGCCCTCGTACTTCCACGTGAGTCACGGCACCGTCGTCCCGATGGGCGAACCACGCGATGGCATGAGTGCCACAGCGGATCGCGCCTTGCGCCTTAGCCAGGGCGAGCACGGGCTCTGGGACTGCCCGCTGCTCGCACAGATATCGCCAAGCAAAATCGCCGGACTGGATCACAGGGCGTCTGGCCCAACGCTCGGCCGGGCTGGGACGCGCTTTCGACGGGTGCTCGCGCGATACCGCGGGATAGGCTGGCACCACGCCGACGAAAGGCCGCAGCGCCGTGCAGGCTTGGCCGAAGGTGAATCCGGCTCGAGATGTCGAATGAGGTCGAATACGTCCCCTTTGGCGTCGCCTGTGGAATCCCCCCAACCGCGGCCGCCGTGGTTGACGATGATGATCTCACCTTCACCGCGCCGACATTTCAGTGATCGGCGCGTGCTCTCGCGCCTGTCCAGCTTCCATCCAGCGAGTTGCTCCAGTAGAGCGGCACAACTCACGCCGCTCCGGAGCAGGTCTAGTTCCGCATCGTTCGGCATCTCCGCTCTCCGGAACCGTGCGGGCCCGGGCTGGGCCCTGCCCTGCCCTCTTCATTTCCGCACCGACCGTCGGACCGCCGCGAAGCCGGAGCGGGGCAAGGGCAAGCCGGCGCAGCCGGGCCGTCCCCGCACGGCCCCTTGCCGCGCTCCCGGCGCAAGCGGTACGGCACCTTCCTTGCTGGTCCTCATGCCTGAGGCTGTCCCGGATTTTGCGAATGGACGGATTCCACGGGCGGCCTGGGCAGCGCACTCGGCAGGACTTTTCCTTGGTCCCGGCCCTACCTCGCCCGTGCGCTCGCTCCACATGCGGCGCCGCTCCGATCCCAATCAGCAGCCGCTTGCTCCCTCGCGCCCAACAGCTCCGCGTCCTCGCAGCGCCCGTGGAACACCGTCAGCATCAAATCGCCGGATTCAGGCGGATTCAGACAGCCGCCGACAGTAGTACCAGTCGAGGGGCCTAAGCGCCTACCCTCCCATTCTTCGCGCCCATCTCGCCAGTCCCGGCGTCTGCCTGCCGGACGAAGCGCGAGCACGCGCGCGAAACCGGCGATCTGCGCCCACTATGGGGATCAGGCTCATGGCAGTGAAGCATCACGAACAAGATGCCTGGCTGCCTTTTAGCTCCTACCCTACTTTTTCCAACGGCGACGGTCTTTCACCAGGTCGACCTCGTCTAGCCGAAACCCGGCGTCCCCAAGCGCCCGAAGAATCAGATAGGTCTTGGTCACACCTTGTTCTGCGGCGCGAACTGATAACTCCCGGTCAAGGTAGTCGGGTGCGTCGAAGCGGACACTGGTGAGCGGCGCAGCCGGCCTTTGTGGCTCGGGCCTCGTCGAGGCCGGCGCGAGCTGAGTTGAGGCACCCCACCTCTCACCGATCTCACGCGAGCGGGTTGCTACGTCGTCGTCGGAGATTTCCTCCTTCGGCTTGAGGTTCAGCGCAATCTTCTTGCTCGGCGGTCGGATCTCGTCCGCGATCGACGGCAGTTTGTTGGCGCCCATTATGCCGCCTCGGCCAAGGTAGCGATCGCTTGCAGCAGCTCGGCGGTGAACGCCGCTACGTTTGCCGCGGCCGAGCCGTTTGGGTCGCTCTGCCGGGGCACCTGCCCCGTAATGTGCAACTCGCGGAACGCGGCGCGCTCCATCAGCATGGTCTTCAAGGTCGGCACCTGCCCCTCCCCCTCCACGCTCTCGCGAACATGGCGTGCGGACCGGCTCTCAAACCCGGGCAGCACTCGCGTCCAGAATATCGAGCGGGCGATGGGTGAGCGGGCCAGTTCCTGCGCGTCGTCGATTTGCGCGATCGTCTTCATGGCAGCCCGGATGTCTGGAAGGGACGCCTGGCTTGGCACAAGCACGAAATGCGAGCGGTGCAATGCCTTAAGCGCCAAGGTTGAAGCGCCGCCTGGAAGATCAACGACAACGACCTCATTTTCCGCTTCTGCCTTTCGCAGCAGGGCGAGGATGTTGTCTTCCCTAACGTCCCCCATGACGGTCATGCCTTCGATCTGGGCCTTTTGCCCAAATGCGACGGCTTGCTGGTTCAGGTCGGCGTCAATAACGGCAACTCGGTAGCCATCGAGCGCGAGCTCCGAGGCGAAAAGCAGTGCGGTGGTTGTCTTCGACACCCCGCCCTTGTCCGAGGCTATCGAGATCGTCGCCATGCTGCCCTGCTCCTCTAAAGCGGCACGGGATCCTGGCCGGAAGGCAGCAAGGGTTCAAGGCATCACGAACAAGATGCCTCCCTTGCGCAATGCCCAGTTGCGGCGCAGCCACAACGCCTCAAGGCGTTCCGGCTCTGTCGGCCCTCTTCCGGATTGGTCCAGGCCGTGACAAGTGGACACAGCGGCCGACCGCCGGGATGTTTCGAAGCAACTAGCTAAGAGGTGAGGGCCTGCCGTTTGGCCGCCCTTGTCCGAGGCTATCGAGATTGTCGCTATGGTGCCCTTTCTCAAGAGAGCGGCAAGGCATCCCGGCCGGAGGGCAGCAAGGCTTCAAGGCATCACGAACAAGATGCTTCCCTTGCACAATGCTTCCTTGTCACAATGCCTCCAGGCGGTCCCGCTACGTAGTCCAAAGGCAGTGATGCCTTCAGGCAAGGACACTGTGAGGCAGCAAAGCAAAGAAGCTTTGAGGTAAGCGGCGCTAAAGCAGCAAGGCGTCCTTGCCCCGTGCCCAAAACCCGGGGCACCCTCCGCGTCTACCAGGAAGGCATCACGAACAAGATGCTTAAGAGCAGGAAGGTAAGAAGGACAGGTGGGCGTAGGTTCCGCTGGCGCTCCGGGCGCGCTCTGCCGCGAACCAGCAGATTACGCTGCGAGAGTTCGGCGCCGATTCGGACCCGTTCGCGATCGGTACCTGGCTGAGCGATAATGGCTAAGGCAACACCTTTTTCGTCGACACGGCCTGCAGCGCCGGGCCAGAGATCTCCGTAGCTCGATAACTGACGAGCGACCGCAGGATATGGAAGGAACAGTAGGCCGAGGTAGTCTCGGCGCTGCGGACTGCTGAAACGCTGACCTACAAAGGGAGCAACTCCGTGCTCGATCGGCCGCCAGCTTTGATCCATCGCGCTCAGGTCCCGGAAGAGGGTAGGGGAGGGGCCCCAGGTCTCTGTTCCTGAGCGAGCCCAAGGAGGAAAGCCTCGCGAGATCGTTCAGCCCGCGCCGTCCGTTTGCGTACTCCCGAGCAATCGTGAGAAGGCGGCGGCTCATATGCGTTCTTGAGGGCCCAGAGGTACAGGTGGTTGTGGCGAAGGCCCTTGAGGCCAAGGTCTCCGCTTGCAACCCGAAATGGCGTAGGCTGTGCCGGCCAAAGGTGGCTCAACGCTCGTCGCGCCTGGGTTTGGCCGGGAGGAACGATCGCCCCGTGTCCTCTGCAGGCCTGTTCTCCCGGCCAGCTTATCCACAGGGCGAGAATGTTAGAGAAGTTATTCTTGATTTAGTTAACCAGTTACGCGCTGAGATCTAGCAGCAAAATCAGCGACCTAATCGGATTCGACGTTGACGATACCCCGAGGATCCGTTGGCAATACCCCGAGCTGGTTTGTCGCCGATTCCCCGAGTGGTCGTTCCTAGTTCCCCGAATAAGACTGGGCTGTGTATAACTCGCGTTCGCGTTCCCCCGAGTCGATCCGTTCCCTATCCCCCGATGCTCCGCGTTCCCGTTTCCCCGATCCACAGCTATCCGGCTCTGAAGCACGACGGCACCTGCCCGTGCGTGGGCGCTCTAGAATGGTCCGATTCTCTCGGTTGATAGGCGGACGTGCCGCTCCACCCGGGGAATCGCGAACAATCCGAGCCTTACTCGGGGAAACAGGAACGCATTGGAAGCCCGTCCTCGGGGTTTCGAGAACGCGTTGCCGCTTCCGAGATCGTCCCGCTCGCGGCAGGGTGTAGGTGAAGGAGGCGAGTCGGTGGGAACGGAAGTTGCAATTCCGAAAGACCAAATCGACCTGTTCGTAGAAACCTTGGTCGCGGCCCCTCTGCGCGACGACCGGGCGACCATGGAGTTTCCGTTCTTCGCTCTCCAGAAGCGGCCGCTACTAATGCCCATCGTCTATCAGGACGGCAACGTGTCGATCCGCATCTCCCCAGGTGAACGCGGAATTGCGACAATCTGGGACAAAGATGTCTTGATCTATCTCTCGAGCCTCATCAATTCGAAGATTGATCGCGGCGAGCCGGTGAACCGCACGGTTCGAATTGCGGCTTACGACATGCTCCGCGTTACCCGCCGCCATACAGGCAAGAACGGCTATCAGGAGATCTACGACGCGCTATTCCGTCTCCGCTCGACCACCATCACCACGGACATCCAATCCGGTGGCGAGCGCGAAACCCGCGGCTTCGGCTGGATAGACAGCTTCCGCATACTCACGCGGGAGAACCGGGGCGGTAATCGGGTAATGCAGGGTCTCGAGATCACCCTGAATGATTGGACGTTTCGGGCGCTAGTGAAAGATCGGCGCGTGCTGGCCATCAACCCCGCATATTTCGATCTGACAGGCGGACTAGAGCGGCGACTGTACGAGATCGCCCGCAAGCATTGTGGTCGCCAGCCGGAGTGGAAGATTTCTCTGCTAAACCTTGCCAAGAAATGCGGGACGATGCAGCGAAACCTGCGGCGCTTCAAATTCGATTTGAAAGAGCTTGCTCAGCTGGATCGCTTACCGGACTATCAAATGTTCCTCGTCAACGACCACGCCTCCCCGACAACGAAGGCATTGCAGGATCTGGGCATGAAGGCCGTGAAAGGCGCCAAGCGGACGCCGAACGAAGCGGTGATCGTCGTCTTCAAGCCGCGCCCACCGGTGACGCCTGAAATCGAAGGGCGGCTGTGCTAAGCTCTCCACCCATGGGCATGGACTGGAGCCAGTGTGACGAGGTCGAGAGTGTGCCGGGCAAGATGTCTGGAGCGTGGGTGATCAAGGGCACGCGCATCCCGGCGCAAGGCGTGATCGACAATGCCGATGACGGCTATTCAGCCGAGCAGATCGCTACGGAGATTTACGAGGGGCTGCCGATCGAGAGTGCCCGCCGGGTGATCGATTTCGCGAAGAGAATGCGTGAAGCGGCTCCTTCTTGATCAGTCGGCACCACGCGGACTCAGAAGCGTTCTTACCGGCTACGAGGTCCACACCGCGAATGAGATGGGCTGGGCCTCAATCTCAAACGGCGAGTTGTTGGCTGCGGCCGAAGCGGAAGGGTTCGCCATTCTCCTCACATCCGACCAGAACATACCCTTTCAAAACAACCTTGAGGGCCGCCGCATCGCTGTGATCTCGATCACGACCAACCACTGGGACACCATCCGTCAAACGCCGGAGCGCGTGCAAGACGCCTGCGATGGGGCAGGGGAGGGGACATACGTTACCGTCCAGTTCCCGCGGTCCCCCAAGCGCAGGCGGCCGTACCCATCCCTATGACCTTTCGTGCGCGCCCTGTTGCGAGCACAACCGTTCCCGATACCCCGTGCCGTGCTCGTTCGATTCTCCGGCGCTTCTCCGTATGAGGCGGTCGCGATTGCGGCTATAGGAAACGGTCGCCGGCGTGATCCTCGAAGAGGCGGGCATCGCGGACGTAGCCGGACAGGATCTGCATGGATTTGTGGCGGCTGACCTGCTGGATCTTCCAGATGTCGGCGCCGTTGCGGGCGGCCTCGGTCACGAAGCCGGCCCGCAGGCTGTGGCCGGCGTAGCAGGCCGGATCGAGCCCGGCGGCGGCGGCGCGCGCCTGCACGATGCGGGCGACGGCGTGGTCGGACAGGCGGGCGTCGCGGACGCGGCCACCTTTCCAGAGCGGCCGGAACAGCGCGCCTTCGGTGATGCCGGCGGCGGCGAGCCAAGCCCGCAAGTGGGTAAGGGGGGTGAGGCGACGGCCCTCCGGCACGGCGACGACCGCGCCCGCCGCCTCCTGGTCGGTCTTGGACCGCCGGATGGTGACGCGCACACCCTTGTCTTCCCAGGCGAGGTCGGCCACGTCGAGCGCCACCAGCTCGGATCTCCGGGCGGCGAGCGCCATCCCGAACGCGATCAGCGCCCGGTCGCGCAGCGCGGCCAGGTTATCGCCCTGGATGGACCCCAGGAGCTGGCGAACGATGTCGGCGTCGGCCGGATGCTTGCGGCCAGGATCGTCGCGTCGCGAGCGGCGGATGCCGGCAAGTGCCTCGGTGACCACGCCGCCCTCGGGGCCGCGGTGCGGCGGCACCTGGCCGGCCCGCTTGTGGGCGTGGGCGATCGCGGCCAGGGCGCGGGCCACCGACGGCGGCGCCAGGCCGGCGGCGGCCAGGGCAGACAAATAAACGGCGAGCAGGGCAGGGGAGGCGGGCAGGGGCTCGGCGCCGCGTGCCCGGCACCACAGGGAGAACCGGTTCCAGTCGGCCTGGTAGGCTCTGCGGGTTGCGTTGGCTCGGCTTGCGTCGACATAGGCGCGCGCCGTGTCGATCTCCTCGACGCGCAGGGCAGGCAGGCCAGGCTCGAACGTCGGGTCAGGTGAGCCTGGGACCGTCACGAGCGATCCGGGTGTGTCCGAAGTGCGCTCCGGCTCAGTTTGCGGCGCTGGTGGGCCTGGATCCGGGTCCATGACCGTCAGCATGCCTGCGCCGGCCGGAACTGTCCAGATCAACTCCGATAAGCGCGATTCCCGGAGGTAATCTGGGCCATTCGGGCGCCTGTACAGGACTGACGCTGCAAACTGTTGATATCTATAAATACCGTCGTTAACTCCCGAAAACCCCCATTTTCGCGGGCTGATCGTAGCAAAATGGTGGTTGCCACAATTCGGCTAAACCTTCCAAGCTGTTTGCGGCCCGAGCCATCGCCGATTCGGGCGGGAAACTGCGGCTGGCACCGGTCTGCTATCATGTGCTAGCATTCGCAACACAGGGGTTAGGGCGTGAGGACCGGAGCGTGGCAAGCCTACTGATCCGCAATGTCGATGACGCGCTGCGCGCCCAGCTCAAGGTCCGGGCGGCCTGCAACCAGCGCTCCCTCGAGGAGGAGGTGCGCGAGACGCTGCGGACCGCCATCGCCCGCGACGCCAGCCAACCGCGACCTCGCGAAACCCTCGCCGACATTTTTGTCCGGGCGTTCGGGCCCGAGCGTGGCGTAGATTTGGCGTTGCCGCCGCGATCGGCCGAGCGAACCCGGCCGCCCATCGATTTTTCCGCGGATGACGACCGCTGATCCTGTTCGACACGAACGTGGTGTCCGAGTTGATGCGCAAGCAGCCGCATGAAGCGGTGCTCGCCTTCGCGCGGACCGTTCCGGCCGACGAGGTCTTCCTGCCCAGCCTCTGCGAGGCCGAGATCCGCTACGGACTCTTGCGGCTGCCGCCGGGAAAGCGGCAGGCCGAACTCGCGGCGGGGTTCAATGCCGTGCTCAAGCAGGCGTTCGCCGGGCGCATCCTCGCCTTCGACAGCGCCTGTGCTGGCGCCTATGCCGGTCTGCGGGCGCGGCGCGAACGCGCCGGCCAAGTCGCGGCGCTGACCGACCTGCTGATCGGCGGCATGGCGCTCGCGCACGGCGCCACCCTGGCAACCCGCAACGTCGCCGATTTCGCCGGGTGCGGCGTCACCATTCTCGACCCCTGGGCCGCAGCGTGACGCGGGGCGCGGCCACCGCCGGCGCGGTACCGTCGAGGCCCATGCGCAAGGCCTTGGTGAAAGAAGTGTGTCATGGATGATTCCGAGCGCGATGCCGCCCCCGTCGCAAGCCCTGACGCGGAATTCTTGGCCCTGCGCCGGGACGGGGCCGCCCAGGCCACAGCCTTGCAGGCGCAGGCGGCGGCAGGCGGGCTACGCTTCGAGGCGTATCTGCTCCCAAGGCTTGCGACCTGGCTGCTCGGGCTGATCGCGCGCGGCGATTTCGCCGATCCCAGCGAGGCGGTGTTCGTGCTGCTCGGGGAACAGCAAGAGATAGAAGAATATCCGGACCTGCGGGCCGAGCTGTTGCGTCGCACGATCGACGCGGCGGCCAACGATCCGCGCCCCGCTATTCCGGCCGATGTGGTCATCGCCGAGATTGCTTCTCAGCTGGCCGCGCCGCTGCCCGCCGCCGCGATGTGGCCACGTCATGCGAACCCGGCGCGCGATCCGGGCGAGGCGACATCATGAACGACCCGGACGTGACCGGCGACATTCTTCCCCCCGCTTCGGCAGCAACCGCCCCGGACGCGGGCGCCGCGCAGGCGCTGACCGTCGTGCAGCGCCTTGCCCGCGCGCATTCTGTGCCGGCCGAGCTGCGCGCGGCCCTGAGCGGGCCGCTGAGCGCGGCGGTCGCCACGGCCGCCGACTACGCGGCCGGGTCGCTATCCGAAGCGACCAAGCGCGCCTATGCCCGCGACTGGTGGCATTTCTCCGAGTGGTGCGCCGTCCAAGGGGTCGATCCTCGGGCGTTGCCGATCCACCCGGTAGTGGTCGCCGCCTATCTCGCCAGCCTCGCCCAAACCCTCGGCCGCAGTGCGCTGAATGGGCGGCTGGCGGCGATCGCCCACGAGCATCGCCGGCGCGGTCATCCCTGGACGCCAGGCCATGCAGCGATCCGCGAGACGCTGCGGGGCGTCGGGCGCCAGCACGGCAAGACGGTGCGGCCGGCCGCCGCGCTGACCTCGGTCGAAATCAAGAGGTTGCTCGCCACCTGTGCCGAGGATCTGGCCGGGCTGCGCGATCGCGCGCTGTTCCTGGTGGGCTTTGCCGGCGCCTTCCGGCGCTCCGAGCTGGTGGCGATCGATCACGCGCATCTGCGCTTCGAGGCCAGTTGCGTCGTCATCCGCGTGCCGCGCTCCAAGCGCGACCAGGAGGGCAAGGGGGCCGACGTGACGCTGCCGCGCATGCGCGATGGTGCCGGCGCGGTCAGCGCGACGTGTCCGGTGCAGGCGCTCGAGCGCTGGCTGGCCCGCGCCAGGATCCGGCGCGGGCCGGTGTTCCGCGGCGTCACCGTTTCCGGCAAGCTGGGGGATCGGCTGAGCCCGGACGGCGTGCGGCACATCCTGCGGCAGCGCGCCAAACGGGCGAAGCTGACCGTGCATCCCAGCGAGCGGCTGTCACCGCACGGGCTGCGCGCCGGGTTCATCACCGAGGCCTATCTCGCGGCGGCGCCGGACGAGCAGGTCATGGCGCATACGCGCCACACCGACCACTCGACGATGCGCGGCTACCGCCGCCGGGCCCGCGTCACCGCCGATAACCCGGCTCGGTTGCTCGACCTGTAACGCCGCATGCCGGGATCGGCGACCGAAGCGACGGCGAGCAGGGCAGGGGGGCTGCTCGCGTTGCCCGACCCGGACTGGCTGCTGAACCGGCTGACGATCAGCGGCCCCGCCGCGGTCATGGCGCGGTTCCTGGCGACCGCGCAGGGCACGAACGCGGCGCCCTGGTATCTCGACCTGGATCGCGAAGAAGAAAAACTGTTCGCGCCGATGGCGGCCGGCGGCGCCGAAGCCAGGTCGCTGGCGCGCGAGCTGCGCGAGATCATCGCCGCCCGGCACGACCGCGTGCTGGCCGGCTGGGCCGGACCAGGGCAATGCGCGCTCGACCTGCACCGACTCATCCCGATTCCGCCACACATCCTGCAACTCGGCCCAGATGACCCGGCGGCGTTGCGCTGGCTCTGGACGCATTGGGGAACGACCCGGCCCTTGCGCCAGGTTCGGGCGCTGGATGGCGAGCAGGACCGACGGCTGCGGCGTGTGGCCCGGCTCATAGTCGAGTTCCGGTCGGCGGACTGGACCCCCTGGCAGGCCATCCGGCGGCTGCGCCAGGACTGGCCGGCGCTGATCTTTTCGGTGCAGCCGGTCTACGGCGATGGATGATTTTCCAAGCGGCGAGGTCGGCGCGCTGCCGCCTGAAACGGACCCAGTCTGGGACGATTGGGATACCCCGCCGCGTCTGCCCGGCATCCCGGTGCTGCACCTTACCGGCTTCGACGGGCCGATGGACCTGCTGCTCGATCTGGCCGAGCGGCAACGGATCGACCTGGGGCACATCTCGGTCCTGCAGCTGACCGAGCAGTTCCTGGCGGCCATGGCGCGTCTGGCCCCGCACGTCGCCTTGGAGCGCCGGGCGGATTGGTTCGTGCTGGCGAGCCGGCTCGTGCTGCTGCGCTCGCTGCTGCTCTTCTCGGCGGCTCCGGAGCAGACGCAAGCCGCGGAACGCGAGGCCGAGCGCACGGCCGCGCAGCTGCAGCAGCTTGTCTTCCTGCGGCGGGCCGCGTCCTGGCTCGCCGACCGGCCGCAACTCGGGCGGGACGTATTCGCGCGGCCAAGCGGGCGCAGCGCCCGGCTCGTCTCCTACATGGCGCTGCTGGAGGCCTGCCTGGCAGTCTTGCGGGGCAGCGAGGGGCAGAACGGGACCGAGGACCAGGTCTATCGCCTGGCATCGGCGCCGGCGTTTCATCTGGACGCGGCGGTGGCACGTATCCGGGCGCTGCTCCAGGAGGGGGGGATGATCGAGTTTGCGCGCTGCCTGCCAAGGCTCAGACGCGAGCAAGGGGGAAACGGGCTGATTGCGCGGGCGGCCGTCGCGAGCAGCTTTGCGGCCGTGCTGGAGATCATGCGGCAGGGCGAAGCGGGTGTCACGCAACACACCACGCTGGCGCCGATCGTGCTTGTCGCCTCCGTCGTCGGCCGCTCGCCTCGCGAACATGATCAAACCGCCCGTCGGCCGTAGTTGTCGTATTCTGCGAGTCTGACAGAGTAAGGGGCTGCGCCGAAACGGCCGTTTGATGGGGTGGCCAGAGCGGCGCCGGGACGCGGGGCAGGGGAGGGGGAGTGCGTATTCCGACGCATTCCAGCCGGGCATTCCGACTGATCCCGGCCGGTGATTCCGACGGAAGCCAGCCACCCATTCCGAGGCATTCCAGCCACCCCTGAGTAGGGGCCGGCGGCGCGGATCGCGAGCAGTCGTCCACCGACGGCAAGGTCGCTCCCAGCAACACGGGGAGCGCCATGCCAGGCCAGAGACTGCCGATGCGTCAGGTTCGAGAAGTCCTCCGCCTCAAACACGTTTGTGGCCACAGCGGCCACCAGATCGCCGCGATGGTGGGCGTCAGCCGCTACACGGTGGCCGAATATCTGCGTCGGGCGGCGGTGGTGGGCATCACCTGGCCGGTTCCACCGGGGCTCGACGACGCGGCCTTGGAGCGCAAGCTGTTCACGCCCCCGTTCGCCACGGAGGCGCCGCGGCCGCAGCCGGATTGGGTGCGCATCCACTCGGAGCTGCGCCGTCCCGGCGTGACCCTGTTGCTGCTGTGGGAGGAATACCGGGCCGGGCAACCGGAGGGATATGGTTACAGCCGGTTCTGCGATCTTTACGCCGCCTGGCGCGGCCGGCTGTCGCCGACCATGCGCCAGAACCACCCGGCGGGGGAGCGGCTGTTCGTGGATTACGCCGGCCAGACCGTGCCGGTGATCGACGCGGCAACCGGCGAGGCCAGGCCGGCGCAGATCTTCGTCGCGGCGCTCGGCGCCTCGAACTTCACCTACGCGGAAGCGCGCTGGACGCAGTCGCTGCCGGACTGGATCGGCTGCCACGTGAACGCATTCGCCAGCATGGGCGGCGTCGCTCGACAGATCGTCTGCGACAACCTCAAGGCCGGCGTGACCGCGGCTTGCCGCTACGAGCCCGGGATCAACCGTACTTATCAGGACATGGCCAGCCACTACGGCACCGCCATCCTGCCGACCCGCGTCCGGCGGCCACGCGACAAAGCCAAGGTCGAAGTCGCCGTCCAGGTCGTGCAGCGTTGGGTGCTGGCTCGGCTGCGGCATCGCCGGTTCTTCTCTCTGACCGAGCTGAGCACCGCCATCCGGGAGCTGATCGCTGACCTGAACAGCCGGCCGATGCGCCATCTCGGCACGAGCCGCCGGGCACTGTTCGAGGCTCTGGAGCAGCCCGCCCTGCTGCGGCTGCCGTCTGAGCCCTACGTCTACGCGGAGTGGCGCCGCTGCCGGGCCGGGCTCGATTACCACGTCGAGGTGCACGGCCACTTCTACAGCGTGCCCTATCGGCTGATGCGCGAGACCATCGAAGCGCGCATCACCGATCAGACGATCGAGCTGTTCCATGCCGGCGTGCGCGTTGCCGCGCATCTGCGCAACCCGCGCCAGCACCGGCACACGACGATCCCTGAGCACATGCCGAGCGCACACCGACGATACGTTGACTGGACCCCGACCCGGCTTCTGCGTGACGCCGCGGCGATCGGCCCGGCCACCATCGCCCTGATCGAGCGGATCCTGACCGCCAAGCCGCATCCGGAGCAGGGCTTCCGCGCCTGCCTCGGCATCCTGCGCCTAGTGCGCGGCTACGGTCCCGAGCGGCTGGAGGCGGCCTGCCAGCGTGGCATGGACATCGGCGCCCGCTCCTACGGCTCGGTGCACTCCATCCTGCGCAACGGCCTCGACCGGGCCTACCGCCCCCAACCCGTGCCGGACGAGCTGCCCGTCCAGCACGGCAACATCCGCGGCAGCCGCTACTACCATTGAGGAGGATCGATGCTGACCCATCCCACCACCGACCGGCTACGCGAGCTTGGGCTTGCGGGTATGGCGCGCGCCCTCGAGGAGCAGCGCCGCCATCCCGATGCCGCCGAGCTCAATTTCGAGGATCGCCTGGCCATGCTGGTCGAGCGTGAGACGCTGGAGCGCGACGGCAAGCGGCTTGCGGCCCGGCTCCGGTTCGCCGGGTTACGCCAACAAGCAACACCGGAGGACGTCGATCACCGTGCCGCTCGTGGCCTCGATCGCGCGCTGTTCCAGCGGCTCACCACCGGCGAGTGGATCGAACGCCATCAGGATTTGCTCGTCACGGGTCCGACCGGGACGGGCAAAACGTGGTTATCCTGCGCTCTCGGCCATCGCGCCTGCCGCGACAACCGCTCCGTCCTGTATCAACGCGTGCCCCGATTGCTCGAGGGGCTCGGCCTGGCTCGAGGCGACGGCCGCTATGCCCGCATGCTGAAGAGCCTGGCCCGGGTGCAACTCCTCATCCTGGACGATTGGGCGATCACGCCGCTCACCGCCGAGCACCGCCGCGACCTGATGGAGATCATCGACGACCGGCACGACCGTGCGTCTACCATCGTCACCAGCCAGGTCCCGGTGGAGCACTGGCACGAGCATATTGGCAATCCGACCATCGCCGACGCCGTGCTGGACAGGCTCGTGCACGGCGCTCACCGCATCGAGCTGAAAGGAGAGAGCATGCGCAAGCTGCGCGCCGCCAAAGCGAAGCTTGACGGCGTCGCCGTCCAGTAGCCCAAATTCATCCGCTCACGACCCGCACCGCTACCCGGCTGGGATCATCGGAATTCCCGGCTGGCTTCGATCGGAACAGGTGGCTGGTTTCGATCGGAATCGATGGCTGGTTTCGATCGGAATCGATGGCTGACATCGTCGGAATCCGCAAGGGGGAGGCCCAATTGCCTGAGCCGACCCCGCCCGGGAGCGGCAGAGAACGCCACTTCTCTTGCATTCAATACGGCCTGCGTGCGAGGTTCAGAATGCGTTACCGCGTGTTAGCTGGAGCGGCCTTCCGCGACAGAGGCCCGTTCTGCGTGCATGCCTGCGAGGAGCAGGTGAAGCCGGACCAACGCCGCGCCCGGGGCTGAGCACGTTCTGCGCTCGACGGCGGACTCCCATATGTAGCAGTGTGCGCGAATCGCGCACGGGGAACCCCGTGCCAGGAGGGAGAGAGGCATGAACGCGGCTGCAGCCGAGCTGGGGCGGGGGGCGTATCCGCTGCGCGTCGCAGCGCGGCTCGCGCACATGCGCCCGGTCACGGCTCGCCGCGGGATTGAGGGTATCGCTACAAACGGGACGGGGAGGACCGCCGCTCCGAAGGCGTTCCCTACCTGCGGATGGACTTCGCGACCGGTTTGCGATCCGAGCTTGGCTCCCGCGCCCGGCGCCCGGTCCCTGTACTCGACTTCGAGCAGCTCCTGACGCTGCTGCTGGCCCGGGCCTTCCACGAGACCCGGCCAGTTTGCGCCGGATCCGCTCCAGCCCGGCCGGCAGCAGCCAGCCTTTGAATGGTGCGCCGTTGCGCAACGCACCGGGCTTGCGCGCCAAGACAGGCACGTAATGCCAAGGATCATAGACGGTCTGGTCGCGGCCGAAGCAGCGGCGATGCTCGCCCACCAGCTTGCCGTCCTGACGCAGCTCGATCCGCTCGGCATAGGCGCGGACCTCGACCGGGCGCCCGACTGCGTGCGCCGAGACCGAGTAGCGTTGTTGTCGAACCGCCCGACATACGGCACCAAAGCCGTGCGCTCGGCTTCGAAGACCGACCATATCGTCTGATCCCGCAGCTCGGGGTGCCGATGCGCGCGCGCATAGGCGACGCACTGGTCCAGAAGCCAGGCGTTCAGCTCTTCGTAGCTCTTGACCCGCACCCGCGGCGTGAAGAACCGTTCGCGCGCCAGCCCGACTTGATTCTCGACTTGCCCTTTCTCCCACCCCGCCGCCGGCGTGCAGGCGACCGGATCGACCAGGTAGTGGCTGCACATCTGCACAAAGCGCGGTCGCGGCCGACGAAGATCGCGTCCACCGCGGTTTTCATGTTGTCGTAGATGCCGCCCGTGCAGGCGCCACGGAAGAACGCGAACGCGCGGTCATGCGCGTCGAACACCATCTCCTGGGTCTCGCGCGGATAGGCGCGTACGAACAGCATCCGGCTGTGGCACAGCCGCAGGTGTGCCACTTTGACCGTCACCGTCGTGCCGCCGATCAGCACGACCTCGTGGCTCCAATCAAACTGATACGCCTCGCCCGGCGCAAAGCTCAGCGGCACGTAAGCCGCAGCGGAGCTCGAGACTTGGGCCCGATGCCAGGATCGCGCATATCGCCGTACGGCGTCGTAGCCGCCCGCATAGCCCAGCCCGCGCAGGCCCTCGAAGATCCGCACCAGCGTCAGCCGCTCACGCGTCGGTTTCGCCGCATTGGCCGCAAGCCGCCGGTCCAACTCCTCCCGCCAGGCCCCGAGCCGCGGCATCGGCTGCTGCTCACGCTCGTAGCGGAACTACGTCACTTCCGAGCGCAGCACCTTGCGCACGACCTTCCGCGACACGTGCAGCTCGCGGCAGATCGCATTGATCGACTTCTCCTGAACGAAATAGGCCCGACGAATCCGTGCGATCGCGCGCGAACCAGTCCACGCAACCCGCCCAAGGCTGCCGCGCGGCCGAGCTGGCGCGCGGCCAAGCTGCGTGGTGGCCGGGATGGTCACGACGGCGCCGCTGTGGCGGCGCCGGCTGGTTCTGGTCGGCGGCACCGGAAGCCGACAGCGCTGGGGCATTGGGGGGGACAGACCCGGTGCCGCGCGGCGTGGCTTGGCCTCATGCGGGTGAATGACGGTAGTCTGGTCCGCGATGTCTGTACCAAATCCTATGGCGGCCGCGGACGAACGCCGCCTGCGCCTCCGGGCGCTGGATCGCCCAGAAGCTCGACATCCCCTGCTCGACTACCGCAGGGGTGGGGGCGCATAGCCCCCTTTCTCCCGGCCGAAGACCAAGCGCTGCCGCACGGTCCTGTGTTCTTGATGCGTTCCCAGGCCTGCTCTACGGTCAGCCGACCCGAGGAGTGACGTATGGACGACCGATCGCCGACACCCGCCAGTCACGAGGACCTGGTGCAGAGCCTGTCCTACGCGCTGCGCTACAACCGCTCCGGCAAGCGCGTCAGTCAGCGCGACATCCTAACAGCGAACGCAGCGGCCGAGCACCTCGCGGAGATGCTGCGGCTGTCCGGCTATGTGGTCATGAAAGGACCGCCGGCCCGGGCTCCTGACGCACCGCCGCCGCCACACGCGTATTTCTACGATCCCGTACGGTTCAAGAAATCGGACCCGGAGACATGAGCCGTCCAGCGCGCGCCTTCGCGGTCATCAGCCTGAGATATTGCGTCGGCCTCGTGGGCAGGCGCGAGTTGCCGGGTCGGAGCGCGCCACGCATGGTGCCGCGATATGCAATCTCTACTCCGTAACGAAATCCCAGCAGGCCCTTTGCGACGCGTTCCGGGCCATGACGGACCGCGCCGGCGACATGCCATCGCTGCCCGGCATCTTCCCGGACCAGATGCGCGCCCGTCGTGCGCCACGGCGCGGATGGGCGCGAGCTCGCTATGCTGCGATGGGGCTTCCCCTGTCCGCCGGGCGTGCCCGGCAACCGGGCCGTGACCAACGTCCGCAACACCGGATCGAGCTACTGGCGCGAGTGGATGCGACCGGAGTACCGCCGCCTCGTGCCCGCCACCGCTTTCTGCGGATACGCGAACGGCAAGCCGGCCGTCCCGCATTGGTTCGCCCTGGACGAGAGCCGTCCGCTGTTCGCCTTCCCGGCCTGTGGCGGCCCTGGACGGGCACACGGGGCACCAAGGCGGATCGGTGGAGGGCGAGCATCACCTGTTCGCCTTCCTGACCTGCGAATCGAATGCCGAGTGGCACCGATCCATCCGAAGGCTATGCCGGTCATCCTGACCACGCCGGAAGAGTGCGACATCTGGATGACCGCCCCGATCCCGGAGGCACTGCACTTACAGCTGTCCGTTTCCGGATGGCCTGTTGTTCGTCGTAGCCCGGGGCGAGAAGCAGGACCCGCCGGTCACGTCACCCGAGATAGCATCGGCGTTGCTGCTGTAGTGCTGCTTGCGAGCAGAACTCAGCCCTCACCGGCCGGCTCTTCCGGACCGCGACTTCTGCCAAGCCTAAATTGTCCTCGTGTGATCGCACGATCTCTGGCAACGGCCGGATTCGACCATGGAGGTGTTGATGCGTAGCCCTGCCGGCCGGAATCGCTTGCGATCGTGTGCGGTCAACCGAAAGGCCGCCAAAGCTCTCCTGGGTCGGGACCGCGCCTACGCCGCCTCTTGATGGCCTGATCTGGCCGCAGGCCGGCTAAAGCCTCGATCGCCTGTGCCGCAATGGCCGCCGACGGCTATTTTCCGCCGCGCGCGGGCGCGCTTTGCATCGCCAAACAAAATAGCCGCCCGGCCGCCATCCTCCGCTGGGCTCTGGCCCGCACGCGGGTGCGTCGTCGATCGCCGCGGCCTGGAGATCGCCATCGAGGCCGCGGTGGGCGCGGTCCCGAGGAAACAGTAGAGCAGGCGCACAGCGCCATGTCGCCTCGCGGCGACTGGTTTCTGCGCGCCTCTCGCCGAACCGGACGTGCAAGTTTCCAAGCATCCGGCTCTCCATGCACGGCGTCATGCCGTGGGTAGGTCCAAGCTAGTGAGGCTGTTCAGTGCCCGCCAACACGCCATGGCGTCCGAGGAACGCATGTCGTTTGACGAGCGGGTCCAGGCCGTATCGATCATGGAGCCGCGCCGGCGGTAATGGGTCGTGCCGCCGTCGCTGAACCGACCCAGTCGCATCGTTCCTTCACGCCAGGCGGGCATATGCTCACCCGGAGTGCGGGTTCTGAAGCGGCGCTGGAGGACTCTCCAGTGCGCCCCACGATGCTTCTTGCGCAGCCAGCGGTACACGCGTTCCGATAGCCAGCCGTCGTGCCGATGAAACTCGCGGCAGGCCAGGGTGGCGTAGCGGTAGTAAGTCCGCCAGCCACGGATGATCGAGTTGAGCTCCTCGATGAGTTGGGCCAGCGTCCGGTGGGAGCCGGAGATGCTGGTCCTAGCCTTAATGTTGTCGCGCAGCCTCTGCATCTTCTGTTTTGGAATGTAGAGGTTGCCGACTTGGCGCCCCGTTCGGGCCGCCATCGTCTGGACGACACGGTAGCCGAGGAAGTCGAAGCCGTCCTCGACCGCGGTCACCACGGTTTTCTCTTTCGACAGCTCAAGGCGTAGCTCCTCGCGACGGAACGGCGCCAGCGCATCACGCTCGGCCAGCGCCTCGTCCCTTGTCCCCTCGACGAGGATGACGAAAGTCATCCGCGTAACGAACGATGCGGAACGTCGTCCGACCGCGCCGCCGATCATAGTGGCGACGGTCGGCGGCGTTCTGCAGCCGCTCTCGGGGGGCGGGCATCCAGCGTCTGTATCGCTAGT
>Ga0213875_10001006_pt1 | contig 20036 bp, 16 predicted proteins | sample BarmaccomBMRX_R8_FD_160105 | JGI IMG/M metagenome (GOLD analysis project Ga0213875, IMG submission 160105) | Root-associated microbial communities from Barbacenia macrantha in rupestrian grasslands, the National Park of Serra do Cipo, Brazil - RX_R8 | ecosystem: Host-associated > Plants > Roots... | reverse complement strand
ACGATCCGCTGGGCAACCGGGTCCGGATGTAGGCCGCGCCGCCGTGCCTGGGCCTCCTCCGGCCCGAGAAAACCGTGCCAAGCCCTGCTATGCTCGCCCCATGAACGTCCCCATCAGCAAACCCTGGACGCGGGAACAGTTTTTCGATTGGACCCAGTCCCAGGACGCACGGTACGAGTTCGACGGCTTTCAGCCAGTCGCGATGACCGGCGGGACCGTCGGTCACAGCCGCATCCTCCGCAATCTGCATCGTGCCCTGGACGGCCGCCTGCACGGCGGAGCGTGCCAACCCCTCGGCCCTGATGCCGGCGTCGAGACTGTCGGGAACGCGGTCCGGTATCCCGATGCCTTGGTGACGTGCTCCAGGCTCGATCTTGCCGCCCGCACCGTCCCTGGTGTCGTCGTCGCCTTCGAGGTGCTCAGTCCCACCTCCGGGCGCGTCGATCGCATCGTCAAGGTGCGGGAATACGCCGCCGTCCGCTCGATCCGCCGCTACGTGATCCTCGAGTCGACCAGTGTCGGCCTTACCGCCATGGATCGCGGCGGGCCGGACGAGGCCTGGCGCGTCACCATTCTGACGACCGGCGACGATCTCCGCCTGCCCGAAATCGGCATCGAGATCCCCGTCGCCGAATTCTACGAGGGCATGACCTTCCCTGAGGAAGGCGAAACGTCGGCCTGATCGCATCGAGCGGCAATCGCGCCCGCCCCGCCGCCGCGCTTTGCCGAATGCGACGCGAGATCAGCTCGGGGAATTGCGATCGCGGCGTTGGCGGTGCCGTGCCAGGTCGGCCTCGACCATTTCGGCTACGAGTTCTTCGATGCCGGTCCGCGGCTCCCAGCCGAGTGTCTCGCGTGCTTTCGTCGCATCCCCCGTCAATGTCTCGACGTCCGCCGGACGCAGCCTTTGCGGATCGACCGTGACGTGATCGCGGTAGTCCAGGCCGACATGGGTAAAGGCCAGATCGCACACGTCGCGCACGCTTCTGGTCTGTCCGGTGGCAATGACGTAATCGTCCGGCATTGCCTGCTGGAGCATCAGCCACATCGCGCCGACATAGTCGCGGGTGTGACCCCAGTCGCGCCGCGCCTCTAGATTGCCCAGCGTGATCTCGCGCGCCAGGCCCAGCTTGATCCGGGCGGCGGCGTCGGTGATCCGCCGGGTCACGAACTCGATGCCGCGCAGCGGGCTCTCGTGATTGAACAGGATTCCGGAGGAGGCATGCAGCCCGAAGCTCTCCCGGTAGTTCACCGTCATCCAATGCGCATAGAGCTTGGCGATGGCGTAGGGGCTGCGCGGATAGAACGGGGTTCGTTCGTTCTGCCGGCTTTGCTGCTGCCGGCCGAACATCTCCGAGGAAGAGGCCTGATAGAAGCGGGCCTCCGGGCACGCGATCCGCACCGCCTCCAGCAGGTTGACGGCACCGAGGCCGGTGACGCAGCCGGTCAGCAGAGGCTGATGCCACGACGCCGCGACGAAGCTCTGCGCCGCCAGATTGTAGACCTCGTCGGGCCGGCAGGACTGGACCACGCGGATCAGGCTGGAGAGGTCGGCCATGTTGCCGTCGACGAATTCCACCCGGTCCACGATGCCGAGCCAGCGCAGGCGGTCGCCGACCACCTCGGAGGAGGCGGAGCGGCGCATCAAGCCGACCACCCGGTAGTTTTTCTGCAGCAGAAGGTGCGCCAGGTAGGCGCCGTCCTGGCCGGTGATCCCGGTGATGAAGGCGGTCGGCATCAAGAACCTCGGGATTTTGCGGAGTCGCGAACCGGGTGAGGCGTCGCGACGATGTCCAGATGGTCGACACCTCGGGCCCCGTATTCGTCCAGCACAAGTCGCCAGTTGCGGTCTGCGGCGCGCAGCGATCCGTCCGGCTGGATGGTCGAGATCAGGTAGCGCTGGTCGATCAGCCAGCGCAGATAGTCCTCGCCGGTGATGCCGGAGATGCCGGGCATCAGGCCGGGGCTGAACTCGCTGACGATCACCGGGTGATGGTCCTCGATGGTTTGCCGGCATCCCAGCAGCGCATTGTACTCGGCACCTTCGACGTCCGCCTTGATCAGGTCGATGCGGCGACCGCGCCGCAGCAGCGCGTCGGCCCTGACACAAGCGACGATCTCCGCTCCAAGGACCGCGTCGGGCGCATCGGACAGGTCGGAGGTGGTGCCGTTCGAATAGGAGGAATGGAGTTCCAGCAGGCCGGTGTCGCGGCCGGCGGCCGTCTGCGAGATGGTCACCTGGGCAAAACCGTTGGCCCGCCGGCTGGCCTCGAGCAGCCGCACGTTTCGCGGGTTGGGCTCGATGGCGAGCACGTACCCGGCCGCGCCGACGATCGAGGCCGACAGCAGCGTGAAGTAGCCGATATTGGCTCCCAGATCGAGGACGCCCATGCCGGGCCGCAGCAGGCGCCGGAACACCGCGGTCACTTCCGGCTCGTAGCTCCCGCCGGCGACGCCCTTGCCGACGGCGGCGTCGTCGAGGGCGACGAAGATGTCGAAGCCCTCGATCCTGGCGCGGCGGATCGCCTGCGTGCGGCTGGGCTCGAGCAATCCGCGGCGGGAGAATTCGAGGCTGTTGAGGTAGCTGGCGACGACGCCGGGAAGGTCCTCCCCCGCCCGGGCGGAATGGCCCCGCCACTCCTCCCGATGCGGATTTCGGCCGAGCAGCAGGCGGAAGCAGTAGAAGATGTCGGCCGCGGTCGCCGTGGAGCCGTACGGAAGCAGCCAGGGCTCGGCCGCCGATCCAGTGCCGTCCAGCATTGGCGATGCAACTCCCATGACCCTTCCCGGCGGTTCGAATCCTGCGCGGCCGATCAGTATGAGCCCGCTCTCCAGCTGTCGAGTGGCACGCTCGCGGAACCACGACGTTGTGGAACCGCAGCCCGACGGTTCCCGAGGACGAGGTCGGGGCGGGGGTGCCAAACCGGCCCGGTTCCTGTAGCAGGGCGCGGCACCTCACCCCTGGCTCCCGGCCCCGTCCCGCATGACCTTCATCTCCTACGCGCAGAATTACGAGGACGTGCTGCTCTGGCGCGCGCTCAACCACGTCCAGAGCGGCTTCTATATCGACGTCGGCGCCGCCCATCCCGACATCGATTCCGTCACCCGCGCCTTCTACGATCGCGGGTGGACCGGCATCAACGTCGAGCCGGTCGATGAATTCGCCGGCCGCCTCGAGTCCAGCCGACCGCGCGACATCACGCTGCGCCTGGCGCTCGGCGAGCAACCCGGGCGCGCGGAGTTCTACGTCGTCGGCGGCACCGGGCTGTCGACCCTGGACCAGGCCCTTATACGAAGGTTTGGGGACACCGGATTTCCGGTCGAACGGACGACGGTGGCGGTCGAAACGCTGGCGGTGGTCTGCCGGCGGCATGCGCGACCCGACATCCACTTCCTCAAGATCGACGTCGAGGGCAGCGAGCGGGCGGTTCTGGCCGGCGCTGACTTCGGCGCCTTTCGCCCATGGATCGTGCTGGTGGAAGCCACCGCGCCGATGTCGAAGACCGAGACGCACGCCGAATGGGAGCCGATCCTGCTCAGCGCGGGATACCGCTTCGTCTGGTTCGACGGCCTCAATCGCTTCTATCTGGCGGCCGAGCGGCACGCCGAGCTGGCGCCGCATTTCCGCACGCCGCCGAATGTGTTCGACGATTTCCTGCGGGTTGCGGATACGGAATGGGCGCGGCGGATCAGCGAGGCGGAAACCCGCGCGGCCGGGCTGCTGGACCGATCGACCGCGGCTGAGGCCCATGCCAGGGCGGTCGAGCAGCGGGCCGCAGCGGCCTATCTGCGGCTGGCCGAGGAAACCTCGAGCGCATCGCTCGCGCGGTCGCTGGCCGACAGCCGGGGCCATGAGGTCGATCGCCTGCACACCGTCATCGCCGGGCTGGAGGCGCGCGCGCGAGAGGCGGACAACTGGCTGGCGGCGATGCGCCGGAGCACGTCCTGGCGGCTCACCGCGCCGGTGCGGCTGATCGGCACGATGATCGACGAAGTGCGCGCGCGCGGTGTTCCCCGGCCCCGACCGGCGGAGCCGCGGCCGGCGACCGCGGCTCCGCCGGCCCAGCCACCGATCTCCCCGCTGGCCTCGCGCATGGCTCCGCTCGGCGCCTGCCCGCAGCCCCGGAGCGGACAGCCCGGCCTCGGCAAGCGGCGCGTCGTGCATCAGTTCCATTCGGGCTCGGCGGTCGGCGACGCCATCACCAATTCGATGTTCCTGATACGCCGGGTGCTGCGCGAACTTGGCTATGCGAGCGACATCTTCGTCGAGCACCGCGATGCGCGGCTCCTCGACATGCTGCGGCCGATCGAGGAGCTGCCGCAGCATGACCGCTACGTGCTGATCACGCATCACTCCATGGGCTTCGACGCGTTCGCGCGCGTGGCGCAGCTGCCCGCTCCCAAGGTGCTGTTCTACCACAACATCACGCCGCCCGAGTTGCTTGCCGGCATGCCGGTGATGCAGCACTACGCCGGCCTCGGCCGCGAGCAGCTCGCGCTTTGGCGCCCGCTCGTCGCGGCGGCGCTGGCGGACAGCGAATACAACGCCATCGAGCTTCGCAAGCTCCGCTTCGCGTCGGTGCAAGCCTGCATGCTGCTGTTCGACATGGCCGAGCTGCGCACCGTCGCGTCGGGCCCGGCCGGAAGCGGACCGGACGGCATCTTCACGGTCCTGTTCGTCGGGCGGGTCACCGCGTCCAAGGGGCAGAGCGAGCTCATCGCCGCCTACGCCGCCTTCCGCGCCCGCTTCGAGCAGCCTTCGCGGCTGGTTCTCGTCGGTCGGCACGACGGCGCCGGCCACCCCTATCTGCAGGAATTGAACGGCAGGATCCAGGAAAACGGCCTGGAGGGGCACGTGCTGCTCACCGGGCTCGCTACCGACGAAGAGCTGCACGGCTGGTACGGCGCGGCCGATCTCTACGTCTCGCTCAGCCAGCACGAAGGCTTCAGCGTGCCCCTGGTCGAGGCGATGGTGCATGGCGTGCCGGTCCTGGCCTGGCCGAGCAGTGCCGTACCCTACACGCTCGGCGAGGCCGCCGAGCTGCTGACCGATCGCGCGCCGGAGGCGGTGGCCGCGCAGATGCACGCGCTGGCGCGCGACCCGGATCGACGGGCGGCCATCGTGCAGCGCCAGCGGCGCTCGCTCGATCGCTTCAGCCTGCAGCGCCAGCTCCCGACGCTGGTGCAGGCGCTCACCGTCGCCGGCGCGGCGCCGCCCGCGGCAGACGCGCCGACGCGCGCGATGCTGGCCGCCAACATGCGTTTCACCATCGTCGGGCATGTCAACAAGAGCTACAGCCTGGCCGCCGTGAACCGCGCGCTCGCGTTCACCCTCGAGGCCGAGCGGCCGGGTTGCGTGCGGGTGGTGCCGGTCGAGACGCTGCCGACGTCGGACCTGTCGGAGGTGCCGCCCGGCGACCGCGCCATCGCCGCGCTGGCGGCCCGGCCGGGCTCCGTCACCGGGCCGGAGATCGTGATCAGCCACCACTATCCGGTCCACGTTCCCGCCGAGCCGGGCGACGCGGCGCTGGCGCTGTTCTTCTGGGAGGAGTCGCTGGTGCCCTGGGACACCATCGCTCTGCTCAACCGCGCGTTTCGCGGCGTCCTCGCGCCATCGCGTTTCGTCCGCAAGGCACTGATCGATTCCGGCCTGTCGATTCCTGTCCGCACGATCGGCTTCGCGCCGGACCTGGCGGCCTTCCGCCGGCTCGCCGCGGAAAGGCGCAAGCCGGGCGGGCGCTTCACCTTCCTGCACGTCTCTTCATGCTTTCCGCGCAAGGGCGTCGACGTCCTGCTCGCGGCCTACGCCCATGCCTTCCGCCGCGGCGATCCGGTCCGGCTGGTGATCAAGGGCTTTCCCAACCCGCACAACCAGACGGCGGTGCAGGTCGCACGGCTGCGGGAGGCGGACCCCGATGTGCCCGAGATCGTGCTGGTGGATCGCGACATGGCGGCCGAGGAGCTGCTCGCGCTCTACGCGGAGGCCGACGCGCTGGTGCTGCCGACCCGCGGCGAGGGCTTCAACATCCCGGCCGCGGAGGCGATGGCCGCCGGGATCCCGGTGATCGTCACCGGCTACGGCGGCCACATGGATTTCTGCAGCGATGCCGTCGTCCGGCTGGTCGACTACCGCTTCGCCGCCTCGCGCAGCCATCTTGCGGCCGCAGGTTCGGTCTGGGCCGAGCCGCTCCAGGAGGATCTCGCCGCCGCCCTGCGGGAAGCGGTGACGGCGGCCGGCGATCCCGCCGCCGGTGGCGCGCCCGCCGAGCGGACGCGTCGCGCCGCTGCCGCGACCGAGGCGCTGACCGACCGGGCGGCGCTGGTACGGCGCCTGACCGAGGCCGCGCTCGATGTCCTGCTCGCGCCCCCGCGGGAGCCGGTGCGCATCGCCTGGATCTCGACCTGGTCGGTCCGCTGCGGCATCGCCGAATATTCGCGCCACCTGCTCGACAACCTGCCGGACGACGGGTCGGTCGGCGAGATCACGATCCTGTCGGACCGACGGACCGAGCCGGCAGCCGAGGGTCGCCGCGTTCTGCCAACGTGGGAGCTCGGCAATCCCGACAACGCTCGCGATGTCGCCGCCGTGGTGGCGGCGCAGGATCCGCACATCGTGGTCGTGCAGCACCAGCCCGGGCTGTTCCAATGGGGGAGCCTGGCGGACCTGCTCGCCGCGCCGGCGCTCAGGCAGCGGGTGGTCGCCGTGACCTTGCACAACACGCGCGACCTCCTGGATGCGGACGCCGAGGCGCGGCGTCGCGCCATCGCCGCGTTGGCCGGCGTGGACCGGGTGATCGTGCACACGCTCGCCGACCTGAGCTTGCTGAAATCGCTCGCGCTGGTCGACAACGTCGCGCTGGTCCCGCATGGCGCTCCCGACGGGGTGCCGCCAAACCCACCCCGTGCGCTCACCGAGCCGCCGCCCGGCCCCGGCGTTTCGCCACTGATCGGCTGCTACGGCTTTTTCCTGCCCGGCAAGGGGATCGGGCAGCTGGTCGAGGCCGTCGCGATCCTGCGCAGGCAGTGGCCGAAGATCCGCCTGCGCCTCGTCAACGCCGAATACGACGCGCCGGAATCGGCCGCCGAGATCGCCTCCTGTCGCGCGATCGCCGAAGCGCTGGGGGTCGACGCGGTGGAGTGGATTACCGACTTCCTGCCGCACGAACGCTCCCTCGCCTTGCTCTCGGAATGCGACGCGGTGGCGCTTCCGTACCAGGCCTCCAAGGAGGCCTCGAGCGCGGCGCTGCGGACCGCGCTCTCTGCCGGCCCCCCGGTGATGGTCACGCCGCTCGCCCTGTTCGACGACGCGGGGGATGCCTGCGTGCGATGCAAGGGTATGGATGCGGCCGCCATCGCCGAAGGCCTCGGCGCATTGCTCGCAGACCCGGAGCGGCGCGGGCGAACGCAGGCCGCGGCGCAGCGATGGCTGGCCGATCACGCGTGGGGAGTGATCGCGCGGCGGATGCAAGGCATGCTGCTGGGACTGGCGGAGCAGGCAGAACACGCGAGGCGGGATGCAGCCCGCCTGCAGCCGCATTGATCCGGACGTCACTTTCCCCCAAATCTTGGGCGGCACGGGGGAAACCGCTCCGCGCGCGACAGCTTCGGCGTCCCGGCGTGGGCGCTCGGGCAGGGACGAGATGAGCCGGATTGCATTCGCACTGTTCGCGGCCATCGCAGGGCTCGGCCTGACGATCGCCGTCGAGCTGAATCAGGCCGAGCGCGCGCCGCCACCGCCCCTTGCCGACAACCCGGCACCTCGCGCCGCCCGCGCCGCCGCTCCGCCGCCCGAGGATCGCACCGCGGCGCTGGTGGCGACGATCGAGGCCCGGCCGCTGTTCAGCCCGACTCGTCGACCCGCTGCCGAGGCGGAGGCTCGCGCCACCGCCGAGCAGCCGCTCCCCCGGCTGACCGGCATCATGGTCACCCCCACCGAGCGGCGCGTGATCTTCGAGGGCACGGACAAGCCGCTGGTGCTTCAGGAAGGCGACCGCCTCGGCCAGTTCAGGGTCAGTTCGATCGCCGTGGGGCAGGTCACGGTGCTCGGACCGGGCGGTCCGATAACTCTGCACCCGGCCTTCTCGAGTGAGCCGGCGCGCGCCGCCGCCGCCCCACCGGCGCCCGCCGCAACGCCATCGATCCTGGGAATGCTGCAGAAGGGTCAGTCGGCGCCGGCCGCGCTCCCGGCGCCGCCGACGTTGCAGCAGCTGCTCGATCGGCAGCAGCGCGCCCAGGCGCAGGCGCCGCGCGGCTAGAGCCAAGCCGCTCCCGCCTGATTCCAGCGGGAACGGCGAACGGTGGGGTCCAACGGCGACGCGCCTCGTGCTCACCGGATCGTTACACGGCGTCCAGCATTCCACACATCCGGCGCGCTTCATGCACCGTAATGGCTGCGCGTGCCGCAATCGCCGTCGCCCCAAAAAATCTTCGGAGGAGAGTTTCCCAAAATGACCGAGGCCCCTGATCGACACGAGGCTGCGGCTTCCGCCCTCGACCGTCGCAACCTGATCAAGCGTGTCGGAGCCGGCGTGGCGAGCGCCGCGGCATTGACGTCAATGGCGGCGGGCGGGCTGGCAGCGTCGAGCACGCGGGCTTCCGCTCAATCCGCGGGCGATCTCGCCATCTTCAACTTTGCCCTCAACCTCGAATACCTCGAGGCGGAGTATTACCTGCGCGCGGTCACCGGCTCCGGCCTGTCCAGCGGCCTCACCTCCGGCCCGGGCTTCGCCAATTCGGTCATCGGCGGCAGTCTGGTGCCCTTCCAGACGCCGGCGGTCGCGTACTACGCGCAGCGCATCGCCAACGACGAGTTGGCGCACGTCGAATTCCTGCGCGCCGGGATCGCCGCGGAAGGTGGTGTCGCCGTTGGCGAACCCGCCATCGACTTGCAGACGAGCTTCACCACCCTGGCGGTCGCGGCGGGCCTGATCGTGCCGGGGCAGACCTTCAACCCGTTCTCGAGCGAGGTCGATTTCCTGCTCGGCGCTTACATCTTCGAGGATGTCGGCGTCACCGCTTATGCCGGCGCCGCCAGCTCGCTCGCGGTTCCCGCGAACATGTCCTATGCCGCGAGCATTCTGGCGACCGAGGCCTATCACTCCGGCGCCATCCGCGGCTTCCTCTCCGACATCGGCGGCGGCGCGGCGACCAACGCGATCTCGGCGCTTCGCGCGAAGCTGTCCGGGGTGCAGGACAACGGCACGAACTACAACGGCAACCCGTTCAATTTCGTGAACGCGGACATAAACGCGCAAGCCTTCCGGCGCACGCCGTCCCAGGTGCTGCAGATCGTCTACGGCGGAGGCAGCGGCGGAGGCCTGTTCTTCCCGAAAGGCGTGAACGGGTCGATCACCTCATAGGTCAGAAGGCCAGGGGGCTCTGCCCCCTGGACCCCCGGCAAAGGCAGAGCCTTTGCGATCCTTCACTCAAGTGAGGGGTCTGGGGTAACTGCGTCGTCCGTCGACGGTTGACGGAAAGCGCCGAGCGGAGCGACACTCCCGCCATGCTCGAGCTGCTCGCCGCTGCCCGCGCCGCCCGCGACACGCTCCGAACCCCCTCCCTCGGCGCCCGCGTCAGCCAGCTCATCGAGCAGCTCATCCTGGACGGCCGCATCGGCCCGGGCGTGCGCATCATCGAGGAGAATCTTGCCGGCAGCCTCGGCATCAGCCGCACCTCGCTGCGCGAGGCGATGATCGGCCTCGAACAGGCCGGCCTGCTGAGCCGCGACGAGCGCGGCGGGCGCTTCATCCGCACCATGACCGGTGCCGATCTGCGCGATCTCTACGAAGGTTGGGCCATCCTCGAGAGCGAGGCCGCCGCGCTGGCCTGCGGCGAGGCGACCGACACCGACCATCGCGATATCGGCGCGCTGCTCGCCGAGATGGACCGGCCGATGGAGCTGGCCGCCTATCATCGGCTGAACCTCACCTTTCATCGCGCCCTCGTGCGCCCCTGCCGCAACCGCTGGCTGCTGGAAACCTATGACGGCTGCGTGAAGCAGATCCGCTGGGCCTGGGCGCTGGCCATCTCCCAGGCCGGCGAGCCGCGCGTCTCGCAAAAGGAGCACAAGAGCATCTTTGCCGTGTACTGCCGGCGGGATGCGGAGCGGACCCGCGCGCTGGTGCGCCGCCATCTCGCGCGCGGCGCGCAGCGCACCACGGAGGCCGCGGAGACCACGGCCAACGGCGCCGCAAATGCGCAATCCGGCCGGCACCGGCCGGCCAAAACGTCCGGCTAATCATGGGGGAGGACCAGATGAAACGCGTGGCAGGCTTCATCCTTGCGGCGGCCCTGATCGCCGCGGCGGCACCGGGAAGCGCGCAGGCCCAGTCGAAGCCGCCGGTGAAAATTGGCATGCTGCAGATGCTGACCGGCGACCTCGCGCAGTACGGCATCCCCCTGCGCGACGCGGGCGTCTACGCCGTGGACGAGGCCAATGCACGCGGCGGCATCAACGGCCACCACCTCGAGCTCTACACCGAGGACGTCGGCTCGACGCCGCAGGGCTCCGTGCAGGCGACGCTGAAGCTGATCGAGCGCGACAAGGTCGATGTGCTGATGCAGGGCGGCACCAGCGGCCACACGCTGGCGACGATCCCGATCGCCGACGAGCGCCACGTTCCAATGTGCACGATGTCGACCGCCGAGAGCATCACCAAACAAGGCTCGAAATGGACTTTTCGGGTCGCTCGCGTGCCGAACAGCGTGCTCGACCGGAAATTCGCCCAGTACGCGGTGAAGGAAGCCAGCTTCAAGCGGATCGCCGTCATCTACGGCAACGACGAGATGGGGCACGACGCCGCCAACAACTTCATCGCCGGCCTGCAGGCGCTTGACGTGAAGCCGGTCGTCGTCGAGCAGGTGCAGCCCGGTGATCCCGACGTCAGCGCCCAGGTGACACGGATCAAGGCAGCCGACCCGGATGCGGTGTTCATCCAGGGTCACGCCACCGAGGCGACAAAGATCATCCGCACGATCCGCCAGCTCATCCCCGGAAAGCTGCCGCTGCTCGGCTACGACGAGATGACCACCACGAAATTCATGCAGGACGCCGGCGGTCCCGCCAATCTCGAGGGGATGATCGTACGCACCGGCATGCTCGGCGAGCAGTCGCCCGACCCCGATACGCAGGCCTTCGTCAACGCGTACCGCGCCAAGCATCCGAACGCCGACATGCTGTTCCCGATGATCCAGTACGCCGGCATGCAGGTGCTGTTCGAGGCGATCCGCCTGGCCGGCGACGACATCACGCCGACCGCCCTGCGCGACGCGTTCTACCGGGTCAAGGATTTCAAGACGATCCTCGGCCCGGTCAGCGTGCAGCCGAGCGGCGAGACGATGGACGTCGTCAACATCGAAAAGTTCGCCGACGGCAAGTGGCAGGTCGTGACGGCGAACTACTGACCCGGCCTGCCGGCGCTGCCCGCCGTGATCCTCGCCCAGCAGCTGATCAACGGGATCATGCTCGGCAGCGTTTACGCGCTGGTGGCGATCGGCCTGTCGCTGGTCTGGGCGACCGCGCGGCTCCTCGATTTCGCCTACGGCCAGGTCTTCATGCTCGGCGGCGTGCTGAGCTGGACGTTCGTGGCGGCGTTCGGCTGGCCGCTGCTCCCGGGCGTGCTCGCGGCGGCACTGCTGTGCGCCGCCGCCGGCTTCGCCATCCAGCGCGGCGTCTACGCCCGACTGTCCGGCGCCGACCACGTGATCGTGCTGATCGCCACGATCGGCATGTCGATGATCCTGCAGGACGGCGCCGCCCGGCTGTGGGGCACTGAGACGCTGACCTTTCCGCCTCGCTTCGACGGCGTGTTCACGATCGGCGGCCTCATCGTGCGCAGCCACTTCGCGCTCATCATCCTCGCTGCTCTCTGCCTCATCGCTGCGCTGCACCTGCTGATCACCCGCAGCAAGCTTGGCGTGGCGCTGCGGGCCGTGGCGGAGAACCGCCGCGCTGCCGCGATGATGGGTGTCGACGTCGTGGCCATGCTCGGCCTCGGCTTCGGCGTCGCCTACTTTCTCGCGGCCGTGGCGGGCGGACTGATCGGCCCGATCCACTACGTCGCGACGTCGGGCGGCACGCCGATGATGGTGAAAGGCATCGCCGCCGCCGTGCTCGGCGGCTTCGGCAGTCTGCCCGGTGCGCTGCTCGGCGGCATGACGATCGGCCTCGTCGAGGCGCTCAGCGCCGGCTACATTTCCTCGGCGTTCAAGGACGTGATCGTCTTCGCGGTGTTCATCCTGGTGCTGTTCGCGCGCCCGCAGGGCCTGCTGGGCGAACGGCGCACCGGCGTCGCCGACGTATGACCGTGCTCAGCCTGGCGCGGCCGCCGGCGCTCGCCGCGGGTTGGCGGTCGCTGGCGCCGCTGCTGGCAATACCACTGCTTGGCTTGCCCCTGCTGGTACACGGGGATGAGTACCTGCTGTACAACGCCGGCATCGCCGCGATCTACGTGCTGCTGGCGACCGGCTACAACATCCTCATCGGCATGGCCGGGCAACTCGCGATGTCGCAGATCGCGTTCTACGGCATCGGCGCCTATGCCTCCGCCCTGCTGTCGCGCGACCTCGGCCTGGCCTGGCCGCTGGCGGTGCTGGCGGCGATCCTGCTGCCGGTGCCCTGTGCCTGGCTGATGGCGCGCGCCGCGGTGCGTTTTTCCGGCCCGTATCTCGCTATGGTGACCTTCGCCTTCCACAGCATGGCGCTGGCAGTGTTCGTCAACTGGACGGCGCTGACCAACGGCTGGGGCGGGCTCACGCGCATACCGCCGCCGCGCATCGGCGGCCTCGTCATCGCCGGGCCGGTCGCGTCGTACTATCTGCTGGTCGGCTTCGCCGGCGCCGGGCTCTACGTCGCCTGGGCGATCCGCCGCGCGCGCATCGGCCGGGCTTTTCTGGCGATTCGCGAGAACCGGCTGGCGGCGCGCGGCGCCGGCATCGACACCGGGCGGATGATCACGCTCGCGTTCTGCATCAGCGCCGCCTATGCCGGGCTGGCCGGCGCGCTGCTGGCGCATTTCGTGCGCTACATCGACCCGACCTCGTTCGGCCTGCCGACGCTTATCGACCTGCTGGTCATCATCATCGTCGGCGGACGCGGACTGGTGTTCGGCGTCGCCGTCGCCGCCGTCGGCTTCGTCTTCGCGCTGGAATACCTGCGCTTCCTGCAGGACTTCAAGCTGATCGTCTTCGGGCTGCTGCTGATCGTGCTGATCAATGTGAGCCCGGACGGGCTGGGGGCGCTGCTGCGCCGGACATGGGGCCGGCCGGCGTGACGCAGCCGCTGCTGGAGGTGCGCGGGCTCACGCGCCGCTTCGGCGGCCTGCTCGCGCTGGACGGCATCGACCTCTCCGTGCAGCCGGGCGAGATCGTCGGCCTGATCGGCCCGAACGGCTCCGGCAAGACCACGTTCTTCCATTGCCTGTCCGGTTTCTTCCGGCCGGATGCCGGAAGCATCGTGCTGCGCGGCAACGGCGCGGCACAGCCGCTCGTCGGTCTGCGGCCGCACCGCATACGCGCCCTCGGCCTCGCCCGCACCTTCCAGACCCGGGAGATTTTTCCGGCGCTGTCGGTCATGGACAGCATGCTGACGGCGATGCACCCGAGGCTGCACGCCGGTCTGCTCGGCGCGGTGTTCCCCGGCCGCGCGGTCCGCGATGAGGAGCGGGTGGCGCGACGGCGCGCGGCCGACATCCTCGCCTGCTTCCCCGGCCGCTTTCCGCCGGAGCGCTGGGACGATCCGGCGAACAGCCTGTCGTACGCCAATCGCTGCCGGCTGGAGATCGCGATGTGCCTGGCCTCCGAGCCGCGCCTCATCCTGGTCGACGAGCCCGCCGCCGGCATGAACCCGCATGAGCGCGTCGAGATCATGGAGACCCTGCGCGACATCCGCGACCGTGGCCACACGCTGGTCGTCGTCGAGCACAACATGCGCGTCGTCACCGGCATCTCCGACCGCATCGTCGTGTTCGACCGCGGCCGCAAGATCGCCGACGGTCCGCCCGCGGCCGTGATGGCCGACGCGAGAGTCGCCGACGCCTATCTGGGTACCGAGCATGACGTTGCTTGAGCTAAGCGGCGTGCGCGCCGGCTACGGGGCGCTGGAGGTGCTGCACGGCATCGACCTGGAAGTGGCCGAGGGCGAGATCGTCTGCCTGCTCGGCAACAACGCCGCCGGCAAATCCACTCTGGTGAACAGCATTCTCGGCCTGGTGCGCACGCGGGCCGGCGAAATTCGCCTGCGCGGCGAGCGCATCGACCGCCTGCCGCCGGCCGAGGTGATCGCCCGGGGTCTTGCGGTCGTGCCGGAGGACGGACAGGTGTTCGCCGGGCTCAGCGTGCTGGAGAACCTGCGCATGGGCCTCTATCTGCAACCCGGCGCCGCGCTGCGGTCGGGCATCGAGCGCGCCTTCGCGCTCTATCCGGCGCTGGCCGAACGCCGGCACCAGAAGGCCGGATCAATGAGCGGCGGCGAGCGCCAGATGCTGGCCATGGCCCGCGCGCTGATCTCCGAGCCGTTGATGCTGATCCTGGATTCGCCGTCGATGGGCTTGGCGCCGCGCTATGTGCACGCGCAGTTCCGCCTGTTGCGCGAACTCAACCGGGACCGCCAGGTGACGATCCTGCTGGTCGAGCAGAACGCCAACATGGCGCTCGCCTTGTCGCATCGCGGCTACGTGCTGCAGAACGGCAGCGTCGCGCTGCATGGCGATGCAAAGGAACTGCTGCGCAGCGAGCAGATGCGGCTCGCCTATCTGACGTGAGGGGGGAACGGAATGAGCGGACCGGGCAAGCAGGTGATCGGCGGGCCGATCGTCATCGGCGGGGTGCATACGATGCCGCTCTCACGCGCGGTGCGCGCGGGGGACTGGGTATTCGTCTCCGGCATCACCGCGATCGACGCATCCGGCCAGGTGCTGCACGGCGGCATCGAGGCGCAGACGCGGCGCGTGCTGGAGGTGATGCGCGACCTGCTCGCCGAGGCCGGCTGCACGATGGCCGACGTGGTGAAGACCACGGTCTGGCTGGAAGATCCGCGCGACTTCTGGGTCTTCAACCGCGTCTACGGCGAGTTTTTCAGCGACGCGCCGCCGGCGCGCTCCACCATCCAGTCCGGCCTGATGCTGGACTGCAAGGTGGAGATCGAAGCGACGGCCTACCGGCCGGCGTGAGTAGAGGGGTCTGGGGCCCGGCCCCAGCGGGGTCCAGGGGCAGAGCCCCTGGCCTTCCTTTAGGGAGCGACTCATGACGACGGAATTCGTGCAATCCATCCTGGACACGCAGCTCGACGCGAAAACCAAGGGCCTGCCGCTGGCCGACGGAACAATCCGCCTGGGCGATGTCGGCACGCGCGGCTGGAACGTGCTGCGCGGCGACCTGATGTTGCCTGTGCTGACACTCAGCGACGAACGGATGAAGCGCAACCTGCGGGTCATGCGCGACTATGCCGGGCATCACGGCGTGTTCCTCGCACCGCACGGCAAGTCCTCGGTGTGTCCGCAGCTCTATCTCGCCCAGATGTCGGTCGGCGGCTGCTGGGGGATGACGGCGGCGACGGTGCAGCAGGCCGCGGTGGTCGCGGCGACCGGCATCGCCAACATCGTCATCGCCAATGAAGTGGTGTCGCGCGCCAACGTCGCGCAGCTGGCGGCGCTGAAGCGGCGCTATCCGCAGGCCGCGTTCTACAGTTTGGTGGACTCGCCCGAAACCGTGCAGCAGCTCGCGTCCGGCGGGAGCGGAGAGCGTTTCCAGGTCCTGCTCGAGGTCGGCTATGCCGGAGGGCGCACCGGCGTGCGCAGCATGGACCGCGCGCAGGAAGTACTCGCCTCGATCGGCAAACACGCCGATTCCGTCGAGCTGTGCGGCGTGGAGTGCTACGAAGGCACGATCAACCTGCCGGACGCCGGCGAGACGATCGCGGCGGTCGATCGCTTCCTCGCCTTTGCCGTCGCCGTGCTCGACCAGTGCCGCGAGCGGGGCGCGCTGCGCGGACAGGGCGAGGTGCTGCTGACCGCCGGCGGCTCGGCCTACTTCGATCGCGTGGTGGCCGCGTTCGCGCCGGCGCGCGAGCGGCTGTCGGCGCGCATCGTGCTGCGGGGCGGCTCCTACCTGACCTACGATCACGGCTTCTACAAGCAGAAGCTGCGCAATCTCGACGCGCGGGGCGGGCTGGACGGCCCCTCAGGACCGCTCGTCGCCTCGCGCGAATTCCTGCCGGCGCTGACGCTCTGGGCGATGGCGCAGTCGTTGCAGGACCCCGGCACCGCCATCCTGACCATGGGCATCCGCGACCTGCCGTACGATCTCGGCTACCCCGCGGTGCTCCGTCAGTACCGCGACGGGCGCGAGATCGGCAATTTCGAGGGCGACGCGCCGGCGCTGCGCATCGTCAACGCCAACGACCAGCACTGCTACCTGTCATTCCCGTCGGGCCATGATATACGCGTGGGCGACGTCTTCGCCTGCGGCATCTCGCATCCCTGCACCGCCTTCGACAAGTGGAACGTGCTCTACCGCATCGACGAGGAAGCCAACGTCATCGGCGCGCTGAAAACCTTTTTCTGAGGCCGCTCATGTCAGGCATCGCATCGTCCGTCGCGCCGCGCGGAACAAATCTCGGCGCCGATCCCGGCACGCTGGCAAAGCTGCTGGAGACGATGCTGCGCATCCGCTGCTTCGAGGAGCGGACGGCCGAGCTGTTCAAGGCCGGCGTGGTGAAGGGCACCGCGCACAGCTATGCCGGCGAGGAGGCGATCGCCGCCGGCACCTGCCTCAACCTGACGCCGCAGGACTACGTCGGCAGCTACCACCGCGGCCACGGCCACTGCATCGCCAAGGGTGCGCGCACCGATCGCATGATGGCCGAGCTGATGGGGCGGGAGACCGGCTATTGCCGCGGCCTCGGCGGCTCCATGCACATCGCTGACCTCGACCTCAACATCCTCGGCGCCAACGGCATCGTCGGCGCCACGATGCCGCTCGGCACCGGCGCCGCGCTGGCCGCCAAGCTGCGCGGCACGCGCCAGGTGGTGGTCGCCTTCTTCGGCGACGGCGCGGCGAACCAGGGCGTGTTCCACGAGAGCCTCAATCTTGCCGCGGTGTGGAAGCTGCCGATCGTCTTCGTCTGCGAGAACAACCATTTCGCGCTGAACACCGCGTTTCGCCAGACCACCGCGGTCGAGCAGATCGCGCTGCGCGCCGCCGCCTACGGTATGCCCGGCCGCACGATCGACGGCAACGACGCGGTCGAAGTGCACGCCGTCGTCGGCGATGCGGTGGAGCGCGCGCGCGCCGGCGAGGGGCCAAGCCTGATCGAGGCGATGACCTGGCGCTGGGGTGCGCATAGCATGCGCGCCAACCTGCGCGAGCCGCGCAGCGAAGACGACATGACGGCGTGGAAGGCGCGCGACCCGGTGCTGGCGATGCAGCGGCGCGTCGCCGAGGCGGCGCCGGGTGGTGCGGACACGGTCGCGCGGCTGCAGGCCTCGGTGCAGGCGGAGATCGACGCGGCGGTCGCCTTCGGCAGCGCCAGCCCCGAACCGGACGCGCAGCTCATGCTCGCCGCCGTCTACGCCCCGCATGTCGCGCACGCCGAGCCGGCCGAACGGGGCACGCGCGAGCTGACCTTCGCCGACGCGCTGAACGAGGCGATGCGCCAGGAGATGGAGCGCGACCCCGACGTCTTCGTGATGGGCGAGGACGTGGCGGAGACGGGCGGCATCTTTCAGACCACGAAAGGCCTGGTCGAGCGGTTCGGCCGCGAGCGGGTGCGCGACACGCCGATCTCCGAGGCGACGTTCTGCGGCGCCGGCGTCGGTGCCGCAATCGCCGGGCTGCGGCCGATCGTCGAGGTGCAGATCTTCGACTTCGTCACGCAGATGATGGACATGGTGGTCAACCAGGCCGCGAAATTCCGCTACATGAACGGCGGCCGGCCCACCGTGCCGCTGGTGATCCGCGGCCCGCAGGGCGGCGGCATCCGGCTCGCCGCCCAGCACAGCCAGAGCCTGGAGGCCTGGTTTGCCCACATCCCCGGGCTGGTGGTCGTCGCGCCGTCCACGCCGTACGACGCGAAGGGGCTGCTGACCGCGGCGATCCGCGACGACAACCCGGTGATCTTTCTCGAGCACAAGCTGCTCTATCTCGGTCAGGCCGGGCCGGTGCCGGAGCCGCCCTACGCGATTCCGCTCGGCCGTGCCGAGATAAAGCGGCCTGGACGCGACGTGACCATCCTGGCGACTCAGGCGATGGTAGCGCGGGCACTCGGCGCAGCGGCGCAACTGGAGCGCGAGGGCATCAGCGCCGAGGTGATCGATCCGCGCACCCTGCGCCCGCTGGACGACGCGATGATCCTCGAGTCTGTGCGTCGCACCGGCCGGCTGGTGATCGTGCACGAAGCCTGCGTCACCGGCGGCTGGGGGGCGGAGGTTTCGGCGCGGGTGATGGAGCAGGCGTTCGACTGGCTCGACGCGCCGGTCACGCGCCTGGGCGGCCTGGACGTGCCGATGCCGTTCAACGACACGCTGGAGACGGTGGTGATCCCGTCGCAGGCGCGCATCGTCGAAACGGTGCTACGGCTGTTCGGCCGGCCCGTCTGAGCGCGCCCGCCCACCGTGCGAGACTCAGGGGTGACCCGCGCTCCGGCGCATCGGGTTCAAGGCGCCGCCGCGGCGAGTGCGGGGACCAGCCGGCCCAGCACCGTCTCCAGCATCGCCTGCCAGGTGAACTCCGCCGCGATGGCTTCGCACTGCGTTGCGTAGGCGGCGGTTCCCCGGGGGTTGCTTCGCTGCACGCGCCGGATCGTCAGTCCGAGATCTTCGGCCGACAGCGGGTCGAAATAGAAGCAGGCGTCCCGGCCGACTTCCGGGATCGCCGAGCTCCAGGACGCGACGCAGGGCGTGCCGACCGACAGGCTCTCGAGCACCGGAAGGCCGAACCCCTCGAACAGCGACGGGTAGATCGACAGCTCGGCGCCAGCCAGCAGACGATACTTCTCGAAGCTGCAGACGTAGCCGGTGAACACGATTTTTCCGGCGGCCACCAGCTCGTCGATCATCTTCGGCGCGGAGTGCCGTTCCGGAAGCCAGCCGTTGGAGCCGACGAACAACACCTGTGCGTGCTCGATGATCTCGGGAAACAGGGCCAGGGCGTCGAACACGCGGGCCAGGTTCTTTCGCGGTTCGCGGGTTCCCAGCACGATGCAGTAGGGCACGCCGTTGTTGGCCGGCGGCTCATTCTTGAGCTGCACCGGAAACCACCACGGCCAGGCAACGCCGTTCCTGGCGACCGCAACATCGTCGCCTGAGGCTCCGAGATAGCAGACCATGTCGTCCACCGTCGCCTGCGACACGCCAAACGTGACGCAATTGGTGCGCAGGTCGTCGGTCATCTGGGTCAGGTGGTGGCCGACATTCGCGGCGGTGTGATAGTGCGGCAGGAGCAGCGTCGAAACGTCGTGATAGATGCTGCATTCCACCGCGAACAGCGAGTTGACCGGCTTGACTGAGGGATAGAGTCCCGCCGTTGCGCTGCGGGCGGCGGCCAGCGGGACGGAGCCCAGCCTGGCGTGGCCCTGATGGAACTGGCGCTCGAGATACAGGCCGCTCTCTCTCTCGAACGCGTCGCGCACGGCCTCGGTCGCGACGATGTCGTTGCGGTAGAAGAATACCGTGTTCTCCGGCAGCAGCGCGAGCAACGCCTGGCCAAGGCCCGCGGCGACGACAGGTATCCCCGTCCAGCGTTCCTCGAACAGCGGCGAGACCTCGAAGTAGAGCGTCCAGCCGGCGGCCGTGATCCGCTCGGCCATCGCGGCCAGAGCGGCGCCCGTCGTTTCGCTGGGTGGCATCCGGCGCTTCATCGCTCGATCGCGATCTCGGGCTGCAACACGCGCTCGCGGCGTGCGAGCACCTCGCCCGAGCGGGTCAGCAGCGCGGACAGCCCCCGCTGCGACAGCGAGCGGGTCGGAAATGCGTGCTCGCCGAAGCTGTCGCAGACGCGCAACCGGATCGTCTCGTCGGCGGCGACTGCGAACCGGCAGGTTT
>Ga0213875_10001005_pt1 | contig 20058 bp, 19 predicted proteins | sample BarmaccomBMRX_R8_FD_160105 | JGI IMG/M metagenome (GOLD analysis project Ga0213875, IMG submission 160105) | Root-associated microbial communities from Barbacenia macrantha in rupestrian grasslands, the National Park of Serra do Cipo, Brazil - RX_R8 | ecosystem: Host-associated > Plants > Roots... | reverse complement strand
TGCGACATCTTGCAGCCATGTCCGATCGCGACCCGACCGCCGAGCTTGAAGCGCTCGGTCAGCTCGCAGACGAGATGGATATCCATCGCCTCCGGGCTGTTACCCGAATCGAGATGCATATCGATATCGACATCGAATTCGCGGGCGAGGTCGAAAACCCGCCGGATCTGCCCGGCATGGTCGGGATCGTAATTGGGGGCGGCGCCGATCACGCGGGCGCCGCGCTTCAGCGCCTCCACCATGAGCGCATCGCTTTCGGGGCTGTTTGTCAGCCCCTCCTGCGGAAAGACGCAGATCTCGACGTCGATCGCCCAACGCAACTCGCGGCTGGCCGCCTGCACCCCCTCGAAGCCGCGCAGCCCGACCTTTGGATCGACCTCGACATGGGTGCGCATCCGCGTCGTGCCGTGCGCGATGCACCCCTCCAGGGTGCGGGAGGCGCGCGCCTCTACGTCCTCGACCGTGAAGGTGTGCTTGACCGCCGAGACGCGCGCCACGGCCTCGGCGGCGCGCCCGGTCTCGGGCGCACAGCGGTCGATGATGCGCGATTTGTCGAGGTGGATGTGGGTCTCGACGAAACCGGCGCAGACCAGCCGCCCGGCCGCGTCGTAGGCCTCGACCGCGTCGCCGCCGAGGCCGGGCCCGAGCGCCGCGATGCGGCCCTGCGCGACCCCGATATCGACGGGCGCGGCGCCGGGCTGGTCGGCGAGGCGGGCGTTGCGCAGGACCAGATCCATTCAGGGTTTTCCTCGGTTGACCGAACAGGGCGGCGGCAGTTTGAAAGTCGTCCCGCCGTGAGGCAAGCTCCGCGGCTTCGAGGAAAGCGCAAGCGCCGTTTCGTATGGGCACAGAGGAGAGGTCGGGCGTGAGACGGGCGATCCTGCCGGCTGCGATCGCGGTCCTCGCGGTCGGGTTCGTCGCGGCCGGCTGCTCGGACGACGACAAGGCCGAGACCGCGACGGCAAACCCGACCGCCTCCGAAGACGTGCTGAAGAAAGACTGCGCCGACCCGCATTGGAAGCAGCAGAATCTCGGCCTGTGGTACTCGGTGTGCCGCCAGCCGCTGCGCTGGTGAACCGCCCCGCGGGTGCTGCGATATGCCGGGCCTGCCGCTTACGCTTGACACCGGAAGGAGGGCCGAGCTAGAGGAGAGGCCGTGGTGATTTGAGCCGACCGGCTTGCGGCCACGTTAAACAAAGCGCTAAAAGGTCGGGGAGTTCTGAAGGAACCCTGGCCCGCGCGGGACCGGGGTTTTTGTTTGCCCGGATCGGTGCGGAGCCTCGCCGAGGAGAGCCGCGCCGATGAGCAAACCCGTTCTGCCGCCCGACCTCGCCGACCAGGTCGAGCCCGCCACCCTGCTGGTGCGCGGCGGCAGCCTGCGCAGCGCGCATGACGAGACCTGCGAAGCGCTCTTTATGAGCTCCGGGTTCGTCTATGACACAGCCGCCGAAGCGGAAGAGGCGTTTGCGCAGGACGGCTCGCGCTACGTCTATTCGCGCTACCGCAACCCGACCGTCACGATGTTCGAGGAGCGCCTGCGGCTGATCGAGGGGGCGGGCGCCTGCCGCGCCACGGCGAGCGGCATGGCCGCGGTTTTTGCCGCGTTGATGTGCAAATTGCGCGCCGGCGACCGAGTCGTCGCCAGCCGGGCGCTGTTCGGGTCCTGCCGCTACATCGTCGGCGAGCTGCTGCCGCGCTACGGCTTCGAGACCGTGCTGGTCGACGGGCGCGACCTCGGCGCGTGGGAGGCGGCGCTGGCGGGCGGCGCCGCGCTCGCCTTTTGCGAAAGCCCGTCGAACCCCGGCATGGAGCTGATCGACCTGCCGGAAGTCGCGCGCCTCGCCCATCGCGCGGGTGGGCTCTTCGTCGTGGACAACGTGTTCGCGACCCCGCTGCTGCAGCGGCCATTGGCGCTCGGGGCCGATGTCGTCGTCTATTCCGCGACAAAACACATCGATGGCCAGGGCCGCTCGCTCGGCGGCGCGATCCTCGCTTCGGAGCGCTTCATCAAGGAGGATCTGGGGCAATTCTATCGCCATACCGGCCCGTCGATGAGCCCGTTCAATGCGTGGCTGCTGCTGAAAGGGCTGGAGACGCTGGAATTGCGGGTCGAGCGTCAGTGCCGCACGGCGCTCGCCATCGCACGCCACCTCGGAGAGCATCCAAAGATCGGCCGGGTCATCTATCCGGGCCTGCCGAGCCACCCGCAACACGCGCTGGCGCGGCGCCAGATGGCGGCCGGCGGCACCGTCGTGTGCTTCGACGCGGCGGCCGGCAAGGAGGGCTGCTTCCGCTTTCTCGATGCGCTGCGGCTGGTCGACATCTCCAACAATCTCGGCGATTCGAAAAGCCTGATCACGCATCCGGCCACGACGACCCACTCTAAGCTGACGCCGGAAGCGCGGGCCGAACTCGGGATCGGCGATTCGCTGGTCCGCCTGTCGGTCGGTCTAGAAGCGCAGTCCGATCTGATCGCGGACATCGATCGCGCGCTCGCGACCGTGTAGAGCACGGTCGTCATGGCCGGGCAGCGGCGGCGTCCACCTTCGCTTAAGGCTTAGGCTCTAGGCTCGGGCATCCCCCTCCAGCAAGGAGCCCCCTCTTTGTCCTTGCGCGCGCCCGATTCCCCCGCGCCCGCCGCTTCCGCCGGCGCCCCCGCCGGCGTCGACCCCGCGATCCTGCGCAGCATCCGCCAGGCGAGCCAGGCGACCGATATCGATTTCGGCTATCTCGTTGCCGAGGCCGGACAGGAGAGCGGTTTCCAGCCGCGCGCCGCGGCGCCGGGCTCGACCGCGCGGGGGCTGTTCCAGTTCATCGAATCGACCTGGCTGGAAATGGTGCGGCGCTACGGCGCGCAGTACGGCGCCGGCCAGTATGCCCAGCAGATCGGGACCGACAGCGGCGGCCGGGCGAGCGTCGCCGACCCAAAATTGCGGCGCCAGATCCTCGATCTGAGAGACGACCCGAAGCTGTCGGCCTCGCTCGCGGCCGAATACGCCCGCAGCAACAAGACCGAACTGGAAAGCGCGCTCGGCCAGCCGGTCAGCAACACCGATCTCTACCTCGCGCACTTCCTCGGCGCCGGCGGGGCGACGAGCTTTCTGAAGAACATGCGGCAGGACGCGTCCGCCTCCGCCCCGGCACTGTTTCCCGAAGCCGCAGCGGCCAACCGCTCGGTCTTCTACGACCGCAAGACCGGGATGGCGCGGCGGCTTGCCGATGTCTACCGCGTGTTTGCCGCGAAGATTGACCCGCAATCGAACGCCTTCGCGCGGGTCATGGAGGCCGGCTCGTCCGCGACGGCGCAGGCCCGCGCCATGCCGCTGGCGCAGCCACGCGGGCCGATGCCGCTGAAACCGCGCGGCAGCGGGCCGCTACTCGCGATGTTCAACACCATGGCAGTCACGGCGATGAAGGCGATGGGCGAGGTACGGTTCGTGCGGCCCGCCGCGTTTGGCGGGATCGACGCGGCGCCGGCCGCACCGGCGGCCAGCGCGCACCGCTCGGCCCGCCAGCCGGCCGATCGTCAGGCGGCGGACCAGGTCGCCTGAACCGCGGCTTCCGCGAGCCGGCTCAGGCGGCGTGCAGCACTGCCTCGGTGCCCGCCTCTCCGAACGGGAGCTGATCGGCGGCCGGGATGCCGTGCGGGGTTTCGTCAGTCATGTCCATCAGGCGGCGCAGCAGGTCTCGGCCGCGCGACAGGCGCGAGCGGACCGTCCCGACCGGCACCCCAAGAATGACCGCGACCTCCTCGTAGCGCATGCCTTCGAGGCCGACCAGCAGGATGACCTGGCGCTGCTCCTCGGGCAATTTGGCGATCGCCCGTTCGAGATCGCGCAATTGCAGCGTCGCCATCGCGTTCGACTGCACGGTCAACACCGGCGCCATGTCCTCGACCGCCACATTGACGCCCTCGCGGACCGAACGGCGCACGTCATTGACATGCTGGTTGTGCAGGATCGTGAATAGCCAAGCCCGCAGATCGGTGCCGGGCTCCCACAGATGCTGCTTTGCGACGGCACGAGCGAGGCAGCTTTGGACGAGATCGTCGGCGCGCGAGGCATCGCGAGTCAGCGCGCGGGCGTAGCGGCGCAGCCTCGGGATTTCTTTTTCTAGAAGCCGCCCGAAATCGCTCATCGACCACTCCGTTGAGGTTGGCCGGCCCCCTCAGGCCGCGGCCGCGATGGCGAGCTATTTAGAGCGGCGATGTAAACCCATGATGTATCGCGTTTGGCGCGCAGGTAAAAAATTGTAACTTGAGTTTATAATTTGCAACACGCGGTAAAGACGGCGAGCGGCTCCGGAAGGTTTGGGATCCCGCTCGGAGAGACGCCTTGACAGCCGAACGGGGGTCGGATCGCAGGCTTGCGAGTTCCCGGCGGAAGCGATGTAGTGAGGCGCTGCGAGAAACGGCATCCGAGGAGGACCGAGATGGATCAGGACGCCAAGAAGACCGCCTTGCGCATGATCCCTTACGGAATCTACGTGCTGACCGCCGATGACGGGAAAGGGAATGTCGCCGGCGCTACGGTCAACTGGGTGACGCAGACCGCTTTCAACCCGCCGCTCGTCGTGGTCGGCGTCAAGACGGATAGCGGCGCCTACCAGATCGTGAAGGAGGCCAAAAGCTTCGCGCTCAATATGCTGGCCAAGGAGCATAAGGGCCTCGCCTTCACCTTCTTCAAACCGGCGCAATATGCCGAGGGCAAGCTGTCCGGCCAGTCCTGTCACCGCGGCGCGAGCGGCGCGCCAATTCTCGATGCAGCGCCGGCCGCCGTCGAATGCAAGGTCACCGGCATCGTCGAACAGGGCGACCATCACATTGTCGTCGGCGAGGTGATCGAGGCGCATCTGCCGAAACCGCTGCAGGGCCGCCCCGACGCCGCGATCCTCGAAATGAAGGACCTCGGCGACAACGTCTTCTACGGCGGGTGAGCGCGACCCGACGGGCCCCGCGGGAAGCGTTCGCGAAGGACCCTCAGGATTGAAGCGAAGGCCGATCGGGATGGCTGCGAGCCGGCTTTGATGCTCGACACGAGTTCTCTGCGCAACGCGATCGACCGGCTCAGGGAGGCGGTCGCTCGCTGCGCGCGGGAGCCCGAAGACGAGCAACTGCGCGACGGGCTGATCCAGCGCTTCGAATTCACCTATGAGCTGAGCCAGAAAACCTTGCGACGGTATCTGAGGGAGATTGCCGCCTCGCCAGAGGAAATCGATCGGATGCCGTTCGCCGACGTGATCCGAACGGCGAACGGCGCCGGCCTGTTGCAGGGAGACTGGCCGGCTTGGCGCCGCTTCCGGGAAATGCGCGCCCGCACGAGCCACACCTACGATCGGCAAAGCGCGGCCGAGATCGCAGCCGCCATCCCCGCTTTCGTCGCCGAGGCGGAGCACCTGTGCGGCGAACTGGAACGCCGGCGCTCATGAGCGGAAGCCGCGTTCTCGACATGTCGGTCGCCCACCGCCAGCTCGTGCTGGCCATTGTCGGCGCCGTCCTGCCACAGGGCGCCAGGGTTTGGGCATTCGGCTCGCGCACCAACGGACGCGCGAGGCGCTATTCCGATCTCGATCTGGCGATCGATGCCGGGCGACGACTGACCCTCGACGAGGCTGCCCGATTGGCCGAGGATTTCAGCGACAGCGACCTGCCCTACAAGGTCGATATCGTCGATTGGCACGGCATCGACGACCGCTTTCGGCAACTCATCGCGACGGGGCGGGTGCCGCTGACGGATGGCGCCGGCGGGTAACCGGCATCAGCCGAGCCGCCGGCCCGCAGCGGGCACGGCGACGCCGCCGCGCCCGTCAGCCGGCCGCGACGCGACCAGCCAGCAGCCGATCGAGGCGGTTGCGAGCCCGGCGACGGCGAGGAGCGACAGCCGCTCGCCCAGAAGCAGCCACGCCATCACAGCGGTCACCCCCGGCATTAGATAGAAATTCGCCGTGGTGCGGGCGGCGCTGCCGTGCTTCAGCATGTAGAAATAAAGCGCCATGCCGCCGAGCGACGTGACGCCGGCATTCCAGCCGATCGCCGCGAAGGCCGTCGCGGTCCACTCCGCGCGCGGCGTCTCGAAGGTGACCGTGGCCGCGACGCAGACCGCCGCCGCGGCAAGGAACTGCACGGCTGCGCCCGGCAGCAGCGGCAGGTCGCGACAGAAGCGGCTGAAGTAGATGGTTCCGGTGGTCAGCGCCAAGACGCCGGCCGCCCCGACCGCGAGCGCGTCGAACTGCGCTCCGCTGCGCATCGCGGCGAGCCCGACGACCAGACCGACCCCGGCCACCCCCAGAAGGAGCCCGAGCCACTGCCGCAATCGCAGCCATTCCCCGAGCAGCGGACCTGCGGCGAGCGCCGTCAGCAACGGGTGCAGGGTCTGCACCAACGCCATCGGCGCCGCGCCGACGCGCACCATCCCCCAATGCGCCGCCATCAGCATGACGCCGTTGATCAGCGCACCGGCGATTGCGCAATGCTGCCAACGCCCCGCGAGCGGCGCGAAGGAGCGCCGCAACCCCAGCATCAGCGCGAGCAACACGAGGGCGCACAGGCACTGCCGAATGGCCACGAAGGCGAGCGGAGACAGAAAGCGCAGCCCGGCGCGCGCGCCGATAAAGGAGGAGCTCCACAACAGCACGAAGCCGAATGGCGCGAGGCGGGCGAGCAGAGACGGTGACCCGCCCGAATTCATCGAGACTCCTATTCCGGGTGCGGGAGCGGGATCGTGCGCGCGCGGCAAAGCGGCCCCGACCGCTGCGCAGCCTGCGCCTGCCCGGAAACGCAACGCAAGGATAGACGCGCCGCCGCTGCCAGCTCGAGCTGGTTGGCCGCAGTGCGGGTCGCGGATAGAGCGACCGCAATCGATGTCTCTGCCCAGTCGCCCGGAAACCGGCTATCCTGCGAAGGCCAAGGCGAGATGCGCGGCAGCGCGACGCCGCCGGGAGGACCACCATGCAAGCACAGGCGCTTAACTGGCCCGCCGAGGGGAATTCGCGGGTGCCGTACCGGGTGTTTTCCGACCTCGAACTCTATCGCGACGAGTTGCAGCGGGTGTTCCTCGGGCCGACCTGGCAATTCCTCGTCATCGCCGACGAGTTGCCCGAACCCGGCGATTACAAGACCACCTTCCTCGGCGAGACGCCGGTCATCGTGACGCGCGGCGAGGATGGCGAGATCCACGCGATGGTCAACCGCTGCGCCCATCGCGGCAACCTGGTCTGCCTGAAGCGGCAGGGTAACGCTGCGGCCTTGACCTGCGTCTATCACGCCTGGGTCTACGACCTCGCCGGCAATTTGAAGAGCGTCGCCTTCCGCCATGGCGTCGGCGGCAAGGGCGGGATGCCGGAGGGCTTCCGCCTGGAAGAGCACGGCTTGCAGAAATTGCGCGTGGACCAGTTCGCCGGCCTGGTGTTCGGCACGCTGTCGCAGGAGGCGCGACCGCTATCCGACTATATCGGCAATCTGATCGGGGCGCGCATCGGCCGGGTGTTGCACGGCAAACCCAAGGTGCTCGGCACGACCTCGCAGATCCTGCACAACAACTGGAAGCTCTATGTCGAGAATGTGAAGGACACCTATCACGCGAGCTTGCTGCACAGCTTTTTCGCCACCTTCCGCATCACGCGGCTGTCTGCCGGGGGCGGGCTCTACATCGCCGATGGCGGCGGCCATCATGCCAGCTACACCCGCGGCAAGACCGACAATGCCGGGCAGGACGCGCTTTATGCCGGGATTCCCTCGCAGCATGACGGGTTGCGGCTGCAGGATGCGCGCCTGCTCGAAGCGAAGGAGGAATTCGGCGACGACGTGACCCTGCAGATCCTGTCGCTGTTCCCGAACTTCGTGTTGCAGCAGATCCACAATTCGATTGCCTTGCGGCTGGTCCTGCCGAAGGGGCCGGAGAAGACCGAATTGCAATGGATCTATCTCGGCTTCGAGGAAGACGACGCGGCGATGACCGAGCGGCGGCTGCTGCAAAGCAACCTGGTCGGCCCGGCCGGCTACGTCTCGCTCGAGGACGGCGCCGTCGGCGGCTTTGTGCAGCGCGCGATCGTCGGCTCGGAGGAGGAGTGTTCGGTCATCGAGATGGGCGGCCATCAACACGCCTCGCAGGAGACGCGCGCCACCGAGGCCGCGGTGCGCGGCTTCTGGGAGGCCTGGCGGCCGCTGATGGGGCTGTGACCCCGTGACATTGGAGGAGATCGCGCGCCGCCTCGCGATCGAGGAGCTCTACACCGATTACGCGCATTGCCTCGATGCCGACGCGCTCGAACGATGGCCCGATTTCTTTGTGGAGGATTGCTTCTACCGCATCACCTCGGCGGAGAATTACGAGGCCGGCCTGCCGCTCGGGCTGATCTACGCCACCTCGCAGGCAATGCTGCGCGACCGGGTCGCCGCCCTGCGCGAGGCCAACATTTACGAGCCGCAGCGCTACCGTCACCTGATCTCGGGGGTCAAGCTGCTCGGCGACAGCGGCGCCGGCCTCGAGGTCACCGCCAATTTCCTGGTCGTGCGCATCATGCAGGACGGGGCGATGGATTTGTTCGGCGTCGGCCGCTACGTCGACACCCTCGTGGCCGATGACGGCGAGTGGAAATTCGTCCGCAAAACCGTCGTACTCGACAGCCGCCAAATCGATACCCTGCTGGCGATCCCGATCTGATCGGGCGCGAAACCGTCGAACGGAGAGGGGGTCGCTTCAGCCGGCCAGCGACTGGAGGGCCTGCGCGACCACCTCGGGCGCCTCGCGCGGCAGGAAATGACCGGCGATCGGGATGACCTCGTGGCGGAACGCGCCGGTGAAGTGGCGCGCATGGCTCGCCGGGTCGCGGGTCGGAGTGACCCCGTCGGCTGCGCCGAACAGCGCGACGCTCGGCACGGCAATCGCCGGTTGCGACGCGAGTTGCGCCTCAATCGCCTCCACCGCAGGGTTGCCCGGCGCGGCGCCGTAACGGTGGCGGTAGGATTGGATCACGACCTCGACGAAATCGGGGTTGTCGAAGGCGGCGGCGGTGCGTTCATAGACCGCGTCGTCGAAGCGGTAATTCGGCGACCACAGCTGCCACAACAGCCGGCAGAGCGGGCGGCGGTTGGCGGCGAGCCCGGCCCGGCCGCGCTCGGTGTGGAAATACCATTGGTACCAATAGCGGTGCTCGGCTTCTGGCGAGGCCGGCTGCCCGGCTGAGGCGATGTGCTGAATGTTGTAGCCGCCGACGGTCACAAGGCCGGCGGCGCGCTCCGGCCACAGCGCGGCGACGATGCAGGCGGCGCGGCCGCCCCAATCGTAGCCGGCCAGCCAGGCGCGTTGCAGCCCGAGCGCGTCGAGCAGGTCGAGCAGGTCGCGGCCGAGCGCCGCCTGCTGCCCCGACCGCGGCGTCGCCGGATCGAGGAAGCGGGTCGGTCCGTAGCCACGCAGATAGGGCACGATGACCCGCCACCCCGCGCCGGCGAGAAGCGGAGCCACCCCGTCATAGGCGTGGACATCGTCCGGGAAGCCGTGCAGCAGCACCACCGGGCGCCCCTGAGGCGGCCCGCTTTCCTGATAGGCGATCTCCAGCGTCGCGGTGCGCAGCGTGTTCACGGCGCCGCGCCCACCCGGGTCTCGTCGACGAAGCGCTCGGTCGCGGTATCGATGGCGCGCCCGGCCCGGCCGCGCGGCGCGTGCACGTGAAGCGAGCGGCCCGCGACCGGCCGGCCGCCGACGCGCGGAGGCGGCATCGGGATGTCGTAGGGGACCGGTTTGGCATGGTCCGCCAGCAGCAATTCCGGCCGGTAGACCCGGCCGAGGCTGAACAGGCTCTTGACGAAATTGGTCTGCCCGCGCAGCAGCAGCCGCCCCATGATGCCGCTCACATCGCGCACCTGCCGCCATCCCAGATGCTTGCCGTAGATCGCGCGCTGCGTCGTCACGAGTTCGCCGTAGAACTCGTCTAGCGGCAGCTTGGTCGGCAACACCGCATGCTGGATGTCGAACAGCCGGTAATCGCGGGTCTGCAGCCGGCGCTCCTCGGACAGCCAGCTCTCGGTGCCGGGGTAGGGCGTGTTGACGCTGATGTTGATGACTTCCGGCATTTCCAGACACCAATTGCGGACCGTCTTGAAGCGCTCATGGTCCCAATCCGGGTCGGCGATCAGGTTTACCGCAATGTTGATGTCGAGCGAACGGGCGAATTCGAGCGCCTCGAAATTGCGGCCGAGCGGGACGCGCTTGCGGTATTTGCGCAGCCCCTCCTCGTCGAGTGCTTCAAGGCCGAGAAACATGTAGCGCAGCCCGAGCCGCTTCCAAAAGCGGAACACCTCCTTGTTGCGCAGCAACACGTCGCCGCGCGTTTCGAGATAGTACCGCTTGCGCACGCCGCTGCGCTCGACCGCCTCGCCGAGCGTCATGCCGTGCTGCTCGTGGATGAAGGCGACATCGTCGACGATGAAGACGCCGGGCTCGCGGATCGTGCGCAGATCCTCGACGACGCGCTCGGGGCTGACCAGCCGATAGCTGCGCCCGTAAAAGGTCCAGGCGCTGCAGAACGAGCAATCCCACGGGCAGCCGCGCGAGAACTCGATCGAGGCGCAAGGGTCGAGCGTGCCGAGAAAATATTTGCGCCGGTGGCGCAGCAGGTCGCGCGCCGGCATCACCGTGTCGAGCGAATGGACGAACCCGGGCGGCGGACCCTCCCCCGCGGCGGTGACGACGCCGGGGCACCGCGGTCAGGTCGCCCCCGCCCGCGACGGCGGCGAGCAGCGAGGGAAACCCGGCCTCGCCTTCCCCCTTCAGCACACCGTCGATTGCGCCGTCGCCATGCGCGACGATCGCCGCCGCGGTGAAGGAGGCGCTGTGGCCGCCGACGCAGATGAAGGTCAGCGGGAAGCGCGCCTTGGTGGCGCGTGCGAGATCGACGATCTCCGGGATGTTGGCGAGGTAGTTGCAGGAGAAGGCGATCGCTTCCGGCCGCCAGCGCTCGACCAGGCGAAAATAGGCGCGGTGGCTTTCGACCTGCAGATCGATCAGCCGGACATCGTGCCCGGCCTGCCGGGCGGCCTGCGCCACCAGTTCGAGCCCCAACGGCTCCAGCCGCAGGAAGACCTTGGTGTACATCAGCGGCCCGGGATGAACGCCGAGAACCTTCACCGGATCGCTCCCATGCGGCCGCGCCGGCGCGTTTACAGCTTCAGCAGGCGCTCGGCATTGCCGCTCAGGATCTTGCGGCGATCTTCGGCGGAGAGCGGCACGGTTTTCATCCACTCGGTCCCCGGCGGGTTGTCGACAAAGGGATAGTCGATCGAGAACAGAATGTGGTCGATCCCCATTTCCATGACGCAGCACAGCAGGGCCGGGTCGGAAAAGAACCCGCTCGTCGTGACGTAGAAATGCTCGCAGAAATACTCTCGAAAGGCCCTGCGCAGACCGGGGTCGCGGGCGAAGCCATGGTCGATGCGCCAGACAAAAAAGGGCAGCCCCTCGCCGAGATGGCCGAGGATGATCTTGAGCCTCGGATAGGCGTCGAACAGCCCGCTCAGCACCAGCCGGATGCCCTGTGTCGCGGTCTCCACGGTGAACCCCCACGCGGCGCGCAGGATCATCGGGAATTGCTGCATGTAATCCTTGTAATAGGCCTCGACGACGGCGGGATGCGGCACCGCCGGGTGCATATAAAGCGGCACGTCGAGCGCCTGGGCCCGCTCGAAGATCGGCCAGAAGCGCTTGTCGTCGAGAAAGCGGCCGTCGGTCAGGCCGTGCAGCATGGCGCCCTTGAAGCCGAGCTGCGACACCGTACGCTCCAGCTCCTCGGCAGCTGCCTGCGGGTCGGGGGTCGGCAGCATAGCAAACCCCGCGAACCGGTCCGGATGGGCGAGCACCGCCTGATGCAGCCGGTCGTTGGCGGCCCGCGCCAGCGCCACCGAAAGCTCGGGCGCCACCTTGTTCACCGCCGGCGCGGCGTGCGACAGAACCTGGACGTCGATCCCGGCCGCATCCATTTCGGCGATGCGCAATTCGCCGAGATCGTTGAGGCGCTGCACGATTTTCGGCGCGTTTGTCGCGTCGAGCCCGGTATGGTGCGGCTTGACCTCGGCGTCGATGTAATGCTCTTCGAGCGCAATGACGCGCGGCCTCGTCGCCATGCTGACCTCCAACCTCCCCAGGCGCCGCCGAATCTTAACAGGCTGGCGCCCCCCTGTCACCGCGACGGCAGGGCCCGGACATGCCGGCCGATGTCATTTGGACGGGTCCATCGCCATCTCCGCCTCCTGCAGCTGCAGCTGTGCGGCGGTGCCGGCTTCGAGGCGCCGGTTGGCCTCTTCCCGGATGACGCGGGCCAGTTCCGGCTGGTGCCCCATCAGCTCGCGGAAATCGACGATGTCGAGCGCCAGCAACGTGCAAGGCTGCGCCGCCACGACGGTCGCGGTGCGCGTGCCGCCGGTCAGCAGCGCGATCTCGCCGAAGAACTGGCCGCTGCCGAGATAGAGCGATTCGGGCGCGAGCTGGATTTCGACCTCGCCCTCCGCGACGAAGTACATGCAATCGCCGGGCTCGCCGCGGCGCACGATCACCGCGCCGGCCGGATAATCGCGTGCATGCAGCAGCCGCGCGACCTCGGCGATGACCGACGCGCCTATGTTGTGAAAGAACGGCACCTTCGCGACGAGGTCCCAGGTGCGCAGGAATTCGCGCCGACGCATTTCCTCGCCATAGCCCGAGGCCAGGATGCCGGCCCACAGCGCAAAGACGAGGATGCCGCTGACCATGACGATCCCGGCCAGCATCTTCCCCGGCAGGGTTTGCGGCACCACGTCGCCGTAGCCGGTCGTGGTCAGCGTCACGATCGCCCACCACAGCGCGGCCGGGATCGAGCCGAACTGGTCCGGGTTGGCGTCGCGCTCCAACAAATAGGCCAGGCTTCCGGCCGCCAGCAGCACAATGCCGAAAGCGAGCAGCACCGAGAGGAGCGCATGCCGGGCCCGGCTGATGACCCGGCGCAGGCTCGCGAGGCCCGGCGAGTAGCGGACATATTTGAATACCCAGACAAAGCCGAACAGGCTGGCAAAGCGCGGGTTGAACAGGTCGAAGACGCCCGGCAAGGCACCGAGCAGGTCGCACAGGCCGCCGAGCGACAAGGCCCAGGCGAGCCGCACCCGCCACGCCCCGCGATGCTGGGCGCCGGGGGCGCCCGCCGCCGCGATCAGCCGGACCGCATATTCGGCGACGAAGAAGGCGCAGACCAGGTGGAAGGTGAAATCGAGGAGGCCGGCATAGGCCTCGCGCCAGGATTGCACCGTATCGGCGAGCATCACGCCGATCCCGACCGCCACGACCGCATGGTGCACGGCGCGGAAGCCCTCGGCGACACTGTTCCTCGCCTCGGGTCTCAGGGTCGCGTAGAGACGCTCGCTATCCATGCCTGATTTTAGGCGACCGAACGCCGTCTCGTAACAGCAGATCGGGGCAGCGAGCGTTTCCCGGCTCGGTTTCTTCCTGTATAGGGGCGGCGAGGCGCCAGGGTTGCGCCGCCCGAGACCAGCCGAGTAGCCGCCGAAGCGATCTCAGTGTCGATCTTCCCGAATTCGCCGCGAGCGCTCCTCGCCTTTCTGCACGATGTCGCGATGGCGCCCTTGTCGCTCGTTGTTGCGCTCTACCTGCGGATCGGCGACGACATGCTGCGGCAGGAGCCGCGGCTCGCCCTGGTTTACGTGCTGGGCTTCACGGGGATCGCCGCCGGGGCCTTTCTCGTGACCGGCCTCTATCGCGGGATCTGGCGCTACGCATCGTTGCCCGATCTGTTCAACATCGCGCGCGCCGTCACCCTCACTGTGCTGGTCTTCCCGCTCGTCATGTTCCTCTTTACGCGGCTGGAGACCTTCCCGCGCTCGACCCTGTTCATCGAATGGCTGCTGCTGGTCGGGATGCTCGGCGCGCCGCGGCTCGGCTACCGCTTGTTCAAGGATCGCGGGCTCGACCATATTTTCGAGAGCGACCGGGGTCAGCGCGTCCCGGTCCTGCTGATCAGCGCCAAGGACGGCGCCGACACCTTCATCCGAGAGACGGCGCGCGACCCCAACGCGATCTACCGCGCGGTCGGCGTGCTGGCCGACACGCCGTCGCGCGTCGGGCGCGAGATTTACGGCGTCCCGGTGCTCGGCACGATCGACGAGCTGGAGACCGTGGTCGCGCGGCTCGATAGACGGGGGCGGCGGCCGCAGAAGCTGATCGTCACGCCGCATGGGCTCGACGGGCCGGTCCTCAGCACGCTTTTCGACCGCGCCGACTCGCTGGCGATCCCGCTGGCCCGGCTGCCGCGCGCAACCGAACTGCGCCAGACCGGCGGGGCGCCGCAGGCCGCGCTCCAACCGATCGCGATCGAAGACCTGCTCGGCCGCCCGCAGGCGGTGCTCGATCGCGAGGCGATGGCCGGCTTGGTCCGCGGCAGACGGGTCCTGGTAACCGGCGCCGGCGGCACGATCGGCTCCGAGCTGGCTTGCCAGATCGCGGCCTTCGCGCCGTCCTGCCTGATCCTGTTCGATAACGGCGAATTCCTGCTCTACCAGATCGACGCGGAATTGCGCGAGCGTTCTCCCGCGCTGGAGATCCGCCCGCGCCTGGGCGATGTGCGCGACCGGCGCCGGGTCGCCGAGACGATAGCCGAGGAGCGCCCGGAACTCGTCTTCCACGCCGCGGCCCTGAAGCACCTGCCGATGGTCGAAGCCAACCCGATCGAAGGCGTGCTGACCAACATCGTCGGGACGCGCAACGTGGCCGAGGCGGCGCGCGCCGGCGGCGTCTCGCTAATGGTGCTGATCTCGACCGACAAGGCAGTCAATCCGACCAGTGTCATGGGGGCCGCGAAGCGCGTCGGCGAGAGCCTGTGCCAAGCGCTCGATGTGGGCGAAGCGCGCCGGCATGGCGGATCCGGGCCGGCGACCCGCTTCGTTACCGTGCGGTTCGGCAATGTGCTCGGCTCGACCGGGTCGGTCGTGCCGCTGTTTCAGCGCCAGCTTGCCGCCGGCGGCCCGCTAACCGTGACCGATCCGGATGTGACCCGTTTCTTCATGACGGTGCGCGAGGCGGTCGAGCTGGTGCTCGAAGCCTCCGCGCTGTCGATCGCCGGCGGCGGCTCGGCTGCGCGCGGCACGATCTTCGTGCTCGATATGGGCGAGCCGGTCAGGATCGTCGATCTAGCGCGCCAGATGATCCGGCTCGCCGGTTTGCGCCCCGGCCGCGACATCGCGATCGAATTCACCGGCTTGCGCCCGGGCGAGAAACGGCACGAGGAACTGTTCCACGGCGGCGAGCCGCCGATGCCGACCGCCAACCCCGCGCTGCGCCTCGCCGCCCCGCGCACGGCCGATTACGCCGTGCTGGCCCGCTCGATCGACGAATTGGAAGAACACGCGCGCGCCGGGCGGGAGGAGCGCGTCATCGCCATCCTGCGCCGCCTCGTCCCCGAATACCGGCCTGCCTCCGAGCCCATCGATCGCCGGCGCACCCCGACCGAAGCCGCCGCGTCCCGCTGAGCCGCACGAAGCTGCCTCGTTGAGGGCGGTTTAGCCCTTTTTTCATCGGCGCCCGGCGAAGCTGCCGCCGTCGCGCCTATGCCAGGAACAGGGCCTGTCGGGGGCCGAAGCACCCCGGCCACGCCGGGAAGCGCTGTCGCGAAGCAGCACTACCACTCGCTCGACGCGCTGCGCGCGGCGATGATGCTGCTCGGACTTTATCTCCATACCGTCATGAGCTACGGAACGATCGGGGCCTGGCCCTGGAAGCCCGCCGCGCTGACTGGTTCGCTGAATTTCAGCCTGTTATTGATCCATGTCTTCCGGATGCCGGTCTTCTTCCTATTGGCTGGGTTTTTCGCCGCCCTGCTGGTCCGCTCGCGAGCGTTGCGACAGGCCGCTGAAAACCGGCTCCGCCGTATTCTCGTGCCGTTGCTCGTGAGCTGGGCAGCGATCTTCCCGCTCGTCGCCGCTCTGACTGCGCTGGCAACGGTCGGCTGGAATCCGACGTCGCTGGCCGCGGCCTTCAGTGCGTTTCTCGGTCATGCCCGTCCGCTCCATCTTTGGTTCCTCGAATACCTACTGCTTCTGTATGTGTCGGCGGCGGTGGCGATCCCGAGCACCGCAATCCTGCCCGTCCGCTTACGCGCGGCGCTGAATCGGCTCTTCCGGACGGCTGTGCAGTCGCGATCCGGACCGGCACTCTTTGCACTTCCGTCGTTTGCGGCGCTGCTGCCGATGCGCTTCGTCGGGTTCGACGATCCATCATCCTTCGTTCCGGCGCCACGGATCGTGCTGGCCTATGCGATTCCGTTCGCGTTCGGCTGGCTGCTGTTTCGCAATCTCGACCTCTTCGACCTGTTCCGCCGCCGCGCCTGGGCTTATGCGGCCGCGAGCGTGCTGGTTTTTCTGATCCATCTCGGCCTACGCCAAGCCTCGCCCGGCGCGAGCGCAATGTTCTTCGCCGAGCGCGCCCTCCATTCGGTCGCGCTATGGTGCTTTACCTTCGCGCTTCTCGGGCTCTCGCTGCGCTATTTCGACCGGCCGGACCCGGTATGGCGTTATTTGTGCGAAGCGTCTTATTTCCTGTACCTCGCGCATGTGCCGGTAATCCTGGGGCTGCAATTGCTGCTGGACCCGCTGGCCGCGCCGCCCTTGGCGAAGATCCCGGCGGTGCTCGCCGGCACGCTTGCCATCCTGCTGCTGACCTATCATTACGCGGTGCGGCCAAGCTTCATCGGCGCCGCGCTGAACGGTCGAAAACATCCGCCCGCGAGGCGACCCGGTCTGCCGCTCACACCGGCGCCCGGCCGAGCGAGGTAAACCCTCAGCTCAGCATGCGCTCGAGCGAATCGAGCGTGTCGGCCTCACGAAAGGGCTTGTCCCAGCGGATCCGGTGCACCCGGGGAAAGCGCATCGCCACCCCGGATTTGTGCCGGGTCGAGCGATGCACGCTGTCGAACGCAATCTCCAGCACGAGCCCCGGCGCCACTTCGCGCACCGGCCCGTAGCGGCGCACCGTGTTGTCGCGCACCCATTTGTCGAGGCGGCGCAATTCCTCGTCGGTAAAGCCCGAATAGGCCTTGCCGACCGGTACCAGTTCGTCGCCGCGCCAGGTCCCGAAGGTGTAGTCCGAATAGAAGGAGGACCGCTTGCCATGACCGCGCTGCGCGTACATCAGCACGGTGTCGACCGTCAGCGCCCCGCGCTTCCATTTGAACCACAGACCCTTGGGCCGCCCGGAGACGTAGAGCGAATCGGCGCGCTTCAGCATCAGCCCTTCGATGCCGTCGGCGCGGGCGCCGTCGCGCAAGGCGCGCAACTCGTCCCAGCTCGCAAACGGCACCATCGGCGACAGGTCGAAACCCGGCCGCGGCGCGCGCCCGTACCAGGCTTCGAGCCGCTTGCGGCGCTCGGCGAAGGACAGCCCGCGCACATCCTCCGCGCCATCGCGCAAGATGTCGTAAAGCCGTACCGCGGCGGGGTAGTCGCGCAGCAATTTCGGCCCCGGCGTCTTGCGGTTGAGGCGCTGCTGCAGGTCGTTGAAGGAGGCGACCTCGCCGTCGCGGATCACCAACAATTCGCCGTCGAGCGTCACCGCCTCGGGCAGCGCGGCCAGCAGATCCGGAAAGGCTCCGCCGATATCGTCGCCGGAGCGCGAGTAGAGCCGGCGCTCGCCGCCGCGCGCCACCAATTGCACCCGGATGCCGTCCCATTTCCATTCCGCGAGGTAGTCGCGCGGCTCGAGGCCGGCGAGATCCTCGTCTTCCAAGGGCTGTGCGAGCATCAGCGGCGTGAAAGTCGGCAGATGGCCGATCTCGGGCCGCGCGCCCTGACCTTCGAGCCACTCGAACAGCACCCGGTAGGGCGGCGCGATGCCGTGCCAAATCTCCTCGATCGCCTCGACCGCCACCCCGCTCCACTCGGCGAGCGCGAGTTTCGCGAGCCGCGCCGAGACGCCGATGCGCAGGCTGCCGGTCACCAGTTTGAGGAGCGCCCATCGCCCGGTCGCGTCGAGCGCGTCAAGCCACGGCGCCAGATGCCGCCCGACCTCGGCGCGCGAGGCGACGCGCAAGGTCTCGACGATGTCGCTGAGGCTCGGCACCGGGAGAGCCGCGCTGCCCTCACCCGCCCCCGAGCTCCGCCCGGGAGCACCCTCTGCCGCAATGCGGGAGAGGGATTTGGGGAGCGGCGGTTTATTCCCCTCTCCCGCAATGCGGGAGAGGGTGGGGCCCGGCGCGTCAGCGACGGGAGGGTGAGGGTTTGCCGGGTGCGGGGCCGGCCAGATCAATGCGACGGTCTCGGCGAGGTCGCCGACAAAATCGTAGGACCAGCCGAACAATTCCGGATCGACCCGCTCCATCGCGAGCGCCCGCACCTGGCCCGGCTTGGCCTCGGCGAAGACCAGTTCGCCGGTCAGCGCCGCGAGGGCCCAGCCCCGCTCGGGATCGCCGGTCTCGGCGAAATACTCCTGCATCAGCCGCAACTTGCCATTGCGCGACGGGGTGAACAGCAGCGCGTCGAGCAGCGCGGCGAAACGGTTCACGGCAATGCCTAAGGAGACCCGCCAAGATCGGATCGTACGCGCGGCAAGAAGCGCGGAAAGTCCGATACCTCGCCGATAACGCTTCCCCTCATCCTAGCCACGGCGAGCCGCTGGCGACGTGATCACGTACCAGAACAAAGCAGCAACGAGAATCACTGCAACGCTGGCGAAAAAGCCTGCGACGAACACCATCGACCCCAACGCGACAGGCGACTCGGTTGGTCCGGCGACCGAGAAGACCCCGAACGAGAGAAGACTTACGGTAAGAAACGCGGCGACCATCGACGCCGTAACGTAATGCTCAACCCGGGTCCGACCGGCTTTCTGAAGCGCGACGTGGACAGGCAATCCGACGATTGTCCACCAGGCGTACGATACGAGCAGCGTTCCGAGAACGATCGACCAGCGCATTTCGGCCAGCCAGTTCCCGTACTTGGGGAGCATCGGGTTCATCGCCGCGATCGGATAGAAGATTACCAGAGAAGCTGGTGCGATCAGCGCGGCAATGCAGACCCGAGCGAGGCTGGGGCGCTCGGCGGCCCGACGCTCACTCATCCTCCTCGAACCCCGTCAGCGCCAGGGCGCGGGCGCGGAAGCCGCGCGTTGTCGCGTAATGGACGAGCGCTTCTTCGCGGCCGTGGGTGACCCAGATTTCGGCGGCGGCGACGTCGTCGAGGGTCTGGGTCAGCTCGTCCCAATCGGCGTGATCGGAGATAACCAAGGGCAGTTCGACGCCGCTCGCCTTGGCGCGCTGCTTGACCCGCATCCAGCCCGACGCCATCGTCGAGACCGGGTCGGGCAATCGGCGCGACCAGCGGTCGGCGATCGCGCCGGGCGGCGCCAGCACGATGCGGCCCTTCAGCCCGTCGCGCGATGCGGCGCTCCACGGCAATACCGGGCCGAGCGATACCCCGAGGCGCTCGTACAGTTCGACAAGCGCGATCAGCGCGCCGTGCAGATAGACCGGCTCCTCGTAGCCGGCGCGGCGCAGCAAGGCGAGCAGGCGCTGACATTTGCCGAGCGCGTAGACGCCGATCAGATGGCAGCGCTCCGGAAACAGATGGACCGAATGCAGCAGCTTGTCGATTTCCTCCTTATCAGGCGGATGGCGGAAGACCGGGAGCCCAAACGTCGCCTCCGTCACGAACAGGTCGCAATTGTGCGGTTCGAAAGGCTCGCAGGTCGGGTCGCCTCGTCGCTTGTAATCGCCCGATACGACGATGCGGCTGCCGCGATAATCGAGCACCGCCTGGGCGCTGCCGAGCACGTGCCCCGCCGGCGCCAGGCGGACCGAGACGCCGTCGAGGGTCACCGGCTCGCCGTATTGGGCGGCCTGCAGTGAGCCCCCGGCGTCCTCGCCATAGCGCGCCTGCATGATCGCGATCGTGCCCGGGGTCGCCAGGACGGCGCCGTTTCCGGGCCGGGCATGGTCGCCATGCCCGTGAGTGATCACCGCGCGCGGCACCGGCGCGACCGGATCGATGTAAAAGTCGCCCGGCTCGCAATAGAGCCCGCCCGGCGTCGTCTTGAA
>Ga0213875_10001004_pt1 | contig 20062 bp, 20 predicted proteins | sample BarmaccomBMRX_R8_FD_160105 | JGI IMG/M metagenome (GOLD analysis project Ga0213875, IMG submission 160105) | Root-associated microbial communities from Barbacenia macrantha in rupestrian grasslands, the National Park of Serra do Cipo, Brazil - RX_R8 | ecosystem: Host-associated > Plants > Roots... | reverse complement strand
GCCCCGCGGTGCGCAACGGAACCAGTTCGGAGCGCGCCGGCTCGACAGCGGGCTCCACCGATTTCGGCAAATAGAGCTTGATCGTCGTGCCGTGCCCGACCTCGGTGTAGATCTGCACATGCCCGCCCGATTCCTTTGCAAAGCCGTACACCTGCGAGAGGCCGAGCCCGGAGCCTTTGCCGATCTCCTTGGTCGTAAAGAAGGGCTCGAAAACGCGGGGCAGAACGTCTTTCTCGATGCCGCTGCCATTGTCGGTCACGGTTAACAGAACGTAGGATCCGGCCATCACCTCCGCATTCCGTTCGGCGTAGGCCTCGTCGAGCGTGACGTTGTGGGTTTCGACGATGATCCGCCCGCCGGCGGTCAAGGCGTCGCGCGCATTGACGATCAGGTTGAGCACCGCGGCCTCGAATTGCGCCCGATCGACCCGGCTCGGGTCGAGCCCGGGGTCGAGTTTCATCTCCAGCTCGATCCGTTCGCCGGCGGCGCGCCGCATCAATCCCTCGAACTCGATCAGCAGCCGGTTCAGGTTCAGCGTCTCCGGCCGCATCACCTGGCGGCGGGAAAACATCAGCAATTGATGTGTCAGCCTTTCGCCGCGCAGCGCGCCGCGCAAGGCGGCCTCGGCCAGCCGCTTGACCCGCGAAGCCTCCTCCGGCCGCCGCAAAATCATGTCGAGATTGCCGGTGATCGCGGTCAGCAGATTGTTGAAGTCGTGCGCGACGCCGCCGGTCAACCGGCCGACTGCCTCTATCCGTTGCGCGTGCCGCAGCGACTCTTCGGCCGCCTTGCGGCGCTCGGCTTCGACGCGGGCCTCGGCGAGCGCGCGGTCGGCGGCTTCGCTGCGGCGCAGCGCGAAAAACGCCAGCGCGATCAAACAAGATGTCGCGGGCACGCCGAAGATCAGGTGGCTCGCCATCAGGCGCGCCCAGCCGCCGATCACCGAGGAGCGGTTGAGCCCCACGGTGACGTAGACGGGATAGCTCCCGGCTTTGCTGTAGGCGAACAGCCGTCGGATGCCGTCGAGTTCGGATACCGCATCGTAGATGCCGCGCTGCGGGTTCTGCGCGGTCGTGCGCCGGTACCCGCTTTCGGGGCTCAACACCCTGCCGGCCAGCGCCTCATCCGGATATCGCACCAGTATCGCGCCGTCGGATAATGCGGTCGTTACGGTATAATCGACCGGGTTCACGATCGAGCTGTAATAATCGGTGAAGCTGGAAGGCTGCATCGACACGAAGATCATGCCGCCGCCATCGGCCGTCTTGTCCGAGTTCGGCTTGTAGCGCGCGAGCGAAAATTGATCCTTGCCGCTGCGGCTGCCGGGCGAGACCGGGCTGATGTAAAGCGGCTCCCGCCCGGGCCGCTCGATCGGCAAGAATGTGCGCGGCGAAACGATGGTGGGAGGCAGCGGGAAAGCCGAACTCGACGCGGCGAGAACTCGGTCGGGGCTCACCAGCCCGACGGCCGCGATCTGCGGATAGGCCGCGACGCGCTTCAGATATTCGTGGAGCGCCTGCGACCCGGCGATCTCCGCCCAGTCCATATCCGCGACATGCTCGGCGACCTCTTCGAGAATGACTTCGTCGGTCTCGAAGACCCTTTCGGCCTGCTGATCGATCGCATCGGCGGCGCGCAGCACCCGCTCCCGCGCGTCGCGAAAGGCGGCCCGATAGTTAAGCCAGGAGGCGCTGCCGAACAGCAGGACCGGCAACAGCAGCATGGCAATGAGCAGGAAGCGCAAATAGCGGGTCGTGCCTGCCGTCCCGCTATCCCCGCTATCGCTCAGGTCGGCCGTCATCCGGTCGGCTCATCGATATCCGATCGTATTCTATGCCGTTCGGCCGATTGCAGAAAGCGCGACTGCGAGCCACTCCGGACCGCGCGGCTCGGGCCCGCAGGTCGTGGCGGGTTAAAAGCGGCCGAGCAGGGCCGCCGCGGCGAGCCGCCAGCTCTGCAGCGGATCGCCCGTGGCGAGGGCTGGATCGAACGGGTCATAGCGGGCGCGCCGCAGCCGATCGAGCGCGCGTGCGGCGATGATGGCCGGCAGCAACGCCGGCACCGCCGCGCGCGGCACCCTCGCGCGCAAATCCCGCGCCCGCCGAAGACAGTCCGACGCGGCGGCGGCGATTTCGGCCACTGCGGCGCGCAGCGGCGCGCTTGCGCGAGCGGCCGCATAGTCGCGCAGGTCGAGTCCGGCATGCGCCGCTATGTCGGCCGGGATGTAGCACCGCCCGAGACGGGCGTGAAACGGCACGGCCCGCAGCAGGCCGGCAAGCGCATAGCCGACCCCGACCTCCCGAGCCGCCTCGTTCGCGGTGCCGCTACCGGCCGCGAGCGCCTCGACGGCAAGCTCGATGAGGGCCGCCGACGTCCCGGCGGCATAATCCCGCAAGGACCCAAGCGTCGGGAACGGGCTCTCGTCGAGGTCGCGCTCCCGTGTGTCGATCAGCCGGTCAAATGGCCCCCGGCTCAGGCCGCGGCTGCGAATGGCGGCGGTCACCGCCTCGGCCACAACATGCCGCCGCACCGGGCCGCCCTGATAGGCCGCCTCGATGCATTCGCGCCACCATTGCAGCCGAATGCGCCCGAGCATCGGTTCGCTGACCGTCTCGCGCACGCGGGCGATCTCGTAATTGAAGGCATAAAGCGCGAACAGGTCCTCGCGGCGTGCGGCAGGCGCGAAGAGGGCGGTCATGAAGCGGTCGCGATCGTGACGGCGCACCAGTTCCCCGGCGGGGGATAGCGGCGGCGCCGGGGCATCGGTCGTTTCGCCCTTCACAAGCCCCCGCGAACCCAATATGTCACGACGGTCGGACAAACCCCTGAGGTGGAGAGCCTGCCATGGCGTTCGAACTGCCCCCCCTGCCCTATCCGAAAAACGCGCTCGAGCCGCATATGTCGGCCCAGACCCTCGACTTCCATCACGGCAAGCATCACCAGGCTTACGTCACGAACCTCAACAACCTCGTCACGGGCACTCCGATGGAGAGCCAGTCCCTCGAGCAGCTGATCAAGGCCAGCTACAAGGATGAGGGAAAGACGGGCGTGTTCAACAACGCCGCGCAGGTGTGGAACCACACCTTCTTTTGGAATTGCATGAAGCCGTCAGGCGGCGGCAACCCGAGCGGCGACATCGCGCAGGGCATCGAACGCGACCTCGGCGGGTTGCAGAAATTCAAGGACGACTTCAAGGCCGCGGCCGTCGGCCAATTCGGCAGCGGTTGGGCCTGGCTCGTCGCCGAGGGAGGCAAGCTCAAAATCACCAAGACGCCGAATGCCGTGAACCCGCTCGCCGAAGGGCAAACCGCGCTGCTCACCTGCGATGTGTGGGAGCACGCCTATTACCTGGATTTCCAGAATCGGCGGCCGGATTTCGTGCAGACCTTCCTCGACCACCTCGTCAATTGGAACTTCGTTGCCCAAAACATGAGCAAGGCGCGCTGAGAGGCGCCCGAGCGCCTGCTCGCCGGTGATGGAGGGGCAGACACCCGCGAACTCGGTCCACCCCTCCTCTCGTCACCCGCGGAGTCGATCCGCGGGTCTGCGCCGGCGCCCGCGATTGCCGGGGCAAGCCCACGGTTGTCCGGTTCAGAAATCGGAGGGTGTTTCCCGGCTTTCTTGTCCTCAGCAGCATGCAAACTCCCCTTGGCCGGGCTTGACCCGGCCATCCACGAACCGCCGAGGGTTAAACTCAGTCCTAAACGGGGCGTGGATGCCCGGGCCAAGCCCGGGCAAGGGGACCTTGGTTGGGTCAAGGCATCCATCCACAACCATTTCCGCTAAACCGGACAGCCGTGGGTCAAGCCCGGCAATGACGACGAGGAGTAGCCGAAGCTCCGCTGCGGAACGCTACAGGTGCTCGCCTTTGTCGAGCAGGTGGGCGGTGTACTCGCGGTAGGTCATGCCGAGCGCCTCGGCTCGGGCAAGCCTCGCCAGGGCGATCTCGCGCGGCGGCGTCTTCCACGCCCGCGCATGCGCCTTCTTCCAGCAGAAGTGACGCCAGTCGGCGCCGGGATCGAGCGGCGGACCGTTATTGTGACCGATGCCGAAGGCCCCTCGGGTGTCGTCCGCGGAAGACATCTCGGTGGGCCTCGCGCAAGGCGTATGCCAGATCAGGCCGGCGGCAGGAGGGCGGCGGCGACGCGGCGCTCTTCGGCGAGGAGAAGATTGTAGGTCCGGCACGCCGCACCGGTATCCATCGCCTCGAGCGCGATGCCGGCACGCCGCAAGGCGACCCGTAACGCCGGGGCCACTGCAGCCATGCGGCGGCCCATGCCGAGCAGCAGGATCTGCACGTCGCCGCGCTCGACGACCGGCGCGAAACTCGCCTCGGTAAAGTCCGGCTCGGTGCGGTCGGCGGGCGTCGCGAGCTCCCAGGCGATCGTGGCCTCCGGAAACACCAGGATCGGGCCAGGCCAGACGACCCCGCTCACTCGGAACCCGCCAGCGGCGTAGCGCTCGATGACCTGCCGTCCGGTCGGCTGCAGCGGCGCCAGCTCCATCCCGGGCCGCCCGCGCTACGGCGCGCCCTCCGCCCGCACGCCCGCCGTCTCCGCCGGTTTGGCGATCGACCGCCGGTTCGGCTGCACGTAGTAGAGCAGCGGCGCCGCGATAAACAGCGACGAGTAGGTCCCGATCACGATTCCCCATAGCATCGCGATGCTGAACCCGCGCAGCACCTCGCCGCCGAAGATCAGCAGCGACAAGACCGCGAGAGCGGTCGTGCTGACGGTCAGGATCGTCCGGGACAGCGTCTCGTTCAGCGCGAGATTGATCAGCTCGCGCAGCGGCATCGTGCGGTATTTGCGCATCGATTCCCGGACCCGGTCGTAGATGACGACCGTGTCGTTGATCGAATAGCCGGCAATCGTCAGGATCGCCGCCAGGGTCGTCAGGTTGAATTCGAGCTGGAAGATCGCGAACAGGCCGACCGTGGTGACCACATCGTGCACGGTCGAGATCATCGCACCCACTCCGAACTGCCATTCGAAGCGGAACCACACGTAGATTGCGATCGCGATCAGCGCGAGGATCGTGGCGATGACGCCGGCACGGACCAGTTCGCTGCCGACACTGGGACCGACCACCTCGACCCGGCGGTAATCGATCCCCCCGCCCAGCGCCTGACGCGCCAGCTCGACCGCGTGCATCTGCGCGGCATCCCCGCCCGGCTGCTCGGGCAGCCGGATCAGCACATCGCTCGGGGTGCCGAAGCCCTGCAGCGAGGCCTCGCCGATATGCAGCGCGTCGAGCTTCGCCCGCATCGCGCCGAGATCGGCCGGGCCGGTCGTGACCCGCGCCTCGATCAGGGTGCCGCCGCGAAAGTCGATCCCGTAATTGAGCCCGACCGACAGGAAGAGCGCGATCGACACGATCCCGAGCAAAATCGAGAACGCAAAGCCCGCGATGTGCAGGCGCATGAAATCGATCTTCGGCGTGCGCCGGATCACGATCAGCGGGCGCATCACAGCGGGATCGCCTTCGGCTTGGAGCGGCGCAGCCAGGTCACGATCAACAGCCGCGTGACCAGAATCGCGGAAAAGAGCGAGGTCAGCACGCCGATGCTCAGAGTCACCGCAAACCCCTTCACCGGCCCCGAGCCGAGCCAATACAGCAACGCCCCCGCGACCAAGGTTGTGACGTGGCTGTCGACGATCGTGCCGAAGGCGCGCTTGAAGCCGGCGTCGAGCGCCGACAGCATTGAGCGGCCGCCGCGCACCTCCTCGCGGATACGCTCGTAGATCAGCACGTTGGCATCGACCGCCATGCCCATGGTCAAGGCGATCCCGGCGATGCCCGGCAATGTCAGCGTGGCGCCGAGCAGCGACAGGGCGCCCAGCATCATGCAGAGGTTGAAGAACAGCGCGACATCCGCGAAGACGCCGAACAGCCCGTAAAACAGCACCATGAAGACGACGACGAGAGCCACGCCGACGATGCTGGCGACGGTGCCGGCATGCACCGAATCGGCCCCGAGATCCGGTCCGACGGTGCGCTCTTCGAGGATCGTGATCGGCGCCGGCAGGGCACCCGCACGCAGCAGCAGGGCGAGGTCGCTCGCGGTTTGCACCGTGAAGCTCCCCGAGATGATGCCGCTGCCGCCGAGGATCGGCTCGCGGATGACGGGAGCGCTGATCACCTTATTGTCGAGCACGATCGCGAACGGCTTGCCGACATTCTCGCGGGTTGCGTCGCCGAAGCGCTTGGCGCCCGCCGTGTCGAACCGGAAGCTGACCACCGGATCGTTGTTCTGGAAGCTTGGCTGGGCATCCACCAGCGTGTCGCCGCCAACCATGACGCGCTTGCGGACGACATAAGCGGTCGGGCCGCCGGCACGGGTGGCGCGGCCTTCCTCGGCGGGCAGGATCTCGTCACCCGGGGGCAACCTGCCGCGACGCGCATCGTCGACCGAGACCCCGGTATCGACGAGCTGGAAGGTCAATTTGGCCGTGCGGCCGAGCAGCGCCTTGACGTGCTCGGGATTATCCACGCCGGGAAGTTGCACCAGGATGCGGTCCTGCCCTTCGCGCTGGATCGTCGGTTCCTTGGTGCCGGTTTCATCGATGCGCCGCCGGATGATCTCGATCGATTGGTCGACCGCCTGCTGGCGCCGCGCCTCGGTCGCGACCGTGCTGAATCGCATATTGCCGGAGCCGTCGCTGTCGATCGATACGTTCAGGTCGGGGTCGACCTTGGCGAGCGCGGTGCGGGCGTCCTCAATCCGGTCTTCGTCGCGGACCGCGAAGACGATCGCGTCGCCTTCGACATTAAGCCCGGTATAGCCGATCTTCGCGTCACGCAAGACATTGCGCACGCTGTCGGTCAGCGAGTTCAGGCGCTCGCGCTGCGCGGCGGCGACATCGACTTGCAGCAGCAGATAGGACCCACCGCGCAGGTCGAGCCCGAGCGCGACTTGCTTGTGCGGCACAAAGCTCGGCAGGCTGGCGAGCAAAGCCGGATTGAACAAATTGGGGGCGCTCAGCAATACGCCGAGCGCACAGACCGCAAGGATCAGCGCGATCTTCCATTGAGCAAAATAGAGCATTACGGAACGCCGGGCTCAGACCTTATCGGGTTCGCGACGGGCGCCTTCCTTCTCGCGGGCCGCCTCTCGGGCGGCGGCCGGGTCGGGCTTGGCGAGCACGCTGGTGATCGTGCTGCGCAGTACGCGGACGCGCACGCCCTCGGCGATGTCGATCATGACCTCCTCGGGCCCCGCGACCTTGGCGACCGTCCCGACGATGCCGCCGCCCGTTACGACGCGGTCGCCGCGGCGCAGCGCGTCGAGCATCGTCCGATGGTCCTTGGCCTTGCGCTGCTGCGGCCGGATCAGCATGAAGTAGAAGACGACGAAAATCAGCACGAGCGGCAGGAACTGGACCATCGCGTTCGAGCTGTCGAACAGGCCCGTCCCTTGCGCGTAAGCGGTCGAAATGAACATCGGCTCGGAATCCCGCAACTATCCGCGCGATATATGGGGCTGAAGGCCGAAGCGGCCCAGAAAAACCGCCGGCGGCAGATTAGGTACGCGATGCCCCGCGAAAGAGCAATGGCCGGGTATTTTGGCACATTCCCTCGCTTCCCGGCGCTGTGATAGCGTCCGCGCCCCGCCCCTCCCGAACGCCCGCCCTCGATGCCCGAACCGGAACTCGTCCCGCTGCTGCAACGGATCGCCGAGGCGCTCGACCGGCTCGCGCCGCCTGCTGCCTTCGTCACCGATTTTGATGCGGCCGACGCCTTCGTGTGGCACGCCGATCGCGAATGGCTGGAACCGGTGCAGCGGGTCAACCGGGTCGAACTCGAGCTGCTGCGCGGCATCGACCGGGTCCGCGACATCCTGCTCGACAACACCGAGCGCTTCGCTGCCGGGTTGCCGGCCAACAATGTGCTGCTGTGGGGTGCGCGCGGCACCGGCAAGAGCGCGCTGGTCAAGGCCGCGCACGCCGCCGTCAACGACAAGCGGCCGGGCGCGCTCGCGCTGATCGAGATCCACCGCGAGGACATCCCGACCCTGCCGCGCCTGCTTGCGCTGGTGCGCGACAGCGCCCGCCGGTGTCTGCTGTTCTGCGACGACCTGTCGTTCGACCAGCAGGAAGCCAGCTACAAATCGCTGAAGGCGGTGCTCGAAGGCGGGATCGAAGGACGCCCCGCCAATGTCGTGCTGTACGCGACCTCGAACCGCCGCCACCTGATGCCGCGCGACATGATCGAAAACGAGCGCTCGACCGCGATCAACCCGGGCGAGGCGGTCGAGGAGCGCGTCTCATTGTCCGACCGCTTCGGCCTGTGGCTCGGCTTCCACAGCGTCGATCAGGAGACCTATCACGCGATCGTTCGCGGCTACGCCCGCCATTACGGTCTCGATCTGCCGGAAGACCGCCTCAAAGCCGAAGCCAATGAGTGGTCGATCACCCGCGGCTCGCGCTCGGGCCGGGTCGCCTGGCAATTCATCCAGGACCTCGCCGGCCGTCTCGGGAAAGGTCTCGTTTAGCGACCGCGATGCCCGGAGCCGGACCGTGCGTCGAGTCGCGCGTCAGCCCTCGGCCGTGGCGGCGTTGATGCCGGCGCTCGGCAGCGGCAGCAGGAATTCGCGCGGGTCAAGCGGATGATTGCCGCGACGGATCTCGAAATGAAGCTGCGGCTCGCTGACGCTGCCGCTGCTCCCGACCCGCGCGATGACCTGACCGCGCACGACCTTGTCGCCGCGCTTCACCAGCATCTCGTCGCAATGGGCATAGGCGGAAATCAGGCCGTCCGGGTGCTTCAGCAGTACCAGATTGCCGTAGCCGCGCAGTTCGTTCCCGGCATAGGCGACGGTTCCGGCTTCGACGGCCCGCACCGGAGAGCCGCGCGGCGCGGCAATGTTGATCCCGTCGTTGCGCGACCCGTTGCTCTCGGTCCCGTAGCTCGCCAGCACATGCCCGCGCACCGGCCATAACAGGACCCCGCCATGCGGCACCGGCTCGGCGCGCGACTCGCCGTCGCGGCGGGGTGGTGCGGCGTCGCTCGCGGCCCCGCTCGACGGCCGGCTCTCGATTGCCGGCTCACCGGCCGCGGGCGGGGTCTGCGGGCCGGGATCCGCCGGGGCCAATTTCGGTTGCAGCGGGACGGCTTCGACCGGCGCTGGCCCCGCGGCAGGTGACGACTCGGCCGCCGGTACCGGCCCGCTTGGCGGCGCGATGGGCGGCAGCAGGGGCCTGCCCGTCTCGATGGGCCGGTCGAGCGGAATGGTCCTCGGACGAGCCGATGCGCGGCGTCTTTCCGGGACAAGCAGCACGGTGCCGGCCTCGAGCTGGTAGGGCCGCTGCAGATGGTTGGCCTCGATGATCGCGCGCGGCGTCACGTGATGCGCCCGCGCGAAGGTCCGAAGGCTCTGGCCGCGCCGCACCGTCACGCGGCGATAGCCCGCAACGGTTACCGCCGGCGGCGGCGCGGCGGGGAACGCCCCGCTCGCAGGCGCACCGTACTTCATGAACACCGGCGCCGGCTGGCTCGGCGCCCCGCAACCCGCCAGCCATGCGGCCAGCGCCACGGCCAAGCCGCGCGCAAGGCCCGGCCGGCCGCTCCTGCCATGTTCCATATTCCCCCCTTGCGCGCCCCCCGACGCACAAGCAACCCCGGCGCTACTCTACCCTAAAGCGCGCATAGCGTCATTCTCCGGGTGTCGCCTCGACCGGCTGGCGGGGCAGACCGGCGACGAGCGGCACAAAGCGGACCGGGCCGAGATCCTCGGTCGAGAAACCGATCTCCTTGCGCTCGATGCGCAAAAGCTGCTGGTCGCGGCGCTCTTCCCCGACCGGCGCGATCAGCACGCCGCCGGGGAGGAGGCTGTCGACCAGCACGGTCGGAACGTCGGCGGCTGCTGCGGTGACGACGATCCGGTCGAACGGGGCCTGCTCCGGCCAGCCGCGCGTACCGTCGCCGAATCGGCACACGATGTTGTGCAGACGCAGCTCGTCGAATCGGCGTCCCGCCTCGCGCAGCAGGTCGCGGTGCCGCTCGATCGTGAAGACGCGCCGACACAGCCGTGCCAGGATGGCGGTCTGGTAGCCTGAGCCGGTGCCGATCTCGAGCACCTTGTGCCGCTCGCCGAGATCGAGCTTCTCCGTCATGAGCGCCACGACGAACGGTTGGCTGACGGTCTGCCCCTGAAGGATCGGCAATGCGACGTTTTCGTAGGCTTGGTCCTGAAAGGAGGACGCGACGAACAGCTCGCGCGGCGTCTTTTCGATGGCGCCGAGCACGCGCGCATCGCCGATCCCGGCGCGCCGCAACTCCATCAACAACCGGACCTTTTTCGCGACCAGGGCGGGCTCGCCGGGGCTCATGGAATTACCTCCTGGCCCGCGATATAGGGCTGCAACGCCGTGGGGACCGAAATCGTGCCGTCATGTCGCTGGTAGTTCTCCAGCACCGCGATCAAGGTGCGGCCGACCGCGAGGCCCGAGCCGTTGAGGGTATGCACCGGCCGCGTCCCCTTTTCCCCCGCCGGGCGATAGCGCGCTTTCATGCGCAGAGCCTGGAAGGCGCCGCAATTGGAGCAGCTCGAAATTTCGCGGTAGGCGCCCTGCCCCGGCAGCCACACTTCGAGGTCGTAGGTCTTGCGGGCCGCAAAGCCCATGTCGCCAGTTGACAGCAGCACCACCCGATAAGCGAGCCCCAGCCGCTTCAATACCTCTTCGGCGCAGCCGGTCATGCGCTCATGCTCGGCCTCCGAATCCTCCGGCCGGGTGACCGAGACGAGTTCGACCTTCGAGAATTGGTGCTGGCGAATCATGCCGCGCGTATCGCGCCCGGCCGCACCGGCCTCTGAGCGGAAGGACGGGGTCCAGGCGGTGAAGCGCAACGGGAGGGACGCTTCGTCGAGAATGTCCCCGGCGACGAGGTTGGTCAGCGGCACTTCGGCCGTCGGGATCAGCCAATAGCCGTCGGTGGTCTGAAACATGTCGTCGGCGGATTTCGGCAATTGGCCGGTGCCGAACACGGTCTCGTCGCGCACCAGGAACGGCGGCGCGATCTCGGTATAGCCGAACTCGCGCGTATGCAGGTCGAGCATGAATTGCGCAAGCGCCCGTTCGAGCCGCGCGAGCGCCCCGCGCAAAACGACGAATCGGGCGCCCGACAATTTCGCAGCGCGGGCAAAATCCATCAGCCCGAGCGTCTCGCCCAGGGCGTCGTGCGGCCGCGGTTCGAAGTTGAAGCACGGCGCCTCTCCTTCGAGACGAAGGAGCCGGTTCGCGCTCTCGTCCAAACCGTCCGGCACCTCTGGCGCGGGAAGGTTCGGTAGAGTGGCGAGGAGATTGTCGATCTCGCCTCGCAGCCGCGCCGCGACAGCGATGGTTTCGGTCTCGCTCTCCTTATCGGCCGCGCTTTGCCGCAGCAGCGGTTCCATGTCATCGCCGCGCTTCCGGGCGGCGCCGATCTCCTTGGCCAGACGGTTGCGGCGCGCTTGCGCCTCTTGGACGCGGGTCTCGTTGCCCCGCCATTCGCGGTCGAGAGCAAGGATCGCATCGGCGCGGGGCGGTAGGCCCCGGCGTGTCAAGCCGCGGTCGAATTCGGCCGGGTTTTCGCGAATCCATCGCAGGTCGTGCATGCTGCTTGCGCCTGCCGCTTTATGACCTACCAAATATAGGGCGGCGGCGGTGGCTCGTCTATGCCGGCCTCGTTCGTTAACGATGTTCTCAATCGCTCGCGGCGGTGCCCTTGCCGGCGAGTTCGGCTTCCTCCTCGGCTTCGCGGCGCGCGCGGGCCTTTTCCACCATGCGGCAGGAAACGATCGAGGCCTCGAAAAGAATGACCAAGGGTACCGCGAGGCAGGTCTGGCTGATGATGTCGGGCGGCGTCAGCACCGCCGCGACCACGAACATGATGACGATCGCGTAGCGGCGCTTGGAGGCGAGCCCCGCCGCGGTCACCAGCCCCACCCGCGCCATCAATGTCAGCAGCACCGGAAGCTGGAACGCCACTCCGAAGGCGAACAGCATCGTCATGACCAACGACAGATATTCGTTGACCTTCGCCTCGAGTTCGATCGGCAACGAGCCGTCCGCGCCCGGCGTCTCGAAGCTGACGAAAAAACGGAACGCGACTGGAATCACAACGAAATAGGCGAGCGCGGCCCCCAGCAGGAACAGCACCGGAGTGGCGAACAAGTAGGGCCGAAATGCGCCCCGCTCGGTCTTGTAGAGGCCAGGCGCGACGAACTTCCAAATCTGCGTGGCGACGATTGGAAAGGCGATGCAGATCGCCGCCCAGAACGAGACCTTGACGTAGGTGAAGAAGACCTCGGTCAGCCCGGTCGCGATCATCTTGCGCCCGGGCTCGCCGGCAAAGATCGCGGCCAGCGGGTGGGCGAGGAAACGGAAGATGAGTTCCTTGAACTGGTAAGAGACGATGAACGCGACGAGGATCGCGCCGACCGACCACATCAACCGATTGCGCAACTCGATCAAATGATCGAGGAGCGGCATACGGCCCTCTTCGAGCTCGGCTTCCCTATCGTCTGACATCTTGCGCCGTTATGGCGGCGGCGGGTCGAAACCGTGCGTCGGCGGCGGTTCCGCTACCGGCAATCCCGGCGCGGCGGCGCGAGGGTCGCCTGCAATTTGCCGGGTTTCGCCTTCGTTCAGCTCGACGAACATAGGCTCGACCGGCACAGGCTCGACCAGCGCGGGCGCCGGCTCGAAGAAATCCGGCAAGGCCGGCGGCTTCAGGCTCTCCGCCAGGCTGCCGGTCGGGTCGACCGTCTTCTGAAACTCGTGCTCGATGTTGATTTCCGTCGCCTTCTTGAGCTCCTGCCGCATTTCTTCGAGTTCGGCCTCCCGCATCATCTGATCGATGCTGCTGTGGAATTCGCGCGACAGGCTGCGGGCCTTGCCGACCCAGTATCCCGCGATGCGCAAGGCGCGCGGCAGATCCTTGGGGCCGATGACGACGAGCGCGACAACCCCGATCAGCAGCAGCTCCGACCAGCCGATGTCAAACAGCATCGGCCGAATGGCGGGCGAAGGAGTCGGCGCGACGCAGGAGTGCGTGCCGATCGCGAGCGCATCGCTCAGGGAAATAAGAGATCATATCGGCTCCGCAGGGCCGCGATCATGTCAGAAAGGCCCCGCAGCGGCAATCGAACCAAAGGCGACGGGCCTTGTCAGCCGTCGCCGTCCTCCGGCGCGGCCTGCGGCGATGCGGTTTCGCCGAGCACGGCCGGACCGATATCGAGGAGGCCCGTCGCCCGCATCTCATCGACCCCCGGCAGGTCCTTCAGGCTGTCGAGCCCGAAATGGGCGAGGAAGGCCGGTGTGGTGACCCAGGTCAGCGGCCGCCCCGGGCTGTCGCGCCGGCCGCGCGGCTTTACCCATCCCGCCTCCATCAGGCGGTCGAGCGTACCGCGGCCGAGCGCGACGCCGCGGATCTCGTCGATCTCCGCCCGCGTGACCGGCTGGTGATAGGCGATTACCGCCAGGGTCTCGACCGCGGCGCGCGACAGCTTGCGCGCAACTTGCCGCTCGTCGCGCAGCACCGCGGCGAGATCGGGCGCGGTGCGGAAGGTCCACCCCCCGGCGAGGCGGACGAGGTTGACGCCGCAGGGGGCGTAGCGCTCGGCCAGGTCGCGAAGGATCTCGCCGACCTCCTCGCAATCGCCGAGCTTCAGGCTGAGCGCCCGTTCCGACACCGGCTCGGGCGAGGCAAACAGGATCGCCTCGGCGATCCGGCGCCGCTCCGCACGCTCGTTCACGACGGGCGGCTCTCCGGCGCCACGCTGCGCAGGTAGATCGGGCCGAACGCCCGCTCCTGCCGGAGCTGCAGCTGGCCCGATTTCACAAGCTCCAGGCTGGCCGCGAAGGTCGAGGCGAGGGCCGACCGGCGGAACAGATCACCGCGCAGTTCCATCGGCAGAAACCCGGCCAATTCGCGCCACTCCGGCATGTGGCCGAGCAGGCGCGACAAATGCTGCAACGCCTCGTCGAGCGAATGAAAGGCGGTCGGCTCGATCGTCAGCACGGCGGTGTCGCGGCGGCGCCGGCCCTCGCCATAGGCCTTCAGCAGCTCGTAAAGGCTCAGCTCGTAGACCGGGGTGGCGACGGTGGTCAGCCCCTCCGGAGCGCCGCGCGCAAACACGTCGCGGCCAAGCTGCGGTCGCGCCATCAGCCGCGTCCCGGCGCGCTGCATCGCGGCGAGCAGCTCCAGGCGGCGGCCCAGCGCGGCGGCCAACACCGCACCGCTCGGCTCGTCGTCGCCGGGCGGCTCGGGCAGCAGCAGCCGTGATTTCAGATACGCCAGCCAGGCCGCCATGACGAGGTAATCGGCCGCGATCTCGAGCCGCAGCCGGTGCAGGTCGGCGATGAAGGCGAGGTACTGGTCGGCGAGCGCCAGGATTGAAATCCGCGCGAGATCGACCTTCTGTTCGCGGGCCAGCGTCAGCAACAGATCGATCGGGCCTTCGTAACCCTCGAGGTCGAGGACGAGGGCCGGCTCGGTCTCGGCCTCCGCGGGCACATTCATTCGTTCTGCCCGGTGATCGCGAGCACGAAGCGGATCAGCGCGTCCGCCGGGCCTTCGATCAGCCGCCCGACAATGTTGAGGTCGAACCCGGTCTGGCTGCCGAGCCAGGGAAGCACGAACAGCAGCAGAATCAGGATCGGCATGCCGTAAGGCTCCAGCCGGGCAAGCGGCAATGCCAGCGGCCGCGGCAGCAACCCCACCGCTACCCGGCCGCCATCGAGCGGCGGCAGCGGCAGCATGTTGAAGACGCACAGCACCGCGTTGATCTGCAACGAGTGGACAAGGTTCTCTGCCACCCAGTCCGCGGCGCTCTCGGGCGCCAAGTCGATCGCGTAATAGAGCAGCGACGAGGCAATCGCGAGCAACACGTTGGTGACCGGCCCGGCCAACGCGACCCATACCATGTCCCGCTTCGGGTGGACGAGCCGGCGGAAATCGACCGGCACCGGCCGCGCATAGCCGAACAGGAACCCGGCGCTCATGAACAACAGCGCCGGCAGCACAACCGTGCCGAACGGGTCGATGTGCTTCAGCGGGTTGAAGGTGACCCGGCCCGCCATCCACGCCGTGTCGTCACCGAAATGATGCGCGACAAAGCCGTGCGCGGCCTCATGGAATGTCACCGCGATGACGACCGGCACGACCCAGGTGCTGGCGCTGTACAAGGTCGCGGCAAGCGCGCCGTTGGCGATCATCCGCTTGCCGGCTCCCGCACCCGCACGCCGGAGAGCAGACCCGCGAACCGTGCCTCGGCCGCCTTCCGGTCGAAATCGCCAGGCGACGCTCGCCGCCCCTGTTCCGCCCTGTCGAGCCGCGCCGCACCTTCGACCGAAAGAGGGCGCGCGGCCGCGGCGACCTCTTGCATTTCGTCCATATCGCCATTGCAATGCAGAACGAGGTCGCAGCCCGCGGCAAGCGCGTCGCGCACCCGGCTGCCGAGCGAACCGCAAAGCGCTCCCATCGAGACATCGTCCGAGATCAAGACGCCGGCAAAGCCGATCTCGCTCCGTATTACCTCCGAGATCACCCGGCGGGACAACGTCGCGGGCGCCGCGGAGTCGATCGCGGCGAAAACCACATGGGCAGTCATCGCCCAGGGCATCCCGGCGAGCGCCCGGAACGGAGCGAAATCGGTCCGCGCCAGAAGATCGCGCGGGGCTTCGACGACCGGGCATTCACGATGGCTGTCGGCGCGCGCGCGGCCATGCCCGGGGATGTGCTTTACCACCGGCAACACCCCGCCTTCGAGGAGGCCGTCGCAGAAGGCATGGCCGAGCCGCGCCGTTCGCGCCGGGTCGTCGCCATAGGCTCGGTCGCCGATCACCGGATCGGCATCGGCGGTTGGAAGGTCGAGGACCGGGGCGCAATCGACGGTGATCCCGAGCGCGGCGAGATCCTCGGCGATCAGCCGCGCGGCGAGCCGCACCGCCTCCTCGGCGCGCCGCTCGGGAAGCGCCGCAAGGGTTCCCGCGGCGGGGTAGTCGCGCCAGCCCGGCGGTCGCAGCCGCGCTACCCGGCCCCCCTCCTGGTCGATCAGTACCGGCGCATCCGGGCGGCCGATACAGTCGCGCAGCGCGGTTACCAATGCGCGGACCTGATCCGGCGCGCGGCAATTGCGCCGGAACAGGACAAAGCCGGCCGGGTCGGCAGCCGCGAAAAAGCGCGCCTCCGCCGCAGTGAGGCGTTCGCCGGAGCAGCCGAGGACGATCGCGCGCGGGCGTCTTGCGGTGGTTTCAGAGCTCAGCGGTGGATCATTTGACAACGACGCACCCGAGATCGCGCCGCCTCATCTCGCCGCAGATCTTGTCGGCGGCGGCGAGGTCGGCCACCGGCCCGGCCTGGATGCGATAGAACACGCCCTGGTCACCGAGATCGGCGCGGACCGCGACCGCAGTCAGGTCCCCGAGCAGGTCGGAATTCCGGCGCTTCAGGCGCTCCCATTCCTTTTTTGCGAGATCGGGGCTGCGCATCGCGCCGATCTGCACCCGCAACCCTTCCGCTTTTCCGGCGCTCGCACGGATCGGCGTGGTCCGCGCTGCTGCCGGCGGCTTGGAAGCGGCGGCGTTCGGACCCGTACCGACCGGAAAGGCATTGGACGGCGCACCGAGCGGGGCCGACTGGACCGCCGCACCGGGAGCCGGCGATACCGCCGGGGGCACCACCGGAACTCCGGCGATCTGCGGAGCCGTCGGGCGCGGCAGCGGCTTTTCGGGTTGCGGCAGCAGCCTTTCGATCGCGGGAGCGGCGGTTTTCTCGTCGAGGATGGATTTGTCGCGGTCCGGGATATCCATGCCGCCGGGCTGGTCCGGTCTGACCTTGGTCGGACGTTCGTCAGCGCGGATAAGGGGAACGTCGTCGCCGCTCTGCCCCGCCGGATGGCGCGTCCCCTCGCGATAGGCGAACCACAAGCCGCCGGCGAATATCGCGAGCAGCAACACGGTCAGCAACGTCGCCGAGAAGCCGCGGCGCCGGGGCGGCAGCTCCTCCATCGCTTCACCGGGAAACTCGATGCGCTCCTCCCGGTCGATCTCTCCGAGCTGATGATAGGCCATCCCGTCACATCTCCTGCACCGGCTCGACCCCGAAGGTGGCGAGGCCCGAGGCGATCACGACAGCAACGCCCCGGACCAGCGCCAGACGTGCCCGCGTCAGCTCGGGGTCGGCGGCAATTATGAAGCGCAACGCCGCCTCGTCCTTGCCCTTGGTCCACAGGAGATGAAACTGCGCCGCAACCTCCTGTAAGAAGAATGCGATACGGTGCGGCTCGTGGGTCTCGGCGGCGCTCGCGACCAGCCGCGGCCACCCCGCCAGCTGTCGAATCAGCGACAGCTCCAGCGCATCGGTGAGCCGATCGAGCGGCGCCGCCGCCAGTTCTGCGTCGGAAAGGCCGCTTTCGGGGAATGCCTCGGCGGCGTGCCGCATGACCGAAGCGGCGCGGGCATGTGCGTATTGCACATAGAAGACCGGGTTGTCCTTCGACTGCTCGGTGACCTTGGCGAAGTCGAAATCGAGCGCCTGGTCGTTCTTGCGGGTCAGCATGATGAAGCGGAAGACGTCTTTCCCGACCTCGTCCACGACCTCGCGCAACGTCACAAAGGTGCCCGCCCGCTTCGACATCCGGACCGGCTGGCCGCGGTCGAACAGATTGACGAGCTGGCACAATTTGATGTCGAGCGCGGCGCCGCCATCGGTCACCGCCTTGACCGCCGCCTGCATCCGCTTGATGTGGCCGCCATGATCGGCGCCCCAGACATCGATCAGCGTCGTGAAGCCGCGGCTGAACTTGTCGTAGTGATAGGCGATGTCGGTCGCGAAGTAGGTCAGCGAGCCGTCTGACCGCTTGACCGGGCGATCGACATCGTCGCCGAATTGGGTGGCGCGAAACAGAGTCAGCGGGCGCGGTTCCCAATCCTCCGGCGGCGGCTTGCCCTTGGGCGGGTCCAACACCCCGGTATAGATCAGCCCGCGTTCTTCGAGGGCGGCGAGACAGGCATCGACCGCACCGCGCTCGACCAATCCGCGCTCCGAAGAAAAGCGGTCGAAACGGACCCCGAAGGCGGCCAGATCGTCGCGGATCAGCGCCATCATCGCAGCTACTGCGAACTCGCGCACTGGCGGCAGCCATTCGGCTTCCGGGACGCCGAGCCAGCGGCTCCCGTCGCGGTCGGCAAGCGCGCGGCCTGTCTCGATCAGGTAGTCGCCCGGATAGAACCCGTCCGGGATCGGCCCGACTGCTTCGCCGAGCGCCTCGCGGTAGCGCAGGTGAACCGAGCGCGCCAGCATATCCACCTGCGCGCCGGCGTCATTGACGTAGTACTCGCGCTGCACGGCAAAGCCGGCCTTGGCGAGCAGCGCCGCGAGCGCGTCCCCGACCACCGCGCCGCGACCGTGCCCGACATGCATCGGGCCGGTCGGGTTGGCCGAGACGAATTCGACATTGACCCGCTTGCCGCCGCCGATCGCACAATCCCCATAGCCCGTGCCGGCCTTCAGGATCGCGCGCAGCTGCGCGTGCCATATGGCGGCGTCGAGCCGGACGTTCAGAAAGCCGGGCCGGGCCGCTGCGACTGTAAAGCCGGTGCCGCGGTAATCTCCGGAGACCAGCTCGCGCCCGGCGAGCGCGTCGGCAAGGCGCGCCGCGAGCGCCATCGGGTTCTGCCGCACCGCCCCGGCCAGCACCATCGCGGCGTTGGTGGCGAGGTCCCCGTGGACCGGGTCGCGCGGCGGTTCGACCGCCACCCGGTCGAGATCGAGCCCGGCCGGCAAATCGCCCCGGCTCGCGAGGTCGCCGAGCGCGGCCAGCACGAGCCGGCGGAAATCCTCGAAAATGTCGGTCATTGAGCCTCGGTCACACCGGGGCGTAGGTATCAAACAAACGATGGTGCTCGTCGAGCGCGAAGCGGTCGGTCATGCCGGCAAGATAATCCGCGACGATCCGGGCAGTTTTGGGGCCGCCCGCGCCTTCGGCCTGATGACCCCATTCGCTCGGCAGGCAATGCGGCTCGGCGAGGAACAGCTGAAACAGCTCGCGGACGACGCGACGCGCCTTGAAGCTCATCCGGTTGACCCGATAATGCCGGTACATGCGCTCGAACAGGAATGCCTTGAGGGCCTCGTCATTGCGACGCATCGCCTCAGAAAACGCCGCCACCGGCGCGCCCAGCTTGCGGATGTCGTCGGCATGGCGGGGGCGGCTGTCGGCCAGCCGCGCCCGCGTTTCCGCCAGCAGATCGCCGACCATTCGGTCGATCATCCGGCGCACCGCTTCATGGATCAGCCGCCCCTCCTCGATTCCCGGGTAGCCCCGCCCGACCTCCTCGAAGACCGGCCCGACCAGCGGGATCTCGCGCAGGTCGCCGATCGAGAACAGCCCGGCGCGCAGCCCGTCATCGATGTCGTGATTGTTGTAAGCGATGTCGTCGGCGAGCGCCGCGACCTGCGCCTCCGGCCCGGGGAAGCGGTCGAGGTCGAGCGGTTGCGCGGCATCGTATTCGGCGATGCTCGGGGTGAGCGGCCGCGCCGGGTTCGGCCCTGCGAGCGGACCGTTATGCTTGACGGTGCCCTCAAGCGCCTCCCAGGTCAGGTTGAGGCCGTCGAATTCGGCGTAGCGGCGTTCCAACCGGGTCAGAATTCGTAAGGTCTGGTCGTTGTGGGAGAAGCCTCCGAAATCGGCCATTTCGGCGTCGAGCGCCTCTTCGCCGGCATGGCCGAATGGGGTATGGCCGAGATCGTGCGCCAGCGCGACGGTTTCGGCGAGATCCTCGTCGAGCCCGAGCGCGCGCGCCGCCGTCCGTGCGATTTGCGCGACTTCGAGGCTGTGGGTCAGCCGGGTGCGGTAGTGATCGCCTTCGTGATAGACGAAGACCTGCGTCTTGTGCTTGAGGCGGCGGAACGCGGTCGAATGGATGATGCGGTCGCGGTCGCGCTGGAACGGCGAGCGCACTTCATGCTCCGGCTCCGGATGAAGCCTGCCCCGGCTTTCCTCCGGCTTCGACGCGAACGGCGCGCGACGCACCGGCCAATCCATCGCACGACCCTACGCCGCACTCTCGGCGCA
>Ga0213875_10001003_pt1 | contig 20071 bp, 20 predicted proteins | sample BarmaccomBMRX_R8_FD_160105 | JGI IMG/M metagenome (GOLD analysis project Ga0213875, IMG submission 160105) | Root-associated microbial communities from Barbacenia macrantha in rupestrian grasslands, the National Park of Serra do Cipo, Brazil - RX_R8 | ecosystem: Host-associated > Plants > Roots... | reverse complement strand
TGGGGCGCCTGGGTTCCGGACTTGCCGGGGTGCGTCGCTGCCGGCCAGACCCGGGCTGAGGTCGAGCAGCTGATCGCCGAAGCGATCCCGGCTCACTTGGGAGTCATGCGCGAGCGCGGCGAGCCGGTTCCCGAGCCCACGTCTCAGGCCGGCGTCGTCCAGGTTTCCGCCGCCTGAAGCCCTTCCCGCGCCCGGAGGGCGCCGTGACGTTTGGTCTGCAGCGGGCGTTGAGCGGGCCGCCAGCCTGACGGGGAGTCGCGCTTGCTAGGTGGATGCCGGCGTGTCCCGGGGCACACCTTGAGTGTGGGTGAAGGCGGCAGCATTATCAACAATCCAGCCAACACAACCACTGCCGCGATTGTCGGCAAAGAACGCTAGGGTCCAGTCGTGGCCGTCACGAGCTCGACGCCGGAGACCTACGAGCGGCTGCGCGCGGCGATCCTCTCCGGATCGCTCGAGCCCAACGAGCGCCTGGTCGAGGCCGACCTTGTTCGATCGCTCGAGGCCTCCCGCGGCGCGGTGCGCGGGGCGATCGCCCGCCTCGATCACGAGGGGCTCGTCGTGCACGAACGCAACCGGGGGGCCAAGGTCCGGCGGGTCAGCCTCGAGGAGGCGGTCGAGATCCTCGAGGCGCGCGCGGCGCTCGAGGGCATCGGCGCCCGCGAGGCGGCGCGGCGCGCCGACCCCGACGCGATCGCACGGCTGCGCGCGGTGCTGGCGCGCATGCGGACCCGCTTGGCCGACGGAGACCTGCTCGCCACCTCCGAGCTCAACGGGGAGCTGCACGCGCGGATCCTGCGCATCGCCCACCACGCCACCGTCGAGCGCCTCGTCGAGTCACTGAGCTCACAGCTGGTCCGCTACCAGTACCGGACGATCCTCATCCCCGGCCGCGCCGGCGCGTCGCTCGCCGAGCACGCCGCGATCCTGGACGCGCTCGAGATGAGGGATGGCGACGCTGCCGAGGCGGCGATGCGGGCCCACCTCGATCGGGTGACCGACGCCCTGCGGACCGCGGGCGACGGTCGCTAGCGGACGGGGGCACTGGCGTGCGGACGGGAGCCAGGTCGGGCAGGCCGTGAGCGCGCAGACGACAGCGACGCCCCCGCCGTCGCAGCGCGCCCGCGATCTGCTTCGCGGCGCCTACGACACCCACGTCCACGTCGCCCCCGACACGGTGGAGCGGTCCGTCGACGACCTGACCCTGGCGCGTCGGTTCCTGCAGTGGGGCATGGCCGGGTTCACGCTGAAGTCGCACTACGGCTCGACCGCCGAGCGCGCCGCGGTCGTCCGCGCCGCGGTGCCCGGGATCGACTGCCGCGGCGCGATCGCGCTGAACCGCGCGGTCGGCGGGCTGAACGCGCTCGCGGTCGAGGTCGCCGCGCGGGAGGGCGCGCGCACCGTGTGGCTGCCGACCGTCGACGCCGTCAACGAGTCCCACGAGCGCGAGGCGCCCGCAGGCGCCAAGGTCCCTGTGTGGGTCGAGCTCCAGCTCGACCTGCGCGCGGCGGGCATCGAGATCGAGCCGGTGCCGGTCGTCGCGGACACCGGCTATGCGCTCCCGGAGGCCCACGCGGTGTTCGAGCGCATCGCGGCGCACGGCCTCGTGCTCGCGACCGGGCACCTCGGCCGCGACGAGATCTTCGCCATGGTCGACGCCGCGCGCGCCGACGGGGTGACCCGGATCGTGATCACCCATCCCGAGTTCCCCTCGCAGTCGCTGAGCGTCGAGGATCAGGTCGCGCTCGCGCGGCGCGGCGCGCTGCTCGAGCGCTGCATGACCACGCCGCACACCGGCAAGATCGACTGGGAGACCTGGATCGATCACATCCGGGGGTGCGGCCCGGAGCACTCGGTGCTCTGCACCGATCTCGGCCAGGTGTTCAACCCGCCGGTGCAGGACGGGATGGCGATCATGGTCGACCGGCTGTTGGCGGCCGGGCTCAGCGACGAGGAGGTGCACGTGATGGCGGTGGTCAACTCGCGGCGGGTGGCGGGGGCCGACCCGTGGTGACGCGGCGCCTGCTCGTCATCGGCGCCCACTCGGCCGACTTCGTCTGGCGCGCCAGCGGGGCGCTCGCGGCGTGCACTGCGGGCGGCGGGACCGGGCGGGTGATCGCGCTGTCCTACGGCGAGCGCGGGGAGTCGGGCGAGCTGTGGAAGGACTCGGATCCCGCCCACCCCCAGACGGTCGACAACGTCAAGCGGGTGCGCCACGGCGAGGCGCAGCGGGCGGCGGCGGCGCTCGGCGCCGACTTCGTTGCGATGGACCTCGGCGACTACCCGCTGCAGATCGACCGCGACGCGCTCATCGCGATCGCCGACCAGATCCGCGAGTTCGCGCCCGATGTCCTGGTCACCCACACCGACGCCGATGCGTTCAACCCCGATCACCCGGTCGCCCACGCCGCCGTGCAGCGCGCGCGCAGCCTCGCCGCCGGCGCCGGCATCCCGAGCGCGTTTGGCACCGTCCGACCTCCCGAGCTGTTCCTGTTCGAGCCCCATCAGCCGGAGCTGTGCAACTTCACCCCGACGACGTTCGTCGACATCACGCCGGTGCTCGAGGCCAAGGTGGCGGCGATGGCCGAGATGCGCGCCCAGGCGTATCTGCAGACCTACTACCGCGAGCGTGCCGACCACCGCGGCAATCACGCGCGCCGCGCATCGGGCAATCAGGACATCCGCCAGGCGGAGGCATTCCAGCGGGTGATCCCCGAGGTGAGGAGCGCCCTGTGAGCGAGCCTGACCGAGCCGGCGCGGCTGGGATCGGCGACCCTGTGAGCGAGCCGCTGACCGAGCTGGCGCGGCTGGGATCGGCGACCGTGTACGAGGCCGGCGGTCGCGGCGGCTTCGTCGACGCCGACCTGATCCAGGTCGTACCCGGATCGCGGGTGGCCGGGCCGGCGCGCACCGTCGCCTGCGGCCAGGACGACAACCTTATGGTCCACGCCGCGATGGCCGCGGTCGCCCCCGGGGAGGTCCTCGTGATGACGATGCCCGAGCCGCGGCCGATCGCGCTCGTCGGCGACCTGCTCGCCACCCAGGCGCGCGCCCAGGGGGCGGCCGGCATCCTCGTCGACGCCGCGGTGCGCGACGTCGAGGAGCTCGTCGAGCTCGGGCTGCCGATCTGGGCGCGCTGGGTCCGGGTCCACGGCGCGGGCAAGGAGCTCCCCGGGAGCATCGGCGAACCGGTCGTCGTCGGGGGGGCGACGATCGGCGCCGGGGACATCCTGGTCATGGACCGCGACGGCGTGGCCGTGATCGACGCCGATTGCGTCGAGGAGGTGCTGGCGGCATCGCTCGCGCGCGAGGCGCGCGAGCACGCCAAGCGACTCAAGCTGCAGGCGGGCGAGCTCTCCTACGACCTCGACGGGCTGCGCGAGCGCGTGGAGGGCGCGTCGTGACCGCCAACAACGCGCGGCCCCGCGACCTCGCCCACATCCACCATGCCGAGCTGCTGACCCCGTTCCCGCAGGAGAGCCTCGCCTTCTTCCGCGACCTGTTCGGGATGCAGGTCGAGCACGCCGAGGGTCAGTCGGTGTTCCTGCGCGGCTGGGGCGAGTACCAGCGCTACGGCCTCAAGCTGACCGAGGGGTCCCTGCCCGGCCTCGGCCACTTGGCGATCCGCGCCTGGGATCGCGGCGGGCTGCGCGAGCGCGTCGCCGCGATCGAAGCCGCCGGGCTCGGCGAGGGGTGGATCGACTCCGACCACGGGCACGGCGCCGCCTACCGGTTCCGCGACCCCGACGGCCATCACTGCGAGCTGCTCTTCGAGGCCGACCGCTACCGGCCGCCCGAGGCCCTGCGCCCGCGGCTGAAGAACGTTCCGCAGCGCCGCGTCGACCGCGGCGCCGCGGTCAAGCGCCTGGACCACGTCAACCTGCTCGCCGCCGACGTCGCCGCCAACCGCGCCTTCGCCGAGCGCGAGCTGGGCTTTCGCACCTACGAGCGGGTCGTGCTGGACTCGGGCGAGGAGACGGGCGCCTGGATGAGCCTGACGATCGCCGCCCACGAGCTGATCTACACCGCCGATCACGCGGGCGGCCACGGCCGGCTGCACCACCTCGCCTGGTTCGTCGACACCCGCGAGGAGCTGCTGCGCGCCGCCGACCTGTTCCTGGACGCCGACGTCCCGATCGAGGCCGCGCCCTCCAAGCACGCGGTCGCGCAGGGCATGTTCCTCTACGTCTACGAGCCCGGCGGCAACCGCGTCGAGGTGACGACCGGCACCCACTTCATCTACGACCCCGAGTACGAGCCCGTCGTCTGGACCGAGGCCGAGCGCGCTCGCGGCCAGGCCTGGGGCGTCAAGACCGTCGAGACGTTCCACACCTACGGAACCCCGGATGTCAGCGGCGCCGCGACCGGCCCGCCGATCCCGCCGACGAGTCGGCTGGCGACGATGTGAGCGCGCGCCGAGGCTCGACCGCGATCGTCCGGTCATCACAGGCCGAGCACAACGGTCAGCGCTTCGTCCACCGCGCGCATCTCGTGAGCGTTGAGCCGTCCGGCGCAGTCGCCGAGGCGCTCGGTGCTGACCGCGGTCATCTGTTCGATGAGGACGCGGGTGATTTCGCCGCCGAGTTCGATGACCGGGCGGAATGACCGTGGCGGAGCCGAGCGCGAGGTCGGCGCGACGAGCACCGTGCTCAGCGCCAACAGCTCATCGGCCTGGACGATGACCGCAAAGCGCCCACCGCGCTGCTCGCCTCCGCGTCGGGCCCGGGAGATGCGCAGCCGCCGGACCTCGCCGCGGACCACGCCTATGCCTCGGGCCAGGGCGCCGCGACTGCGTCCATGTCCTCGCGGATCCGACGCGCCTCGGCGAGGTCCTCTGGGTCCTGGGACGCCAGCCGCGCCTCTTCTCGCAGCGCCGAACGCCGCCGTCGGCGCGCGGCGCACTCGCGCAGAGCGAGCCGGATGGCCTCCGAGTCGGTGGAGACCTCGCCGCGCAGAAGCGCGAGGTCATCCTCCGCACGCTCATCAAGCCGGGCCTGCACCGTTCGCGGCATGGGAATAACGTACTACGAAGCGTATTGCAGACACGCGCGATGACCGCGCTCACCGAGATCGTCGATGCGTCGCGTGGGGTCGCCGAGTCAAGCGCTCGCTCGGGCAAGGTCGCCATCCTCGCCGAGCTGCTCGGACGCCTGGAACCGGGGGAGGTCGCCGTCGGCGTCGCGTGGCTGTCGGGCGTGCCTCGGCAGGGCCGCGTCGGCGTCGGATGGTCGACCGTCCGCGACGTCGATCCGCCGCCGGCGCCCGCGCCGACGCTGACGATCGCCGAGCTCGATGCCGCGATCGCTGAGATCGCCGCCGCTGCGGGCGACGGATCGGCCGGGGAGCGCCGGCGACGGCTCGAAGGGCTGCTGGCGAGCGCCACCGCGCCCGAGGCGGCGTTCATCCGGCGCCTGCTGACCGGGGAGCTGCGCCAGGGCGCGCTCGCCGGGGTCATGGCCGACGCCGTCGCCCGGGCCGCCGACGTCCCTGATCCGACGCTGCGGCGGGCGCTGATGCTCTCGGGCGATCTACCGGCCGTCGCCGAGGTCGCGATGCGCGACGGGACCGCGGGCCTGCGCGCCGTCGGCCTGCAGCTGATGCGACCGATCCTGCCCATGCTCGCCTCGCCGGGCGCCGGCGCAGCGCAGGCGGTCGCCGACTTCGGGCGCGCGTCGGTCGAGCACAAGCTCGACGGGGTGCGCGTCCAGATCCACCGTCGCGGCTCCGAGGTGCGGGTGTTCACGCGCAAGCTCAACGACATCACCGCCGCCCTGCCCGGAGTCGTCGCCGCGGCGCTCCGCCTGGCGCCGACGGCGCTCGTGCTCGACGGCGAGGCGCTGTGGATGAGCGAGCGCGGTCCCGCGAGCTTTCAGGAGACCATGTCCCAGATCGACGCCGACGCGCCGCCGGAGGGCGTCGTGACCTTCGTCTTCGACGTCCTGCACGTCGACGGCCGCGATCTCCTCGACGCGCCGCTCGAGGAGCGGCTCCGGGAGCTCGCGGCGATCGCCCCCGAGCTCCAGGTCCCGGGCATCGTCACCACCGACCCCGACGCGGCCGAGCGGGTCCTCGCCGACGCGCTGCGCGCCGGCCACGAGGGGGTCGTGGTCAAGGACGCGACCTCGACCTACGCCGCCGGCCGCCGCGGTCGCGCGTGGCGCAAGGTCAAGCCGGTTCGCACCTACGACCTCGTCGTGCTCGGCGCCGACTGGGGTCACGGCCGGCGCCGCGGCTGGCTGTCCAACCTCCACCTCGGCGCGCGCGATCCCGCCGCCGCGTCGTTCGCGATGGTCGGCAAGTGCTTCAAGGGATTGACCGACGAGCTGCTGCGCTGGCAGACCGACGCGCTCCTCGCGCTCCCGCACACCCGGCGCGGCATCTCCGTCCTCGTCGAGCCGGCGCTCGTCGTCGAGATCGCCCTCGACGGCGTCCAGTCCTCCTCGCGCTATCCCGGCGGCGTCGCGTTGCGCTTCGCGCGCGTCCGCCGGTACCGCCCCGACAAGGACGCCGACGCCGCGGACACGATCGACGACCTGCGCGCGCTGCTGCCCGCCGGGCGCGGAGGTCGAGACGGTGAGGACCGAAGAACGCGATCATCGGACACGGCATGAGCTTCACCGCGGCCGTAGGGCTGCAACCGGGCGACGCGTCAGCGAGGTCGCCGGCGCGTGCTCGAGCCGGCGGGCCAGCTCATCGTCACCCTGCGCGCGTCCGATCAGGCCCACACCGCAAGGCAGTCGCCGCGGATCGTCGGAGATGCACCGCACCTCGGCGCCGTTCGCCGGCTGCGGCCGAGTCGCTCGCGCCGCGGCCCCGCTCGCTCGCCCGACGATCGAACCCACCGAACCCACCGCGCCATCTTGGGCCGCGGCGGATTTCATCCACCTCCCGGCTCCTTTCCACCGACGTCCGCTGGTTGCGCGGAGGGTCGGTCGTTTGTATGCACTTGATTTGCATGCGTGCCGCCCGCGGCAGCCACGCTAGGCGATCAGGAAGGCGGCGGGGTGCAGGCGACGGCGGCGCACGGCCCCAGCACCCGGAGGACCTGCGACGGCGACGCGACGAGGTTCGCGATCTCCAGCACCGGGCGCACGTCACACGCGCCCGCGCGTCGCGCCCGTCACCCCAGGAGGGGCACGTCCGCGGTCAGCACTTCGTGGCCGGTCGCGGTGATGAGGACGTCGTCCTCGATCCGGATGCCGCCGAAGTGCGGCATCCCGTCGACGCGAGCCCAGTCGACCTCGTCGCGATGGCGCCGACGGTGCTCGGGGTCCTGGAGGATCGCGGGGACGAAGTACAGGCCCGGCTCGACCGTCACCACCATGCCCGGCGACAGCGGCAGGTCGATGCGCAGCGCCGGGAACGGCGGCGGATCGTGGCGGCGCTCCGCGAGCGTGCCGCCAGCGTCGCGCACGCCGAGGCCGACGAGGTGGCCGATCCCATGGAGGAATAACAGCCACACGGCGCCCGACCGCACCAGCGCGTCGGGTCGCCCGCGCAGGATGCCGATGTCGGCGAGCCCGGCGGCCAGGGTCGTCGCCGCCTCGGCGTGGACGTCGCGCCACTCAACGCTCGGAGCACAGCGCGCGATGCAGGCGAGCTCGGCGCGGCGGACGAGGCGATGGAGCTCGTCCTGCTCGGGGCTCAGAGACCTGCCGACCGAGTAAGTGCGGGTGATGTCGCTCGCATAGCCGCCGCACTCGGCGCCCGCGTCGATGAGCAGCAGGTCGCCGGCGCGCAGGCGCCGCGAGCTCGGCGGCACGTGCAGCACCGCCGCGTTGGGTCCCGAGCCGACGATCGTGTCATAGGTCATCCCGTCGGCGCCATGGCCCAACGCGGCCGCCTCGAGCTCGATCTGGATCTCGCGCTCGGTCCGGCCGGGCGCGATCGCGGCCACGGCGGCGGCGAATCCAGCGGCGGTCGCCCGCTCGGCCGCGCGCATCCGCCCAAGCTCCACCGCGTCGTTGGGCCGGCGCGCCGCCGCGAGGCGCAGCCGCAGCGTCTCGACGAACTCGGGGTCGGCGGCGCGCGCCGGCTCATCCTCGCGCGCGGTCGAGCCGGCGAGCCGACCGGCGCCACCCCGAGCAGCGCGAGCGGCCGCTGCGCGCGCGCCGCCAGCCATGGCTGCAGATCCTCGAGCGGCTCGCCCTCGGACGATCCGTCGACTCCCGACCAGAGGCGCTCGTCAGCGGTCACCGGAGCCACGAAGTCGCGCCACGTGCCCTCACGGGCGTCGAAGGCGAGCGCGCCGCCCGGTTGCGGTCGGTCAGCCAGTAGTAGTCGGAGTGCGCGCGGAACGGGTAGGTGATGTCGCCGCGACCGGGAATCGGGATCAGCTCTCCGGCGCCGACGATCACGACCTCGTCGTCCAGCGCCCACGCGGCCGCCGCGGCGCGGCGGCGCTCCAGTTCCGGCCCGATGTCGCCGGTCGCGGACACCGCGCGTCGGTTAGCCGCCGACGCGGATCATCTTCTTGTTGACGAACTCGTCCATGCCGAAGCGGCCGAGCTCGCGGCCGAAGCCCGAACGCTTGACGCCGCCGAACGGCAGCTCGGCGCCCTCGAGGCCGACGGCGTTGACGAACACCATCCCGGCGTCAATGCGGTCGGCGACCCGCAGCGCCTGGTCGCGATCGTTGGTCATCACGTAGGAGCCGAGGCCGAACGGGGTGTCGTTGGCCAGCCGCACGGCGTCGTCCTCGTCGTCGGCGCGGTAGACGGCGGCGACCGGCCCGAAGAACTCCTCGCGGTAGCCGTCGTTCGCGGGCGTGATCCCGGTCAGCACCGTCGACTCAAAGAAGTTCCCGTCATGCTCGCCGCCGGCGACGAGCGTCGCGCCCTGGTCGACGGCGCGCTTGACCTGGTCGGCGAGGCGCTCGGTTGCCGTCGAGGAGGACAGCGGCCCGATCGCCGCGTCGGGCGAGCTCGGGTCGGTCGGCTTGACCGCGGTCAGCGCCGCCGTGAACTTCGCAAGGAACGGCTCGTAGAGCTCGTCGACGACGATGAAGCGCTTGGCGGCGTTGCACGCCTGGCCGGTGTTCTCCAGGCGCGCGCCGACGGCGGCCTGCACCGCCGCGTCGAGATCGTCGGTGCCCAGGAGCACGAAGGGGTCCGAGCCGCCGAGCTCGAGCACGACCTTCTTCAGGTTGCGCCCGGCGATCTCGGCGACCGCCGCGCCGGCGCGCTCGGAGCCGGTCAGCGACACCCCCCGGACCCGCGGATCGGCGATCACCCATTCGATCTGCTCGTTGGTCGCGTAGATGTTCGTGTAGGCGCCCTCCGGGAATCCCGCGGCGTGGTACATCTGCTCGATCGCCTCGGCCGACTCCGGGCACTGAGGGGCGTGCTTGAGCAGGATCGCGTTGCCGACTGCGAGGTTCGGCCCCGCGAAGCGGGCCACCTGGTAGTAGGGGTAGTTCCACGGCATGATCCCGAGCAGCACGCCGTAGGAGCTGCGGCGGATGAAGGCCGAGCCGTCGCCCGCGAGCAGGTCGATCGGCTCGTCGGCCATCAGCCGGGCCGCATTGTCGGCGTAGAACTCGTAGATCGCGGTGCAGAAGTCGACCTCGCCGACGGCCTGCTCGATCGGCTTGCCCATCTCGCGGCCGATGATCTCGCCGAGCTCCTGCCGACGCTCGGCGTGGATCTCGCCGAGGCGGCGCAGGAGCGCGGCGCGGTCCTGCACCGTCGTCGTGCCCGTCCAGTCGCGGTGCGCGGTGTCGGCGCGACCGATCGCGGCGCGCAGATCCTCGTCGCTGATCGTCGGGTATTCCCGGACCGTCTCGCCCGTCGCCGGATTGATGACTGCGTAATCGCTCACTTCTGGTTCCTCGCTTGCCTCGTGATCGCGGCGGCCCGCCCGTATCCAGCTAGGTTCTAGCAGCGACACGCCGGCCGTCTGCGGGACAGAAAGGCGACACATGCGCCCTGAGGATGTACGACTCGATGACGCGACGATGGCGGCGCTGCACGCGCGGGCCCGGTCGCTGTCGACGGCGGGCGACCTGTCGCCGCGCCACCGACCCGCGCCCGCGGAGCTGGCCGCGCTGCAGCGCCTCGTGGAACGTCTGGCCAACACCTATCCGTATCACGACGCCCACTACGTGGGACAGGTCCTCAAGCCGCCGCATCCGGTCGCCTGGGCCGCCTACGCGACCGCGATGCTGCTCAACCCCAACAACCACGCGCTCGACGGCGGCCCCGCCACCGCCGAGATGGAGCGCGAGGCCGTCGCGGCGTTGTCGGGGATGCTCGGCTTCGAGCATGCGCTCGGCCATCTCGCGGCGTCGGGCACGATCGCCAACCTCGAGGCGCTGTGGATCGCCCGCCAGGTGCGGCCCGGCGAGGCGGTCCTGTCCGCGGCGAGCGCGCACTACACCCACGCCCGCATGTGCTCGGTGCTCGGTCTGGCGCACGAGACGCTGCCGGTCGACCAGCGCGGCGCGCTCGACCTCGAGGCGCTCGAGGCTCGCCTGCGCCGCGGCGGGGTCGGCACCGTGGTGGCGACGCTCGGGACGACCGGCCTCGGCGCGCTCGATCCGGTGTCGGAGATCGTGGGCCTCTGCCGGACCCACGGCTGCCGCGTCCACGTCGACGCCGCCTACGGCGGCTTCTTCGCACTCCTCGCCGACGGCCGCCGACCCGGGGTCGACCCCGAGCCGTTCCGCGCGCTGGCCACGGTCGACTCGATCGTCGTCGACCCGCACAAGCACGGCCTGCAACCGTACGGCTGCGGCTGCGTCCTGTTCGCCGATGCCGCGATCGCCCGCCACTACGCCCACGACTCGCCGTATGCGTACTTCACCTCGCGCGATCTGCACCTGGGCGAGATCAGCCTCGAGTGCAGTCGCGCCGGCGCCGCGGCGGCCGCGCTGTGGACGACGCTGCAGGCGCTGCCCCCGACCCGGGAGGGCCTCGGGGCTCATCTCACCGGCGGCCGCCAGGCCGCGCTCGACGTCGCCTCCGCGCTTCGCGGCTCCGGGCGCGTCGGCCTCGCGGCCGAGCCCGAGCTCGACATCGTCTGCTCGTTCGCGCTGCGGCCCACGGCCACCGAGGTCACCGCCGCCAGCGAGGCGGCGTTCGATTCGCTCGCCGCCGCCGGCTGGCACGCTGCCAAGCTCGCTGTCGACGCCCGGTGGCTCGCCGAGCGCCACCCGGGGATCGAGCCTGACGCCGAGACGGTCACCACGCTGCGCTGCGCGCTGATGAAGCCCGCGCACCTCACCGTCGCGCCGGCGCTCGCCGCGGCGCTCGTCGCCCATCTCGCGCCCGCCGCCCCGCCGTCGGCGACGAGCGATCCCGGACCGCGCGGCGCCTGATCAGGCGGCCAGGCGCCGCCGCGCCTTCTGCACCGAGGGCAGCGCGCCCTTGGCCTTGGCCAGCGGCCGCGCGCGCAGGTCGACGCTCGCCGGCTTGGCGGCGATGTCGATCTCCTCGCCGGTCGCCGGATTGCGCCCCCTGCGCTTCTTCTGCGCGGGCTTGACGCGCACGGTCAGCTGGACCAGACCGCCGATGCGGACCTTCTGGGCGTTGCCGAGTTCGGTGAGCACGACCTCGTCGAGCGCGGTCAGAACACGCTTGGCGTCGGCCTTTGTCAGCCCCGATCTGTCGGCGACCGCGGCGGTCAACTGCGTCTGGGTGAGGGGCAATGGATCCTCCGATCGATGACTACGGTGCAGGACAGTGAACCCTGCGGGCCAGATGGAGAGCCATCATGACCGCCTCGGGCCCTCCAGGGCAATCCCTTCGAGGCCACAGTGCAGGCGCCGGGTCAGCGTTGCGGGGGGCGCAGCCGGCACTCGGGCAGCGACCACGTGTCGGCGAGCGCGAACCCGGCGCCGAGCGGATCGCGCGGGTCGCGCCCGATCTGGTGGGTCCCGGTGATCCACGCCCGCCCGGAGATGCTCGGGCGCACCGCGGGCACCCCGCCGACCGTGGTCAGGCCCTCGATCCGGCCGGTGAACGTCGTTGAGATGACGCTCTCGTGGACGTACTGCTCGCCGACCGCGAGCTCGCCGCGCGCGTGCAGGACGGCGAGCCGCGCGGAGGTCGCGGTTCCGCAGGCGGAACGGTCGAGGCGACCGGGCTTGATCACCGTCGCGTTACGACCGTCGCCGCCGGCCCGCGGCCGGTCGGTGAACGTCGTGAAGGTGACCGTGTGCAGGTCGGGCCGGGTCGGGTGCACGCACGGCACCTGCTCGGCGACGGCCGCCGTGATCCGCCGGCCGGCCTCGGCGAGGCGGCCGGCCTGCTCGGGGACGGTCTGCAGCCCGAGCGTCGCCGCGTCCACGAAGGCAAAGAACGCGCCGCCCCAGGCGACGTCAACGACGACGCGCCCGGCGCCCGGCACCTCGACGACGACGTCGAGCGCCACGACGTAGGCGGGGACGTTCTCGAACCGCACGCGCTCGCAACGGCCGTCGCGGCAGTCGGCCTGCACCACGACGAGGCCCGCGGGGGTCTCGAGCCCGAGCGCGGTCGTCGGCTCGGACATCGCGACCATGCCCGTCTCGAGCAGGACGGTGGCGGCGCAGATCGCGTTGGAGCCCGACATCGCGGGATAGTCGGTCGCCTCCATGATCACGATGCCGGCATCGGCCTCCGGGTCGGCGCTGTCAAACACGCAGACCGCGTGCATGCCGACGTGGCCGCGGGGCTCGAACAGGATCGACCGCCGCAGACGGTCGTCCTCGAGCAGGCGCAGGCGCTTATCGGCCATCGTGGCGCCGGGCACCCGGGGCAGGCCGCCGACGACGACGCGGGTGAGCTCCCCCTCGGCGTGCGCGTCGACCGCGTGCAGAAGGCTCGTCAGCTGCATCGGGTCACGCCGCCGGCATCGAAGCGGGCGCCCCGAGGCGCTGCTCGGGCCTCAGCGACAGCCCCGAGGTGTCGCCGAGCGCGTGGGCGGCGAGCGCGCGGCCGACCGTCGGCGCGTGCTTGAACAGGTTGTTGCCGGCGAAGAACGCGGCGCCGCCGACGTCCCAGACGGCGAAGCCGTCGGCCGCCCACGGCAGCTCGGTCACCCAGCAGTGGCGCGCCTGCACCGGGCCGGGCGCCAGTCCGGGGAGCGCGCGGGCGACGTACCGCTGCGTCCGGGCCGCGATCGTCGCCAGCCCGTCGGGCTCGCACAGCGCGCCGTCGGCCCGCACGGGAGCCTCGTCGAGGCCGACCGCGTAGAGCTCGTTGCCCGGGAGCGGGTCGGCATAGGCGCTGCGCTCGCCGAACGCGCCGCGACGATCGAGCAGGCAGGCGAGCCGCGGCGGCGCGGAGCCGGCGACCGCGAAGGCGAGGCGGACGTGCGCGGACTGCGCGACCGGCAGCTCGAGCCCGGCGCCGCGGGCGAGCGCCGCCGTGCCGCGTCCGGCGCACACGATCACCCGCTCGTACTCGCGCGTCCCGTCGCCGGCGCGCAGCTCCACCGGCCCGGCGTCGGTCGGGCGCAGCGCCAGTACCTCGTCGGGCACGAGCGCGTCCGCGAGCTCGCGGCTCAGCAGCTCGATCGCGGCCCCCGTGCGCAGCACCCCGGCCTCCTCGTCGAGCAGCCCCTCGCCGTCCTGCGCGCCGGGACCGAGCACGGGCAGGACCTTGCGCAGCTCGTCGCCCTGCACCCGACGCGCCGCCACCCCGCCGGCGGCGAGCAGCGCCGCCGGCTCGTCGAGGTCGGCGGCGAGGCAGAGGAGCCCGTCGGCGCGCAGCAGCTCGCGTCCCCACCGCCGCTCCCACGCGCGCCACAGCGCGCGGGACTCGCGCGCGAGCGCGACGAGCCGCGGGTCGGCGTGCAGGTGGCGGAAGATCCGCGAGTCCCCGCCCGACTGACCGTTGCCTGGCCGGCCGCGCTCGTAGACGGCCACCTCGACGCCGCGGTCGGCCAGCGCGTGCGCGGTCGCGAGTCCCACGATGCCGGCGCCGACCACCGCGATCTCGGCCATCGCGATCACGTTAGTGGCCGGCCCCGCGAGGACGCTCGCATGCGAGCACTCGGTGTGACCGTACCGACGAGGTCGACCACTGCGCCGGTACGCTCGCGTCCGTGGCGCGCCGTCCCCGGTCCACCGATCGCGCGTGGCTGACGCTCCGGCTCTCCGATCGCGCGTGGCTGACGCGCCGGCGCGGGTTGGCAGCCGCGATCAGCGTCCGATGAGCGAGGTCGTCGCACTGCTGGCGCTGGCGCTGGCCCTCGCCGCGTCCGTCGCGCGCGTCCGTTTCGCGCCCGACTGGGCGGTCGCCGTCGCCGGCGCGCTCGTGCTGCTCGCGGTCGGCGCAATCGGGCTGACCGGCGTCGGTCATGCCCTCACGCGTTTCGGCCCCACCGTCGGGTTCCTCGCCGCGCTGCTGGTGCTCGGCGACGGCTGTCGGCGTGCGGGCCTGTTCGACGCGCTGGCGTCCGTGATGGCGTCGTTCTCGCACGGCAGCGCGCGGCGGCTGCTCGCGATCGTGTTCGCGGTGGCGGCGGCCACCACGGCGGTGCTCAGCCTCGACGCGACGGTCGTGCTGTTGACGCCGATCGTGTTCGCGACCGCGTCCCGGCTGCAGCTCGGCTCCCGGGCGCCCATGTACGCGTGCACGCACCTGGCCAACACCGCCTCGCTCCTGCTGCCCGTCTCCAATCTGACCAACCTGCTCGCCTTCCAGGCCGCCCGGCTGCCGTTCGCGCGCTTCGCTGCGCTGATGGCGCTGCCGTGGCTGACGGGGCTGGCGATCGAATGGCTCGTGCTCCGTCTCGCGTTTCGCGCCGAGCTCGACGTGGCCGCACCTCAGGACGCCCAGGCGGACGCGGATGCCGAGCGCCGGCCGCTGCCGCGGTTCGCGCTGGCGCTGCTGGCGTTGACGCTGGCCGGGTTCGTCGCCAGCTCGACGCTCGGAGTCGCGCCCGTGTGGGTGGCGGTGATCGCCGCGGCGGCGATCACGATCGGCGTCCGGCCGCGCCCGGCCGAGCTCGTCGCCGCCGCCCAGCCGGCGTTCCTGGCGTTCGTGCTCGCGCTGGCGGTGATCGTCGCCGCCGCCGGCGCCCACGGGCTGTCCTCGGCCGTCGACGCGCTGCTGCCTCACGGGGACGGGCTGCTCGCGCTGCTGGCGGTGGCGGGCGTCGCCGCCGCGCTGGCCAACCTCGCCAACAACCTGCCCGCGACGCTGATCATCCTGCCGCTCGTGTCGGCGAGCGGTCCGGGACCGGTGCTGGCGATGCTCGTCGGCGTCAACATCGGACCCAACCTCACCTACGTCGGCTCGCTGGCGACATTGCTGTGGCGACGGATCGTCCACGCCCACGACGAGACCGTCGACATCGCCGAGTTCACGCGGCTCGGCGCGCTGACGGTGCTGCCCGCGCTGGTGGCCTGCACCGCCGCGGTGTGGTTGGCTACGCAGGTGACCTGATGCGCGCCGTCGTGTGGATCGCCGAGGGAAGCTGGCAGGCCTGCGTGGACCAGGCGCGCGCGATCCTGCCGCCGGACACGGCGGTGACGCTGTTGCACGTGGCCCCCGGGGACGTCGAGGCGCTCGCCGAGGGCGCGCGCAGGGGGCTGTTCGGGCGCCATCCGCCCCCGCCCCCGCCGCACGGCAGTATCCGTGAGATCTCCGACGCCGAGGCCGGGAGGCTGCTCGCCACGGCGCGGGAGCGGCTGGGGCGCGAGTGCGAGACGATGGCGCGCCGCGGCCGAGTCGAGCGCGAGGTGATCGCCGCCTGCGCGCAGGCGGACGCCGACGTGCTCGTGCTCGCCCGTGACGGCGAGCGCAAGCTCGGCCCGCCGAGCCTCGGACACCACCCCCGCTTCGTCGTCGACCACGCGCCGTGCACCGTCGTGCTCGCGTGGGCGCAGGCGCCGCCGGCGGTGGAGACGATCCCGCCGCCCCCACGTCACCGTCCCTGAGCGAGCGGTCTGGGGCGGAGGCCCGCTCAGGTGATCAGGAGCACGAGGGCGACGGCGAGCGGCGCGCCGATCGAGACCGCGATCACGAGCACGATCAGCCATCGGACGAGCGGGTCCTTGGGCATCGTTGGCACGGCAGCAGAGGTGAAGGGCTCCGTCCGGCGCGCGGCGACGCGGGCGAGCCGGTCGGTCAGGTGCTCCCTAGTACCCGGTCGTGGGCACGACGACGTCGGAGGCGAACTTGTCGTGCCAGCACTGCTTCTGTCCGTCCCACAGCATCCAGAAGTAGCCGAGGAAGATCGGAATCGTCGACACGATGCGACCGATATAGCGCACGAAGGCCCGCGGGTACCCGATCGCCCCGCCGGTGTTGACGTCGACCACGCGGATGTTCATCACGCGCTTGCCCGGGCCGGCGCCCTGCGGTCCGCCCTCGAAGTACGTGTAGTAGGCGATGCCGATGATGGTCCCCACGACGTAGCTGGCGCTGGGCGCGCTGTGCAGGATCGCGCCGATGATGCCACCGACAATGCCGACGATCAGCGCGTCGATGACCGCTGCGGCGAAACGGCGCCAGAACCCGGCGCGGGCGGATCCGATCGCGGTCGGGGCGCTCAGTCCAGTTGCCATTCCCTCTCCTTTGACTCCGGTCTCTGTGTGCGCGACAGTACCCGACTGATCGGGGCCTGGCCAGCGGCAACCCGTCACCGCAGGGAGAGGTCTCCGGAGCCGAGACCTTCGTCCGGGGGCGCGTCGAGCTCGCGCGCGATCTCCGCCGCCATCGCCTGCAGCTCGCGGGCGACCTCGGGTACGCGCTCGAGGAAGCGGTAGCGCGGCGCCGAGACGTTCAGCGAGGCGATGATCGTGCGGCGCCGGTCGCGCACGGGGACCGCGAGGCCGACGAGCTCGGGCTCGAACTCCTCGTCGACGACGACGTAGCCGAGCTCGACGGCGGTCCGCACCGCGGCGAGGAGCGCCCGCGGGGAGGCGGCGGTGCGCGGCCCGCGGGCGATGAACGGCACCTCGGCGAACGCGGAGAGGATGTCGCCCTCGTCCCAGTCGAGCAGCATCGCGCGGCCCGCCGAGGTGCAGTATGCGGGGGTCACGCGGCCCGCCCAGCCGGTCGCCTGCACCGAGCGCGGGGCCGCCTGCGAGACGATGGTCAGCGCGTCGGTTCCCTGCAGCACCGAGAGGTGGGCCCGCTCGCCGATGCCGAGCGCGAGCCGGCGGACCCGCGGCGCCGCGGCGGCGAGCAGCCGGCTGTCGCCGGCGAGCTGGGCGACCGCGAACAGCTTCCAGCCGAGGCGATAGGCCGAGCTCTCGGTGCGCTCGACGAGGCCGTACTCGCTCAGCGCCTTCAGCGCACGCGAGACCTGGCTCTTCTCGCGTCCGAGCAGCTCGGAGATCTGCGTGACCCCGAGGCCACCCGAGATCAGCGACTCCTCGCCCGCGAGCGAGAGCAGCACTTCGACGCCGCGGCGGATGCTCGTCTCACGCTCGGCGGTCGTGGTCTGCGTGGGGGTCATGACACGGTCGGAGGAATCGCCAGGTTGCCAATGATCGTTGGCAAAGCGTATCGCGATCGCTGTCGTCAATCACTGAAGCGGTTGACGGCGCTCGTCTGTTGGCGTAGAACCATCAGCAGTTGGCAATACGGCTGGAGGTTGTGATGACGGAGGTCATGGTGAGCGTCGGCGGACTCCTCGAGCGGCTGGCCGAGGGGCCGGTCATCTGCGCCGAGGGCTACCTGTTCGAGTTCGAGCGGCGGGGGTACCTGCAGGCGGGCGCGTTCGTCCCCGAGATCGTGCTCGAGCACCCCGAGCTCGTCGCGGGCCTCCATCGCGAGCTCGTGCACGCCGGCTCCGACGTCGTCGAGGCGTTCACGTACTACGCCCACCGCGAGAAGCTGCGGATCATCGGCTCCGAGCACCTGATCGAGCCGCTCAACCGCGAGGCGCTCGCGATCGCGCGCGCCGTCGCCGCCGAGCACGGCTGCCTCGCCGCCGGCAACCTCTCCAACACGAACGTGTTCGCGCCCGACGCGGCCGGCCGCCGCGAGGTCCGCCGGATGTTCGAGGAGCAGCTGCAGTGGATCGTCGACGCCGGGATGGACTTCGTCATCGCCGAGACCTTCTCCTGGGGCGAGGAGGCGATGATCGCGCTGCAGGCGATCGTCGAGACCGGCCTCACCGCGGTGGTGACGCTCGCCATCCATCGCGCGCCCGAGGTGCGCGAGGGGTGGAGCCCCGCCGACGCGTGCGCGCGGCTCGAGCAGGCCGGCGCCGACGTCGTCGGGCTCAACTGCATCCGCGGTCCGGAGACGATGCTGCCGCTGCTCGCCGACGTCCGCGCCGCCGTGCGCTGCCCGGTGGCGGCGCTGCCGGTGCCTTATCGCACGACGCCGCAGGAGCCGAGCATGCAGTCGCTCACCGACCCCGGCTGCGACTGCCTGCCCGGGTACCGGCCGTTCCCCACGGCGCTCGAGCCGCTGTCATGCAACCGCTACGAGATCGCTCGGTTCGCCGTCCGGGCTCGCGAGCTCGGGGTCGGCTACCTCGGGCTGTGCTGCGGGGCAGCCCCCCACACGATCCGCAGCCTCGCCGAGGCGCTCGGGCGCGCGACCCCGGCGAGCCGCTACAGCCCCGACATGAGCCGGCATGCATTCCTGGGCAGCGACGCGTCGCTGCGCGCGCACAACCGGACCTACGCCACGGAGCTCTGATGTCCGCGCCCGCGGGGCGTGCCGACAAGGACATCAGCTCGTGTGGTGGACCTCCTGGAGCCCGTACACGGGGGTGTCGATCCCCTCCAGGCGAGCCTTGAGCTGGAGCGCCAGGAAGAGCGAGTAGTGCCGTGCCTGGTGCAGGTTGCCGCCCTGGAACCACAGCGCCGGCTGCTGGGTCGGCTTCCACATGTTGCGCTCCTCGCCCTCCCAGGGACCGGGGTCCTTGGTCGTGTCCGAGCCCAGCCCCCAGACCTTGCCCACCGTATCGGCGACCTCCTGGGAGATGAGCTCGGCGGCCCAGCCGTTCATCGACCCGTATCCGGTGGCGTAGACGACGAGGTCGGCCGGCAGCTCGGTGCCGTCCTCGAGCACGACGGCGTTCTCGGTGAGGTGGTCGACCTGGCCGTGGGCGAGCTTGACGCGGCCGTCGGCGACGAGGTCGGCGGCGCCAACGTCGATGTAGTAGCCCGACCCGCGGCGCAGGTACTTCATGAACAGGCCGGAGCCGTCGTCGCCCCAGTCGTGGTCAAAGCCGGCCGCCTCCAGGCGGTCGTAGAGGTCGCGGTCGCGCTCGCGCATCTGCTCGTAGAGCGGGAGCTGCTGCTCGTGCATGATCCGGTAGGGCAGCGAGGCGAAGATCATGTCGGCCTTCTCGGTCGTGACGCCGTCGGCCACCGCCTCCTCTGAGTACAGCGGGCCCAGACCGATATCCATCAGCGAGTCCGAGCGCACGATGTGCGTGGAGGAGCGCTGCACCATCGTGACGTCAGCGCCGACCTCGTACAGGGCGCCGCAGATGTCGAACGCCGAGTTGTTCGAGCCGACGACGACGACCGTCTTGCCGGCGTAGGCATCGGGGCCGGGGTGCTCTGAGGAGTGGTGCTGCTCGCCCGCGAACACGTCCTGTCCGGGCAATGCGGGCCGGTTGGGCTTGCCCGACATCCCGGTGGCGAGCACCAGATGCTTGGGCGCCAGCACGACGTCGGAGCCCTCGCGCTCGACGTGGACCTCCCACTCGCCGGCGGCCTCGTCGTAGCGGGCCGACACCGCCTCGGTTGACGGCCAGTAGTTGATCTCCATCACCCGCGTGTAGGACTCGAGCCAGTCGGCGATCTTGTCCTTGGGCGAGAACACCGGCCAGTTGTCGGGGAACTTGATGTAGGGCAGATGGTCGTACCAGACCGGGTCGTGCAGGCACAGCGACTTGTAGCGACGGCGCCACTGGTCGCCCGGGCTGGGATGGCGGTCGATCACGATCGTCGGCACGTCGAGCTGGCGCAGGCGCGCGCCGAGCACGATCCCGCCCTGCCCGCCGCCGACGACGAGCACGTAGGGCTGAACCTCGGAGCCGAGGCGCTCGGCCTCGCGCTGGCGGCGCTCCAGCCACGACTCGCGATCGGCGTCGATCCCGTGCTCGGCGCCCATCGGCCGCCCCGAGCCCCGCGGCTCCTCGTGACCCCGCAGCTCGGACAGCGTCG